>Ga0208714_1000104_pt1 | contig 26932 bp, 25 predicted proteins | sample NGESurshal072012_3_FD_184461 | JGI IMG/M metagenome (GOLD analysis project Ga0208714, IMG submission 184461) | Arctic peat soil microbial communities from Barrow, Alaska - NGEE Surface sample 415-1 shallow-072012 (SPAdes) | ecosystem: Environmental > Terrestrial > Soil > Wetlands > Peat ... | reverse complement strand
CGCCCGCCAAGAACGTGCTCGCCGGTGTCCAGCACCGGCGCCCCACGCCCGACAAACGCCTACCGAGACACCGTGACCACCTGCCCCTTGTCGTTCACGAACGACTGCTGCGGCGCCTGAGTGATGTGGACGACGAACGTCCCTTGGGGCTTCTGGCCGCCGGCGAGCTGGGCGACGGCGTTGCCGTTCAGCCCGGCGGCGATCTGGTAGTGGACGACGTGGAGGCCGGACTTGACCGCCGTGACGCGCCAGTTGAAGACCGCCGAGGCGCCGGGCTTGAGCTGGCCGAGGGCCCAGGTGTTGGAGTAGGCGGTGACGCCTCCGCCGGGGCCGCCCTGCCGGCAGCTGTAGCCGCAGCCGTTGGGACTCGGGCCCCGGTCGACGATCCACACGGGTCGCGAGGCGGAGGCGAGACCCGGCATGTTCAGCAGCTCGCTGAACGCCTGCGCCTTGGTGCCCAGGTTGCTGTCGGTGATCGTGACGGCGACGTTGGGGATCGTCTTCGTGTCGGCGTTCTTGACCACGATCACGAGATGCGAGGCCTGGGCCAGGCTCTGGCGGACGGGGAAGCTGGCCGCGCGCACCTCGACGTTGTAGGTGCCCTTCGGCTCATTCGCGTCCTGCCGAGCGCCGCCGCCACACCCGGCGAGCACCACACTCGCCGCGACGACGGTCGTCATCCCTCCGCTCCTCAAGCTCCACCCGCTCAAACCGGCGCCAACATACCACGCCCCCCCGGCCCCCGAGACGGTTCCCGGTTGGTCCCGGATAGCCCGGTGGACTAGGCTTACGCGCCAGGCGCCGCGCCTGCGGAGACGCCTGTCCTGGGAGGACACAGAGAGAGTTGATCCGAGCAGTCGCCGACAGAACGTTCCTGCCTACCAAGAGCGTGCTCGAAGAGGTAGGGAACATGATGATCCTGACCGGCAAGACTCTGGTCTCCGCGGTCAGGCCTCCATATCCGTACGGCAGTGAGTTCGTCGGACAGTTCCTGTTCGCGATGAAGCTGTGCTGGTTCCCGCTGCTGATCTCGACGATCGCGTTCGGCTACGCCGCGCCGGGTCTGCAGGCCGCGAACTTCCTCGTGCTGTTCGGCGCGCTCGATCGTCTCGGCGGCTTCTTCGTGCTGGCGTCGATCCGCGAGTTCGCGCCGTTCGTGGACGCGATCGTGCTCGCCGGCGTGGCCGGGACGGCGATCACCGCCGACCTCGGCGCGCGCAAGATCCGCGAGGAGCTCGATGCCCTGCAGGTGCTCGGCGTCGACCCGATCAAGAACCTCGTCGTGCCGCGGTTCCTGGCTCTCATGCTCGTGACCGGACTCTTCGACATCTACGCCCTCCTGTTCGGCATCTTCGGCGGCGTCCTGGCGACGCTCGTCAACAACGCCCCGCTGGGACCGTTCTGGGCCACCTTCTTCACCAACGCCGAGACCACCGACCTGTGGGGCTCGGTCCTCAAGACCACGCTGTTCGGCGCGATCATCGCGATCGTCTGTTGTTACAAGGGGATGACCGCGTCGGGCGGCGCCGAGGGGGTCGGCCGAGCGGTCAACCAGGCGGTGGTGATCGCCTTCCTGGGCGTGTTCGCGTTCAACTACGCCTTCACGCAGACGCTGCTGGCCACACACCCCGAGATCTCGACCGTGGCCAAGTGATCGGCCCGGGCCTGAGCTGAGCAGCGAGCGCTCGATGAACGATCTGATCGTCACCCCGAAGGGCTGGATCGAAGCCTTCGGCGAGATCGTCAAGTTCACCTCCAAGATCGTCTCCGAGGTGTTCCGTCTCAAGCCGCTGCGGTTCTTCGGCGAGACGCTCCGTCAGGCCGGCATCCTGATCGTGTCCTCGACGCTGGTCATCTGGGGCCTGGTGTTCATCATCGGTCTGCAGTGCGGGATCGAGGGCGCCTACTTCACCCGCGGCCAGGGTGCGCCCGCGTACGCCGGCGTGTTCTCGGCCTGGTGTGACCTGCGGGAGCTCGTGCCGTACGCCTTCGGCTACATGATGGCGGCCAAGGTCGGCACCGGGATCGTGGCCGAGCTCGGCTCGATGCGGATCTCCGACGAGATCGATGCGCTCGAGGTGATGGGGATCAGCGGGATCACGTTCCTGTGCGCGACCCGTCTGATGGCGGCATGGCTCGTGCTCCCGTTCGTCTACATCTGCTCGATCGGCGCCGGCTTCTTCGCCAGCTATCTCGCCGTCGTGCAGCAGATCGGGGAAGTCTCCTCAGGTGGGTTCTTCCTCATCTTCTGGCAGTTCCAGAACCCACCTGACTTGTTATATAGCTTGATCAAGGCCATGTCGATGGCGACCGTGATCGTGCTCGTCGGTTGCTATTACGGCTACAACGCGAGCGGTGGTCCGGTGGGCGTGGGTACCGCCACCGCCAAGTCGATGGTCTTGAACATCGTGGCTGTTCATCTCATCGGAATGCTCGGGACGCAGCTCTTCTGGGGCGCCAATCCGAGAGCACCTATCGGAGGCTGAGAATGAGGCGCTTCAGGTTTGGCGGGAGTGGTGGTGCCGACAATGGCAACGACGGCGGCGCGGAGCCGACGGGACCCTCCCCGCAGGCGGCGGGTGACGGGCCGGCGGCGAGCACGCCTCCGCCGGCCTCGGCGAGCGCCGGGTCAGAGCCGCAGTTCTCCGGAGGGCGGTCGGAGTGGATGCCCCCCGGCCAGGAGGCCTTCCCCGCCGGCGACGAGCCCGCCCACATCGCGGACGACGCCCCGGTGGGGACCCGCGAGCAGCCCGCCGCCGCGCAGTCCGCCTCGCGCGTATCGGTGGTCGATGAGCAGCCGCCGCGCCCGGCGCCGCCGGACGGCGCCTCCGAGGAGGAGTACCGCTGGCACACGTACAAGGTGTATCCCTCGGGTCGCCCCGACGCCGTGGAGTTCATCGACACCTACAAGGCGTTCGGTCGCAACCGGATTCTCCGCGGGCTCAACATGGGGTTGCCGGAGGGGATGGTGTCGATGATCCTCGGGCCGTCGGGCACGGGGAAGTCGGTCTGCATCAAGCACATGGTCGGCCTGCTGTACCCGGACGAGGGCGACATCCTGGTGCACGGGGAGTCGGTGCCGAACATGCCCGACGACAATCTGTTCGAGATGCGCAAGAAGTTCGGGCTGCTGTTCCAGGACGGGGCGCTGTTCGGCTCGATGAACCTCTATGACAACGTCGCGTTCCCACTGCGGCAGCACACCGAGAAGGGCGAGGACGAGATCGAGGACATCGTCATGCGTCGCCTCAACGAGGTCGGTCTCGGTCACTCCAAGGAGAAGTATCCGAACGAGCTCTCGGGCGGAATGCGCAAGCGCGCCGGATTCGCCCGCGCGCTTGTGCTCGAGCCGGACATCGTGCTCTTCGACGAGCCCGACTCGGGCCTGGATCCGGTCCGGACCGCCCTGCTGGGCGAGCTGATCCTCGAGATCCACCGCGACATGATGGACGAGGCCAAGGCCAAGCAGAAGACGCATCTGCCGACCTTCGCGGTGATCACGCACGACATCATGAGTGCCCGTCGGGTTGCGGACTACATCAACGTGCTGTGGAAGGGCCGGATCGTCGAAGCCGGTCCCGCCGAGGACATGCTCAACTCCGACAATCCCTTCATCCGTCAGTTCCTGGCCGGCGAATCCCAGGGCCCATTGACGATGGATTAACCCCGTGCTCGAGCGGCGCGCACGGCCGCTCGCGCCGCTAGCCTCACTGGTCGCATGAAGGTGAGGGAGAGGTTGGAGCGCCTGGCCAAGGCCGCCGCGGCACGGCCGCTGCTGACGCTGGCCGTGGTCATCGCCGCGGCGCTCGGGGGTGGCCTGCTCGCGCTCGGTCTGCGGCCGAACGCCGGCAGCGACACGTTCGTCAGCAGCTCGGCTCCGAGCGCCGTGGCCAGCGAGGACTTCCATCGTCACTTCGGCGACGACGCGGTCGTGATCCTGATCCGCGAGTCGCTCCCCAACCTCGTCGAGACCAAGGACCTCGCGACGCTGACCGAGTTCGAGGCGTGCCTGGCTGGACAGGTGGTCGTCCCCAGCCAGCAGGCGCAGGCGTTCGAGCCCGCGCCACCGGGCTCGCAGCCGGCCTACGGCGGAGCCAACAGCGCCTGCGGGAAGCTGATGAGGTACAAGCCCGTCCAAGTCGTGTACGGGCCGGGCACGTTCCTCAATCGGGCCGTGACGGCGGTCAACGCCGAGGTGCAGACGATGCTGGCGAACTTCCGCCAGAGCGTCGCCGGCGCTCAGGCCGCCGCACTGCAGCTCGCGCTCGCCAAGCGCCTGAGCCACGCGCAGGCGCTGGCCGCGGCCAACGCCGCCGGTCAGCTCGCCCAGCAGCAGGGGATCCAGCAGTTCGAGCAGATGGCGCTCGACTCCGGCATCGCCGGTACGCCACGGATCGACGATCCACAGTTCATCCCCCAGATCGTGTTCGACCAGACCAGGGGTGTCAACCAGCCCAAGGCGCGCTTCGCGTATCTGTTCCCGACCGCCAACTCGGCGCTCGTGCAGGTGCGGCTGAAGCCGAACCTGAGCGACCAGCAGCGCGCCGACGCGATCACGTGGATCCGCCAGGCGATCAAGATGCCGATGTTCGCCTCGGCCTACCGCGGCACCTACACGGTCACCGGCGCTCCGGTGGTGGTCAACGACCTCGCGTCGGAGATCACCGGCTCGATCGCCGGCCTGCTCGTCGCCGCGGTGCTCGTGATGGCGATCGTGCTGCTGCTGGTGTTCCGCACTCGCCTCCGGCTGCTCCCGCTGGGGATCGCGCTCGCCGCCACCGGGATCACGTTCGGGGTCACCTCGCTCGCCGGCGGCTCGCTGACGATGGCCTCGATCGCCGTGCTGCCGATCCTGATCGGGCTCGCGGTCGACTACGCGATCCAGTTCCAGTCCCGCGTGCAGGAGGCGCGCGACGCCGACCCCGCGACGGCGCGAACGCCGGCTGGAGCGCGGCGCGCGATCGCGCGGGCCGCGGCCGTGGGCGCGCCGGCGATCGCGACGGCGGCCCTGGCCACCGCCACCGGCTTTCTCGTGCTGCTCCTCTCTCCGGTGCCGATGGTGCGTGGCTTCGGGGTGCTGCTCGTGGTGGGCATCGGGGTGGCGCTGGTGTGCGCGCTCACCGCCGGCTCCGCGGCGCTGGCGCTCGCGGACCGCAGCGGCGGCGCGATCGGCGCCTCGCTGCGGGGCGCCGGCGAGATCATCCATGACGGGGCGGAGGGGGTCCGCCGGCCGCTGGCTCGGGTGACGGCGCGGCCGGCGCGAGCCCTCGCCGCCGCGGGCTCCCGGATCGGCGCCGGCCTCCAGCGCCTCGTCGCGCTGCTGACGCGCCGACCGGAGCGCGCGCTGCTGATCGCGATCGTGCTGGCCCTGCTCGGGTGGGTGGCCGACACGCAGACCTCGGTCCAGTCCGACGTGACCAAGCTCGTGCCCTCGAACATGCCTGCGTTGCGCGACCTGCACACGCTCGAGAAGGTGACCGGCGTCTCCGGGGAGATCGACGTGACGGTCCGCGCAAGCGACATCGCCCGACCCCAGATCGTCGGCTGGATGATCGGCTACGAGCAGGCTCTGCTGCGGCACTACGGCTATCTCGAGACCCAGGGGTGCGCGCGCGCGACCCTGTGCCCTGCCCTGTCGCTTCCGGACCTGTTCTCCGGCGGCACCCAGGCCGGGAGCGCGAGCGGCTCCTCGCTGTCGCAGGCATCGATCCGGAGCCTGCTGGCGGCGGTCCCCACCTACTTCTCGCAGGCCGTGATCACGCCGGACCACCGCGAGGCGACGCTGGCGTTCGGAATCCGGCTGATGCCGCTCGCGCGCCAGCAACAGGTGATCGAGTACATGCAGTCGCAACTGCATCCCCCGGCCGGCGTGACGGCTCAGCTGGCCGGGCTGCCGGTGCTGGCGGCACAGGCGAACGCGGATCTGTCGTCGTTGGGACGGCGGCTGCTCACGCTGCTGACGGGTCTGGTCGCGGTCGGGCTGGTGCTGCTGGCGGTCTTCCGCCGTGTCGAGCGGGCCGTCGTGCCGCTCGTCCCGATCGCGCTGGCGACCGGGTGGTCGGCGCTGATCCTGTTCCTGATCGGGGTGCCGCTGAACCCGATGTCGGCCACGCTGGGCGCGCTCGTGATCGCGATCTCGACCGAGTTCAGCGTCCTGCTCTCAGAGCGCTTCCGGCAGGAGCGCACCGCCGGGCACGAGCTCCCGGAGGCGCTGGCGCGGACGTACCGCTCGACCGGCGCCGCCGTGCTGGCGTCGGGGATCACCGCGATCGCCGGTTTCGGCGTGCTCGTATTCTCGAGCATCACCATGCTCCGCGACTTTGGCTTCGTCACGCTGATCGATCTCACGGTGTCGCTCGGTGGCGTGCTGCTGGTGCTCCCGGCGGTGCTGGTGCTGGCCGAGCGTGGCGACTCGTACGAGCAGATCCGCGGCCGGCCGCGACGTGCCCGCGCGGGAATGCCGCGCCCGCGCCGCCGGGCCCGGGTCGCGTGAGCCCGTCAGGGCCGCCGGATCCCGGCGAGCCGGCCGCGGCGGAGCCGGCCGCGGCGGAGCCGGGCAGCCCGCAGTCGCCTGTGCTGGCGCGCCGCCTCGACCCGGATCTCGCCGTGTCGGCCTCGGCCTCGGCCTCGGCCGCCCCCACGCCGACGCTGCCGCTCCCGGTCATCGACACCAAGCGCTACCGATGGATGATCGGGATGTTCGGGATCGTGTTCGTGCTGATCATCTCGGTCTACCAGTTCGCCACCAACGGGGTGGGGACGACGGGCGTTGCGCCCGGGAAGCCTCTGCACCCGTTCGCCGCCCCGCTCGCCGGCTCGACGCTCAACGGCGACGCCAATCTGAAGCCGCCCTGCTCGCCGGCTCACCACGATCCGCGCGCGCTCAACATCTGCCTGATGGTCCAGCGCGCGCCGCTGGCGCTGGCATTCTTCGCCATCGGGTCGGATGACTGCAAGCGCCAGGTCGACACGATGCAGGCGCTCTCCCGCCGCTACCCCGCCGGCGAGGTGCAGTTCGCCGCCGTCGCGGTCGGGGCCGGTCACGCCGAGACCCGCTCGCTGGTGCGATCGCGAGGCTGGACGATCCCCATCGCCTACGACGCCGACGGCGCCGTCCAGAGCCTGTACGGAGTGCAGATCTGCCCGATGGTGGAGTTGGCCTACCAGGGCGGGATCGTCAAGGACCGCCTGATCGGCAATCACTGGCTCACGTCCGACGCACTGGCCGCCCGCGTGCGGGCGCTGATCGGCCGCTGAGATGGAGGAGGAGTTCGAGCTCCAAGCCGCCCTCGGGTTCGTCGAGGAGGCGGTGGCGGCCGAGCTGCCCGGGCTCAGGCTCGCCTGGGTGACCGTGGAGGGAGGCCGTCGCAAGAGCCCGCGAGCGGTCTCGCAGCGGCTCGAGGACCTCTCCAACCGCTACCGCGGGGCCAGCGTGGTGGCGCTCCGCTCGCAGCCGATCCCGCACGCCTACCGGGCGTTCTTCCACCAGATCGGGCTCGATCCCGACATCAGCCGGATCCCGATCGAGGAGGCGGCGGTGGCGCGGTTGATGCAGGGCCAGTTCCGCTCCACGAACCTGCTCGACGACGCGCTGCTGATCGGGCTGATCGACACCGGCGTGCCGATCTGGGCGCTCGATGCCGACCTGGTCGCCCCCGGCGGTCTCGGCATCCGGGCGACCGTGGACGGGGATCGCCTCGGCTCGACCGAGCACGCCCATCACCTCGCACCCGGACGGCTGGTCATCGCCGATGCCCAGTGCGTGCACGCGCTGCTGTTCGGCGACGTCGCTCCCGGCCACGGCGTCGGTCCGCGCACCGGGCGCATGGCTCTGTTCGCCGTCGGCGTCCAGGGCGTCCCCTCGATCCACATGGAGGAGGCGCTGTGGGTCTGCGTCGAGGTGCTCGCGAGCGGTTGACGCCGGCGGCGCAACCGCTTCGGCCCGCCACAACCTGATGCTAAAGTGGCCTCGCTGACAGAGGAGGAGGCGATGGAGGCACTCGAGCACGAAATCCACGCGCCGCACCGTCCTGCGTTTGACATTCCGCAGGTCGACGTCGAGGAGCGCGCGGCCCGGCGCTCTCTCCGGGGGCAGATCGCCCGCCTCGAGCACGAGCTCGCCGACGCCTTCGTGACCGCGTTCACGATGGGCGGCTACGAGTTGCCCGTTGCGCGTCCCGGCGAGCCGAGGCTGCTCGATCTGGGCGAGCTCGAGCGCGTCCGCGACGAGCTCGCCGAGCGACTGTGCAGCGCGCGCCGGTCGATCGCCGAACGCGCCGACGTTCAGGCCGAGAACCGGCTACGGCTCGAGCGGATGCTGCTCGAGCCCGGCAAGTACCGCTTCGTCCGGATCGCCCGCCGCGATGTCGGCGAGCCGGGCTGCGGCGTATGGCAGGTGCGCCCACGGCTCGGACTGATCGGGATGATGATGGGGTGGTGGCAGGTCAAGCTCTCCTCCGGCTGTCCATTAGCCGGGGGTTGCGGGCTGCGGCCCGCAGCCCGCTGAATCCCACCTCGCGGGAACCCGCGACTGCCGGTCTATCCTGAGTCGCCGCATGCGCGACCTTTTCCGAAGCGGCACGAGTGCAGCCGTGGCCGTGCTCATCATGTTCATCGGGAGCCTTGTGCTGTGGGTGGGCACGCCCGTCGCCTGGCTCTGGGTCGGTTCCCAGATCCAGGGCGCGACGTCCTCGCTGGGTGCCGCGCTGGGGGCGATGTTCATCGGCGTGGTGGTGACGATCGCAGCGATCGCCTCGGTGCTCGTGTGGCTGAGCAATCTGTACCGGTCCAGCCAACAGGCCCGCGGCTTCGAGGACCCGGGTCACCTCGTGCTCGAGGCGGTGCTCGTGATCAGCGCCGGTGTCGCGCTCGCGGCGTTCGCGATCTGGTTCCTGTTCTTCGCCGGCGCGAGCCCGGTCCCGATCGGCCTGCAGCTCTGAGACTGGGACCCGTCCCGCACGCACACGCCGTGCGGGACGGATCCGAGGGTGGTGTCTAGACGGCCCCGACGAGCTGCATTTCCTGAGCGGCCCTGACGATCACGTCCTGGGCTGCCCGTGCTTCCAGATGGCTCGCCAACTCACGCCGCTGGCGGTCGGTCAGCTGACCGATCTGCCGGTTCTCGGCGATCTGCAGGCGCATCAACAACTTCCGGCACCGAGTGGTGCCCCACCGCCTCTGGCTCATCAGCAGGTCACCCACCGCCCAACTACTCGCCTCCGGGGGGGAGGCGAGGATGATCTCTGCTGCTGAAACCTCACCAGTCGCGATCCTTCGCTTCAACCCCGCCCGCGCGAGCCGGACCTGGTTGGCTCGCTCCAGCGCTCGAAGGCGCTGTGGCCCGGGGGTCATCATGGCGGTCTGCGTCATTCGCTTTCTCTCTCCCTGGGTCCGGTCCGCCGAAGCGGACGCCCGTGGTCAGTACGTATTCGCGCAGACGCGCCTGGCCAGCAACGCCATGAAGATCAAATCCGTTTGTGATCCGCGCAGTCCTACGAAGTCGGTCCCTGCCGCGCGCGTCACTCCCCCAAGCCTCTGAGTGACCGTCACGCCGCCCGGCCGACCACCAGCACGACGAAGGGCAAGCTAGCGTGTACCAGCGGGTAACAGCAATGCAACATCCGCCGAGCGTGCGCATAGAGCGCGTTTTTTTTGGCCCGCGCGTCTTGTGCGGTTGTGGACAAGATTGCGCGGAGGACACGGGCGCGCCCTGCGAAGCGCAGCGGCGACCCGCGGCGCCGAGCGGGCCCGGTCTAGGACCGACCGGGAAGCGGGCCGTGCTCGGCTTCGAACGCGCGCTTGGCCGCGCCGAAGCGCTCGAGCGCCTGATCGAGCGTCGCGTGGTCGTGCGTGGCCATCACGCTCGTGCGCAACAGCGCGCCGGCCGGGGGCACGGCGGGGTGGATCGCGACATTGACGTACACGCCCGCGTCGTAGAGCGTCTTCCACAGGAACACGGCCTTCCAGTCATCGCCGACGACGACCGGGACGACAGGGGTGACGATCTCCGTCCCATCCGCGAGCCGCGTGGGACCGATCACCGTGAAGCCGAGCTCGCTCAGCCCGTCGTGCAGGTAGCGCGCGTTGTCGAGCACGCGCGCGAACAGCTGCCGACCCTCATCGGAGCGGCAGATCCGGACCGCCGCCAGGGCGGCGCCGACGGCGGCCGGAACACCGGAGGCCGTGAACATGAACGGACGCGACTGGATCCGCAGAAACTCGATCACGTCGGCCGGCCCCGCGATCACGCCGCCGCACGAGGCCAGCGACTTGGAGAACGTCGCCATCCGCAGGTCGACGCGATCCTCGACGCCCAGCAGCTCGCTCGTGCCGGCACCGCGCGCGCCGAGCACGCCCAGCGCGTGGGCCTCGTCGACCATCAGCCGCGCCCCGTAGCGCTCGCACAGCTCGGCGATCTCGGGCAGCGGCGCGACGTCGCCCTCCATCGAGAAGACCCCGTCGACGACGACCAGGACGCCGCCGCCGTCCTGCGATGCTCGCTGCAGCGTGTGCTCGAGCCGGTCGATGCGGTTGTGGCGGAAGGCCCTGAGCTTGGCGCGCGAGAGGATGCAGCCGTCGAGGATCGAGGCGTGGTCGCCCGAGTCGGCCACGACCGTGTCGCCGGGCCCGAGGATCGTCCCGAGGGCGCCGAGATTGGCCTGGTGCCCGGTCGTGAACACGATCGCGCTCTCAGTCTCGAGCCAGTCGGCGAGCTCGTGCTCGAGCTCGAGATGCAGGTCGATCGTCCCGTTCAGGAACCGCGAGCCGGTGAGCCCCGTCCCATAGCGGTTGAGGGCATCGAGCGCCCCCTGCTTGACGCGCTCGTCTCCGGTCAGGCCGAGATAGTTGTTGGACCCGAGCATGATCCGTCTCTTGCCCTCCATCTCCACGACGGGGAGTGTCGGCCCCTCGAGGATCCGGAAGTACGGCAGCGCATCGAGCTCGCGGGCAGCCTTCAGCTGCTCGATGCGCTCGTGCTCGCGGGCCTTGGAGAAAACGTCGATCGAAGTTGGCATGTAGCTTTCGCGACGGTATGGCGCTCGAAATCAAGCCGGTCGCGTCGAAAAGCGACCTCAACACCTTCATCAAGCTTCCGTGGCGGCTCTATCGTAACGAGCGGTACTGGGTTCCTCCGTTGCTGTTTGAACGCAAGCGCTTCTTCGACCGCAAGCGCAACCCGTTTTTCGAGCACGCCGAGGCCGAGTACTTCCTCGCCTGGCGGGACGGCCGGGTGGTGGGGCGGATCACCGCTCATATCGATCGGCACTTCAACGAGTTCCAGAATCACGACTGGGGGATGTTCGGGTTCTTCGAATGTGAGCAGGACCCCGAGGCGGCTCAGGCGCTGCTCGACGCGGCGGAGACGTGGCTGCGGGCGCGCGGCCGCGACCGCATGGTCGGGCCGATGGACTTCACGACCAACGACGAGTGCGGCGTGCTCGTCGACGGCTACGACCTGCTGCCGACGATCCTCACCAACTGGCAGCACCGCTACTACCCCGGTCTGATCGAGGGATCCGGGTTCACCAAGGCGATGGACCTGTACATGTGGAATCTCGAGGTCCAGGACCGGACCCGCGTCAACGAGGCGATCTGGAAGGTCGCCGCCGAGGTCGAGTCCAAGCATGGGATCACCGTCCGCCCGATGCGCAAGAAGGACATGGAGGCGGAGATCAACCGCTTCCTCGAGGTGTACAACGCCGCCTGGGAGCGCAACTGGGGCTTCGTGCCGCTGACCGAGGCCGAGGTTCGCCATTACGCCAAGGACCTGAAGCCGATCCTGGACGAGAACTGGGCCTGGGTGGCCGAGAAGGGCGGCGAGACGGTCGGCGCCGCGCTCACGCTGCCCGACTACAACCAGGTGCTGATGCACATGAACGGCCGGCTGCTCCCGTTCGGCTGGGCCAAGGGGCTGTACTACAAGGGCAAAATCAACCGCGTGCGCGTGTTCGCGCTCGGGGTCAAGCGCGAGTGGCAGCACACCGGGATCGCGGCCAAGTTCTACGAGCTGCACTTCGACTCGGCGGCCCGGACGCCGCAGACCGGCGGCGAGATGGGCTGGATCCTCGAGTCCAACAAGTCGATGAACCGGGCGATGGAGGGAATGGGCGGCCGGATCGTGCGCACCTACCGGGTGTACGAGAAGATCCTTTGAACATGACCGCCCGCGCTGTCACCATGGAGGCACGATGAGCGAGGAGTCGATTCACGCCGTGGCCGACGGCGGGCTGGAGGAGGTCGTCGACGGCCTGCCCGTGCTCGCCGAGGTCCGCGCGATCGAGGCTGCACCACCCAGCAGCGTGCTGCCCGCCGTCCAGGCCGCCGCAGCGGCGGCGACCGGGTTCGTCGCCGGCGCCGCCACGCTCGCCGTTGTGCACCGACGCCGCACTCGCAAGGCCGCTCGCCGCCAGCGCGGCCTCGCGCGCCGCGCCAGTGAGGTGCTGCCGGTCATCGGCAGCCGCACGTTCCTCGTCGACGTCCACCTGCTCGGCAAGCCCGGCGAGTGAACGCCGGCCCGGCCGGCTCGGCGGAGCAGCTCGACATCCGGGTCGAGGTCCGCCCGCGGTGGACGTTTCGCCTGCCGCGCCGTGTTCCCCGGGATCGCCTGGTCAGATTCCGCGGCGGGGTGCTGCACCGCCTCCTGCACGCGGGCGACGAGCCGGTGCTCGTGCGGATCGCCCAGCCGGCGCCCGATCGCGTGCTGTTCGGCGCGCAGGCGCGTACGCGGACGGCGGCCGAGTGGGGGATCGAGCGGATGCGGCTGGCGCTCGGGGTCGATCAGGACCTCGCACCGTTCTACGAGCGATTCCGCTTCGACCCCCTGATCGGAGCGGCCGTCCGCGCAGATCCCGGCCTGCGGATCGCCGCCCGCCCGGCGCCGTTCGAGGCGCTCACGTGGGCGATCTGCGAGCAACTGATCGAGTACGAGCGGGCGGCCGCGATCCAGCGCCGGCTGGTGTTCACGCTCGGGCGGCGCTGCCCTCGGACCGGACTCCGCGATGCGCCCACCGCCGCCGCCGTGGCGGCTCAGGCGCCGGCGCTGCTGGCCGCGCTCGATCTCTCCCCGGGGCGCGCGCTGGCGCTCATCCGCGCGGCCCGGGAGGTGGCGCGAGGCCGAGTCGATCTCGACGGCGACCACGAACGGGGCTGGCGTCGCCTGCGGGCGATCCCGGGCATCGGCAGCTGGACGGTGCAGACGCTCGCGCTCACGGGACAGGGACGACTCGATCAACTGCCGGCCGGTGACCTCGCCTATCTGAAGCTCGCCGGGCGGCTGCGCGGCGGCGATCCGCGGGCCCGGGCGAGCGAGGCGGAGGTCGAGGAGCTGTTCGCGCCCTACACGCCCTGGGCAGGCCTGGCCGGGGTCCATGCGCTGCGGGCCGGATCATCGGGCGCGTCGCTGCGGCTCGCCGCCTGAGCTGAGCGCGCAGGCCGACTGGGAACCGTGCGGAAGGCGCGACCGGCGCCGCCGCGAATACAGCGCCATGCATCCGCGCGACCTTCCGCCCTGTGACCTGGTGATGAAGGGCGGCGTGACCAGCGGCGTCGTCTATCCGGGCGCCGTGCTCGAGCTCTCGGGCACGTTTCGCTTCCAGAACGTCGGCGGCACGTCGGCCGGCGCGATCGCCGCGGCGATGACCGCGGCCGCCGAGTACGGCCGTCAGCGGGCCGGCCGTATGGAGCTGGGGGGGATCGAGGAGATCGTGGCCGAGTTTGGGCAGCCCGGCAAGGTCGCATCGCTGTTCCAGCCGATGCCCGAGGCGCGCGAACTGTTCACGCTGGCGCTCGCGCTGGGGTCGGCGGGCCGGTCGCGCGCGCGCCGATTCCAGTCCGTCGTCAGCGCCGTGCTGCGGCACCGGCCATGGCATGCGCTGCTGGCCCTCGCCACGGTGGTGGTGCTGCTGTTCGCCCTCGAGGAGGCGGTCAGGCGCCTGCCGATTGCGCTCGTCGTCGTGCTCCTCGTGCTCGGCGCGATCGCGCTGCTGCTGCTCGCGGCGTGGGCGGTGCTCGGCCCCCTGGGCTCGATGGTCCGCGGGCTGTGGCGCGCATTGCCGGCGCACGGCTTCGGAATCTGTCCCGGGACCCGCGTGGACCCCGACGGCCCCGACGGGCTGGTCGAGTGGCAGTACGGCAACATCCAGCGCTGCGCGGGGCTGCCGCTCGAGCAGCCGCTCACGTTCGCGATGCTCGAGCGGGCCGGGATCACGCTGCAGATGATGGCCACGGACCTCGGCCAGGCCCGGCCGGTGCGGATCCCGTTCGAGGAGGAGCAATACCTGTTCTCGCCCGCCGAGCTGGCCCAGATGTTCCCTGACGTCGTCGTCGCCCACGTCCTCGACGCCGCCGGTGTCCCGGCCGACGATCGGGACAGCACGCGGACCTGGTTCGTGCCGGGCAAGGAGCTGCCGGTCGTGATCGGCGCCCGGTTGAGCTCGAGCGTGCCCGTGTTCCTGTCGGCGCTGAAGCTGTACACCGCTCGTCCCGACCAGCAGGGCCCGGTCGAGAGCTTCATCTCCGACGGCGCGATCACGAGCAACTTCCCCATCCACTTCTTCGACGAGTGGCTGCCCGCCCATCCGACATTCGGGCTCGACCTGGTTCCGGCGCCGCAGACGGGAGGTCCCGACGACGATGCCCCGGTGTTCATGCCCACGGCCGGTGACGACCGGCGCTCCCCGCACGCCACCAACGTCAAGAACCTCGGCGGCCTGCTGCGCCAGATCGAGGACGCCACGCGCAACTGGCGCGACGAGCTCCAGGCCGAGCTGCCCGGCTTCCGCGATCGCGTCTGCCAGATCCGGATGGCGCCCGGTGAAGGGGGCTTCAACCTGGGCGCCGATCCGAAGACGATCGGCAAGCTGCTCGAGCGAGGGCGCCTCGCGGGCCGGGAGATCCTGGCCACGTTCGACTGGGACCAGCACCGCTTCATCCGCTACCTGACGCTGATGGAGATGCTCCAGGAGAACCTGTCCTCGCTCGCCGAGCGGTTCGGCGAGTACGAGGAGTGGCTCAGAGCCGGCGCGCCGGAGGCCACCCTGTACCGCGCCGGCCGCGACGCGGCCTGGTGCGCGGCTGCGGCCAAGGCGACGGCGGCACTGCTGCAGAGCGTGCCCGGCGAGCCGAGCTTCGAGAGCGGCGAGCAGCCGCTGCCGCCGCCGACGATGCGGATCGGCCCCAACGTCTGAGCCGGTGCCGCGGGCGGCCGCGCTCGCGAGCGCCGCTCAGCCGGCGTACACGGGCGAGGCCGTAAGGCGGCCGCCGCAGGGAGCGAACCGCGGCCGGCCCCCACCGCTCACCGACACGCGTAGCGCTCCGTGGGACTGCGGCGGCGTGATCTCGAGCGTCGCCGCTGTGGGGCAGCGCTGCCCGCCCGCGTACTCGCTGTTGTCGGCGTAGCTGAGCGTGAACCGGGCGCCGCCATGGACCCCGATCGTGACCGTGCGCGGCGCGAGCGTGGTGTCGGGGAAGAACCCGTTGCCGCGGGTCAGGTGGGTGGCCATCGTGCGGCCCTGGGCGTCGAGCATCAGCGCTCCCGGATAGCCGCGCAGCGTGCATCCGTGCGCCGAGGAGTTGCGCAATGCGAATCCGGTCTCGACGTGCCCTGGCGCCCCCTGCGTGGCGGTGCGCCGGCTCGAGAGCTGCCCGGCCGTGCAGCGCGGCGCCAGCGCCGCCGCGGCGCCGACGATCCTGGGCGCCGGAGGCGCCGAGCTCGTCGTCGCGGTCGTGGCGGTCGTGCTCGACGTCCGGCTGCTGGTGCTCGCGCTGCTGCCGCAGGCGGCCAGGAGCAGGGCGCTCGCGATCGGGCCGCTGAGCGTTCTGAGTCCGCCACTGAGACGCAGTCGCCGGCGCATGGTCGGGCGAGAGTAGCTGCCGGCGGGCGCGAGAGGACCACCGGCGACCCGCTTACCGAAATAGCAATGATCACCAGAGATCCAGTGCTATAGATTCTTCGTGCCGAGACAACGGACAAGGGGGCAGTCATGCAGCAACTCGCTGATCGCCGGGCGCGGACGCGCGGCGGCAGATTCCCGACCGGCTCACGCCGGCGTGCGCTCGCTTCGGCGCTTGCGCTTGGGCTCGCGGCCCTTGCGGCTGGATGCGGGAGCAGCAGCAGCACCTCGACCGCGAGCTCGACCGAGACGGCCACCGCGGCCACGGCGCACCTGGTCGTGATCCACGGGACCCCATCGCCCACCGGGGCGGTGAAGCCGTCTCCCGCGGCGCTCACGAAGCTGATCCATGTGAGCAAGGGCGGTGGGATCGCTCCGCACATCCAGGGCCTCTCGAACCTGCCGCTGCAGCAGCAGATCTCGACGCTCGACAGCGACATCAACACGTTCTGGAGCAAGGTCTTCGCCCAGTCGGGCGTGCAGTGGCCGCAGGCGGAGGAGGCATTCGTGTCCAACCAGCCGGTCCAGACGCAGTGCAGCTCGAAGCCGACGATCGGCCCCAACGACCCGTGGTATCTCTGCGAGCCGGTCTTCTACTGGCCGCTCCCGTGGATGCAGCAGAACATCGCGCCCAAGGGCGACGTGTTCCTCGCCTTCAGCGTGGCGATCTTCTGGAGCTTCCATGTCCAGAACGTGCTCGGGTTCACCCAGGCGCTGCAGCAGGGGCAGATCAGCAAGGCTCAGTGGGCGGGTCAGACGCTCTGCCTCACCGGTCTGTACATCCGCACGATCGGACAGCGCAACCTGTTCGAGCAGGGTGACACCCAGGCCGCCCAGCAGTTCCTCTCGAGCCTGCAGGGCGTCAACGGCATCACCGCTCCGGACGTCAGCAACCAGTCGCTGACGCAGGCGTTCGTCGCCGGCTACAACAGCGGCGACCCCGCGACCTGCGGTGTCGGGAGCGGCGGCGGGGGCGGCGCCACGACGCCGACCACGACGCCGTCTCCGACGCCGAGCCCGACCCCGACCACCCCGGGCGGCGGGGGCGGTACGACAACGGGTCTGTAGCGCGGTGTCTCGGGGTGGGCCGGTCCGCCCGGGCCGGCCCACCGCCGGGGCCGCTCTTGTTACCCCGCCGGGTGCAGTTGCCGGTAGGCGGTGATGTCCCGGGCCAGGTTGTAGACGTCGGGCGAGCCCAGGCCCGTGGCCGGGTCCCAGCCCGGCGTGGTCTGGAAGAAGCGGTTACCGCCGAGGGTGACGTCGTGGAAGGCCGGGAACGGCTGGCGCGTGGCGGCCAGCGCGTACAGGGTCGGGTTCACGTAGCCGAGCTTCGCCACCCCGTGGGTGGCCGCGTACTGCCCGATCAGGAGCATCGAGGAGGCCCAGAACGGCGCCGCGGCACTGGTCCCGCCGGCCTGTCCGAGGCTGCCGGCGGAGTAGGTGGCCCAGCCGGTGGCCGGATCGGCATCGGCGGAGACGTCGGGGAGCTGGCGGCGGCCGTTGGAGTACGCGCTGCGCACGCCGGGCCCGGCCTGCCAGCTCGGCCGCGCGTCGCCGGTCGTCACGCCGCCGCCACCGCCGGTGCCGGACAGGATGTCCTCCCAGCCGCCCTCCCTGGCGTAGGAGCCGTCGGCGTTGAGGTACAGCCGCGTGCCGCCGACGGCGATCGCCCCGGCGCTCGAGGCCGGCCAGTCGACGCTCAGGCGCTGATCGGCGAGGTTGCCCTGCTGGCAGTCGTAGGCGCCGGCGTCGCCGCTGGCGACGAACATCGAGATGCCGGCGGCCTCGGCAGCGCTGATCGCCTGGCTGTCGCCGGCGCGCTGGGTGGGGTCGAGCCCGAGCTCGCACTGGCCCCAGCTCGAGGAGATGATGTCGGCGCTGTGGTCGGCGACGATCCGGTTGATCACGTCGGTGTAGGACGAGGACGACTGCGGGACCTCGTAGAAGAGGATCTGCGCCTGCGGGGCGACGGAGCGGATCACGTCGATGTCGAGGTTCGACTCGCCGGCCCCCGAGGTGTCGGTCGTGCCTCCGTCGACGCCCACGACCTGCGGCTCGGGCCCGGAGATGCCGAAGTGAGACGCGAACGCCTGCGGGTCGCTCGGGTCGAAGGCGGAGAAGGAGATCACCGCGATGCGCAGCCCCTGGCCGGCGATGCCCTGGTTGCGCAGCGGCGCGCTGTCGTAGGCCGCCGGCACCGTCGCCGGCGTCAGCCCGCCGAGCGGCACGTCCTGTGCCCGCCAGCGCGGTCGGGTGTCGAGGCCCGTGACGCCGCTCACGAACCGCGCCAGCACCGCCGGCACCACCGGCGTCCCGATCGGCGCGTGCCAGCGGTGCCCGGACGCGTCGCCGTACTGCTCGATCCTCACCCTGAGCACGCGGTCCACACTCGCCACCCTGCCGCTCATCGACAGCGCGGTGCGCTGTGGATAGCTCGCGAGCAGGCGGAGCCCGTCGGACTGCAGCGACGCCTCGACGTGCGCCAGTGACGACGAGGAGATGCCGAATCGCTGCCCGAACGCACGGGGGGTGATCACGTGACCGAACTGCGGCGAGCGCGGGTCCTGCTGGGCTGCGAGCGCCCGGCGCAGACGGGCCGCGCCGGGGAGGCGCAGCAGCAGCGTGAACTGCACCTGTGTGCCCGGCGGCGCGGCGCCGAGCGCGCGCACGACGGGCCCGGTGGCCGGCCCGGAGCCCGAGCCGGCCAACGCGATCGTCGCCGCCGTGCCGAGGATCATCAGGGTCGCGAGGGCGGCGAGCAGCCGTGGGCGGCCGACCCGGCCGGCGCGGCCGCCGGGCCCGATCTGCCCGCCGAGCGGCGCACCGCGATGCGAGGCGGCGCTGCTCATTGCCCGGCCCACTCGATCGAGTCGATGATGTCGTCGGCGCGCTGGTAGACCGCGGCCTTGTCGCCGGGGTTGTTACCCGGCGCGACGGCCGTCACCACGATGCTGACCCGCCCGTCGCCGGCGGCCATGACCGCGACGGAGACCGGCGTCTGCGGACCCTGCGGCGAGGACACCGTGCCGACGAACACGCCGCCGGGACCCGGTCTCAGGCCGACGGCCGAACCGAGCAGCGCGTCGCTCGGATTGGTGTCGTGGGTCCAGCCGAGCAGCTGGCCCTGCAGCGAGGAGATGCGCTGCTCGGCCAGCGCCCGCGGCGAGTACTGCGACTCCGGCGCGGCGTTGACGAACAGCAGACTGAAGCCGTCTCCCGCCTGCAGCGTGAGATTGCTCGCGTCCTGGGCGGCGATCGTCCACTGGCTGGAGTTGAAGCGCAGCGAGTAGCCGAGGGCCTGGCTCGTCCATGGGGTGAAGCCGGGGAAGGTGGTCAGCACCTTCGCCAGCACCGGTGGGCTGCCGCACTGGTTGTGGAGCTTGCAGGGCGCTGTGCGCGGCGGCGGAGCGGCGAGGGCGCCGATGGCAAAGCCGGCTCCGATCGTCACGATGGCCACGGCCCCGAACGCGATCAGCCGCCGTCGGCGGGTGGGCCGGCCCTGGACCTCGCGGGCCAGGCGCCCGGCGAAGGCGCCGCGGTGCGGGGCCGGCTCGCCCTCGGCCGTGGCCAGGCCTTCGGGCACCTTCGGCAGCGCCTTGAGCGCGATCCCGCAGTTGCCGCAGAACGTGTGGCCTGCGGTCATCGCGCCACAGTTCGTGCAGCGGAGCTCCGGCCCAATCTCCTTCTCGGCCTCCTCCTCGAGCAGGCCCACGTGAATCGCCCGGCGCAGGAGCACGAGGCCGATCGCGTCGAGCACGACCACCCAGGCAAGCCACAGTCCGGCGGGCATGAACGTCTCGCTCACGGCGCCGGCGATCACCAGTACGGCGGCGGTGAGGATCGCGACGGGCGGCGAGCCGAACAGGCCGAGGGCGCCGTGGTCCTTGACCGGCGCCCGGTAGCGGATCCAGATCGCGGCCGTGGCGGCTCCGATCGCGCTCATCGAGAGCACGGGGGTGGCGACGGCGACCCCGAGCAGGCGCGCGACCCACGGCGCCGCGGCGCCGGCCGGGCGCAGACCCCCGGAGAGCACGCCGACCCCGATCACCACGGCCTCGGCGGCCGCGAACATGGCCGCCGTCGCCGAGCCGAAGGCGGCCCCGTCGAGGGGGTCGTTGAAGCGGCGGTAGGGAAGGAGCACGAGCGGGCCGGCGAGCATCAGCACCACGCCCAGCAGCGGCACGAGGATCCCGCCCGTCACCACGTGGTAGGTGCTTCCCCTGTCGATCAGCGCGGTGCCGGCGGGAGCAACGGCCTTGGTGAAGATCCCCACCGCGACGCCGGTCACTGCGCCCCACCCGAGCGTCCACGTCAGCGTCCACAGTGGTTCGCTCTCGTAGATGTCGACGTCGTAGAAGTAGAGGGCGGTCAGCAGCGGCATCAGCAGCGCAGCGGTGATCAGCGCCACCGGGAATAGGCGCAGCACGCCGAGCAGGACGACGATCGCCGCGCCGATGCCGAGGGCGACGCGGAAATGCCGATCGGAGTGGCGCGGGAGCTGCGGGAAGAGGCTCGAGACGATCCAGGGGGCGTATCGGCGCTGCCCCGGGGCGGCGGCGTACTCGTGGCGCTCGTGCGAGTGATCGAGCTCCCGGTCAAGCGGTGCGCCGCAGCGGACGCAGAAGGTCCCCTCCGGCGTCTGCTGATGACAGGTCGGGCACTCGCTCACGGCCGCTCAGCTCTTCGGTGGGAGGCAGACCTGTGCCCGGCCCTGCGACAGGATGCCCTTGTTGAACGCCGAGGTCAGGTTCATGGCGCTCACGCCAGCGCCGCCCGCCGCACCGCCGGGAGGAGTCGCCTTCTCGGCCAGGATCGTGTTGACCGCGGCCTGGTCGCCCGTGGTGAGATTGCCCTGGATCGAGTAGAAGTAGACGCCCGACAGGCAGGAGTCGAGCTTCTGCAGCGTGGCCGGGCTGTAGCCGGCGCCGAGCGCGCCGAGGGCATTCTCGATGTGGTAGCCGTAGAGGTCGGAGACCACGAGCGCCACCGCTGCATCGCCGATCGGCGCGACGCTGCTCTGCATGAACGCGAGCGGGAAGTCGATGCTGCCGTCACTGGAGCAGTACGCGGGTGGGTCGGTGGTGGTGATCTGGCCCGCCCCGCATGACAGCGGCGTCTGATCGACGACATTGACCGTGGCCGGCGGGAGCTGGGCCTGTGAGGCCGCGAACTCGGAGGTCCAGAACGCCCCCGCGTTGGCGGCGAGCGCCTGGATCTTCTGGGACAGGTCGAGTCCCTCGAGGCCCTTGAATCGCGATTGCAGCCGGCGGTGGGCGGTGATCCGGTGGAGCGTCGCGAGCGTGGCGGTGGACGGCGCGGTGCCCGCCGTGGTGGTGGCGGCCGTGGTGGTGGCGGCCGTGGTGGTGGCGCCCCGCGGCGTCGGCGTGCTTGTCGAGGACGTGCCGGAGCTGCTCGAGCCGCAGCCGGCAATCAGCCCGGCCACCAGACAGGCGGCCCCCACGCCGTGAAATCGTCGCCCCATCGATTGGTATATCTATCCGAGTCTCAACGGATGCTGCATGCGTACGCTACGCCATCTCGCCGCAGCGCTCGCCGTTGCCACTCTACTCGTGGTCGCTGCGGTCGCGTTCGCGCTCTACGACCCCACCTCGGGCGGCGCTCGCTTTCTCACGTCCTCGCAGCTGATCGAGCCCAAGCCGGGCACCGTCGCCCAGGCGATCAGCACTGAGCCGACGGTCTCCCTGACCGATTCCCCGGCGATGGCGGCGCTCGCGCAGCGATACCAGCCGACGCTCCTCGTCAGCGCGCTCGACCGGTTCTGGCCGACATCGCTCGTCGGCCTGCTGGGCACGCGCTGGAGCGGGCACTCGACGTGTCTGGTCTCGGCCGGACACTGTCGCGTCCACGACCCCGGCGCGTTCGATCTGGCGGGGCGCAGCTCGGCGTCGGACTACCTTCAGTTTCCGGCCCCCGTCGACAGCGTCGAGGACACGTTTCACTCCGCTGCCCGCGACCTCGGGGTCGCGGCCTCGGCCATGCTGGCGTGGCCGCGGCGGCCGGCGCAGCTCGATCCGTTCGCCTCCGCGCAGGTCTACTTCTTCTACCTGCCCCGCGCTCCGGCGCGAGCCTATCCGGGGGTCCCGCGCGGCCTGATCAGCCTCGAGTACTGGTTCTACTACCCGCTCAACTACTTCCCGCTCGTTCGGATCCCGCTCGAGGCGCTCAGCGATCCGATCGGTTCGACGCTCGGCAACACGGACTACCACCAGGGCGACCTCGAGCACGTGGCGGTCCTGCTCGACCCCAAGACGATGCAACCCCGCTACCTGTGGATGGCGCGGCACGCCGACGAGGGGCAGGCCTACCGGTGGCACTCGCGCAGCGTGCAGTGGAGCGGGGACCACGCCTCCGTGTATGCGGCGCTCGGCAGTCATGCGAGCTACTCGCGCTGTGGCATCCAGCGCCGCATCCGCACGTACCTGTTCATCAACGACTACGTGGTGTGCATCCCGCATCAGACGTACGCCTTCACGTACTTGGCGACGCCGCTCGTGGACCTGGCCCACACCCCGTGGGCATGCTGGCGCGGGCATCTCGGCCAGGCGGGCTCCGGGCTGCTCAGGACCGGGGTCGCATTCGTCCCGTTCGAGACCGACGGCCCGACGTCGCCGCTGCTGCAGCAGGAGAACTTCGGCAGTGCCTGCCGGGTGCGCCCCGGCACGCCGAAGCCGCCGACGCCCTTGTAGGCGCGCCGGCCGGGCGCTACCCGTTGCCGAGCGTCAGGGCCTTCATCTGGCCGTTGCCCAGCACGACGGTGCTGTGCTCGGTGTGGACGCCCGCGGGCCCGACCCGGCGCAGGGACAGCGCCACCGGACCGGTCGTGGCCGTGCCGGAGCTGGTGACGCTCAGCCGGTGACTCGCCGCCATCAGCGCGATGCCGAGTGACGCGCCGGCCGTGAGGCTCTGTGGTGTGGCCGTCAGCTCACTGCCGCTCGCGCCGAGGTTGCGAGCCAGCTGCATGGTCGGTCCCGGTCCGCTCGTGCCCGTCGAGGCGTGCAGCGCGAGTCCGCTGCCGCCCGCGCCGACCGTGATCCGGTCATCGAAGCCGGCCGCCGGCTTCAGGTCCGCGACCGTGGCGCCGAACCCGGGGCCGGTGACGTAGACGCTGGCGGCGTCGGTGCCGGTCGCGTTCCCGCCGTCGAGCGCGACCTCGACAGGGCCGCCGGCGGGGACCTCGTAGATCGGCTCGGGCTGGGCGTTCCAGTCCTGGTTGAGGTAGGGCTGGAACACGCCCGCGCTCGGAATGTCGTTGACGAACCGGCCGCCCACGTAGCCGATCCGCTTCCCACCGGCGGTCGTGATCAGCAGATGCCCGTGATTGACCGGATTGCCCCCGAGCGAGATGCGGAGCATGCCCTGCCGACTGGCGCCGGCGGTGCCGCAGAACGGGCACGGCTGGGCGCCGAGGCCGGCGGTGAGGGGCTCGAGGTTCATCGGGTTCGTCGTTCCCTGGCCGCTGTAGACGCCGGCCGGATCGCCGGGGTTCGGCGCCGCGTTGTAGCTCCAGCTGTCGTTCGTCGTGTTGACGCTGATCGCGCGCGGTGTGTCGGGGTAGTTGTTGTCGTAGATGTCGATCTGGTACTGGCCGCCGCCGAGGTTCTCCACCGCGATCGGAGTGACCGCGTGCCCGTCGGAGCCGTCGGGCTTGAAGATCCCGATCGTGTAGACCTCGCCGCCGTGGTCGGCCAGCGCCTTCTCGAGGAACTGGATCGTGCGCGTCGGCGTGTCCGCGATGTCGGCTCTCCGCACCGCCGCGAGCTCCTGCATCGACCACCCGTAGGCCAGCTCGCTCTGCAGCTGGGGTGAGAATTGCAGCGAGAACGTGGTCGGGCCGCCGAACTGGGTCGGGTCGAGCCTGTGGGTGAAGAAACGCAGCGCCGTGACGGAGAAGCCGAAGCAGTGACCGCCGGCCATGGCCGCATCGGTCTGGGCGGCCCACTGCTGGGCAGCGGGGGTGAGGGTGCAGGAGTCCGAGGCGGCTCCGGCGCACACCCCGTTGCCGAACAGCTCGCGCATCGCGTGCTGGTCGATCTCGACGCCGGCGATGAAGCCGTAGTTCTCGAACGAGAAACCGTCGCGGCCGAGCTCGAAGCCGAGCGAGGCGACCACCGTACCCGTGTCGCGTGCCGCGACGACGTGGCCGGTCACCGCCGAGCGGTCGTTGGCGTACGGCGCGAGCTGCTTGGCCGCGACCACCGTGTGCCGGTGGGAGCTCGAGCCGCACCCGGCGATGGTCACGGCGATGGCGATGGGGAGGAGGCTGAGCGCGCGTCTCATGGCTCGATCACCGGGCCCCCGACCTTCTGGATCCGGAATCCCGCGAGCTCGAGGATGTCGGGCAGCTCGCGGACGGCGTGACGGTCCTTGTTGCGGTTCTTCTCGTCAAGCTTCGCCCACGACTTGAGCTGATCGTGGATCTTCTTCTCATCGTCGCGCGGTTCGCCGAACACCCAGCCGTCGGCGAGCTTGGAGTTCATCCAGCGGATGTGCTCGTGCTGGGAGAGCTGCTCGAGGTCGGCGTCGCTGAACTGGAACTGCGCCATCTCGGGATCGCGCAGCGCCATCGGCACGAGCATGCAGTGGGTCAGCATCAGCTTCGCGTGGACGTCGTCGGCGAAGCGGCGGTTCTCCTCGCGCTGGGACTCCTCGAGCTCCTCCCAGGGCCGGATGTTCGGGTTCTTGCCCATGGTGCGGCCCTCGGCCAGCTCGTTGTGCAGCCATTGGGCGTGCTGCGCCCGCGCCAGCAGCTCATTGGTGCCGCGCAGGAGCAACTCGTCCGAAGTGGCGGCGGTGAGGACGCCGAACGGCCTGATCTCGGCGAAGCGTCCCTCCTCGGCCGCGAGCACGATCCCAACGCCGTTGCCCTCCTCCTCGAGCGCGACGGTGACCGGGACGCCGGTGGAGTCGCCGCGGGCGTGCAGCGCCAGCGCGGCGACCAGGGCATCGCCTTCGTCGAGCACGCATACGTAGGCATGGGTCACGTCGCACGTGCCGTCCGCGCCGGTCATGGCCGCGCCGGATTGGAACTCCGCGGAGGCGATCGCCAGCGGGCGCGCGGCGAGGACACAGTAGTGATCGATGGCCGGGTAGCGGCTTCGCAACCGGGCCAAATCCGCCTCGGCGTCGGGTCCGGTGAGCGTGATCCGCAGCTCGTCGCCGGGCCGGGGCTTGAAGCTCCGCCACATGCGGGCGGTCTGCAGCACGACCTGTTCGCCGACTCCGTCCAGTCCGACGATGAGCACGTGGGCGCGGTGCGCCGGTTCCTCGGGCCTGGGTCGCGGGAACGGCGGGTCACGCTCGAGCATCAGCTGGGCGCCCGTCGCGAACACGTTGAAGTACTCGATGCGGATGCTGTCGCGGCCCGAGCCCAGCGCCGGCCCCTCGGCGGCGAGCGAGCTCCACAGGTCGAGATCGGCCAGGTGGACGAAGATCGTCAGCCGCTTGCGCCGGTGCGGGACCGCCGCGGCCGCGGCGGCCGCGACATCCACGTTCGTGCCGTCGCGGCCGCACAGCACGACCAGCGAGCGGGCATGGGCGATGCCGGCCCGGCGCAGCAGCCCGCGCTCGGTGGCGAGACCGCGCAGGACGCGCACGCCGCGGCCGGGCGCCGTCGCCGCGCGCTCGTTCGTCGGGTCGGACTCGATCACGACCACCGGCTCCTTGTCGGCCACCGCGTAGGCGAGTCGAGCCCCGCTGGCCCCCAGGCCGGCGACGATCACGTGATCGCGCACGAACAGCTTGATCCCGGCCACCCGCGCCTGCTCGCGTGTGAGGACGAAGATCGTTCCCACCGCGGCGTAGCCGGTCAGGATGGGAGCCAGGATCCGGGCGATCTGCAGCGTCGTGGGCACGGGCGGCGCGACCGCGCCGCCAAAGGCGAACAGGGTGATCGCCCGGTAGAAGGCATCGAAGAAGTTGTAGTTCTCGCTCGGCAGCTGCATGAACCCGATCGTCCCGAGCACGAGCACCGAGATCCCGAGGATCAGCAGCACGAGGGGCCGGATCTCGTGCCAGCGCGTTCGCACCCGCCAGCGCCAGAAGTTGCGCAGCCGGTGGGCGTGGCGCTGCAGCGGGCCCTCGGTCGCGGGCGCGATCCGCGCTCCCGATGCGTGGGCTTGAGGAGTCGTCTGGGGCATGGTCAGCGGCTGAGGTATATCGATCCCGCCACTCTCGCGCTTCAGACTTCGGGCGCGCGCAGGCCTTCGAGCAGACGGCGCACGGTCGCGCTCATCTCGGCGCGGGCCGCCGCCGGATCGTCCGCGCCGGCCACCACCATCGCCGCCTCGTTGAGCGCTCCCAGCACCACGTGCGCGAGTGGCTTCGCGGGCTGCGGCATCAGCCGGCCGGCATCGATCGTCCGCTGGATCGCCGCCTCGACCAGGCCCAGGCCCTGCTCGGAGTCGATCGCGCGCCAGATGTCCCAGCCGAGCACCGACGGTGCATCGACCAGGACGATCCGCTGCACCTCGGGGGCGGCGAAGGCATCGAGGAACGCGTCCGCGCCGGCGGCGAGCTGATCCCACGGGTCCGTCTGAGCGCGCGCCACCTCGGACACGTGCCGGACCGTCTCCGCGTTGATCTCGACGACCACGGCGTGGAACAGCTCCTCCTTGCCGCCCTTGAAGTGGTGATAGAGCGCGCCGCGGGTCACGCCGGCTCGGGCGACGATCTCCTCCGTGGCGACGTCGGCATAGCCGCGCTCGGCGAACAGCTCCCGGCCGGCGCGGATCAGCGCGGCGGTGGTCGCCTCGCTCTGCCCGGCCTTCGTGCGAGGACGGGCGGACGGGGCCTCCTCGGCCGCCGGCACCACGGCCGGCGCCTGCGGGTTGACATGCATACCGTCTGTATGTGAAGATCCATGCAACCTGTATGTAACCCTAGCGCCCGAGTGCGGCCCGACACCGATAGGACGGCGGACATGTTCCAGTCACTCTTTCATTTCGCTGCTTCTGCGGCCGACACTGTGGCCGCGAATGAGGCGATTGCTCGCAAGGCCGGTAAGGCGATCGCGCTCGGTGTGG
>Ga0208714_1000102_pt1 | contig 27124 bp, 24 predicted proteins | sample NGESurshal072012_3_FD_184461 | JGI IMG/M metagenome (GOLD analysis project Ga0208714, IMG submission 184461) | Arctic peat soil microbial communities from Barrow, Alaska - NGEE Surface sample 415-1 shallow-072012 (SPAdes) | ecosystem: Environmental > Terrestrial > Soil > Wetlands > Peat ... | reverse complement strand
CAACCCCGATCCCCTGGCTCAACGACCGCGAACTCCGATTCCACTTCCCGCCCCGCTAAAACCTCAACAAGTCTTCCTGACCGAGGATCGAGGTTAGGTGTCGTGAGCAGCGGCGTCCAACCGGGATCGGGCTCGGTTGCGGGGTTCCCGTCGATCTGGGCGTTTCGGATTGCCATGATCGGGCGCCAGAACAGGTAGCGGTATTTGGAGTCAAAGCACGCGATCCCAGCGTCGCTGTCGACGAGATTACCCATCGCGAGCACACGCGCCGCGTCAACGAGGTCCATCTGATGAGTGATCGCGACGTCCTGGAACGCTTGGTTTGACTGGTTGACCGCGTTCGCGTTCCAGAACTCTGCGGTTGCCGTCTGTTCGGGGGAGCGGACCGTGCTGTTCACCGCGCCGTAGGCCTTGATTTCGTTGAACTCGTTGGCCCATTTTCTGCTCGAGAGCGCCGGCGGAGGCTCGGCCCGGAACTGTGACGGGGTGTTGAGCATGAACGGCCTCATCACCGCCACCCATGGCGTTTGCGCCGACTGTAGCGATGGAGGTGGCGCGAACGTCCACCCGCCAGGAGTCAGCGGCCCGGGCGTAAACGTGATCGACTCGTTTCTGTCCCCCGTCCGCTGGGCGATCAGGTCGCTTGCGGCGGCCTGACCGATTTTGATCCCGTCTTCGACGCCGCGTGCCCCGATGCCACCGAGCGCGCTGATGTAGTCGGAGTATTGCGTGAAGAGTCCAACTTGGGCCGTCGCCGGAAAGGCCAGGAACGACGAGGTAAGCATCGTGTAGGCAGCGGCGGCCGCCGCGGCGTCGGGCGAGGCGCTTGCAACGTCCACGCCGGCCGGCGACGGGAATGCGTGGTAGGGGACGTAGCGCCCGTCGATCTTCGTTACCGCGTCGTAGACCGCGGCCTGGGTGTAGCCCATGTAGATAAGCCCCTGCACCTGGTATGGGGCCGCAACGCGGATCGTCTGAACGGCGATCGCGTTCCAACACCCTACGGCGTTCGGGATGATCGGTACGTTCGGGATGACGGTGTCCGGACACGCCGGCTCCGTCTGTGTCGCCGACGCTGAAGACGCAAGCGCACCTGATGCGAGTGTGAGTGCGAGTGCGATGCTGGCTCTGATTTGGTGGTGCTTGCCGGTCACGGATTGCCCTTCTTTGTGTTGGTCGAGGCGCGCGATTGGATTTGTTGGAACCGTGGTTGCATCAAGGCAGCCGCATGCTTCCTGGAGGGCGGCGCGGATCAGCTCGATCAGACGCTCCACCGCCGACGCTTGCGGGGTCAAGCCTCATGAGGGTTCCTTGAGCCCAGCGTCCCGCCGGATTGGCGGAGTCGCCAGTAACCGGCCAGCAGCTGGCCGGAGCGTCGGAGCGGCGCGAGCTGGACCGGCAGGTACCCGAGATCGAAGGTCGCGAGTTGCAGCACGCGGTGAACAGGTCGTCGCAGACGAGCAGTCTCTTCTTCGTTTTGCCGCCATCGTCGCGACCTTGCAGGATCTGGCGGTCAACGCGATCAAATCGCCTCATGTTCGGGATCTCCCGTCACTCGAACAGCGGTGGTCCGTCACGGCCCCTGTTCGCATTGCTTCGATTGCTGAGGTGAATTCGAGCCAGCCTGTAGACGCGCGGCTCAGGCCCTCGTGTGGAACGATGCGTCCGTCGATTGAGTCGGCGTGGAGGTCAAGCTCGAGGATCAGGCGTGCGTAACCGGCCATCGAGCGCAGTGTCCCGCGGCGGGCCGCTACTTCGCTTCGGGGAAGCTCCCTGAGGTTTTGCCCGGGAAGCCCTGAGGGTTTGGGCCTTGCGGGGCCACACCGCGAGGTCTAGGGTTGCGCTGTACAGCCGACCGAGGGCCGTGGGTCCCACGGGCATGAGTCAGACCGAAACGCTGCTTGAGCGCGAGGCGGAGCTGGCTGCGCTTGGCTCGCAGCTTGAGGCTGCGCGTGCGGGCGGGGGTTCCCTCACGATCGTGGAGGGACCGGCGGGGATTGGCAAGACGCGGCTGCTCGAGGCGATTTGCTCGAACGCGCGCGCCCAGGGGATGCAAGTGCTGGCCGCTCGCGGCGCCGAGCTTGAGGCTGAGTACGCGTTCGGGGTCGTGCGCCAGCTGTTCGAGCTTGTGTTGAGGGCGTCGCCGGCCGGTCAGCGAGATGCGCTGCTCGCGGGCGCGGCAGGGCTCGCCCGCCCCGCGCTCCTGGCAGAGCTGCCGAGTCCCGGTGCGGATCCGGTGTTCGCGACGTTGCACGGACTGTTCTGGCTGTGTGTAAACCTCGCTGAGCGCGCCGCGGTGGCGGTCTTGGTCGACGACGCGCAGTGGGCCGATGCGCCATCGCTTCGTTTTCTCAACTACCTGGCACGCCGACTCGATGGGCTGGCGATCGGCGTCGTACTGGGACTGCGAGCGGGAGAGCCGCGGGCTTCGGGCGAGCTTGTCTCCGCGCTGGCCGACGACCCGTCGGCGAGCGTGTTGCGCCCGGCTGCTCTCAGCGAGAGCGCCGTGGCGAAGCTAGTTGCCGTTGAGTTCCGAGAGTCGCCTGAACCCGAGTTCTGCCGCGCGTGCCACGCGGTTACGGGCGGCAACCCGTTCCTGTTGCGCGAGCTATTGCACGCTATGCGTTATGAGGGGACAGCTCCGACCGCTGAGGCGTCGGCGCGGGTGGCCGACTTCGTGCCGCGCGGAGTCGCCCGCTCGGTACTGGTGCGGATCTCGAGCATCTCTGGCTCGGCGGGCGCACTCGCGCGTGCGCTGGCCATACTCGGCGATGATTGCGAGCTGCGCATCGCTGCTCGGCTCGCCGGGCTCGACCAGCCGGCTGGCGCGCGCGCCGCAGATCTCCTGCGGGCCGCGGAGATTCTGCGACCGTCACGGGAGCTCAAGTTCGTCCACCCGATCGTACGCTCCGCGATCTACACCGACGTGCCACACGCGCAACGCTCGCTCCTTCATGCCAAAGCCGCGCGCGTGCTGGACGAGGCCAGGGCAAACGGTGGCCGGGTCGCCGCGCAGCTTCTCGAGACCGATGCCGCCGACGACAGCTGGACGGTCGCTGTGTTACGTAACGCCGCGCGCGAGGCGATCGACCGCGGGGCGCCCGACAATGCGGTCGCCTGCCTTTCCCGAGCGCTTCTCGAGGCACCTACCTCAGCTGACCGACCAGACGTGCTCCACGAGCTCGGAACGGCAGAGATGCTAAGCAACCGGCCCGGCGCAATTGACCACCTTAGCCTTAGGGAAGCGCTTGACGGCACCGCCGACCCAGCGCTGCGCGCCGCCACAGCACAGCAACTCGCCACAGCGCTCGCGCTGTTGTGGGACAAGCCGCAGGCTGCGATTGGGGTGCTCGATAAGGCATTAGCTGAGCTGGCGGCCGATGATCGGCACCTGTCGGCACGAATGGAGTCGTATCTGCTGACCATAGCCGCTGCGACGCCCGTGACGCGGGCACTGGTTGATCCTCTGCTAGCCGGCGTGCGCAGGCGGACGCTGGGCGATAGTCCATCCGAGCGGCTGCTCTTAGCCAGCCTCGCGTTCTACTGTATGGCCGAAGGCAGGCCGGCTGATCATGTACGGGCCATCGCGGAGCGAGCACTCGGCGGAGGGCTCTTGCCGGATGTCAGTGGCGAGTACTGGATCTTCTACGGTCTTATCAGTGCCCTGATCTTCGCGGATCAGTTTGAGCTCGCCGATAGCTGGCTTGCGCGTGCCGTAACCGAAGCGCAAGCCCACGGGTCGGTGTTCGAATTCGCATCCGCGTCGGCCTTCCGCGCGAGCGTGGCCTACCGGACCGGCAACCTCGTACAGGCCGAGGCGGATGGACGCGCCGCGCTCGAGGCGGCCGGCCCGAGCTCGACGCTCGTCGTGAACGTGGCTCTGCTTCCGTTGCTCGACACTTTGATTGATCGTGGCGAGTTCGCAGCCGGCGAGCGTCTTGCGATCGGTGACGTGGCGGAGAGCTTCGCCCACGACGGAATGACGTATCAGTTGGCTCTTGTCGCCCGCGGGCGACTCAGGATCGCCCAGGGCCGCGTCCAGCAAGGTCTCGCTGACCTGCTCTCCGTCGGTCGCTGGTGCGAGGCCTGGGGAGCGCTGAATCCCGGCATGTTCGCGTGGCGGTCGAGCGCCGCGCTCGCTACGCTCGCGCTCGGCGACGTCAGTCAGGGCCGCCGACTTGCTCGCGAGGAGGTGCATCTCGCCCGCCCGCTTGGCCAACCACGCGCACTCGGGATGGCGCTGCGCGCCGCCGGCCTCGCGGAAGGCGGGCGCCCTGGCATCGAGCTCCTGTATGAGGCAGTGGAGGTGCTCGAGCGGTCGCCTGCGCGGCTCGAACACGCCCGTGCATTGACCGACCTCGGCAGCGCGCTACGCAGCGACGGCCAGCGCGCCGCCGCACGCGAGCCGCTGCGTCTCGGGCTCGACCTCGCACACCGATGCGACGCCGGCGCCCTGGTCGAACGCGCCCATCAAGAGCTGCTCACGACGGGCGCCCGGCCGCGACGGCTGATGGTCACTGGTCGCGACGCGCTAACCCCGACCGAAGCGCGTATCGCGTGGATGGCGGCCGAAGGCCAAACCACGCCCGCGATTGCGCAGGCGCTGTTCATTACCCCTAAGACCGTCGAAACGCACCTCGGCCACGCCTACCAAAAGCTCGACATCAACTCGCGCCGTCAACTAGCCCAAGCGCTGCAATGACCTCGTCTCGGTTCCAAGAGCCTCATCTCGCTCCACTTCTCAGACCCACTCTCGGTTGGTCGGCGCCGTTCCTCCACGTCCGGGGATTCGCAAGCCAGCCTCGAACGGACTCGAGAGCGACGATTGCCCCACGTGGGGAGGCTTCCGCGCTGTCAGCCAGCCGATCGCGGCAGTCTCGTTCGGCTGTCGGTCGGGACGTGACCGCTGAGTCCGGGCTGGACCTCGACGGGCTCCTGCTTTCTGGTGGACCGGCAGGCGCCGCGCTGCTCGACCCGACCTAGAAGCGAACGGCCGAAGCAGCTCCCGACCGGACTCAGCAGGCTCCCCGCGACCCGTCGGCGCTACCCGCCGTGCGGATATTCAGCACGCGACGGAGCCGTCGAAGCAGCGGCGCCGAAGGCGGGTTGGCGGCGAACGCGATCGCCAGTCTGAACGCCGGCGGGCAGCCCGTGCCGACATCGCGATCATCCCGTCCGGGGCCTCACGTCTGCGGCGGCCTATCACTGGCGGCAGGGGTGTTGGCGCGTGAACAGGTCCGCGTCAGACGGCAGTTGGTGGCGCGTCAGGCGTCTACCCTATGTGCGCGGTGGAAGCCATCCCCGAGATCCGTGACCTGCTGGCCGATCGCGTGGGCCAGGAGATGGCGCTCAATGATCGGTATCTCAACCCGCAGATGGGGCGCATCCTGCGCACGCTGGGTTTCGATAAGTCCTGGGTCGGTGGCGACAGGGCGTACCTGATCGACGCGGGTGGCCAGCGCTATCTTGACCTGATCTCGGGCTACGGGGTGTTCACGCTGGGCCGCAATCACCCCGACGTGATCGCGGCCGTGCGCGACGTGCTCGCTGCCGCCACGGCGAACCTGCCGCAGCTCGGCGTGACGCTGCTGAACGGCGTCCTGGCGGAGCAGCTGCTCGCGCGCGCTCCGGGCAGCGTCGCGGCCATGGTGCCGGCGAACACGGGCACGGAGGCGGTGGAGGCAGCGATGAAGATCGCTCGTGCCGCGACCGGCCGGCCGCGTCTGCTGTATGCCGATCACGCCTTCCACGGGCTCACGCTGGGCGCCCTGTCACTCAATGGGAACGAAGAGTTCCGAGCTGGCTTCGGGCCGCTTCTGCCTGGCTGCGATCACGTCCCCTTCGGCGATGGGGGCGCGCTCGAGCGGGAGCTGGCGCGCGGCGACGTGGCCGCGGTGATCGTCGAGCCGGTCCAGGGCAAGGGCGTACACCTTCCGCCCGATGGCTATCTGGCGGCCGTGCAGCGTCTGTGCCGCGAGTCGGGAGCGTTGTTCGTATGCGACGAGGTCCAGACGGGCCTGGGGCGCACCGGGCGGTTCCTGGCGCTGGAGTACTGGGACCTCGCCCCAGACATGATCTGCCTGGCCAAGGGCCTGTCCGGCGGGCTCGTTCCGATCGGAGCTGTGCTTGTCTCGAGGGACGCGTTCGACCGAGTGTTCGACGGGATGGAGCGCGCCGTGCGGCACGGATCGACGTTCGGCGGCAATGACCTCGGCGCCGCGGCAGCGCTCGCCTCGCTGCGCGTGCTCGACCGCGACGGAGTCGTGGCCCAAACTGAGCGAATGGGAGCGTTGCTGCTGGATCTCACTCGGCCGCTGATCGAGCGTCACGAGGTGGTGCGTGACGTGCGAGGCCTCGGTCTGATCTGGGCCATCGAGCTGGGACCACCCGCGGGAGCGGCCAGCCGGTCGCTGTTCAACGCGGTCGAGCGCGCCCAACCCGGCCTGTTCGCGCAGCTCATCACGGTCCCGCTCTTCCACGACCATCGCATTCTGTGCCAGGTGGCCGGTCACCGCATGAACGTGGTGAAGGCGCTGCCGTCGCTGCTGATCGAGGAACACGAAGTGCGTCGGTTCGCCGACGCCTTGGCGGAGGTGGTGGCCGCCGCCGAGCGCATGCCGCGCGCGATGGCCCGCTTTGGGCTGCGGATGGCTCGCGGCACGGCGCGATCCCGCGGCCGCCGGCGACGGGCAATCGTACGATGAGGGCGCTCGTGACCGGCGCGGCGGGCTTCCTCGGCGGCCATGTCGTCGCGGCGCTCACAGCGGGCGGCGCGGAGGTCAGGGCGTTCGATCGCCGCCCCCCGATCGCCGGGTTCCCGGCCACAGTGGAGTTCGTGCGCGGAGACGTGCTCGATTCCGACGCCGTGCGACGCGCCGTCGAGGGATGCGACGCGGTCTTCCACCTTGCCGGGGTGTACAGCTACGCTCGCGGCGATGCGGCGCTGATGCGGGCGGTCAACGTCCGCGGCACGCGCACGGTGCTCGACGCGGCTCTGCGCGGGAAGCGCCGGCGGGTCGTGCACACGAGCTCGTGCGCCACCTGCGGTCCAGCGCGAGGGCGACCGGCCACCGAGCGCGATCTACCAGGGCCACGGGAGCTTGAGGTCCCATATAAGCGCACCAAGCTGGAAGGAGAACGTCTCGCCCTGGAGGCGGCGCGCCGGGGCGCCGAGGTGATCGTCGTCAACCCGACGGTGCCGGTCGGTCGGGGGGATCTACGTCCCACTCCCACCGGGAAGATGGTGGCTGACGTCGCTCACGGGCGCGCCCGCGCGTATCTGGCCCGCAGCGCCCTCAACGTCGTAGCCGTCCAGGATGTCGCCGTCGGGCACGTGCTTGCGTTCGAGCGAGCCCGGTCCGGCGAGCGCTATCTGCTCGGTGGGGACAACATGACCGTACGTGAGGTGTTTGCCGTCGTCGCCCGTGCGGCCGGGCTGTCCGCGCCTCGCTTGCCCGTGCCGTGGACCGCGGCCTACGCAGGCGCCCGCCTTGCCGACGCCGCGCTCCGGCCCGTAAGACGCGAGCCGCAGCTGCTCGTGCTCGACGAGGTGCGCGCCGGGCGCCGACCCCACCTCTTCGACGACGCCAAGGCGCGCACCGAGCTGGATTACGTTTCCCGCCCGGCGGTCGACGCCCTCGCGGAGGCCGCTCGCAGCGCACTGGCCACGCCGGACGACAACGAGACATCAGCGGTAGCGGAGCAGCCGGTCCCCACGACGCCTCAGCCCTGACCGGCGCGCCTCTCTTGCGCCGCAAGCAGCAACGCTGCACACGCAATCAGGCTGTCAGGAGGTCACCCGTTCGGATCCCGGCTGGCTCCACTGGCGAAGGAGCTGCAACCCGTCGTTTAGCCTCTCCGCAGTCCGATTCGCGCCAAGAACGCGCGCTGCTCATCGCTGAGACCCGCCGTGGGGTCAGAACCACGGAGTACCAGCGAGAAGCCCCACCCGACCACGGCATCGAAGCTGCCGACCTGGTCCCCGGAGCGCACGGTGCCCATTGGCTCGCGTTTTCCCGCCGGCCGGATCGGCCCGCGAGAGTCCTTGTGCAGAATGCCGAAGTCATACTCCGGGTCCTCGGCCCTGGCGATCTGCGGCCTCGGGACCACCCAGCAGCACGCGTCCAGCTGAACAGGTCCGCGTTGCTCAGATTGGGTCTCTTCCAAATAGCATGTACGAGCATGTCGGGTTCGCCGAGCGAGTCTTGACGTTGGCCGAGTCGGCGGCGATCGTCACGGCACTGGTGCTGGTCTTCCATCAGCTAGCCGATGAACCCAGAACGGCCGCGCGTCGTCGAGCGGTACGCGCTCGGTCGGCTGAGCGGGCTCCGTTTCAACAAGTCAGTTCAGTCCGAGGTCGGGCACGGTGAGTCCGGCACAGGCCGATGCGCACGCGTTCTGGCTGCGCGCGCCCGGCTGCGGGGAGATCCGGCCGGTCGCGCTGTCCAAGCCGGGACGGGACGAGGTGATGGTGCGCACCTTGCGGTCCGGGGTCAGCCGCGGCACCGAGACGTTGGTCTTCCGCGGCGGCGTGCCGCCGGCCCAGTACGCGGCCATGCGGGCACCATTTCAGGAGGGGGACTTCCCGGGGCCGGTCAAGTACGGCTACCTCAACGTCGGCGTCGTAGAGCAGGGACCGGCGAAGCTGTGCGGTCGCACGGTCTTCTGCCTGTACCCGCACCAGACTGCCTACGTGGTGCCGGCCGGAGCGGTGACGGTCGTGCCCGAGGGCGTGCCACCCGCGCGTGCCGTTCTCGCGGGCACCGTGGAGACCGCCGTCAACGCCCTGTGGGACGCCGCACCACTCCTCGGCGACCGGGTGACCGTCGTCGGCGCCGGGATGGTGGGCTGCTGCTGCGCACGCCTGCTGAGTCGGTTCCCGGCGGTGCAGGTCACGCTCGTCGACATCGATGCCGGCCGGGCCGATGTCGCGGCGGCACTCGGCGTCGCCTTCGCGCTGCCGGCCGACGCCGACGACGGTCGCGACCTCGTCATGCACGCCAGCGCGACGTCCGCCGGGCTCCAGCGGTCGCTCGACCTGCTCGCGCCCGAGGGCACGGTCATCGACCTCAGCTGGTACGGCGACATCGAGGTCCGGCTTTCGCTGGGCGGCGCGTTCCACTCCGGCCGCCTCGGCATCCGCGCCAGCCAGGTCGGCACCGTCTCCCGGGCCCGCAGCGGGCGCCGCACGACGGCCGAACGGCTGACACTCGCACTCGACCTCCTACGCGACCCTGCCTTCGACGCGCTCCTCACCGGGCAGTCCCGCTTCCGCCAGCTGCCCGACGTGATGGCCCGGCTGGCCGCGGGGAGTCTGCCGGCGCTCTGCCACACCATCACCTACGACGGGGGGTAGATCGTGTTCAGCGTGACCGTCCGCGATCACATGATGATCGCCCACAGCTTCCGCGGCGACGTGTTCGGGCCGGCGCAGCGCCTGCACGGCGCGACGTACGTCGTCGACGCCACGTTCCGGCGCGCAGCCCTCGACGCCGACGACATCGTGGTTGACATCTGTCGAGCGGCCGAGCAGCTGCACGCTGTGGTGCTCGAGCTCACCTACCGCAACCTCGACGACGAGGCCGCCTTCGCGGGCATGAACACCTCGACCGAGGCGCTCGCCCGGGTGATCGCAGATCGACTCGCGGACCGCGTGCACGCCGGCGCTCTGGGCGACACCGCTCGGGAGCTCAACGGGCTCGTCGTCACGCTGCACGAGTCGCACATCGCCTGGGCGAGCTACGAGCGGCCGCTGTGACGGCAGTGCATGTCGTCGTACCCGACGGCGTCGACGACCCAGCCCGGCCGAGCGGAGGCAACACCTATGACCGCCGTCTCTGTCGCGGACTCACCTCGCTCGACTGGTCGGTGCACGAGCACGCCGTACCCGGCTGCTGGCCGCGACCCGACGCGGCGGCGTTCGCCGCCCTCGCCGGCGTCGTCCAGCGGATCCCCGACGACGCCGTCGTACTGCTCGACGGATTGGTCGCCTCGTCGGCCCCGGAGGTGCTCGTGCCGCAGGCGCACCGATTGCGGCTGGTTGTGCTCGTGCATATGCCGCTGGGTCACCGCCCGGCAGATGGCGAGGCCGACAACGCCCGGATGCGGGAACGCGCGGTCCTCTCCCTCGCCGCTGCCGTCGTCACGACCAGCGCGTGGACTCGGCGTCGGCTGCTGGAGCTGTACCCGCTGGCCGCCGACCGCGTGCACGTCGCCGAGCCCGCTGTCGACGCCGCCGATCTCGCAACCGGGACGGCGACCGGCGGGGCGCTGCTCTGCGTCGCGGCGGTCACCTTCGACAAGGGCCACGACGTCCTGCTCGATGCGCTGGCGGCGACGACGGACCTGTCCTGGCACTGCGTGTGTGTGGGCAGCTTGGACCGCGACCCGGCGTTCGTGGAGGGTCTCCGTCGCCGCTCACTGGACGGCGGGCTGCGCGACCGCGTGCGCTTCCTGGGACCGCGGACCGGAGCCGATCTCGACCGCAGCTACGCCGCCGCGGATCTGATGGTGCTGGCGTCACGCGCCGAGACGTACGGCATGGTCGTCACCGAGGCCCTGGCCCGCGGCCTGCCGGTCCTCGCAACCGAGGTCGGCGGGCTGCCGGAGACCCTCGGTCACAGCCCCGACGGGATCCGGCCGGGGCTGCTGGTCCGGCCGGAGGACCCGGCGGTGTTCGCCGCGGCGCTCCGGGCCTGGCTCGGAAACGCCGAGCTGAGAGGGCGGTTGCGCCAGGCCGCCCGCGAGCGGCGCAAATCGCTCTCCGGGTGGTCGACCACCACGTCTGTCCTCGCAGGTGTCCTGGCCGCGGCGTCGCGATGACCGCCCCGGGCATCCGCGTCAGGGGGGGATGGCTTGCCCTCCGCGAGCCCGCTGACGCCGCAGCCCGTGCACCCGACCTCGTCGAACACCTCGGGCGAGCGCTCCCGACAACCGGCCGCCGGGTGATCCACGACCTCGGCTGCGGCACCGGGGCGATGGGCCGCTGGCTCGCGCCACTGCTGCCCGGGCCGCAGCACTGGGTCGTGCACGACCGGGACACAGACCTGCTGGTCCTCGCCGCCGCCGACCTCCCCGGCCCCGCCGCCGACGGGGCAGCGGTCACCGTCGAGGCGAAGCACTCCGACATCACCCGGCTGCACCCGGGCGATCTGGCCGATGCAACGCTCATCACCGCCTCGGCGCTGCTCGATCTGCTGACCAAGGACGAGCTGGCCGGGCTGGTCAGTGTCTGTGCCGGTGCCGGGTGTGCGATGCTGCTGACTCTGTCCGTCGTCGGTCGCGTCGACGTGACCCCGGCCGATCCTCTGGACCCCCGCGTGGCGGCCGCATTTGATGCGCATCAACGCCGCACGACGGAGCGGGGCCGCCTGCTCGGCCCGGACGCCGTCGCGCGCGCCGGCGAGGAGCTCGGCCGGCTCGGGGTCGAGGTCCTCGTCCGGCCCAGCCCCTGGCGACTCGGCGCCTCGCAGGCCTCCCTGGCGGCGGAGTGGTTCACCGGGTGGGTGCGTGCTGCATGCGAGCAGCAGGTCGAGCTGGCCGCCGAGACCGACGCCTACACACGCCGACGTCTGGCGCAGGCAACAGCCCGACAGCTCGCCGTCACCGTGGACCACGCCGACCTGCTGGTCCTGCCCCGATGAGCCCCGACCTCACCCTGGGGACAGCGGGACAGCGGCATCGATCGCCTCGGTCAGTCGGTCTGGAACCGCCGCGAGAGCGCGTAGCGCAACAGCACCACGTCGCCGATCTGGCGGACCTCGGCGAGCGTCGCGCGCCGGTCGGGGTTCCAGGGGAAAGGACCGTCGCTCACGAATCGCGTGGCCCGGGAGTCGCCGACGAAGAAGGGAGCGACGACCAGCTGCAACTCGTCGGCGAGGTTGTCGGTCAGGAACTGGGTGTGCACGGTGCCGCCGCCCTCGACCATCAGCCGCTTCACACCGCGGGTGCCGAGGTCCTCACTGAGGCTGCGCATCTTGACCCTCTGGCCACCGTCAACCACGGTCGCCACCCCTCCGAGTCGCCAGCGGGCGTCGACCACGCGCGGGCTGGCGCAATAGACGACCTTCTCGATGTCGCCGGCGGTGAAGAAGTCGGCATGGGGATCCAACTCCACCCGCTCGGTCACGGTGACCTTGATCGGCGACGGCGGGAGCCCGCGAGCCCTCCGCTCCTCGCGGCGGGTCTGCGAGCGCACCAGCAGCCGCGGGTTGTCGATCCGGACGGTGGCCGCGCCCACCAGGATCGCGTCGCACGATGCGCGCACCGCGTCAACCCGGTCGAAGTCGGCGTCATTGGACAGCCCGAGGCGCCGTGGCGCCGCACTGCCGAGATAGCCGTCGATCGACATGCCACAGCTCAACAGGATGTATGGGCGGTCAGGCATGTGCTGCTCCCTCCCGGAGCCGCGGTTGGTTCCGCTTCGGGAGCCGGGTACGACGGAACCATGCCACGACGAGGATGGCGGCGCCCGGCAGCGTGGCGACGAACACCATGACGCCATAGACGACGGCGGTGGCGACCCCTCGTGGCGCACCCAGGCCGGCCGCACCGAACGCCCATGCCGTCACTCCCTCGCGCGGGCCCCAGCCACCGGCGCTGGGGAGCTGGGTTGCACCTATCTGGGGGTGGACTCCAGCTCCAGCGCCGTCGACATCGCGCGGGAGAGGGCTGGCGGCCTTCCTTGTCGATTCGAGGTCTCGCGGATCCCCCCGATCGCTCCCGGCCCGTTCGACGTGGTGCTCCTGTTCGAGACCATGCTCGCCTTTCGCGAAAAGGAGACACTGCTTCAGGAGGTATCCCTGGCGCTCAGGACCGGAGGGCGGTTCGCCTTCACCGTGGAAGAGGGCCTGCCCCTCACGGAGGCGGAGCGAGAGAGGATGCCTGACGCCGACACCGTGTGGCTCACCCCGCTGCCGGAGATGCTCACTTGCTTGGAGCGAGTCGGGCTGGTTGTCCGCTGGCGGGATGACTGCAGTCGGTCCCACCGTGCCGTGGCGGATTCGTTGATCACCGCGTTTGCCGCCGATGCTGCGGACATTGCCGCGCAGATCGGACGCCGGGCACTGGAGGAGCTGCTGGCCGCCCACCGGCTCTGGAGCGACTGGCTGCGCGAAGGACGGGTCCGCAAGATCGCTTTCGTTGCGGAGAAGACGGACACGCCGCGCACGACTGTCGCACTCGGGATCGGAAGGCGGTGGGCCATCCTGAAGAGATGATCACCTAGCGCGGACGAGCGTTCCTCGACTCATCCTGTGTGGGCGCCAGGCGTGGCCGCAGGCGAGCGAACGCGAGCACTCCTCCGAGCGCGGGGATCCAGAACGCGATTGCGTGGTAGACGAGTACGGCAGCTGCCGCGTGGGTCACGGGCAGCCCGTAGAGCGCCAGGGCACCGACGATACCGGCGTCGAGCACCCCGATGCCGCCGGGGATCGGGAGCACATTCAGGAGGTAGCCCGCCAGGTAGGCGAGGACCAGGGGTGCCACCGGCGGGAGCGGGCCCACGGCGGCGAACGTCATCCACAGCACGGCGATGTCGAACAACAGATAGCCGAGCGCGCCCAAGAGGCGCCAGTTGGGGCGAACCAGGGCGTGGCGGGCCGCAGGGATGCCAACGCCGATGTCATTGAGCCACGCCGCTCGGGGGTGCTCGCCGGCGATGCGGCGGGTGACTCGCGGCAGGCCGAGGACCAGGACGATCGCCCCGAGGCCGACGACAACGGGGAGCCCGGCGCGGAGCGCGTCGTGCGGTCCGTCGGCGATCCCGAGCGCCAGGAGCAGTCCTGCCGCGGCGAGGGCGAGGACGTTGATCGCGCTGGTCAAGAAGAACAGCCCACCGAGCGCTGCACGATCTGCCGTGTCGCCATGCCGGCAAGATGAAGGAGCCAGCCGCCGATCGCGACCGAGCCGACGCCGCCGCCCGGAAGCAGCGCGCCCGAGCCCATCTGTGTCCAGGCCAGCTCCCGCGCCTCGGTTCTCGGTACGGGCCTGAAGAACAGCCGGAAGATGACCACGAAGCTCAGGCAGGACGCCAGCTCGAGCGCGACCGCGGCAGCCACCAGCGCCGGGTTCATGTCCGCTATCTCCCGGACGACGGGGCGCAGATCGGGAACGGTGAGCAGCACCGTCGCCGCGCAGACGGCAAGCACCAGGACGGTGATCAGCCGCCGCGTCAGATCGCGGCGGTCGACCATCGGCGCCCGGCGAGCCTGTCGGGCAGGTCCTCTCGCCGTGGGCGCCGTCGCCTCGGCGATCGGGGTGCTTGTAGCGGTCAACGGACCCGGCCCGGACGTGGCCGATCGGACTGTGCGATTAGCAGGGACCCACGCGCTCTGCGCAAGGCGCGGGGACAGCGCGAGCGATCAGCTCGGCGACCGACCAGCGACGCAGAACCGGTGACTCGCCCGTGGACGGCGCGGTTTGCGTGCCGGCACGCGGGCGCCTCATCGACTCGATCGGGGTCGATGACGGGTTGCCCTGCCGCCGCCGCCGGCCGATCACGCCGCGGGCGGCGTTCTCGGAGGCGAAGTCGCCGGCGACACGGTGGGTGCGGGTGGCTTCTGTGCTTTTCATCGATGCTCCTCTGGCCGAGCGCGGACGCGGTGTCGCGTTGGCGACACCGGCCTGCTCGCGGTGTGGGTCAAGTGGTCTCAAGGCTGAGGTTGAGGTCGCTGTGGCTTTCGGCATGGGCGGCGCGCGCGCGGGCGGCACCGTCGGAGGGCAGGATCAGCAGCGCCACAAGCAGGCCGACAGCGAACAGTGCCGCTGCCCACTCGAACGCGGTCGTGTACCCGTGGATCGACGCCGCGCTCGCGAGCCCGGCCGTCTTGGCGTGCGTTGAGACGTATGTCGCGGTGGCACTGGCGAAGATCGTGCTCAGCAGGGCGGTGCCGATCGAGCCGCCGACCTGCTGGGAGGTGTTGACCATCGCCGACGCGATGCCCGCGTCATGACGCTTGACTCCGAGGGTTGCGGTCGAGAACGCCGGCGCGAAGACGCAGCCCATCCCCACTCCGGTCAACAGGAGGCCGGGCAGAACCTGGCCGGCGTACGCCCCGTCGGGGGTCAATTGCGTGAACAGGACCATCGCGACGATCCCGAGCGCCATGCCCGCCACCACCAAGGGCTTGGCGCCGGTGCGGTGCAGCACCCTCGTCTGCACGGTCGTGGCCGTGAGGACGATCATGACCGTCATGGGCAGGAAGCCCAGCCCGGTCTTCAGCGGCGAGAAGCCGAGGTTCTGCTGCATGTAGTACGTGAGGAACAGGAACACGGCGAACACGGCCGAGCCGGCGAGCGCGATCGTGGCGTAGGCGCCTCCGCGGGCTCGGTCCCGGACGATGCGCACCGGCAGCAGCGGGTGCTCGACGCGCCGCTCGAGAGCGACGAAAGCGCTCAGCAGCACGACGCTGACCGCGAGCGCCAGGATCGTGACCGGATCGGACCATGAGCTCGTCTCGGCGTTCGAGACGCCGTAGACGAGCGCGAACAGCCCGGCGGTGGAGGTCGCGACGCCCGGCAGGTCGATGGGCGAGTGGCCCGGCTGCCGCTCGTTGCGCAGCAGTCGCAGTGCAATCACCGCGGTCGGCACGGCAATCACCAGGTTGACGTAGAGGCTCCAGCGCCACGAGAGCGCTTGGGTGAGTACGCCGCCCAGCAACAGCCCGAGCGAGGCACCACCGGCGGCGATCGCGCTGAAGATGCCGAACGCCTTGGCCCGATCGGCGGAGCCTTGGAAGGTCACCGTGAGGAGTCCCAGCGCCGATGGTGCGAGCAGCGCCCCGAAGGCGCCCTGTAACGCCCGGGCAGCGACGAGCATCCCGAATGATTGCGCCAATCCACCGATCGCCGACGCCACGGCAAAGCCGGTCAGACCTCCGATCAGGGTCCACTTGCGCCCGAACAGGTCACCGAGCTTGCCGCCCAGCAGCAAGAGACTCCCGAAGGCGAGCGCGTAGGCGGTGACCACCCACTGCCGGCTGTCGGTCGAGAAATGCAGCGCCCGCTGCGCCGAGGGAAGCGCGATGTTCACGATCGTCGCGTCGAGCACGACCATCAGCTGGGCGACGCCCAGGAGGGCGAGCACGGCCCATCGGTTGGGCTCGGAATTCGTGCGTCGAGTCGGGGTGGTGATACTCATCGGTGTCCTTCCGTTTGCTGACCGATGGACCACCATAGCACGAATGATCCATGTAGTAGGTACGAATAACTGGACACGTATCATTAACGCGACGAGCACGATGCCCGATCCGCGCTATACTGTTGGGGTTATGACTGCCGAGAACCGTCAGTACGCCGCGAGTTCGATGGTCCTGCTGCCGCGTCTGGCCAAGCAGGTCATGCGACGCAGCAGCGCCGAGCTGCTCGGAATGGACCTGCGGCTCGTGATGGCGCTGAGCTTCCTCGGCGACCACGACGGGGGCCCTCAGCAGGAGCTCGTCGACGCGCTCTGCATGGACGCCAAGAACGTCGTGCTGCTGCTCAACGAGCTCGAGGAGTGCGGGTATCTGATCCGTCGCCGCGACTCCGAGGACCGTCGCCGCCACCGCGTCCACATCACAGCCGCCGGCCGCGACGCGCTCGAGCGTGCCGCTCGGGCGCAGGAGGACATCGAGGACGACGTCCTGCAAGCCCTCGACGCCGAAGAGCGCGCCACCCTTTGGGAGCTGCTCACCCGCGCGGTCCGCGGGGCCGAACACGCCACGGCCGACGCCTGCGGCGCAAGCCTGACGCCGGCACCCCAGTAGCCGCCGCTTCGCCTCCTCGTCATCGCGCGGAGTGGTGCGTGGCCTGCCTTACAGGGGATCCAGTGGCGGCGCCGAAAAGAGCGGCCATGGAAAGCTCAGGACAGATCCCCGCACCGTCGCCGGGCGATCGTGTGCCGCCGCACGGTGACCACGACTACCCGCTCACCTTCTCGGTCGACTATCCCGACCGCAGCCTCAACCGTCTCAGCACCGCCTTTCGGATCTTCGCGATCATCCCCATCGCGATCCTCGCCGCCACGCTGGAGGGAGGCAGCTTCGGCGCCCAAGCCGGCGCCGACGGCGTCCGGTACGTCGGCGGCGGCATCGGGGTGCTGTTCATCCCCGTGCTGCTGATGCTGCTGTTCCGCCGGAAATACCCGCGCTGGTGGTACGACTGGAACCTGCAGCTGACTCGGTTCACCAACCGGATCGCCATCTACTTCGCGCTGATGGACGACCGCTACCCCTCCACCGACGAGGAGCAGGCCGTCCACCTCGACTTCCCCTATCCGGACGCCGAGCACGACCTGAGCCAGGGCCTGCCGCTGGTCAAATGGCTGCTCGCGATCCCCCACTACATCGTGCTGTTCTTCCTCACGATCGGCGCGCTGCTCGCCGCGATCTTCGCCTGGTTCGCGATCCTCTTCACCGGCCGCTACCCACCGTCCGTATTCGACTACATCGAGGGCGTGATCCGCTGGCACAACCGCGTCGCGGCCTACGCCATCCTGCTGATCACCGACCGCTACCCGCCGTTCAGTCTCCAGGGCTGACGTCTTCGCCGCAAGGCCGAGGCGGCCCCCGGACGAGCTTCGTGCCGCTTGCGCCGCCTACAGCGCCCGCGGCTCCGGTCCAGGGATAGCTCGAGCGGCCTCAGTAACCGCAATCGCATCCAAGCGGGACGAAGCACCTCCGTCACGAAGATGCGAACGGTTCCCCTCATTCAGGCCCGGCCCTTCCGGCCCCGTCGGCTCCAACCTCAGAAGCCCAGCGGGCCGTCCCAGGTCGAGCGATCGCCGAGATCGAACGTTCGCGCCTGTGCTTCCGCGTTGCGGACTCGGTCGAGCGCCAGGAACAGCATGCCGCGCTCGAAATGATGACGGCGACGGTGGATCCAGTCATCGGTCTCCGGGCCATTGGCGTCGTGCTCTGCGATGAGGTCGAGGATGGCCTGCTCCGCTGGCGTCGTCATTACTACCCCCGAGTAGGGCGCGAGATGGTCCTGTGCTTGAGGGTATTCCGAAACGGACGCGGCGAATCAGCTGCGCCCCGCCCCTGAGGGGAGCAGCACGCCTGAGCGGGCCGGCGGGATCCACTGGACGTCACGCGGATCCTGCGACGGCCGGCGCATCCAGTCGGTGAATGCGTGCGGGGCCACCGGTCGGCTGAGGTGGTAGCCCTGCGCGAGGTCGCATCCGAGTCGGGCGAGGCGATCGAGCGTCGGTTCGTCCTCGACGCCTTCGGCGATCACGCGGAGGCCGAGGTCGTGTCCGAGGTTGATCGTGGAGCGCACGATGATGAGGTCGCTTTCCTCGCGCAGCATTGGGGAGACGAAGGAGCGGTCGATCTTCAGCTCGTCGAGCGGGAGTGCCCTGAGGTTGGCGAGTGAGGAGTAGCCGGTGCCGAAGTCGTCGACGGAGAGATGGACGCCGAGTTCGCTCAAGCGCATGACGACGGCCCGGGCTCGGTCGGGGTCGGACATGAGCATGCTTTCGGTGATCTCGAGTTGGAGCGCGTCGGCGGGGAGGTGGTAGGCGGTGAGCAGCCGCTCGATCGTCTTGGGGAGGTTGCGATCGAGCAGGTTGCGGACGGAGAGGTTGACGGCGACCGAGAGGGGTTGGCCGGCGGCTCGCCATTGCGCGCATTCGGCGATCGAGCGTTCCAGGACGTGCCGTGTGAGCGGGCCGATCAGCTCGGTTTGCTCCACCGTCTGAATGAAGTCTCCAGGGAGCAGCAGTCCGCGCTCAGGGTGGTTCCATCGGACAAGGCCTTCGGCGCCGCGCAGGCGCGCATGGTCGAGCTCCACGATCGGCTGGTAGTGCACGACGATCTCATCCGCGGCCAGAGCGCGCCGGAAATCGCCCAGAACGCTGAGTCGCCGCATCGAGTGGTGATCGAGCTCAGGTGCGTAGCGCTTCCAACCGCTCTGGACCTCTTTCGCGGCGTACATCGCGACATCGGCGCGGCGCAGGAGCGCATGGGTATCCCCGCCGTCGGCGGGGTACCGCGAGATGCCGATGCTGCCACCGACCTCGAGCGTCATCTCGTCGAGCACCAGTGGCTGCTGGATGCAGTCCAGCAGCCGGGCGGCGGTGTCCTCGAGCGCCGCGGAATCGTCGGCCGTCCCTCCCGGGAGGACGGCGAACTCATCACCGCCGAGCCGCGCCACGAGACCGGTCGGACGGACGCACGCGGCAAGCCGTGGTCCCAGCTCCCGCAGCAGCTCATCGCCGTAATGGTGGCCCAATGTGTCATTGACCTCCTTGAAGCGGTCGAGGTCGATCAGCATCACGGCAAAGGTGGAGTCCGTACGCTCCGCGGCGGCGATCCGCTCCGCGAGCCGGGTGCGAAAGTACTCCCGGTTCGGGAGCCCGGTGAGCTCGTCGGTCGTCGCCACACGCCGGAGCGTCGTGGCCACCCGGTGCAGCTCGTCGCCGCGGCGCTTGGACGTGAGCAGCTCGCCGACGAGGTACTGAAAGACGACCAGCATCAGGGCGAGCAGCACGATGCCGACCATTCCCATGTGCACTGCCATATAGACCGCGGCCATGGTCAAGAGGGCCGAGAACAGCTCGGCGGCCAGGACGGGCACCAGCGCCTCCCGCGCCTTCTGCGCGAGCGATGAGCCGTCGAGATAGCACTGGTAGCCGGCGACACCGAGGAAGTTGACCGCCAGCGCCACCACAAAGGCGGCGAAGACGGCCATGTAGTACTCGGCCGCGTGTGGGCCCGCATTCATGAGCCGGACCACCGCGTAGAAGACAAGCCCACCGATCAGGGGAAACCAGGTGTAGGTGACGAGGTTGTTGCGGAGGTAGTGAGGCGCCTCGCGTGAGCGCAGCCACACGAACCCGATCGTGACCGCGCCGATGAGCGCAGCCGGGCCACCGCCGAGCAGCACGGCGGCGAGCATCAGGCCCAGGAAACTGCCCGAGACCTTCAGCCGCGTCGATCCGGTCTCCACATAGGTCAGACCACTGACGACCGTGAACGTCGCGATCACCAGCAACGGCGCCAGCTGCCAGTTCGCGAACCGCGCCGTCACCACGGCTACGATCACCGCGAGCGCGAGCGCCAGACCATGAGCAAGCGCCACCCCGGCGGGCTGTTGTTTGACGTCGCTCCTGAGGGTCACCGTCATGTGTTCATCCTGAGGGGCGAATGATCGGCCAGCGTGAGACAATCACTGAGTCGCGCTCCATAACTGCGCGCCGCTGCAGTTACGGGGTCGTGAACCTGCCAGAAATGTCCATTGTTGTCGAGTTGCCTCAAGCTGAACGCCACGCTTGCCGATGTCCCGGAACAACTCCTCCCAAATGACGGAGGGGCCCGTCCTGACAACGAGCCCCTCCGAGTGTGTGATCCACCCCGTGGAAGCCCATTAGGCCCTCCTCTCATAGGAGCGATGACGTGGTGACATCTAGTCATTCGGCAGGTCGGGATTCGGACTTGAGCACACCGTTCACGCGGAGATTGTCTGGTTGCGCGCCTGTCCGCTCTCCCGAGCGGGCAGGCGCGTAGTGACAGCCACACCGATCCGAGAACGCGAAAGTACCGCAATTGCAGTCGCTTTCTGGTCGCCACACGAGCGGTGAGTGACTGTGCAACTTTAGGATCCGACATGAATAACGTGCCGGTCGCTGCGTGTGCAACAACACCGACCGGTACGAATGGCGGATAACGTCTGCGGCTAACTACGGCTTGGCCCCCACCATCGGCTCCGGCGTCCAATACGTCCGGATCGTCACCGGATCGCCGAACCGCGCGTGCGCGCCGCTCCCGATCGTGCGCAAGCCCATGGCGCCACCGGGCCGGGCCGGGTAGGCGCGGCCGCCGATTGACTTGGACGCATGTTCGGTCAAGCCCGCCTCGGGTTGCGCTGGGGCCGGATGAACTCGGCCGCCCTCGCCGCCTCGTTGTGCGCGGGTGGTTCGGCATGTCGTCGTCCAGGCGATCCTCGTTGGCGCCGACTACCAGTCGTACCCGGCGACCTATGTCGGGGCCCGCTGCGGTTGGGGTCCGATGATCCCGCCGATCCCGGTCCCGACGGCGTAGAACAGCGCGATGCACAGCGCCCGTGTCTCCAGCGGGAAGATCTCGCTCACCGTGAGGTAGGCGGCGCTGACGCCGGCCGAGGCGAAGAAGAACACCACCGACCAGCACGCGGTGAGCGTGGCGGCGGTCCACTGGTGCTGCTCGAACATGTAGCCGGTGGCCAGCAGCAGCACGCCGGAGAGGATGTACGTGCCGGCGATCATCGGCCGGCGACCGACGGAGTCGAACAGCCCGCCGAGGATGATCGGCCCGAGCAGGTTCCCGGCCGCGAAGGCGACCAGGTAGTAGGGCGCATTGGCGGTGGCGAGTGGTCGAATTCCATGCGCCGGCCGGCACGGTAGCGCTCGAGCCGATGGCGAACGTGCAGGTTCTGCTCGGAGTGGTGCGCGGGGGGGAAGATCGAGTACCACCTGCGGCACGTCTACCGGAAGCTCGGCATCCACTCCCGCGAGGAGCTCGCTCAGACGCTCGCCGAGCAACCTCCTGGTGGCAATGATCGTCCCGGGCTGCGCTCAGCGGGCTGACGCGGGCTCCGTCGCCCGCGCGGCGTCCTCGCGCTCCCAGCGGGCGATCGTCCGGCGCAACGCCGGGATCGCGGCCATGGCCACCGGCGTCGGCAGCCACACGGCGACGGTGCGGTAGGCCAGCACGGATGGGAGCGCGACGTCGGCCGGAACGCCGAAGGCGATCAGCACGCCGGCGATGCCTCCGCTGACCGAGCCGGGGATCGGGACCGTGTTCGCGACCTGCCCGACGAGATAGGCGAGCGCGAGCACCGGCAGCACGGGCGGCGAGCCGAACGCGTGCAGCATCGCCCACAGCACGCCGGCGTCGAACGCCCAGTAGGCGATCGCCCCGGCCAACCGCCGGTCGCCCGATCGGACCAGCCCGCACGCGTCGTGGACCGCGAGGCCGATCGGGACTGCCAGGCCGCGCACACGCGCGACCAGGCGCGCGCCGGCCGCGCCGCCGCCCACGCCGCCCACGCCGCCCACGCCGCCGGCCACCACGCCGGCGCCGCCTCGGGCCGATCCGCGCTGCGCGATCGCGAAGGCGAGGCACACCCCGATCGCGAGCAGGGCCGCGACGGCGGGGATCACGCTGACTGCGGCCGGCCCGGTGGCGCTGACCAGGCCGAGCGCCAGCACCGCGCCGGAGACCGCGATCGAGGACAGGAAGACGGCGTAGAGCACGACCAGGAACGCGAGCAGCGTCCGCCCGGCCGCCCGGGCGGGCAGTCCGGCCCGGCGCAACGCCCACAGGGTCAGCACCGCCCCGCCCGCACCGGCGGTCGGGAGCAGACGCGTCGCCGCCGCACCGGCCAGGGTGATCTGCGCGCTCTCCCGGGCACGGACCCGAGGCGTCGCGCGACCGGCCACGAGCGCCAGCAGCGCCACGTAACCCGCCAGCGAGACCGATTCGAACGCGATTCCCACGCTCACCCAGCCGGGGTTGACGCCGAGCCCGCGCCGGAGTGCGTCGGCGACGGCGTGGACGCGGCCACCGAGCACGAGCACGGCCAGCAGCGCCGCGCCTGCGAGCGCGACCGCCACCGCCGCCCGGCGCAGCAGCGAGCGCGCGTCAAGCGTCGGGAGCGTGAAGCCGGTGATCGTCGGTTCGGGGGTGAGCATGTGGGTTGCCGTGGGCGCTACGGGGCGATGAGTCTTTCTACGCTCTCGGCGAGGGCGTGGATGTGAGGTCGGTCGCAGAGCCGTCGCATGTCCAGACCGAGGTCAGGTCCGGGATTCATCGGTTCTGACGACGTCGAGGCACCGAAAGCGCGCCGGCCACCGCCGGCTCTCAGCTCGTCTTGGTGTGCGCCGCGCCGCCCAGTGCGAGGCGGCTACGCCTCTTCGGCCATGGCGATCAGATCGTCCTGCGTGACCTTGCCGACCAGCTCGGGGTGATCGGAGCGCATGTGCTCCGCAATCAGCGCGGCCGCCTCCTGCGCGGTCTCACCGCGCCCGAGGAACCCGCATTGACACCGAATGACCTTCGCCATGAGCACTCCTTGTTGACGCGGCCGAAGCTACGCCCGACGGCTTGCAGGGTTCTGCGATTCTCCCTGCATCGGAGTTGCCACACAAGACTCGACGCGCATCCAGCTCTGCGGTCGGCTCGCCGTCGAGCTCGGCGGGCGCGACCTGACCGGGAGGCTCCCGGGCGGACAGGCACGCGTCCTCTTCACCTATCTGACCGTCAACCGGGCGCTGCCGGCGCGGCGCGAGGAGCTGATCGAGGCGCTGTGGCCGTGGCGCGCGCCCGCTGGCGCCGACACGTCGCTGAGCGCATTGCTGTCGCGACTGCGCGCGGTGCTCGGCGCCGACGTTCTGGGCGGAGGCGCCGAGGTCAGCCTGCGACTCCCCGCGACAGCCTGGGTCGACATCGAGGCGGCGCAGGAGGCGATCCACCGCGCGGAGTCGGCGGTCGCCCAGGGGGACTGGGCGCGGGGCTGGGGGCCATCGCTGGTCGCTCTGTTCACAGCCCGGCGCGGTTTCCTGCCCGGGGAGGACCTCCCCTGGGCACAGGAGCACCGCCAGCGGCTCGAGCAGATTCGCTGCTCGGCCTTGGAGTGCTACGCCGCGGTGGCGCTCGGTGTCGGCGGCACCGAGCTCGCGCCGGGGGAGCGGGTCGCGCGCGAGCTCGTCGCGGCCGAACCGTTTCACGAGCGCGCGCACGCGCTGCTGATGGAGATCCTCGCCGCCCGCGGAAACACCGCCGAGGCGCTGCGCGTCTACCAGTCGCTCCGCGAGCGCCTGAGTGATGAGCTCGGCGCCACGCCGGCGCCCGAGCTGCGCGCGCTGCAGGCGGAGCTCTTACGCCGCTGACTCCCTCGGCGAGGCCATCGCCTACGTGCCGGTCACCGATGCCAACCCGGCCGTGGTCTCACTGGCCTGGCGATCGGCCCGGTGTCGACCGCCGGTGGAGGCGTTCATCCAGACCGCGCGCGACGTGGCCGCGTGGGAGCCTCGCGCCTCCGGGTCGACGCCCGCTCAGCTGGGAGTGCCGTTGCCGGCGAGCAGCGCCGTCTGCGACGCGTGCGAGAGCTGCTGCGCGACCCGCAGCCGCAGGCACGCGAGCCGGACGAGCGCGACGGCAAAGGCACGACGGTCGAGCTCGGAGGCATCGAGGTGGCCCGCGGCCTCGCGTGAGGCGGCCTCGAGCACGGCGCCGGCGGCGTCGCGATAGGTGGAAATCAGGTCAGCCGCGAGCGCCGTGGCGGCGAGCGTCAGGCCATCGTCTGACCCGTCGTGAGCGGCGGCATCGGCCAAGCAGCGCGCACACAGCTCAATCGCGTCCACGTTGACCACGTTGACCACGCCCGCCACGATGGCGGCCGCATCCGCCGGCGTCATCCGCAGCTCCACGCACGGTTCCGGTGTGAACTACGGACATCGACCGGTAGTGATCGTCGCCTTGGGGGGAAGCGGGCCCGGCGCGGGCCTGCCGACAACGGCGACCTGCAATCCTGATCGTGACGCCCGCGAGAAACGGATTGGAGCCGCAATGAAGACGCGCACGCTTGGGTCGCTCGAGGTCTCCGCGCTCGGCCTCGGCTGCATGGGGATGTCGGCCTTCTATGGGTCGACGGATGAGGGCGAGGCGATCGCCACCATCCAGCGCGCGCTGGAGCTGGGGATCAACTTCCTCGACACCGCGCAGCTGTACGGCCCTATGACCAACGAGCAGCTGATCGGGCGCGCGATCGCCGGCCACCGCGACGAGTACGTGATCGCGACCAAGTTCGCCCGGCGGATCGAGCCCACGTCGACGCCTGGCGACCTGTCGACGCTCGGCCCGCTTGACGGGTCGGCCGAGCACGTACGCAGCTCGATCGAGGGATCGCTGCAGCGGCTCGGCGTCGATCACATCGACCTCTATTACCAGCACCGCGTCGATCCGAACGTGGACATCGAGGAGACGGTCGGCGCGATGGCCGAGCTCGTGCAGCAGGGCACGGTGCGCCACATCGGGCTCAGCGAGGCGGCACCGGACACGATCCGCCGCGCCCACGCTGTCCATCCGATCACCGCGGTGCAGACCGAGTACTCGCTGTGGTCCCGGGATCCCGAGGCCGAGGTGCTCCCGACCTGCCGCGAGCTGGGTATCGGGTTCGTTCCCTACTCCCCGCTCGGCCGCGGCTTCCTCTCCGGGCGCTTCAGCTCCCCCGACGAGCTCGACCAGGGCGACTTCCGCCGCTACGGCCCCCGCTTCACCGGCGCGAACCTGGAGGCCAACCGGGCGCTGGCGGCCAAGGTGGCCGAGATCGCCGGTGAGAAGGGGATCACCCCGGCGCAGCTGGCGCTCGCCTGGGTGCTCGCTCAGGGCGAGGATCTGGTTCCGATTCCCGGCACCAAACGCCGGAAGTACCTGGAGGAGAACGCGGCGGCGGCCGACGTCGAGCTGACCGCCGAGGATCTGGCGCGCATCGACGCCGAGCTGCCCGCGGTCGCCGGGGACCGCTACGACGAGGCCGGAATGGCCTCGGTCAACCTGTAACCCTCCGCGCGGCGGCGTCGCGGGCCCGCCCCGATCGCACGTCGAGGAGATTGTGAGCCTCGGCCGGGTCCGCCGGAGCTCTGCGTCGGTCGGAGTGAGGGCGTCCAGCCACCCCGGCTCGGTCGGCCAGTGCATCGGGACCCCGCTGCTGATCGGTGATCAGCAGCAGCAGGTCCGGCGGACGGGACGGGCGGTCCATCCCGAGCCACCATAGTCACATCCCGGCCGCGGCCGCCTTGATCGCGTCCCGGATGCGCGGGTAGGTGCCGCAGAGGCGGACCCCGTCGAGGTCGCTCTCGGTGATCTGGCACCCTTGGCCCCGGACCCGGGGCGGACCGGCGCTCGTCAGTCTCTCGCGGCGCGGACGCCGTCCGCGATCGCCCGCGCGACAAGGTCCGCGGCCACCGCCTCGACGGCGTCATACGGTGCCGGCACGTCCCCCGTGGCGAGACAGAAGATCGTGTCCCCGTCGTACATCGTGTGCGAGGGACGGATTGCCCGTGCGAGCCCGTCGTGCGCGACCGTGGCGATTCGGTTGGCCTGCTCCTTGCTCAGCATCGCGTCCGTGACGACCACGCCGATCGTCGTGTTGGTGCCAGGCACGAGCGCCGACGCACGGTCCCAGACGGTGAACTCGGCCACCCATTCGTGGCGCTCGTCGTCCCAGATCCCCCCGACGGCATTGACGACCATCACGGCGGCGACGGTGGCGCCGCCGGCCTGCCCGCTCGCAATCCCGACGCCGCCGGGGCGGATCTGCGACGCGTCACCGCCCTTGGCGACGCTTGCCCCCGTCCCCGCGCCCACGCTGCCGGTTGCCGGGGCCTCGGTGGCCGCGGCACAGGCGGCGTAACCGGCCTCCCGGTCCGGCCACGCCCTGGGGTCGCCGATCGGCAGGTCGAAGATGACCGCGCCGGCGACGATCGGTACGCGCACCGACGCGAGCTCGTAGCCCACCTCGTGCTGCTCGAGGTAGCGCATCACGCCGCCGGCGGCCTCGAGCCCGAAGGCGCTCCCACCGGTGAGCAGGACCGCGTGCACCCGGTCGACGAGCGTCCCCGGACGGAGCGTGTCGGTGCAGAGCGTGGACGACGCCGCCCCGCGGACATCGACGCCGCCGACCGCGCCGTCTGGGGCGAGCACGACCGTGCACCCGGTGCGACCGACGGCGTCCGTCCAATGGCCGACCGAGATACGACGCGGAAGCTGTGGGCCGTGCGTCGTCATCAATGCACGTGCACGATCTTCGTCGCGAGATCGTACGGGTAGACGTACATGGTCAGGTTGCCGACGTGGTAGACGGCACTCGGGCGCCCGAGATCGGGCGTCGGCGAAGGGACCAGCGGAATCGCCGAGTCCGTGAGCAGGAAGCTCCGGATTGGCCCGCGTGGGCTGTACCAGCTGCTGATCGTGTGCAGGTCGAACGGGCACAGATGAGTGTTCGAGACGCACAGCGATATCGGATAGACGCGGACGCGGAAGCGGCTCGCCCAGGTGATCGGAGCCGCGTCCCAGTAGCCGGAGTAGCCGAACTGGAGGTGCTTGCTCACCGCCAGCTGCCACACCTGGTTGGCGACTGCGGCCGTGGGGAACCGGCTCGTGTC
>Ga0208714_1000100_pt1 | contig 27272 bp, 23 predicted proteins | sample NGESurshal072012_3_FD_184461 | JGI IMG/M metagenome (GOLD analysis project Ga0208714, IMG submission 184461) | Arctic peat soil microbial communities from Barrow, Alaska - NGEE Surface sample 415-1 shallow-072012 (SPAdes) | ecosystem: Environmental > Terrestrial > Soil > Wetlands > Peat ... | reverse complement strand
CCCGCCGTTCGGGGTCGCCGGAGTCGAGCGCGTAACCGAGCAGAGTGCGCTGGCGCTGGCGGCGGCGGGAAACGAGGTGACCGTTTTCTCGCGCAGGCCCAGCCCGGCGCCGCCGCTGCCTCAGGTCGAACGAAGCAGACAGGTCGCCGGGGTGAACTTGGTGATGGTTGCCGGTGGCGGTTCGCCGCCGAACGGTCCCTTCCCTGGCTTTCAGGAGCGCCTCGAGGAGATCTTCGAGCGCCTGCTGCTCGAGCTGCTGCCCGATATCGTCGTTGTTGCTCACCTCACGACGCACTCCCCGAGGTACGTCTCGATAGCCCACCGATGGTGTATCCCGGCGGTTGTCGAGCTGCACGACTTTTACACCGCCTGCGAGCGGGCCCATCTGCAGCGCCCCAGTGGCGAACTCTGCGCCGGCCCGGACGGGGGACGAGCGTGCGCGCAGCACTGCTTTCCGGGGCAGAGCGACTCGCCACTGCGATGGGCGCTACGCACGCACCTCTTTCGCGAAGCGGTCAGCCAGGCCGATGCGTTGATCGCCCCGTCGGAGTTCGTGGCCGGCTACTTTCGTCGCCGCCACGGCGCATCTGCGCCGATCCACGTGATCCCCAACGGCGTTGCGTTCACCGACGCAGGACGGCCTCACGCTCGCCCGACACGCGTGCCTCTGCACTTCGCCTCGCTGGGACCCGTGACTCCGCATAAGGGTCCCCACGTGGTCGTCGAGGCACTGCGCAAAGCGCGCCTTTCCGCCGCCCGGTACACGCTGTTCGGTGCGATCGAGCAGCCGTACATGCGCGAACTCCGCGATGCGGCGGAGCGGATCGACGGTCTGGAGCTGAGGAGCTATGGTCTCTACGAGCCATCGATGCTTCCGTTGCTTCTCGGGGGCGTCGATGTCGTGATCATCGCGTCGGTTGTGTGGGAGAGCTTCTCGATCGTGGCCCGCGAGGCGTGGGCTTGCGGGGTGCCGGTGATAGCTTCGCGAATGGGTGCGTTGCCGGAATCCGTGCGAGAGGGCGAAAACGGGCTTCTGTACAGCGCGCCATCCGAGCTGGCGGGGATGCTGCAGACGCTCGACGCCGAGCGGTCGCTGCTTGGGCGTCTTCGGGCCGGGATCAGGCCGACCGACTGGATCACTGTGAGCGAGCGCGCACGGCGGCTCGAGGAGCTACTTGTGATGGTGCGCGCGAACGGAGTGAAAGCAGCTGAAGCGGACACCGAACAGCCGGAGTTGGCCGTGCTGCGAGGGCTTCTCGCGTGATGAGATCGCGTCGATTCGCCGCGGGCGGGGAGCCAGAGAGCAGGTCACCCGCCGCGATCCTGGGGTGAGGCCAGACCCTCTCGGCGTCGAGCCCCGACCGTTCTCGCGCGCCGCGGTTTTTGCTGGAGCCTGGACCACGCGGCGCCTATCGCGCTCAGCAGCAGCACAAGCGCCCCCAGCGTGCTGAGGATGAAGCCGAGGCGCAATCCGGGAACCGAGTAGCGCCAGACGATCGTGTGCCGCCCGGCCGGAACGCTGACGCCCCGCATGACGTCATCCACGAGCAGGGACGGCCTCTGACGCCCGTCTACGCTCACCGTCCAGCCGGAGCCCATTGCATCATCGAGCATCACGACACCAGGCCCGAGCAGGAAGGCGCCGATGGTGACGCTCGTGTTGCCCTGTTTGACGACTCGCGCCACTCCCCCGGCAGGCCGGCGGGGGAGAGCGCCAACACCCGGGTCACCGCTTTCCAGAATCGCATCGGTCCGTGGGTCAAAGCTGCTCAAGGCGATCGCACGGAGGGCAGCGCTCTCGCCGGAAACCTTCAGGATCGTGCGCGCCACCAGCGCTTGTGGCGCACTCGTTGAGTTTCTGTAGACGGTCGCGTCGTTGTGCCGATAGACGACCGAGTTCTGCAGAGCGGTTATCGGCGTTGCCGCTGGGTCGTCAATCACGTACCGCACACCGAGCAGACTCATCACTTTGAGACCGACCGTCGAGAGCGCCGGGATCTGAAACGGCTCGGTGGCGACCTGTGCAGGATTGGCGAGCTGCCAGAGGTGCAGATAACGGTAGCTCGGCTGCGGAGGGTCGTACCCACGGGCATCGTGCAGCCCGTAGACCATGTCGTAGTCGTTCGCCAGGGTGTTGCCGATGCCCACGACCCGCGCGCCGCCGGCCTGTCGCTTGAGGAACGCGACCGCCGGTGTTTCCGGAGGCGCCGCGCGGGCACGTGGAAGCATGGGCTGGTACCCGTGTGAGAAGTGAAGCAGGTCGATTGTTGCGATCAGGACGATCGCGCCAGCCGCCCATTGGAGGCGTGAGGAGCGGCGCATAAAGATCATCACTGCACCCAGCAAAGCGGCGAACAGCAGCATCCAGGCGATACTCGTAAGCGAGATCACCTTGGGATCGGAGTAGCTGCGGCCCGTGCGGAGGTGGTTGAGCGCAGTGCGCAGCTCGTGCAGCGATGGGTTGATCGTGGCCACGGCGATGAGCGCCACGATCGTGACCCCCGCCAGGCTTACCCAGACCAGCCGCTGACGGCGCGGAGCATCGAGCAGCGACTGAAGGCCAAAGGCGCCCAGCACCGGGACCGCGACCTCGAACCACAAGAGCATGTACGGCGTCGTCGTATGGTCGAGAGGCGGTAGATGCGCGATCACCCAATGAATCCCGGGGACGCCAAACGGGACGGCCACGCCGAGCACCGCCAGGACGGCGAGAGCCAGCTTCTCCCGGTATCTCTCCCGCGACAGTAGAGCCACACACGCGAGCAGGAACGCCGCCGTCCCGACATAGAAGGTTCGAACGTTGTAGTTGGCCGGACCTGGGAGGGGCAGGGTTCGCAGCTCCCACCAGTTGGGAAATAGCGCCGTCTTGGCAGCCGACCAAGGAAGAGAGAACGTCCCGCCTGTGCGAAAAGCCGCGCCCGGCGTTCCCAACCCCGCCCGCAACACGGGGATCAGTACGACCGCAGACAACAGTGCGCCCCCCAGGACTCCACCGGCCCCCAGGGCCAGTCCGCGTAGGCGTCCTGCCCGCGATGCACCCCGTATCGTTAGCACGCGAACCAGGATGTAGAGCATCGTCCCTGCGAGCATCTGAACTGCTGTCTCCGGATGCCCGGCCATGATCGCAACGCTCGACACGACCGCCAGCCCGGCTGCGTCGGCCGGTCGATGGCGGCGAGCAAGGCGCTCGCCCAGCCACAGCGCCCATGGCATCATCGCCGCAACGCCGGGCAACGTCTCGAAGGTCAACCACACGACGTTGAACGCACAGAGCAAGAAACTGACCCCGGCAAAGATGCCGGGCCAGAAGCCGAGTCTCAGCTCTCGAGCGAGCAAGTAGGCGCCCAGCCCGCCCAGCGAGAGCTTCAACCAGGCCGATAGAGCGATGCCATAGTTCAGCGGCAGCACCCACAGCGGAAGGTTGAAGGGACTGAGAATGCCGGTCTGGGCATTTGCGTAGAACGGAGTGCCCGAATATGCATCCGGATTCCACGCAGGAAAAACGCCCGAGCGAATCAACTCCCGGGCGAAGAAATTCCACGGGTAATAGGCGGTGGGAATGTCGCTCAGCACCGGGTTCCACGTGTGTTCGAAGCCAGCCGGAGCCACCGAATGCCACGGAGCGAACAGGAAGAGCACTGAATTGGGCGACAGAATCCTTCCGGCGAGCAGTGCCGGTGACAAATACAGCAACGCGAGCAACATCATCGCGACGGCGGCGAACAGCAAGTGCCGGCGACCGTCGTGGCCGGACGCGAGAGGCGTCGGTGATATTCGCGGATCGTTCACAGCTGACTCGAGGCGCTGCGTCGGGGGTCAACGGCGCGTACGTGGCTGGCGCGCGTGGTGCCCGCCCGACGGCGGGTAGCGTAGCCGGACGGCACATGTGGCGCGCGGTTCATCGCCCCGCACGGAGCCTCCGGGCCATCTCCATCCTCTCGAACGTCCGTCTATCGGCGCTCAACTCAAATCACAGCGGGGAATGCCGATACTCATGGCAATGCCCATCCACACTTCTGTATCCCGCCTTCGGCACGCACTTCGGCTGCTCGGCGGGGGGCTGATCGTATCGCTCATCGCGTTCCTCGCGCCTGCCCAAAGCCAGGCCAAGCTCGCGACAATCGGCAGCCCGCTGTCGGTCTCCGCGACGCTGAACACGGCCGACAACCTCAGCTACCCGGGCACCTACACACCCGTCCCACCGAGCCCGGAAGCTCCCAACGGCGTCTTCCACACCTTCCACTACGGCGCCGACACGGCGCTTTGGAACTTCTCGCAGGCCGGCGGCGAGACGCGCGTGCCCGCAACCGGCCAAGCCGCGAAGATCGAAGTCGAGGGCTGCGCCCAGCGCGCGACCAACGGCCCGCTGCCGCTGACGACCGTCCACTTCCAGGATCTCTCGCCGCTGCCGAGCGGCGGGGCGAAGGTCAACATCACCTCGCAGGGGTTCGACCTTCCCGTGTGCGGCGAAAACGGCTCGGGTGCGTCGACCGTGACGACCTTCCTGCCGATCAACCTGTGCGTGAGCGCCGGCGATTACGTCGGCCTCAACGACAGCGGCGGATACATCCCGAACATCTATCGCAGCGGCGTGCCCTACCAGATCCTCGGCGCCGTGACCGGCGCGACGACCGACTCCTTCATCAAGGACCAGGGCACCGGCAATGGCGCGCTGCTCTCTCCGGCGGTGACCTCTGCAAACGACGGCTTCGCCGTCAACCGCAACGAGGAATTGCTGATGCGCGTCACGCTCGCCACCGACGGCGATGCGACGCACATCTGCCCCGGCGGCAAGGGCGGCCTGCCACCTGCGCTGGCACCGATCCGCGTCAGCCCGCAGACCGACGGCGTCAACCACAGTCGGATCGTCGCCGTCGCGATGTTCTGTCGCGTGAGCCCCTGCAACGGCGTGGCGACGCTCAGCTCGAACGGTGCAGACACTTCGACCTACGGCCGAGAAGAAACCTACGGCCGCGTCGGATTCAGCCTGCAGCCGAACAAGACCGTGCACCTGGCGATTCGCGTCAGTTCGAAGCTGGTCCAGAAGATCCGTGCCAAACACGGCGTCTCGGCGACGCTCAGGGCCGTCGTCAACGGCAAGACGGTCACCCAGCGGATCACCGTAAAGATCCTCTAGCGCCAGTCCCAGAGCCGCAGATCGCTCATCGCCGCCGCGACTGCGACAGCCGCGGCGGCCTCTGCGCCGACGTCCAGCTCGATGATCCAGGGCGCCGCGCCCGGCTCACCGTGGTCTTGCTCGGCATCGGCGACGCCGATGCCGGTTCCGCGGCGCTTGAGCTCGGCCTCGTGGCGAGTCCACAGGCGCAGAAACTCGTGTTCGCGTGCGGTGGGCTCCAGCGCATCCAGGCGGCGAGCCTGGACGTCGCCGAACGTGCGCCCGGCGAGCGCGACGTGATCGGTGCCTCGGCCGACGCTCGCGTCATCTGCGACCTCCACGTCGACGCCGATCGCGCCCGCCGCAGTGAAGGCGTACAGCGCGAGGTGCTGTGAATGGGAGAGGTTGAAGAACAGCTTGCGTGGACTGTCGGCGGCGCTGGTCAGCTCGGGCTTGCCGTGTGCGCCGACGGCGAGCTCGATCGCCGTCGCATCCTCGCGCAGGTAGCGCCCGAGCAGCGCTCTGAGCACGCCGCGCGATCGAGCCCACAGCCGGCGCTGGCGTTGGCCGACGATGCCCGCCGCGCGCGCGGTCTCATCGCCGCTGAGCGGGCGCGCGATGTCGTCGGCGACCACCGTCAGGTCCACTCGCCACACGTGCGCCGCGGAGCCGGCGAGCCGCGGCTCGAGCGATCCGGGCATCCACCGGCGCTCGCCGCCGGTGGGCGTGGGGCAACCGGCGGGCGAGGGCGCGCTCATCGTCGGGCGAATATAGGCAAGCGGGTACCCTCTTGCGCCATGCGCGTCCTTCCGACCCGTCTCGACGGACTAGTGGCGATCGAGCCCGCGGCCTTTGGCGACGAGCGCGGCTTCTTCTGTGAGACCTATCGCAGCCAGTGGCACGAGCAGCTGGGCATCGGCGACGACGAGCGCTTCGTCCAGGACAACCACTCGCGCTCCTCGCGCGGCGTGCTGCGCGGCATGCACTTCCAACTGGGCGCCGGCGTGGCAAAGCTCGTGCGCTGCTCGCGCGGGCGGATCCTCGACGTCGCCGTGGATCTTCGTCGCCAGTCGCCGACGTATGGACGATGGGACGGGATGGAGCTGGACGATCAGAGCATGCGCGAGCTGTACGTGCCGGTGGGCTTCGCCCATGGCTTCTGCGTGCTCAGCGACGTCGCCGACGTGATCTACAAGCAGACCGCCTACTACGACCCCGAGCTCGAGCGCGGCATCGCCTTCAACGACCCCGACGTGGGCATCCAGTGGCCGCTGCCCGAGGGCGAGCTGATCGTCTCCGAGCGCGACGCCGCGGCGCCACTGCTGCGCGACCTGAAGGACGAGCTCCCGTTCGTCTACGCCGGCGCGTGAGCCCGGCGGCGACCGCGACGCGACGGCGCACATGCCCACGGCGATAGTCACAGGCTCGGGGGGGTTGATCGGCTCGGAGTCGGTCGCGCGCCTTGTCGAGCTCGGCTTTGACGTCGTCGGCCTGGAGAACGACATGCGCGCGCGCTTCTTCGGCGCGCAGGCGTCGACTGCGCATGTGACCGACGCGCTGCTCGCGCGCTTTCCCGACGCGTTCGTGTCGCTGGCGATCGACATCCGCGACCGCGACGCCGTCGAGCGCGTGTTCGCGCAGCGCGCCGGTCAGATCGAGCTGGTGATCCACGCCGCCGCGCAGCCGTCGCACGACTGGGCGGCGTCTGACCCGCACACGGACTTCGAGGTCAACGCGCTCGGCACGCTCAACCTGCTGCAGGCCACACGCCAGCACGCCGACGGCGCGACGTTCGTGTTCTGCTCGACGAACAAGGTCTACGGCGACACGCCCAACTCGCTGCCGCTGGTGGAGCTCGAGCGGCGCCTGGAGCTGGGAGAGGATCACGCCTTCTTTCAGGGCATCGACACGTCGATGTCGATCGACCGCAGCACGCATTCGCTGTTCGGTGTCTCCAAGGCCGCGGCCGACCTGCTCGTGCAGGAGTACGGGCGCTACTTCGGCCTGCCCACGGTCTGCTTTCGCGGCGGCTGCTTGACCGGGCCAAATCACGCCGGGACGATGCTGCACGGCTTTCTCTCCTACCTGATGCGCGCGACCGTCACGGGCGAGCCGTACACGGTCTTCGGCTACGGCGCCAAGCAGGTGCGCGACAACATCCACTCGGCCGACCTCGTGGCTGCCTTTGAGGCCTTCCACGCTGCGCCGCGCGCCGGTGGCGCCGTCTACAACATCGGCGGCGGGCGCTCGTGCAACTGCTCGATGCTCGAGGCGATCGAGCTCTGTCAGCGGATCTCCGGGCGCGAGCTTGACTGGACGCTCAGCGAGCAGCACCGGCTCGGCGACCATCGCTGGTGGATCAGCGACCTGCGCCCATTCGCGCGCGACTATCCCGGCTGGAGCCTGACCCGCAGCCTGCAGGACATCCTGCGCGAGATCCACGAGCAGAATGCTGAGCGCTGGCTGGCCGGCAGGTGACTGGGGCCGGGACGACGCGCTCAGTCAAGGATCGCTTCGACGGCGACGAGGAAGCGGTGGGCCAACTCGATCGTGCGCTGCGCCTCCTCCGCCGGCGCCGGCCAGGCGTCGTAGTCGGCCTGCTCGCGCTCCGGTTGGATCTTCTGCACCTCGGCCGCGAGCTCCGCATCGATCATGCCGCCCTCGACAAAGGTGCTGCGAAACTCGTGCCATGTTCCCCTGTGAGTCTTGGCGGAGCTGTCGCGCTCGCTGAGCGCAGCCCTGGCTCCGTACAACATCGCGTAGTAGGCGGCGCTCAGCGCCGTGGAGGGATCCTCCTTCAGGGCCACCTCGGCCGCGGCCAGACGTCGCCGTGCCGCTTGCAGAAACTCACTCGAGCGGGGGCTCACATCTAGTCGCCCAGGACGATCTTGTCGCGGTCCAGCTCGGCGATGAAGAACGATCTGATCTCACGGCGCTGGGCCAACCAGTCGGGGGTGTGAACGTGGACGGAGAACGACCACGTCAGAGCCTCCAGGCCGAGCTCGCGCGCGGCATCATCGAGCATTCGACGCACGCGCATCCGGCCGTCCCAAGAGGCATCGTCCACAAGCACGAGCACATCCACGTCCGACTCCTGCGATGGCGGCTCGCCTCGCGCACGCGAGCCGAACAGCCACACGTCATGCAGCTCGCCATTCAGACGCAGGCGAAGCTCCTTGGCGAACCGCTCGATCAGCAACAGCTCATCGGCCGCCAGCGACGTCTCGGCCAGCGCGGTCATGGGGCCAATCTAGGTGCTGCGACCGCTCCGATCAACCCTCGCGAGCAAACCTTCGCGCGGTGACGGCGCCGACAGGGTCGTGCCAAGCATGCCCGCTCCGGTCCGCCAAAGGACAATCCCGTCGCAGCTCAGTTGCCCACGCAGTGGCATCCTTACCGCCATGCCTTCCCGCCTGCAGCGCCTGCGCGAGCGCACCAACGGCTACACGGTCACGCCGCAGCAGTACGCCTACACAGCGTACGTCGCGCTGGGCGCGCTGACGCTGATCGTGCTCAGCGGCGCGGCCGTGCGGCTGACCGGCTCGGGCCTGGGCTGCCCGGACTGGCCCAAGTGCTACGGCAACGCCTACCCGCCGCTGACGACGCACGCGGTGATCGAGTTCTCCAACCGGATGATCACCGTGCCGGTGTCGATCGCCGCCGGCGCCGCGTGGCTGCTGGCGCTGCGCCGGCGCCCCTACCGCCGCGACCTGATGTGGCTGGGTGCGCTGCTGCCGCTCGGCGTGATCGGCCAAGCGGTGCTCGGCGGCTTCACCGTGCGCGGGGCGCTGGACTACGGCTGGGTGATGAGCCACTTCGCGCTTTCGATGCTGATCCTGCTCGCGGCCGCGATGCTGGCGTGGCGCGCCGGCGAAGCCGTGGACGACGGCGCGGCGGCGACATCGGCGACGGGCAGTGAGCGGGGCCTGGTCGCCCACAACGGCAATGGCGCGTCCGCTGACGGTGCGCCCGCCCGCGACCGCAGGCTGATCCTGTCGCTGCGCTGGCTCGTCGGCCTCGGCGCCCTGACGATCTTCGCCGGCACCGCAGCGACCGCCGCCGGTCCGCACGCGGGAGGCTCGCCGGGACAGAAAATCAACCGGCTGAACTTCGACGGGCGCGGGACGATGGACTTCGTCATCCACCGCCACGGCGAGATCGCGCTCGCCTTCGGCCTCGCCGCCGTGGCCGTCTGGTGGATGGCGCGGCGCCGACAGGCGCGGCCGCTCGTCCAGCGCTCGTTGACGGTGCTCTGCGTGCTGATCGCGTTGCAGGGCGCGGTGGGCCTGGACCAATACAAGACGCACCTGCCCACGGAGCTCGTGTGGGTGCACGTCGGCCTCGCCTGCGGGGCCTGGCTGGCCGCGGTGTGGGCGGCCTGCGCGGCCGGATCGCTGACACGCAGGCACGCGCCGGCGGCGCCAGAGCGCCCCGCCGGCGCAGCGCAGGGAGCGCCGGGCGAGCGCCTTGCGGCTGCTCGCGGGGTCCAGTTCCCCGGAAATTAGGGCTTCGACGGAGGCGATCCCCCGTGTTTTCGTGCCTCGTCGTCCTCACCAACGGTTAGCCTGCTCGCAGTAACGACACCCGAGAAGGGAGTGGTATGACCAAGAACGAGCTGGCCGAGCAGGTCGCCAGTCGAAACGGACTGGCCGCCAGCCAGGCCCGACAGGTGGTGGAGACCGTGATTGACGTGGTCTCCGATGAACTGGCCGCCGGGGGTGAGGTCGCGCTTGCCGGCTTCGGCAAGTTCAGCGTCAGCCACCGTGCTGCGCGGCAGGGACGCAACCCGTCGACGGGGGCAACGATCCAGATCGCTGCAAGCAAGGCGGCGAAGTTCTCCGCGGCGAGCGCGCTGAAGAAGCGTCTGAACGGCTGATCGCCTTTGCGCGATCCCCAGAGGTCACCGGCCCGCTTGGACCGGGGACCTCTGGGCGCCGATGGCGCTCGCGCGCGGCAAGAAACTTCTGATGCACTAATCGGGCGTTAAGGCGCAGCGAGGAGGCTTGGTCGCACAAGCATCCTCCTCGACCTTCCGGTGGTGGCGCATGAGACAGACCAGCCGCAGTCCTCGGCGAGGCGCACGCTCCAAGCGCTATGGCTCGCTGACGGCCTTCTACAGAGCGGATCCCCGCCGGGCCCAGTCGCGCGAGCGCGACGTCGGCCTGTGGTGGCGTGAGGACGCCCACGGCCCGCTGCACCGCGCGGCGTGGGTCAGCGACACGGGCGAGCTGTATCTCGTACGCCTCGGCCCAGCCGAGCAGGGAGGAGGCCGGGTCGAGGTGCTCGCGACGGTCGCCGAGCACGAGCGCCTGGAGAGCGTGCTCGATGGCTGGCGCGAGCGCTGCGCGGAGCCGCGATCGCTGGCGTGGCTTCGCCAGCGCGCCGCGCGCCTCGGCGGCAGAGCGCGCACGGCGCATGCCGAGCTGGCTGCGTCGCTGGCCGGAGCGGGCGCGATGCTGGCGGCCGTAGCGTCGCTGGCTGCGGATGTCGCTTAGCTAAACGCTCATGGAAGGCAGGCCGAGCGCTCGCGCCACGGTGTGATCGGCGAGGCTGTCGGCGAGCAGGCTCGCGCCGGCAATCACCGTGCCGGCGAAGTAGGGCACCCCGATCACGAACATTCCCGCGGCGGCGGCCGAGGCGACGCCGATCGGCGAGTCCTCAAGCGCCGCTGCGCTGGACGCCTGGACACCGAGGCGAGCGCACGCCTCGAGATAGATGTCGGGCGCGGGCTTGGGATGCTAGATGTCGTTGGCCGAGACAACTGCGGCGAACGGTCCGCCGTGCAGAAGTCCCGCTCCGGCGAGCGTGCGCTCGAGGAACTCGCGCTCTGAGTTCGACGCGACGGCGAGCGCAACGCCGGCGTCGGTCAGTCGCGACAGCAGCTGCAGTGCGCCCGGTCGCGGCGCCACCCCCTGCAGAGCCTCCTCCATCACCAGCTCGTGCAGCTCGTCCATCAGCGACTCGCCCTCGCCGGGGCGCTCGAGAATCGCCTCCAGCTTGACCGCCGCCATCGTGCGCGAGGAGCCGATCAGCGTCCGCTTGTGCTCCATCGTGAACTCCCGTCCGAGCCCGGCGAACAGCTTCTGCTCGGCGCGCGTCCACGCCTCCTCGGTGTCGAGCAGCAGGCCGTCGTTGTCGAAGATCACCGCCTCTGGGCTCGTCAGCACGAGCACATGTTCGCGGACATTTGATCGATGCGCGTGAGGTTTGTCCCTGGGCGCGTGTCTCAGTGCCATTCCAACCCAAACGACCGCCGATTCCGGTCGAAGGAGGCATCAGATGAGACGCACGATCATCACAGCAGTCGCGTTGACGGCGCTCGCCGTTCCGGGCACCGCGGTCGCGTCGCACCAGAGCGTGCATCAGGCCGGCGCGGGCCATCACGGCGTGCAGCACAAGCGCCACCACCGCCACGCACACCTCGTCCGCTTCGGCATCGCGGCGAGCACAGAAACCGCCGGCCCGACAGGCCCGACGAGCTCGCCCTCGCCCACCGCGCCGGCCGGCCCCACCGGTGACACCGCCGGAACGGTCGCGTCGTTCTCCAACGGCACGCTCACGATCACGCTGAACGACGGCTCGACTGTCAGTGGAAAAGTCACCGACGGCACCGAGATCGAGTGCCACTCGGCGATGGCCAGCGCGGCAAGCGATGGCCAGGGCGGCCAGGGCGGCCAGGGCGATCAGGGCGGCGACAGCGGAAACGAAGGTCAGTCGGGCTCAGGCTCGGGCGACGGTCACCAGGGTGACGTCTCCGGTCACGACGGCGGCGACGACGGCGAAGCCCAGCAGGAAGAAGCCGGGCACTGCACGTCGGCGGCGCTCGTGACGGGCGCGGTCGTCCGCGAGGCGGAGCTGCGCGTGAGCAGCGCCGGCGCCGTCTGGGAGAAGGTCGAGCTCAACCAGTAGCGGACCAAGCAGAGGGCGAGAAGGAGCGAGAGAGGGCGGCCCGGCCGGGCCGCCCTCTCTCGCGTCCCCGGCGCGCCGTTCGTCCAGCGCAGCAAGCTTTGACTGCAATTGGCGTCTGAATGGACGAGATGAGACCTAGACCATGAGCCCGAGGATCTCGATCCGCCTGCTCGCCGCCCAATCTGACCAGCGTCTGGCCACGCTGGCGGGCGAGGGCCACGAGCGCGCCTTCGAGGCGCTGGTGCACCGCTATCGCAGTCCGCTGCTGCGCTACTGCCGGCGAATGCAGCTGGCCGATGCGCGCGCCGAAGACGTCCTGCAGCAGGCCTTCCTGCAGGCCTGGATGGCGTTTGCGCGTGGGACCGAGGTGCGCGACGTGCGGCCGTGGCTCTATCGCATCGTGCACAACGCGGCCGTCAATGTGATGCGCGGCGCCGGCGATGGCCACAGCGAGCTGACCGAGGCGACCCAGGCCGGGGCTGCGCTGGTGGGCGACTCAGAGCTCCAGCGCAGGATGGCGGTGCGCGAGGCGCTGACCGACGTGGCGGCGCTGCCGCAGATGCAGCAGCAGGCGATCTTCCTGACGGCCGTCGACGGGCAGAGCCACGACGAGGTGGCGGGTGTGCTCGGGATCTCCGAAGGCGCTCTGCGTGGGCTTCTCTATCGCGCCAGGGCAACGCTGCGCGGCGCCGCCGCCGCGCTGACCCCGCCACCGCTTTTGGAGTGGGCGGCGCGCAGCGGCGGCGCGGCCGGGCCGACCGCCGAAAGGCTCGGCGAGCTCTCCGCCGGTAGCGCCGGCGCCGGGATGGCCGGCCTGCTGTTGAAGGGCGCGGTCGTGGCGGTCACCGCAGGCGCGGTGGCGACGGGGGCGACCGTCGTCAACTCGCACAGCCATGGCGACCGGCCGGCGGCGCACCGAAGCTCCTCGGCCGGGCTCGCCGGATCGACTGCGGAGCGCCAGTCGAAGGTGCTCGGCGCCCCGCTGATCCCTGCATCCAGCGCTCAGGTCAGCTCGGGCGATCGCTCTGTGGGCGCCCGCCGCCACGCGCGCGGACACAGGCGCGACGGCTCAGGCAACACACACCGACGTCACGGCGATCACTCGCCGCTCAGCAACGGTCGTCCGGCCGGTCCACGATCAGACGGCGGCGCGACAGCCGGCCAGGCGCACGGGGGCAGCGGCTCAGGCGGTGATGTGTCGGCGAGCAGCGGCGGGGGCGCGTCGCCCGGCTCGGGCTCCTCAGACGGCGAAGGCGGCTCCGCTACGGGTGGCAAAAGAGGCGATCGCGGAGCTGGATCGGGCCGCGGATCGTCGGCGCAGCCAGGTGGCGGTCAGACCGCCGTCACGTCGGACGGCTCGTCCGGCGCCAAAGTCGGATCGACCTCCAGCGCAGGCTCGGGCGACGCCGCCGCGCCACTCGCCACGAGCGATGGCTCAGGCGGCGCCAATACCGCGCAGGAAAGCGAATCGGGCAGCAAGGACGGCTAGCTACCGGAGGGGCTCGTGGCGGATACCGATCCCCGCGCTGCGCCCTTCACGCTCGGACTCGCGGTGGCGCTTCGCTGCAGCAGCTGCTGCAGGAGCGCCAGGTACTTCAGCAGGTGGTCGGGCCCGAGAAACCGCTCGCGCGCACGTTGGCGCGCCTTGGCCCCGATGCGCCCGGCGTTCGCCGAGTCGCCGAGCAGCGCGGAAACCGCGCCACCGAACGTCGCCAGGTCGAGTGGATCGCCGACCAGGAGCCCGCTGACCCCGTCCTCGATCTGATCCTGGATGCCGCCCACGCTGCTGGCGACCACCGGACGCGACTTCCACATCGCCTCGGCGACGGTCAGTCCGAAGCCCTCGGCGAGGCTCTTCTGGCAGACGACCGTGGCATGACGCTGCAGTGCGTTGATGATCGCCGCATTCTCCTGCAAGTCGTCCATCGGAATGTTGGCGAGATGCACGCGAGCGCGGGGCCGCGCATCCAGCTGCTCCCACGCGCGTTCGACCTCGGCGAGAACCTCCGGGCCCTCGGGGTCGTCGGCCACCGCGGCGGCCGCGGGGCCGGCCAACACGAGGTGCGCCCCGGAGTCCTCGAGAACGTGCCGGGCGAAGCCGTCGAGCACGCCGCTCGGGTCCTTCAGGCGATCCCAGCGTGAGACCTGAAGCACGACCGGCGTGTCGAGCTGCAGGCGACTCTCCTCGACGAGCACCGCGCGACGCTCGACTTGCCCGGGCTGTCCGTCTTCACGGGTGAAGCTCGGCAGCTCATTCGCGCGGTCCTCGACGATGCCGGCGCCGGCCAGGATCGCGTGCACCGCGTCGCTGGTGAGCTCCTGGTTCTTGACCGAGAACACGTCGATCGAGGGATGGATGATGGCCAGACGATCGGCTTGCAGGCCGCCCCACGCGTAGTCCGGGCGCGAGAAGATGCAGACGTCGGCCTGCTGCGTGTAGGGGAGCAGGAAGCGCCAGGCCTGCAGCGCGAGCTCGCTCGGATGGTCATAGCCGACGTGCGAGCGCCAGGCGATTGGCGCTCCGGTGTCGCGCAGCATGGGGATCAACCCGGCCGTCTGGGGGTCGTGCAGGATCACCAGGTCCTCGCTGCGAACGAGCTCGCGCAATTCGTCGGCGCAGCGACGCAGCGGCTGCTCGTAGGCCTCGCGCTCGGCCGCGCCGAGCGGACCGCCGTCGCCAACGCTGCCGTGCAAGCGGTTGTGCAGGCGCTTGGTGATCTTGAAGAAGCCAGGCTCGCCGGCTATCGTCGCCCAGCGCGCGTCCACGCCGGCCCCACGTGCGTAGCCAAGCAGCGAGTGCAGCATCTCCGCGACGCCGCCACCGTGCGCCGTCGAGTTGACGTTCCAAACAGTGCGATCGGCCAGCACGGTGCCCGCCCGCGCGATCCCCTCCAGGACCCGCTGCCACGCCTCGGGCGGGATCACGCCCTCAAAGCGCTCCAGCGCCAGGCCTTCGAACGACACGTGCTGCAACGTGCCGGCGATCTCGCGATCCTCGCTCATCCCGTCTGCTCACCGCCCATGCGTTCGAACTGCGTCGTCCCCGCGTGCGACCACCCTACGTTGCCATCGCACCCTACGTTGCCATCGCGTCCGGGCATATCCGCGAAATCTACGTAGACGACCGGCGCTTTCCCGTTGTTCGGCGGGGAGTTTCGTCGCCGCAGTCACCTGGCCACTGCGGCGCCACACGCTCGAGATATCGGGAAAGCACGGATGTCCCGAGCAGGACGCTGGCGTAGTTTGCCCACATGGATGGAGACTCGACGACCGAGACGCATCAAGCCGAGGAGACGGGCGCTTCCCCGGCGATGTTCACCGACATCCTCTGCGCCGTCGACGGATCGCCAGGCGGTTATGCAGCGGTCGAGCAGGCGGCGGCCCTGACCGGGCCCGATGGGCACATGACGCTGCTCGCCGTCACCTCGTTCAGGTCGGCGGGCGCCGGTCGATCGCCGGCCATCGCGCCTGTGCGGATGAAGGAGATACTCGACCGCGCCGTTCAGATCACCGAGGACGCGTGCGTGAGCACGTCGGTCGAGGTGGATCCGGCGGCTCCTCCAGCCGAGGTGATTCTCGAGTGGGCCGCCGAGCACGATCTGCTCGCGATGGGCGCGCCGACGACCCCGTGGCCCGCCGGGTTGTTCGGCGGCGGACCGACGGCAGCCGCGGTCGGCTCGCTGGTCACGCCGCTGCTGGCCGCCCGATCATTCCCGATCGCCGATGCCTCTCGCGGCCCCATCCTGGTTGCCAGCGACGGGCTGGAGGGCTCCGACCAGCTCGTCGAGTTCGCCGCGCGGCTGGCCCGCTCCAGGGGCGCGAGCGTGCAACTGGTGCACGCCGGTGGTCACAGGTCGCGCAAGCGGCGCGATCGGATCGCCGAGCAGACACGAGCGCTCGAGCGAGCCTTCGGCGATTCCAGCAACGCGACGATCGAGTCTGGCAGCGCCCGAACGGTCATCGCCGACACCGCCCGAACGCTGGACGCGCACCTGGTCGTCATGAGCAGTCGCCGGCTGCACGGTCCGATCGCGATCGGCAGCGTGAGCAGGCATGTGGTCCACAAGGCCGGCTGCTCGGTGCTGCTCGTCCCGCACGAGCACCTGCAGGCCTGAGCGCTCCACGCCGGCAAGCGCCCGAGGACGCCGGTCGATCAGAGATCGGCCAGCGCCGATCGCGGACGTCAGGTCAGCCGCAGCCGGTGTTGTTGCCGCACGACGAGCACGTGTAGCAAGAGCCCGTCCGCTGCATCATCCCGCCGCACTGTCCGCAGGCGGGACCGAGGTCGAATCCCTGCAGACGCGCTGGGACGACCGGCGGCGTGTCGGTGAAGGACGCCGCCGGCGCGCTGGACCCGCCGTTGGTGGCGCCGCCGTTGCCGGCTGACGCCTGCGGCGAGCTCTCGGGATCGTCCGTCGCGGCCGGGCCGGCGGTGTCTGACGAGCTCATCGACTGAGCGGCCTCCTGGGCCGCCTGGCGCGCGCGAACCTGCGGCGTGAGGATGCCGAGCTCCTGCTGCGCGTCGATGTCCAGAAAGCGCGAGGCCAGCCAGCGCATGATGTAGTCGGGCATCGACTTGGCGAACGGGATCTCCGGGTTCTGCGTGATCCCCTCCGGCTCGAAGCGCATGTAGCTGAACTTCTGCACGAGCGTCTCCAGCGGCACGCCGTACTGCAGCGCGATCGAGATCGCCGTCGCGAACGAGTTCATCATCCCGCGCAGCGTCGAGCCCTCCTTGCCGATGTCGGTGAGGAAGATCTCGCCGACCGAGCCGTCCTTGTACATGCCCGCCGTGATGTAGCCCTCGTGGCCGGCGATCGAGAACTTGTGCGTGATCGACTGGCGCTCGACCGGCATGCGCTTGCGCTGCGGGCCGGCGTCGGCGAGCGCCTTGGTGACCGCCTGATCGACGATCGCATCGACGTCGGCGGGCTCCTGCACGCCCTGCTGCGCGTCGGTGCGCAGCGCCTGGGCGGTCTTCGAGCCGTCGCGGTAGATCGCCAGCGCCTTGATGCCCAGGTGCCAGGCCTGCGTGTAGGCGTCGGCGATGTCCTCGACGGTCGACTCCTGCGGCATGTTGACGGTCTTTGAGATCGCGCCGGAGATGAACGGCTGCACGGCGCCCATCATCTTTATGTGGCCCATGTGCGTGATCGCGCGCTCGCCGACGGCGACGTCGAACACCGGCATGTGCTCCTCGGCCAGCCCGGGGGCGCCGACGATCGTGTCGTGCTCGGCCAGGTGCGCCTCGATCTGCTCGACCTGCTGCTCGGAGTAGCCGAGCGTCGCAAGCGCCAGCGGCACGGTGCGGTTGACGATCGTCATCTGCCCGCCGCCGACGAGCTCCTTGAACTTGACCAGCGAGAAGTCCGGCTCGACGCCCGTCGTGTCGCAGTCCATCAGGAAGGAGATCGTGCCGGTGGGCGCGAGCACCGTGGCCTGCGCGTTGCGGTAGCCGTGGCGCTCGCCCAGCTCGACCGCCTCCTCCCACGAGCGCCGCGCGGCCGCCAGCAGCTGCGCGTCGGCGCTGTCCTGCTCGGGGATCACGTAGGAGGCGTCGCGGTGCATGCGCATCACGCTTAGGTGTGCGTCCTCGTTCTCCGCGTAGCGCTCGTACGGACCCTGCGCCGCGGCGATCTCCGCCGAGCGGCGGTAGGCGCGCCCGGTCATCAGCGCGGTGATTGCCGCCGCAGTCTCACGCCCGGAGTCCGAGTCGTAGGGCATGCCGTTGCTCATCAGGTAGGCGCCGAGGTTGGCGTAGCCGAGGCCGAGCTGGCGGAAGGCGCGCGCGTTGACGCCGATCCCCTCGGTCGGGTAGCTGGAGGGGCCGACGACGATCTCCTGCGCCAGCAGCATCACGTCGACGGTGTGCTCGAAGGACTGCACGTCCAGCGTGCCGTCGGCGCGGCGGAACTTCATCAGGTTGATCGAGGCCAGGTTGCAGGCGGAGTCGTCGACGTGCATGTACTCCGAGCAGTTCGCCACTACGACGCCGTCCACGATGTAGGAATGGTGCAGCGGCTCGGTGAGGTTGTAGACCATCTCCTGGCCGTCATCATCGCGAGCAACCATCGTGGTGCCGGCCTTCGTGCGGTAGAGCGTACGCTCGTTGATCAAGCTTTCAACGCCGGCCTGCTTGCGCGGGCACGAGAAGCCGATCTCGGCGGCAAACCGCGCCAAGTCGGTACCGGTGATACGCAGGTCAAACCCCTCTCGAGAGGCGTACTCGACGGTAGTCCCATCCTTTCGGACGTGGGAGAAGTGCGACGTTGCGGCATCGGTGACGCGGTAGATGCGCCCTCGGACTCCCCAGGCGGAGAGCAGGCGCTGAACGTCCTTGAGTAGACCATTGCTGCGACTCCCGAGCCCCACGTAGCGGCTGGCCTTCCCGCCAGCCTCGACACGCGAGACGCATCCATCGGCGCCGAATAGCCCTCGCAGGAAAGCAGCCTGTACCTCCGTTGGCGCCGTGAAGATGCTCTCGGGTACACGCTTGTCATGCGCGCGGGCAGAAGTCACGCCGAGCCCCCGGAAAAGCTCGCGTACGGCCTCGCTGCCAGCCCGAAGCTGGACGGTGCCGTTATCCATCTCTTGCCTTGATATGCCGCCGATCAACTCCTCAAGCAGGCCCTCATGGGCATCGGCCAAGCCGTCGTTGAGATCATCGCCGCCGTAGACCCAACCCGTCTGTACGTCGGTTAGCCAGCCGTCGCCAACCAGGTGACCTGTGAGCTCTCCAAGCCCCTCACTCCAACGATCGGGTAGCTGGCGATAGGTCGCCGATCCACCACGAGCAAAGGACTTGGCTGGCGCCTCGACCTTTACGGGAAGCGCCCAGCTCGCGTCCTGCGCGGGGGTACGACTGTCGTTCAGAAGGACGCGATCCTTGTCGCTCAGCTCCTCGGCTCGTACATAGCCGCGGTTCAACGTCCAAATTCGGTGATTTGGAGTGCAGCGCAACTCGCCACCGTTGGCGAAGCGCAAACGCACGATCGGCTTGACGCCATTGCGCATGAAGGCGACTGGCCGGGTCGCGATGACTCCCTCATCCGGTTGATCTGCAGTCGCCCGATGCGTGTATACGCGGAACTCCCCACCGGCCTCGCCGCGCTCAATCAGGTCCTCGATCGTCAGTAGACCCAGCGTCGTGTGGACGCGCGCGTCTGCCGGAAAGCAGGGATTAGATGCATTGATCCGTCCGCTGTTGGGCGAGGTGTGCCAGCGGTTGATCGTCGTGTCGTACTGCACTCCCGGGTCGGCGCAGCGGTAGGCGGCCTCGGCGATCTCGCGCATCAGCTCGCGCGCCCGCACGGGCTCGCCGACGGGCGCGCCGGTCGAGCGTGCCAGCAGTCGCCACTCGCGGTCCTCCTCGACGGCCTGCATGAACTCGTCGGTCACGCGCACCGAGTTGTTGGCGTTCTGGTACTGGATCGACTTGAAGCCGTCGCCGTCGATCGACATGTCAAAGCCCGCGTCGCGCAGCGCGGCGGCCTTGTCCTCCTCCTTGGCCTTGCACCAGATGAACTCGCGGATGTCCGGGTGGTCGACGTCGAGCACGACCATCTTCGCCGCCCGACGGGTCTTGCCGCCGGACTTGATCGTGCCCGCCCACGAGTCGGCGCCGCGCATGAACGAGACCGGCCCCGAGGCCGTGCCGCCCTTGGCCAGCGGCTCCATCGAGCCGCGGATGTTCGACAGGTTGATCCCCGAGCCCGAGCCGCCGCGGAAGATCATCCCCTCCTTGGTGTTCCAGTCGAGGATCGACTCCATCGTGTCCTCGACGCTCAGGATGAAGCAGGCGCTGCACTGCGGGTGCTCCTCAAAGCCGACGTTGAACCACACGGGCGAGTTGAACGCGGCCATCTGGTGCAGCAGGATGTGCGTCAGCTCGTGCTCGAAGGTCTCGGCGTCCTCGGCCGAGGCGAAGTAGCCGCGCTCTGAGCCCCAGCCGGCGATCGTGCCGGCCACGCGACCGATCATCTGCTTGACCGAGTGCTCGCGCGCCGGGTTGCCGATCTGCCCGCGGAAGTACTTCTGCGCGACGATGTTCGTGGCGTTCTGCGACCAGCTCTTGGGGAACTCGACGTTGCGCTGTTCGAAGGCGACGCGGTCGCCGTGGCCGATGCGCGCGTCGCGCAGCTCCCACTCGACGGCGTCGAACGGATGCGTTGCAGGCGTACTGAAGAAGCGCTTGACCTCAAGGGCGTTGCCGGACGCCGTAGCGTGCGAGATGGTGGTGTGCGGGGTGGGGTTCATCGACCTTCCTCCTCTGCTGCGCCGGCATCGCGGGCGGCCATTCGAGCTGTTGATCGGGGGTCAAGCATCGTGGCGCACAGTCCAGACGGAACGACGCGCACGACGAGGCTCGAAATAGGGCAAGAAGTACCCTCTATTTTAGTACCCGAAGGGGCCGCCGAGAACCCCCAAAGCCAGGTTCCAGATGGCCGAAAATCCGCGCAAACAGGCCTGTATTCGCGCTTCTCGGCACCAGCGGGTCAGGCGCTGCGCGGCAACCCCTCGCGCACGTCGCGCCACGTCCGCGTCGACGGTTGTCGTTGCGAGAAGAATTTCCCGCTGCCAGCGGACTCGTCAGCGCCCGAGCCGTGCCCAGTCGGCGAATTCCGACCAGGTCGCCGATGCGCGAAAGCCGGCCTCGGCCATCGCGTGTCGCAGCGACAGCAGCCAATGCGGCTCGAACGCCCTGCTGCGCGCGAGCGCCCATGCGGCGCACACGAGCACCAGCAGAGCGGCCAGCCCGGCGATCACGATCGCGCCGGTGGACAGCGGGCGATCGCCTTTGCCCGCCTTCGCCCTAGCGGCGGACGTCTGCGCGGGCGCCGTCGTCTGCGCGCCGGACGTCGCCGGCGTGCTCGTCGCCGGAGCGGTCGCGGCGGGCGGCGTCGTGGCGGTGCTCGCCGTGGCGGGGGGAGAGCTGCTCGACGCGGTCGCGCCGTCGGAGGGCGCGTACGTGGTGGTCGGCGTGGTGGCAGCGCCGGCAGCGCCAGCGCCAGCTGCGGTGCTGGGCGCTCGCGCGGAAGCGGGGACGGGGAACGTGGGCGTGCTCGCCGACGTGGCCGCGCGCGCGATCGAGGGGACGCCCCAGGCGATCGTCGATGCGAGCACGAGCAGCGCGAGGGCGGCCGCGAGCGCGCGTGACAGACGGCGGTCGTGCAGTGCGGGCGGGGGCGTCGGGGTCATCACCGCGCCCATGCTAACCCGGCATGCGGCCTGTGGGCGCGAGCAGATCGTCGAGCTCTGCGAGCGCGTCGGCGAGCACGCGCTCGGGCGCAAGGCTCGCGTCGAGCACGCGAATGCGCTCGGGCTCTGAGCGCGCGAGCTCGTCGTAGGCGGCGGCGATGCGCGCGAAGAAGCTCTCGTCCTCGCTCTCCAGCCGATCGGGCGATTCGGCGCGCTGCACCTGCCTGGCGCGGCCGGCGGCCGGCGTGATGCGCAGCAGCAGCGTGCGGTCGGGCTGCAGCGGTCCGGTCGCGAAGCGGTTGATCTCGCGTACGCGCTCGACGCCGAGCCCCCGCGCGGCGCCCTGGTAGGCCAGCGAGGAGTCGACGTAGCGGTCGAGCAGCACGATCGCGCCGTCTCCCAGCAGCGGCGCCAGGCGCTCGTCGACCAGCTGCGCGCGCGCGGCCGCGTACAGCAGCGCCTCGGCTCGCGGCGCGACGGCGAGCGCCGGATCCTTGACGAGCGCGCGAATGCGCTCGGATACGTCGACTCCGCCCGGCTCGCGCAGCAGCTCGACGCGCTGCCCGCGTGCTGCGATCGCCTCCGCGAGCGCCCTTGCGAGCGTCGACTTGCCGGCGCCGTCGAGCCCCTCGATCGTGATCAGGCTGCCGCGGGCCACGCTCCGGACGGTAGCGAGTGCCGCGTCCGGTGGCCGCCTGCACTCGCCTCTACGATGGGCGCCGTGGCATCCGCCGGTCAAGCTCCCGCTCCGCCTCAGGCCTCGACGATGTCGGCGGACGAGCTGACCGCGGCGCTGCCCGGCATCGACGCCCACCCGCACGCGCGAGCGGTGCTCGCGCCCGCGCTGCGCACGCAGGCCTCTCTGTCGCACGCGTACCTGTTCCACGGTCCGTCGGGCACCGGCAAGCGGACGATCGCGCGAGCGTTTGCCGCCGCCCTGCTGTCCGACAGCCCGCAGCAGGCCGAGCAGGCGCGTGAGCGGATCTCGCGCGGCACCCATCCGGACATGACGTGGGTGACACCGTCGGGCGCAGCGGAGATGCTCGTGGCGGACATCGAGCAGCCGGTCGTCGCCGGGGCGACGCGCACGCCGTTTGAGTCCGCGCGACGGGTGTTCGTGATCGAGGCCGTCGACACGATGAACGACCAGGCCGCCAACCGCATGCTCAAGACGCTCGAGGAACCGCCCGACTTCGTGCACCTGCTGCTGCTGACCGATCGGCGCGAGGACGTGCTCGCCACGATCGCCTCGCGCTGTCAGCCCGTGCGCTTCGACCCGCTTCCGTCCCAGCGCATCGCCGAGCGCCTGGGCGAGGTCGACGCCGATCGCGCACAGGCCTGCGCGCGGCTGGCGCTCGGCGACTCACGGCTGGCGGCCCGGCTGGCGAGCGAGCAGGGCGCTGCGCTGCGCGCCAGCGCCGAGGGCTTCGTGCGCGCCGCGCTCGCCGCCACGACCGCGCAGCGACCGTGGATCGCGATGCTCGAGGCGGCCAAGTCCGCCGGCGCGAGCGCCGGCGAGCGCGCGCAGAAGAAGCTCGCCGACGATCTGCAGCTCGTGCCGGTCAAGGAGCGCAAACGCTACGAACGCGAAGGGCTCGACGCGCGCCGCCGCGGCGAGCGCCGCGCACGCACCCAGGCGCTCGATCAGATACTCAGACTCGCCGAGCTCTGGCTGCGCGACCTGCTGTGCGTCTGCGAGGGAGCCCACGATCTCCTATACGCGGTAGATCGACGCGCGCAGCTCGCCGACGACGCGCGCGAGCGCGACAGCGCGCCCATCCGCGAGGGCATCGAGCTGGTGCAGGACACGCGCCTGCGCCTGGCGCTCAACGTCTCCGAAGAGCTCGCGCTGGAGGCGCTCGCCTACCGGCTGCAGGCGCTGTTCGCGAGGCCGGGCGAAGTGTGAGGGGAGGGGCGAAGTGTGAGGGGCGAAGTGTGAGGGAGGCCCCTACACGTACGTCGTAGTTCTCCTCACACAGTCCGTATAACCATGGTTATACGCAGTCTGTGCAAGCGGACGCACCTTCTGCCCGCACCCTCTGCGGCAGACCCTCAGGCGGCGATCGGCCCGAGATTCGGCTGCAGGCCGTAGGTCTCGAAAGCCATGAAGCGCGAGAACAGACGGTTGTCGGGCCCGTGGTAGTCGGCGGAGCCGGTGCTGAGCAGGCCGAGCTCGGCGCAGCGCTCGGCGAGCAGCCTGGTCTGCTGCTCGTCGTGGGTGACGTAGAAGGCCTCGACGCCGTCGAGGCCCAAGGCACGGAAGCGGTCGATGCTTTCGAGCACTTCGGCGGGGTCTGCGATGTCCCAGAAGGGGTGGGCCCAGACGGCGACGCCGGCGGCGGCGTGGATCGCCTCGATGGCCTCGCCGACGGTGGGCGTCTGGCGCAGGCGGAAGGCTGGCTTGCCCTCGATCAGATAGCCGCGGATCAGCGAGCCGATGTCGTCGATGTCCTCGTCGGCCAGACGCTGGGCGTTGGCGGGAGCGTTGAGCACGGCGCCGGCGAGATGCGGGCGACCGATCGGTTTGCCCTGCGCGATCCGCTCGTCGAGCTCGGTTTCGTCGAGCTGCAGGCCGGCCTCGCGCAGGCCGTCGCGCATGCGCAGGGTTCGTTGCTCGCGGTCGGCGAGGAAGCCGACGAGGCTGTCGGTCATCGGCGGACCGGTGTGGTCGATGTCGTAGCCGAGGATGTGCAGTTCGCGACCGACGGGCGCGCCGTCGTCGACGGCGGAGATCTCCACGGCGGGGACGATGCGCACGCCGAAGCGCTTGCCGGCCTCGATCGCCTCGGCGACGCCGCTGATCGTGTCGTGGTCGCTCAGCGCCAGCAGCTCGACGCCCGCCTCGGCGGCGCGCTGCACGACCTCGGCGGCCGGCAGGGCGCCGTCGGAATGGGTCGAGTGAGACTGCAGGTCAAAGTGCAGCGGCATCGGTTGAGCCTATGCGATCGACTCTTCAGTCGGCCGGCCGATCGGTGATCTGCCGCGCGAGCGCGCGAGCGTCGGCCGGCAGGGCCAGCTGCTTGTCGACACGGCGCTCGATGCCGTCGCGCAGGCGGCGCACGGCGGCGTGGTAGCGGCGCGCCTTCTCGGGCAGCGACTGCTCGCCGGCGCCGAGCGCGTCGAGCTCGACGCGTGCTGCCTCGGTCTCTCTGGCGCGAGCGCCGGCCTCGATCCACAGGACCTCGAGGTAGGCAAGCGCGGCGCCGAGCTGTTGATCGGCAATCGTGTCGCGCTCCTCGATCTCGCGCAGCACGGGCGCCAGCTCGTTGCTCAGCCAGCGCGACTCGGCGTGGGCGCGCAGCAGCAGGCAGACGTCGAATGTCGACGTTCTCTTGGAGTTGCCGGAGTGATTGGAGTCGTCTGCCATGTGAGCATCCGTGCCCGGAGGTAGATTGCGGCGAACCGGTGGGCTAACGAGGCTTTCGGCGGCCTCGATCTGCTGCTTTAGAGAGAAGCTTCGGGTTCCACGCTTTTTGGGAGATTTCCGCTCACGCGCGCCATCGCGGGAGGGGCGCGGCGCCGTCCGGCGGGCAGGGCTCAGGCTCGGCGGGTGTTCGGCCGATAGATGAGCACCGGGACCAAACGAGCGTGGGGGAGACGGAGGTTTCACAGATGCACGCAGCTGGCGATGCGACGAGCCGGGCGGCGGGACAGCACGCGCGCTCCACGGTGGTGCGCTTGCGCTTGCGCACGCTCGTGACGCTCGGTGTGCTGGCGGTCGCGACGGCGGTGCTGGGCCGCGCCTTCGGCCTGCACGACATGCGCTTCCTGGCATCCGAGGTGGCGCTGCTGGCGAGCATGTTCGCGATCTCGCGCTACGTGCTGCCGCTGGTCGAGCGCCGCGACCGCGGCGCGAGCGCGGAGGAGCACGTCGGCAGCCTGCTGGAGCAACTGCCGGCGAGCAGCTGGCACGTGATCCACGATGCGAGCTTCGGGCGCGGCAACATCGATCACATCCTGATCGGACCGCCGGGCCTGTTCACGGTGGAGACCAAGAGCCACCCGGGACCGGTGCGGGTTGGGCGCGTGCACGGCGCGACGATCCGCCAGGCCCAGGCACAGCGCGACGCGATCGAACAGGTCATGGCGATGCGCGTGGAGCCGTTGCTGGTGTTCAGCCGGGCGTGGGTGGACCGGCCGCTGGCCCGGCGCAAGGGCGTGCGCGTGCTGCCGGCGCGCGTGCTGATCGCGCACCTGCGCAAGCGCAAGGAGGTGCTCTCGCACGCGGAGGTCGACGAAGCGCACGAGCATCTCCGTCAAGCGCTGATCGATCGCGAGACGAGCGAACGCGTGGTCCGCGGGCGCCGCAGCATGGCGCGCTGAGCGGCGAGCTGTAGCTTGTAGGGGATGGCTGCAGTCTCCCCAGCCACGGCGGCTTCAGGGCCCACACGCCCGGCGCCGCCTGACCCGTTGCACTCGCCCAGCGCGCGTGCGAGCGATCGCCTGCCGCCGGGCCCGCGCGCGCCGTCGCTGGTGCAGACGCTGGCGTGGGCGCTGGCGCCGACGTGGGTGATGGACCGCTGCGCGCAGCGGCTGGGAGAGACGTTCACGCTGACGTTCTGGCCGAGCGGGATGAAGCTGGTGATGGTGAGCGGGCCGGAGGCGGTCAAGACGGTCTTCACGGCGCCGCCGGAGGTTGCGCCGTCGGCGGCGGGCAACTCGCCGGTGCGCCCGGTGATGGGGCCGAGCTCGGTGCTCGTGCTGACCGGCCCAGAGCACATGCGCCAGCGCAAGCTGCTGCTGGCGCCGTTTCACGGCGAGCGCATGCGCGAGTACGAGCAGGTGATCGTGGAGGCGACGCGCAAGGACATGGCCCGCTGGCCGCTGCAGCGCGCGATGCGCGTGCAGGAGCGCACGCGGTCGATCACTCTGGAGGTGATCCTGCGGGCGGTGTTCGGCGTAGAGGCCGAGCGGATGGGCGCGCTGCGCAGTGCGATCGGCGAGCTGCTCGTGCCGATGCAGCCGTGGCGGATGGTGCTGTTCGCGCTGCGAAGGCCGAGCATGAAGCGCCCGCCGGGGGCGATCGGACGCGCGCTGGATCGCCTCGACGCGGTGATCTACGAGGAGCTCTGCAAGCGCCGCGCGCAGGAGGATCTGGCCCAGCGCACGGACATCCTGTCGCTGCTGATGCAGGCGCGCGACGAGGACGGCGAGGCGATGACCGACGGCGAGCTGCGCGACGAGCTGGTGACGCTGCTGCTGGCCGGGCACGAGACGACGGCGACTTCGGTCGCCTGGGCGATCGAGCGACTGGTGCGCCATCCCGACAAGCTGGCGCGCCTGGTGGCGGAGATCGACGCGGGGGACGACGGGGGAGCGGAGAGCTACATGACGGCGGTGGTCAACGAGACGCTGCGCGTGCGCCCGGTGGTGCCGATCGTCGCGCGCATGCTCACGCAGGAGCTGGAGGTGGACGGATACGCGCTGCCGGCGGGCACGCGCGTGACGCCGTCGATCTACCTGACCAACCGCAACGCGCGCGTATACGAGGACCCGGCGCTGTTCTCACCGGAGCGCTTTGAGCACAGCGGGCCGGAGACATTTGCGTGGATCCCGTTCGGCGGCGGCATCCGCAGGTGCATCGGCGCGTCGTTCGCGCAGCTGGAGATGCGGCTGATGCTGGCGACGATGCTGCGCGAGCTGCACCCGAGCCTGCCGCGCGATTGGCGGTCTGCCGGCGGGCGCCGCGGGCGCCGCGGCGAGCTCAATCGGCGGCGGGCGATCACGCTGGTTCCATCACAGGGCGGGCGCGTGGTGTGGAGCAAGCGGCGCTGAGCGCGACGCAGCCGAAGCGCGAAGTACCGTCTGAAGGATGAGTACGTCGACGATCGGCGCGACGCCGGAGGAGCTGCTGCACCGCTTCGGCCTGGACGCGTTCAGGCCGGGCCAGCGCGAGGCGGTGCAGGCTGCGCTGACGGGACGCGACAGCCTGGTGGTGATGCCGACGGGTGGCGGCAAGTCGCTGTGCTACCAGCTGCCGGCGCTGGCGGGCGCTGGGCTGGTGGTCGTGGCGAGCCCGTTGATCGCGCTGATGGCCGACCAGTGGCGG
>Ga0208714_1000099_pt1 | contig 27282 bp, 26 predicted proteins | sample NGESurshal072012_3_FD_184461 | JGI IMG/M metagenome (GOLD analysis project Ga0208714, IMG submission 184461) | Arctic peat soil microbial communities from Barrow, Alaska - NGEE Surface sample 415-1 shallow-072012 (SPAdes) | ecosystem: Environmental > Terrestrial > Soil > Wetlands > Peat ... | reverse complement strand
CCGGCAGGGAGCAGTTCGCGGAGATCGAGTCGATCCTGCGTCCGGTGCTAACCGAGGCGTCGCGGCGGATGGGGCAAGGCCGAAGCGCGCGCGATGGCGGGCAAGACCAGTTGAGCCGGCTCCACGGGTGACGTTGAGGGTATGGAGCTCACTGTCGAGAGCCTGATCGACGAGCTCGGCCTCGAGCTCGCAAGCGGCCATGAAGCGGCGCAGGCGCATGTCCGCTGGGTGCACAGCACCGAGCTGTCGGACCCGACGCCGTGGCTGCGCGGAGGCGAGCTGCTGCTGACCACGGGCCTCCAGCTCGACGGCCCCAAGAGCCAGCGCGAGTTGATCGAGCGGCTCGCCGATCATCGGATCGCCGGCCTGGGATTCGGCACGGGCTTCAAGCACAAGCGCCTGCCGGCGGCGCTGGTGACCGCCGCGCGCAAGCGGTCCTTCCCGCTATTCGAGGTGCCCTACGACCTGCCGTTCATCGCGATCACCGAGCGCGCGTTCGCGCAGCTGGTCAACGAGCGCTACGAAATGCTGCAGCGCAACATGGCCGGCGACGTGCTGGCCGAGGCGTTGACCGGCCATCTGTACCCCGAGGAGCTGCAGGCGCGCCTGCGCCCGTTTGGCATCGGCGAGCAGGTTGCCGTGCTGGCGTTCGCGCTCGACGACCCGAGTGCCGCGGCGGCGCCGCTGGAACGCACGCTCGAGGCCGAGCGCGCGCGCAGCCTTGTGGCGATCCGTGCGGGCCTGCTGTGTGCAGTGATCGACGCCGAGGGCCAGGACCCGATCGCGCTGGCCGGCAAGCTGCGCGGCGAGCTGAGCGCGCGCTTTGGCGAGGTGCGCGCGTCGGCCAGCCGCGCCGGAGCGGCACATTCGCTGCGCTTGAGCTTTCACGAGGCGCGCTGCGCGCTCGAGGCCGTGCGACTGCAGAACGGCAGCGCGCCGGAGGTTGCCTCCTACCGTGACCTCGGCGCCTTCCAGCTGCTGCTCTCGCTGCAGGACGACGACGCGCTGATCTCCTACTGTCGCGGCGTGCTCGGCCCGGTCGAGCAGGGCGAGGGCGACTACGGCGAGGAGCTGTTGCGCTCGCTGGACGTGTTCATCGAACACAACGGGCACTGGGAGAAGGCGGCGGGCAAGCTGTTCTGCCACCGCCACACGCTGCGCTACCGCGTGCGCCGCGTCGAGCAGCTCACCGGGCGCGACTTCTCCAACGCGCGCGACCGGATCGAGTTCTGGCTGGCGCTCCGTGGAAGGGAGTTGGCACGATGAGAATCGGCGTACCGAGCGAGATCAAGTCCGACGAGTACCGCGTCGCGATCACGCCAGCGGGAGTCAGGGAGCTGGCCTCGCGCGGGCACGAGGTGGTGTTGCAGGCCGGCGCTGGCGAGGGCAGCGCGATGGGCGACGAGCAGTTTGCGGCGCAGGGCGCGCGGATCGTGGCGGACGCGCAGGCGGTGTTCTCCGAGGCGGAGCTGGTGCTGAAGGTCAAGGAGCCGCAGGCCGCGGAGGTGGCCATGCTGCACGCTGGGCAGACACTGTTCACGTATCTGCACCTGGCGGCCGAGCCGCAGCTCGCGCGCGGACTGCAGCTTTCCGGCGCGACATGCATCGCATATGAGACCGTCGAGGACGCAGCGGGCCGCCTGCCGCTGCTGGCGCCGATGAGCGAGGTGGCGGGCAAGATCGCCACGCAGGCCGGCGCGTTCATGCTGGAGAAGCCGCTCGGCGGTCGCGGAATCCTGCTCGGCGGCGTGCCGGGCGTGGCGGCGGCGACGGTGCTGGTGATCGGCGGAGGCGTGGTCGGTATGAACGCGGCGTTCATCGCGATCGGCATGGAGGCCGACGTGTTCGTGTTCGACCGCTCGATCGACCGCCTGCGCGAGCTGGAAGTGGCCTTTGGCGGTCGCGCCTCGACGGTCTACTCCTCGACGCTGGCGATCGAGGAGATGCTGCCGCTGGCCGACCTGGTGATCGGCGCGGTGCTGGTGCGCGGCGGCCGTGCGCCGCACGTGGTCACGCGCGAGCAGCTGAAGCTGATGAAGCGCCACGCGGTGCTCGTGGACGTTTCGATCGACCAGGGCGGTTGCTTTGAGACTTCGCGCCCGACGACGCATTCCGAGCCCACCTACGAGGTCGACGAGATCACCCACTACTGCGTGACCAACATGCCGGGCGCGGTGCCGATCACCTCCACCTATGCCTTGACCAACGCGACGCTCCCGTACGTGATCGAGCTGGCCGAGCAGGGCGTGGAAAGCGCGCTGCACTCAAACCGGGCGCTGCACCACGGTCTGAACGTGCGCGGCGGCGAGATAACCCACCCGGCCGTGGCGGAGGCCCTCGGCGAGCAGGTCGGCGGCGGCGTGTAGCGAGCGCGGCGACGAGCAGGACTCACAGACACGACCAAACCCCCGAGGAGGGCACAGCGAGATGGCGACGACGACAGACACCCTCAGCAACTTCATCGACGGCGAGCTGGTTGCCTCGGGCGGCGACAGCGAACCGGTGCTCAACCCGTCGACCGGAGAGCAGCTCGCGCGGGCCCCGCGGTCCACGGCGGAGGATGTCGATCGCGCCGTGCGCGCGGCGCGCGCGGCCTTCGGCGGCTGGTCGCAGACGACGCCGGCGCAGCGCGCCGAGGCGCTGCTCGGCGTGGCCGACGTGCTGGAGGAACACGGCGACGAGATCGCTCGTCTGGAGGCGCTGAACGCCGGCAAGCCGATCGAAGCCGTCAAAGACGACGAGATCCCGGTGATGGTCGACAACCTGCGCTTCTTCGCCGGTGCCGCGCGCGTGCTCGAGGGCCGTGCAGCGGGCGAGTACATGGAGGGCTACACATCGTTCACGCGGCGCGAGGCCGTCGGCGTGATCGGCCAGGTCACGCCGTGGAACTACCCGCTGATGATGGCCATCTGGAAACTTGCACCGGCGATCGCCGCGGGCAACACGGTCGTGCTCAAGCCCGCCGAGACGACGCCGATCACGACGCTGCGCCTCGCCGAGCTGACCGCCGACATCCTGCCGCGCGGCGTGCTCAACGTCGTGACCGGCCCGGGCGAGCCGACCGGCGAGGCGCTGATCGGCCACCCCGACGTCGACATGCTCGGCCTGACCGGCTCGGTCGACACGGGCAAGCACTTCGCACGCACCGCCGCAGACACGCTCAAGCGGGTGCACTTGGAGCTCGGCGGCAAGGCCCCGGTGGTGGTCTTCGACGATGTCAGCCTGCAGGGCGCTCTGGAGACGATCGCCGGCACGGGCTATTACAACGCCGGTCAGGACTGCACTGCGGCCACACGCGTGCTCGCCGGCGCCAAGGTCTACGACGACGTCGTCGCCGGGCTGGCCGAGCGGGCCAAAGGGCTGGTGATCGGCGACACCCTGTCGCCCGACACGACGCTCGGGCCCGTCAACTCGGCGCGCCAGCGCGAGCGAGTCGAGGGCTTCCTGCAGCGCCGCCCCGACGGCGCGGAGATCGTCACCGGCGGCAAGCAGCCCGAGCGCCCGGGCTTCTACCTGGAGCCGACCGTCGTCGCCGGCCTGCAGCAGGACGACGAGATGATCCAGCGTGAGATCTTCGGCCCGGTGATCACCGTCCAGCGCTTCAGCGACGAGGAGCAGGCAATCGCGTGGGCCAACAGCACGCGCTACGGCCTCGCCTCGTCGGTGTGGACGCGCGACGTCGGACGCGCGCTGCGCGTCTCACGGGCGCTTCGCTTCGGCTGCGTGTGGATCAACGACCACATCCCGCTCGTCTCCGAGATGCCCCACGGCGGCTTCAAGCAGTCCGGCTACGGCAAGGATCTGAGCGTGTACTCCCTGGAGGACTACACCGTCGTCAAGCACGTGATGGCAAGCCTCGAGTAGACCGACAGCCGGCGCCTGACGGCGTCCTCGGGCGCTCGCGTACCGAATCCGGGAGACATTCGCTCCGCTCGCATCCCCGTTTCGGCCAGCACGCGACGCTCCCTGCGTCCTTGTCAGGCTTGGCTGTCGGCCTCCTCGGGCGGGCTGTCGCTGCACGGAATGCCTCGGTGTGCAGGGAGAAGGCTGCTACGGTCTCGCTACGAGCGGCGAAGTCGTTCGTGAGGTTCTTTGTCTTTGTTGGCGCTTTCAGTGCGCGGATGGGGTCAGTCGAATCTCCATCTTGCAGCGGCGGCCAGAGGGTCGCCAGAAGGAGCACCAACACATGAAGCACGCAACGTTCGCCGATCTCGGCGTGTCCGAGGTCGTCGCAAGCGAGCTCGCGCAGCGCGGGATCGCAAAGCCTTTCGCAGTTCAGAGCATGGTCATACCCGACGTGCTCGCCGGCCACGATGTGCTGGCACAGTCGCCGACCGGATCGGGCAAGACGCTCGCGTTCGGCGTGCCGATGGTCGAGCGGATCAAAGACTCAGACGCGCGCCCGTCGGCGCTCGTGCTCGCGCCGACGCGCGAGCTGGCAAGCCAGATCGTCGACGATCTGCGGCCGATCGCCCACGCCCGCGCGCTCTCGATCGCTGCCGTCTACGGCGGCGCCGGGATCGTCAAGCAGGCACGCCTGGCCGGGCGAGCGCACATCCTGGTGGCGACGCCGGGACGGCTGATGGACCTGATCGAGCGCCGCGACGTGTCGCTGAAGCAGATCAGGCTGCTCGTCCTCGACGAGGCCGACCGGATGCTCGACATGGGCTTTCGTCCGGTCGTCGACAAGATCGTCAAGATGTGCGCCCGTGAGCGCCAGACGCTGCTGTTCTCGGCGACGCTGCAGGGCGAGGTCGGAAAGGTCGCCAAGGCCTACACCTCCGACGCCCGCCGCCACGAGCACGCGCACTCCGAGGAGCGCAAGGGCGACGTCGAGCACCGTTTCGTGACGGTCGCGCATGAGGGCAAGGTCGGCCGGCTGGTCGCCGAGCTCAACGAGGCCGAGCGTGGGTTGACGCTCGTGTTCGTGCGAACCAAGCGCGGCGCTGACCGGCTGGTCAAGCGCCTGGCGAGCAGCCGCGTGCAGGCGGTCGCGATGCATGGCGACAAGTCTCAGGGCCAGCGCGAGCGCGCGCTGGCGAACTTCGAGTCCGGCGTCGTCGACACGCTCGTCGCCACGGACGTCGCCGCGCGCGGCATCGACGTCGCGGGAATCACGCACGTGATCAACTACGACATTCCGGCCACGCGCGATGACTACGTGCACCGCATCGGACGCACCGCACGCGCCGGCGCCAGCGGCGTCGGCGTGACGCTCGTGACGCACGAGCAGAAGCGCGAGCTGGCGGGGATGATCGGCGGCTTGGGCCTGCAGCGCGAGCTCGCGCTAGGCGGCCTGGCGGGCGACCGTACCAACGGGCGCAAGGGTGCGGGACAGCGACCCGGCGCTTCGCGCCGTCGCGGCCGCGCGCCCGCGCGGGCCTAGAGGCTTGATGCGGGTTGGAGTCTGCGGGTCTCTGATCTGTTCGCGAGCAGATCGCCAGAGGCACAGTGAGCTGTGTCCTCTTTACGCAAACTGCGATAGCAATCGTATATACGATGTAAATACTATGGCTATCGCCAGCGCTCTTTGCACACACTCAGCCCACGCTGCGTAACTACTATGGCTATCGCTGGCGTTATTTGCGCAGACACTCAGCCCACGCGGTGCGCCGTGGGCAGTGCGGCGCCATGCGGGCGATGAACCCGCATCAAGCCTCTAGCCGTTCAGGCGGCTCGGAGCGCGTCGCGGGCGCGCTCCGAACGCCTTTGCACGGCGACAGCTCAGCGCGTGCGCAGGTTTGATCAGGGTTGGATAGGCCGCTGCGTGCGAGGCGGCCAATGCCCGCGGGAGTTCAAGCGCCCGCCGTCTCAGCTAACGTCGCAGCTGTGAACGGTTCGATTCCGCCGGATTGCGAGCCGGGCGGGCCGCGGTCCGATGACGACTCCCGCTCGGACGCCGGGTTGCTCGGCGACTACGACGTATTACGCCTGCGGGCGCCCAATCCGGGCCCGCTGACCCTCACGGGGACCAACACGTGGGTGGTGGGCCGGCGCCCCGCATGGGTGGTCGACCCGGGGCCGCTGCTCGACGAGCACCTGAGGCGCCTGATGGCGGCGATCGAGTCGCGCGGCGGGCTCGGCGGTGTGGTGCTGACGCACGATCACAGCGATCACAGCGACGCCGTGGAGACACTGCTGGAAGTCCACCCTGCGCCGCTGGCGGCCGCCCGCGGGGACGTCGACGTGAGGCTCGCCGAGGACGTTCGCTTCGGGCCGTTCCAGGCCGTGTACACGCCCGGACACGCCGAGGATCACTATGCGCTGGTCGCCGACGGCGCCTGCTTCACCGGCGACGCGGTGCTCGGCGATGGCAGCGTGCTGATCACCCCGCACCCCGGTGCGATGTCCGGCTACCTGCTCGCGCTCACGCGCCTGCGCCTGCGCGAAGACTTCAATGTGCTGTGTCCGGGGCACGGCGAGGTGGTGTGGGATGCGCGGGCGAAGCTCGACGAGTACATCGCCCATCGCATCGACCGCGAAAACCGGCTGATCCTCGCGCTCAACGAGGGGCTGCGGACCGTGCCCGACCTGCTCAACGCCGTGTGGCCGGAGGTCCCCGCGGAGCTGCGCCCGGCGGCGACGGCGACGCTCGCGGCGCATCTGGACAAGCTCGAGGCCGACCAGGTCCTGCCGCGCGGGGTGCACCGGCCCGCCTTCGAAACCGAGAGATGGTGAGCCGCCGCGCGGCTCAGACGAAGCGCGGGTACAGCGTCATGCCGCCATCGATGAATAGCGTCGCGCCGGTCACGTAGCTGGCCTGCTCTGAGGCGAGCCACGCGACGGCCCGCGCGATGTCTGAGACGTGGCCCCAGCGTCCGAGCGGTACCTCGGCGAGCACCGTCGCGCTTTCCTTGGCGTTTTCCAGCACCGACTTGTTGATCGGCGTGTCGATCGCGCCCGGGGCGACGCTGACAACGCGGATGCCCAGCGGCGCGAGCTCCTTGGCGATCGACTGGGCGAACAGCTTCATGCCGCCCTTGGATGCGCAGTAGTGCGAGAAGCGCTCCCAGGCGATCTGCTCGTGGACGCTCGAGATGTTGACGATCGTGCCCGGAGATTTCTGATCGCGCATCGCCCGGGCGGCCTCGCGCGCGCAGAGAAAGGCCCCGGTGAGGTTGACGTCGATCACCTTCTGCCAGGCCTCCAGCGGCATGTCCAGCAGCTCGTAGGGATGCTCGACGCCGGCGTTGTTGACGAGCAGGTCGACGCCGCCAAACGCCTTGCCGGCGGCGGCGAAGGCGCGCTGCACGTCGCTCTCGCTGGCCACGTCCATCGCCACGGCAAGCGCCTTGCCGCCGGCGCTCTCGATTTCGCCGACCATCGTCTGTGCCTCCTCAGGCGAGCCGACGTAGTTGATCGCCACCGCAGCGCCGTGCGCGGCGAGCTCGAAGCAGACCGCCTGGCCGATGCCCGAGTCCCCGCCTGTGACGAGCGCCCGCCGCCCGTCGAGCAGGCGTGCGTCAGGCGGATGCAGGGCAAGGGATCGGTCGGTCACAAGGGCTCGCCGTGAAGCCTACCCCGCTACCGTTCCCGCACGATGGCTACGCGTCCTCCCTCCTCCCGTTCGCGTGCGCGAAGCTCAGACGACCCTCCCAAGCAGCCTGGTGTGCAGGCGATCGGGGCCTCGGCGGCCACGACGCCATCCTCCAGGAGCTTCGCCAAGAGCTCGCCCTTCCCGCCGATCGCCGACTACGGCTTCTTGTCGGACTGCCACACCGGAGCGCTGGTCGCCTCCGACGGGTCGATCGAGTGGATGTGCCTGCCGTACTTCGACTCGCCGTCGGTGTTCGGCTCGTTGCTCGATCGCGGAGCCGGAAGCTGGCGTGTGGGGCCTTACGGTCTGTACGTGCCCGCCGGCCGTCGCTACATCCCCGGCACGAACATGATCGAGACGACGTGGATGACCCCGCAGGGATGGATTCGCGTGGTCGATGCGCTGGCGATCGGCGAATGGCACGACAACGAGCACGGTTCCAGCCACACGCGCCCGCCGACCGACTTTGACGCCGATCACCTGCTCGTGCGGATGGTCGAATGCATCCAGGGCCAGGTCCAGGTGGAGATCGTCTGCGAGCCGATGCTCGACTACGGGGCCACGCCGGCGGCGTGGAGCCAGGTCGAGGTTGCCACGGAGGGGACCTGCGCGATGGACGCCGCCGACGGCGAGACCGCGTTTCGGCTGCTCAGCGACATCCGCATGGGCATCGAGGGCAACCGGACGCACGGGCGCCACACGATGGTCGAAGGCGAGAAACGCTTCTGCGCGATCTCCTGGACGGAGTCGCTCGGCGGGCCGCACACCGCCGAGCAGGCCGAGCAGATCCTGCAGAGGACCGGCCACTTCTGGCGCGGGTGGCTCGCCGAAGGCACTTATCCCGACCACCCGTGGCGCCGGCACCTGCAGCGCTCGGCGCTCGTGCTGAAGGGCCTGACCTTCATGCCCACCGGTGCGCTCGTCGCCGCGCCCACGACCTCGCTCCCGGAGACCCCGGGGGGCGAGCGCAACTGGGACTACCGCTACTGCTGGATGCGCGATGCCTCGTTCACGCTGTGGGCGCTGCACGCACTGGGGCTCGACTGGGAGGCCGACGACTTCGTCCAGTACGTCGCCGAAGTTCCGCGCAACGAGGACGGCTCGCTGCAGATCATGTATGGGATCAGAGGTCAAAAAGAGCTCGAGGAGACGACGCTCGATCACCTCAAGGGCTATGAAGGCGCGCGGCCGGTGCGCGTCGGCAACGGCGCCTACAACCAGCGCCAGAACGACGTGTTCGGCGCCGTGCTCGATTCCGTCTACCTGCACTCCAAACAGCGCGATCACATCCCCGAGCGCCTGTGGCCGGTGCTGACTGACCAGGTCCAGTGCGCGGCGGCGGCCTGGAAGGAGCCCGATCAGGGGATCTGGGAGGCGCGGGGAAAGCCCCAGCACTACGTCTCCTCCAAGCTGATGTGCTGGGTGGCGATGGATCGCGGCGCGCGTCTGGCCGAACGGCGGGGCAACGACGACCAGGCCAAGGAGTGGCAGGGGCTCGCCGGTGAGATCCGCGCGGAGCTCCTTGAGAAGGGGGTCGACGGCCGCGGCGTCTTTCGCCAGCACTACGACACCGATGCCCTGGACGCCTCGACGCTGCTCGTTCCGCTACTGCGCTTCCTGCCCCCCGACGACGAGCGCGTGCGCGCGACGGTGATGGCGATCCGCGACGAGCTGACCGAGAACGGCCTGGTCATGCGCTATCGAACCGACGAGACCGACGACGGCCTGCACGGCAAAGAGGGAACGTTCCTGATCTGCTCGTTCTGGCTGGTCTCGGCACTGTCGGAGATCGGCGAGGATCGCGAGGCCGAACACCTCTGCGAGCGTCTGCTCTCATACTCATCCTCGCTGGAGCTCTACGGCGAGGAGCTCGAGGCCTCCAGCGGCCGGCACCTGGGCAACTACCCCCAGGCGTTCACCCATCTGGCGCTGATCAACGCGGTCACGCACGTGATCAACGCGCAGCAAGAACGCTGACGGGCGCGGCTCAGTAGCCCGGATCGCCCGGCAGCAGCACGCGTGCGACCTCGCCCTCCAGCAGCACCTTCGGCTCGACCGGCTGCACATCGCGCTCGCGCGCGTGGGCGAGCAGCTCGTCGACGGTGGCGAAGGCGCTCAGCTGCTCGAGGTGCTTGATCGTCGGAAACACGAGCACGATCCGCTGCGCGGCGTGCGCGTCCAGCGCCGCCTGGGGAGTGAACCAGCCGAGCTCGACGACCTCCTCGCCGTCGACCGCCGGCTGCTGGCCGGGCGGCATCGGCGCGAGGAAGAAGTGGGTGTCGAAGCGGATCTGCACCTGGGCGGGCGTGATCCAGCGCGAGAACTTCACCAGCGCGTCCGGGTCGTCGAGCTCGATCGCCGCCTCCTCGCGCAGCTCGCGGATCGCGGCGGCGCGGTGGGCCTGGTCGCCGTCGCCCTCCTGCGCGTCGACGGCGCCGCCGGGGAAGACCCAGACGCCGCCCATGAAGCGCGCCTTCGGCGTGCGCCTGACCAGCAGCACCTCCAGCGCCGCGCCGCCGCCGCGCAGCAGGATCACCGTCGCGGCCTGTCGCGGGGCCGTCGCCGGGCCGGGGTTGTACTCCTCACCGGAAACCGCTGGCTCGCTCTCCCCGCGCGTGCTCATCCGCTGACCCTACCTGCCGCTAGTCTTCAGCGCATGAGCACCCCCACAAAGACGCTGCAGCGCTGGATCTGCGAGTCGTGCGGATTCATCTACGACCCCGAGGAAGGCGACCCCGACGGGGGCATTCCGGCGGGCACGGCCTTCGAGGACATTCCCGACACCTGGTTCTGCCCGGTGTGCGGTGCGCGCAAGCGCGACTTCGTCCCCTACGAGGACTAGGGCGCTCGCGCCCCTCGCGCGTCTGTGGAGCGCAACGATTGGGATTCACTGCTCGCGTTCGATCGCGAGCACGTCTGGCATCCCTACGGCGCGCTTCCCGCCGCGCCGGCTCCGTTGCCGGTCGTCTCGGCGCAGGGCGTTCGCCTGAAGCTGGCCGACGGGCGCGAGCTGATCGACGGCATGGCGTCGTGGTGGTGCGCGATCCACGGCTACCGCCACCCGCTGCTCGATCGCGCGGTCGGCGAGCAGCTTCAGCGGATGGCGCACGTGATGTTCGGCGGCCTCACCCACGAGCCGGGCGTGCGCCTGGCCGAGCGGCTGCTGGCGCTCGCGCCGCCGAGCCTGCAGGCGATCTTCTTCGCCGACTCCGGATCGGTCTCGGTGGAGGTGGCGATCAAGCTGTGCCTGCAGTTCCAGCGCGCGCGCGGACGCGAGGACCGGACGCGGCTGCTGGCGGTGAAGGGCGGCTACCACGGCGACACGTTCGGCGCGATGGCCGTGTGCGATCCCGTGGGCGGCATGCACAGCATGTTCGCGGGCGCGCTCGCCGAGCACGTGTTCGCCGAGCGCCCGCCCGATGGTTTCGACGCCGGACTGGACGAGCGCTGGGCGGCGCACGTGGGCGAGCTGGTCGCGCGCCACACCGACGAGCTGGCGGCGATCATCGTCGAGCCCGTCGTGCAGGGCGCCGGCGGCATGCGCTTTCACTCGCCGGCCTGCGTGGCGCTGCTGCGCGAGCTGTGCGACGAGCACGGCCTGCTGCTCGTGCTCGACGAGATCGCCACGGGGTTCGGGCGCACCGGCGAGCTGTTCGCCTGCGAGCACGCCGCAGTCGCCCCGGACGTGATGTGCGTGGGCAAGGCGCTCACCGGCGGCTACATGACGTTCGCGGCGACGCTGTGCACGCGCGAGGTCGCCGACGCCGTCTCCGCCGGCGAGGGCGGCGGGCTGATGCACGGGCCGACGTTCATGGCCAACCCGCTGGCGTGTTCGGTCGCGCTGGCGTCGCTGGATCTGCTGCTCGACGGCGCCGACGGCCAGGGCTGGCGCCCGCGCGTGCAGGCAATCGAGCGCGGCCTGCGCGAGGGCCTGGAGCCGGCGCGCGCGCTGGCTGGCGTCGCCGACGTGCGCGTTCTCGGCGCGATCGGCGTCGTGCAGCTCGAGCGCGAGGTCGACGTCGCGGCGGCGACCGACGCGGCCGTGCGGCACGGCGTGTGGCTGCGACCGTTTCGCGACCTGATCTACACGATGCCGCCGTACGTCACCGATGCTGAGGACCTCGCGCGCGTGACCGCTGCCGTCGTGGACGCCGCGCGCACTGCGTCAGGCTGACGCTCCCGCCGCGCCACTGCGCCGGAAGGTCTCGATCAGCAGCGACGCGCCGACGCGCATCCTCTGCGGCAGGCGCGCGAGGCGCTCGGCTACCTGTCGCGGCTGGAGATGACGCGCGCTCGGTCCCATCGCGACCAGCGCACGCAGCTGCTCGTGGTCGAGCGTCATCGTGAACTCGAGCTCGCGCCGGCGCTCGGATTGCAGCCGGGGAGCGAGTGCGGCGTGCAGGCGCTCCTGCTTGTCCGCGTCGACGTCGAGCAGTCCGAGGGCGTCGACGATCTCTCGCAGGTGGCTCTGCGTCGGCGTGATGACGACCAGCGCACCGCCGGGCGCCAGAACGCGGGCGATCTCCGGGCCGTTGCGCGGCGCAAAGGCGTTCAGGAGGAGGTCGGCGCAGGCGTCCTGCACGGGCAGCTCCTGCCACACGTCGCAGGCGACTGCGGCGATCTGCGGATGCGCGCGCACCGCGCGGCGCAGCGCAGGGCGCGACGCGTCGAGCGCTATGCCTTGCCAGCCGGACCGATCGTCCAGCAGCGCGGCCAGGTAGTAGCCGGTTCCAGCGCCGAGATCGACTGCGAGCGGCGTTCCGCCCGCGCTCGGGATCAGCTCGGCCGGCGTCGCCTCGGCGATCGCCTCGGCGATCGCGCGGTAGTGGCCGCCGGCCAGGAACGCCTCGCGCGCGGCCACCATTGCCGGCGAATCGCCTGGGGCGAGCCTGCGGCGCGGCGGCGCCAGAGCGACGTACCCCTGGCGCGCGACGTCGAAGGCGTGGCCACCCGCGCACCGCAGCACGTGACCGGCCAGGCGCAGCGGGGCGGCGCAGTTCGGGCAGCGCAGCCGGCCAGCCACGTCGCCCAGCGCCTGCAGCCGGTCGTCGCTGCTCTCGCCGGCTCGATCGTGGCGAGCGCTCAGCGGGCCACCCGCACGAGCACGCGCGGGTCGAGCATGCTCGCCGGAGAGCGCCGGCGGCTGCCCACGCGCTCAAAGGCGCGGTGCACCACGCGGTCGCCTGCGGCCGCACGGTGCAGGCGCCGTTCGATCGGGTTGATCGGACGACCGCTGGCAAAGTCGGAGATCGTCAGGAAATGCCCGAGCAGGCGGCGGCGATGGATGCGCCGGTAGCGCTGCAGTGCGGCGTCGAGCTCGGCGCGATCGCCGAGCGCACCGGCCGTCTCCTGCACGAGCCAGTCGGCGCTCTGAAACGCCCAGCCGCAGCCGACCCCCCACAGCGGGTCGGCGGCGAGCGCGGCGTCTCCGACGAATGCCACGCCCGGCCGCGCGGCGGGTCGCATGACGTTGGGCAGCTCGAGCTTGCCGAGCAGCTTTGACTCGAGCGTCGCCGCGCTCAGGTACGGGCCGTCGGGCAAGGCGTTGACGCTGCGGCGGTAGGCGCTTTGCAGGTCGGCCTGGAACTCGGGCAGGCGATCGCGATGCGGAGCGAGCAGTACGACCGTGAGGTCGTCCTCGTTGGGAAACGTGTACGCGGCATCGGGGTCCAGCAGCCACATCCGCGAGCGCTCGGTGGCTGGGCGAAGCCCGCGCCAGTAGCCCCAGTAGAAGAAGCGCGCGTGGGGCTTGACGCGACCCGGGACGCGCGCCCAGCGCGCGACCTTGGAGTCGCGGCCGTCCGCTGCGACGACTAGCTCGGCGTGCACGTCTCGGTGCTCGTGGCCGCGGTCCTCGATGCGCACCCCCGACGGGCGTCCCTCGCCGAGCAGGCCGACGGCCGTCCATCCGGACATCAGCTCGACGCCCGGCGTCTCGGCGGCGAGCTGACGGAGGATCGGGTCGAGCGTGCGGCGCGTGACGTTGTAGCCGTGCGGCGCGTCGCGGTCGGCGAGGATCCAGCCGCTTGCGCGCGTCCACAGGTCGATGCTGTTGTCCACCGCCCCGCGCTGCTCGATCAGCCGGGCGAGGCCGAGCTTCTCGATCGTCGGCGCCGCGCTGGACTGGATGAAGTGCGTGCAGACGGTCTTGTACGCGTCGAGCGCCGGACGGCGCTCGATCAGCGCCACGCGCGCGCCGCGCTGCGCGAACAGTCGCGCGGCGGTGCAGCCGGCCGTGCTCGCGCCGACGATCGCGACGTCGTAGTGCTCGGCGCCCGAGCTCGCGCTCATCGTCGCCCGAGGCGGGCCTGCAGGCGCTGGAGCGCGACCATCCCACGCTCGGCCGTGCTGCCGGCTGCAGGCACGATCCCCAGCTGTCGTGCGAGGTCGTTCATGTCGTAGAACGCCCGGTAGCGGGCGATCCGTCCATCGCGCATCGTCCACTGGTCCACACCTTCGACACGCATCCGGCGACCGGTGGGCGCGAATCCCGGTGGGTCGATCGGTCCGCGGTGGGTGCCCTCCATGTACCAAGCCCAGAAGGCAACGTCGCCAGAGACCGCCAGCAGCGGCGGGTCGGGCTCGCCGAAGTGCAGATCGGGAAATCCGCGAAAGCTCGCGCGCATGAACTCCTGGACCTCCGCCACGCCGCGCGCGGGCTGCGCCAGCGCCGGGTCGGCCCAGACGATGTCCTCGGTCACCAGCTCGGCCATCGCGGCGGTGTCGCAGGCGTTCCAGGCGGCGGTGAAGCGCCCGGTGAAGTCGCTCATGTCCGCCGGCACGTTGCCTGCCGAGGTGCTCACCGCCATGGTCTAACCATAGTCGCGGGCGTCGGTCCAGCGCAACCCTGAGCGGCGCGCCGCCGGCTCGGGCTGTGGCGAGCGCGCGGCGCTGCGCAATCAGGATGCCTGGGCAACGCGCGGGCGCTCCCCGAGCCAGCGACACCACGGCAGCTCGGCGCCCACGCGCGCGAGCGCGGCGATCTCCGGGCCGCTTGCGCGGCCGAGCGTGTGGACCTCGACAAAGCCAAAGCGCGCGATCGCCTCGAGGTTCGATCGTTCCAGAGCCGACGGCTGCGGCGGCCACGGCGTGAGCACGACTGCGCGCACGCTCAGGCCTGCGGCGCGCGCGCATTGCAGCGTGAGCAGCGTGTGGTTGATCGTGCCCAAGCCCGGGCGGGCGGCGATCAGCAGCGGCAAGCGCAGCGCGACCGCGAGATCGCAGACCGTCAGGTCGTCGGCCAGCGGGGACAGCAGGCCGCCGACACCCTCGACGATCAGCGTTCGATCCGTGGCGTCTGAAGCGGCCAGCGCGGCGGCGCCCGCGGCGAGCAGCCGCCTGGCGGTCAGCGTCTCGCCGGCCAGCTCGGCCGCGAGCATCGGTGAGACGGCCGGCCCGTAGCGCAGCGGCGCTACCTCGTCGGCGGAGATGCCGGCGGCGGCGCCGAGCAGCTCGTGGTCGGCGGGCCAGTGCCGCTGCATCGCGTCTGCGCCGGGGTCGTCGAGCCCGGTGACCGCCGGCTTGTGCGCCGACACCCGCTCGCCGTGGGCTGCCATCGCCGCAAGCAGCGCTGCGCTGAGCACCGTCTTGCCGACGCCCGTATCGGTCCCGGTTACGAACAGCCCGCGCATGCCCGTGCTCGTGCCCCGCTAGGCGGCGCGTGCGACTGCGCTCTCGCGCTCGCCGTCGAACGGCGCATTGGCCTCGCCCGAGCCTGCCTCAGCAGGGGCGGGCGGGCGCCGCGGGCGCGGCTGCTCGATGTCAAACGGCGCTGACCGTGGCGACTGGGCGACGGGCAATGCCTCGTGCGGCTCGCGCTCGAAGCCCTCCACCGGCTCCCGAGCAGGCTCAGGCTCGGGCTCGGGCAGCGGGGTACCCAGTTGCGCCGGGTCCAGGCCGAGCTTGCGCGCCGCCTTCGCGAGGATCTCCGCGGCCATGCGCATGTCGGTCGCCGTGTGCGACGCCATCGCCGCCAGGCGCAGTCGCGACGTCCCGGCCGGCACGGTCGGCGGCCTGATCGCCTGTGCGAACACGCCTCGCTCGATCGCCTCCTGGCAGAGGCGCATCGTGTCGCGCTCGTCGCCGACGACGAGCGGCACGATGTGCATATCGCCTTCGGCCACCGCAAAGCCCTCGGAAGCCAGCGCTCGGCGCAGTGTCCGCGCGTTGGCGCTGAGGCGCTGCACTCGGTGCGGGCGCTCCTGCAGCAGTCCCAGCGCCGCCAGCGCACCGGCCATCGCCGGCGGCGGCGGGGCCGTCGAGAAGATGAACGAGCGCGACGTGTTCAGCAGGTAGCGGACCATCTGCTCGTCGCCACACACGAAGGCGCCGTAGGAGCCGAGCGCCTTGCCGAGCGTGCCGACGATCGCGTCCACCTCGCCCTCCAGGCCCTCCTGTGCAAGCACGCCGCGCCCACCCGGGCCGTACGTGCCGATCGCATGAGCCTCGTCGACGACCAGGCGCGCTCCGGACGCGTGCGCGAGCTCGACGATCTCCGTCAGCGGCGCAACGTCGCCGTCCATCGAGAACACCGAGTCGGTGACGACCAGCCGCCCGCCCTGTGGATTGCCCCGGCCGCTGTGACGACGCATGCTCCACAGCAGGTGTTCGACGTCGGCGTGCCTGTACACGACGACCTCCGCGCGCGAGAGGCGGCAGCCGTCGACGATCGACGCGTGGTTGAGCTCGTCGGAGAAGACCGTGTCTGCGCGTCCGGCCAGCGCGCCGATCACGCCGAGGTTCGCCAGGTAGCCCGAACCGAACAGCAGACACGACTGCCTGCCCGCGAATGCCGCAAGGCGCTCCTCCAGGCGGCGATGGACGGTCATCGTGCCGGAGATCAGCCGCGACGCCCCAGCGCCGACACCCCAGCGCATCGCCGCCGCCGCCGCCGCCTCGCACACGTGTGGGTGATCGGCGAGGCCAAGGTAGTTGTTCGAGCACAGCAGCAGCACCGGCTGGCCGTCGAGCAGCACGGTCGGCCCCTGCGGGCCCGAGACGAGCCGCAGCCGGCGCATCAGCCCGGCGCGCTCGAGCTCCGCCAGGCGCTGCTCGATCTCTCCCGTTCCCAGTTCCCCGTTCATCCTGCCTCCCGTGCTTGCCTGCGTGTCCGCTCTCAGCCCGCCGCGACCGTCCCGGGCGCGACCTCTGCCGGCTGCTCTTCCGATCCGCGCTTTCGCATGCGCCGGTTGGACTGCGCACGGTTGGGCGCCCCGTCCGGACGCGGTGGAACCTTGCGCTTGGCGTGGTAGCGCAGCTGTGTCGACGGGTCCCACAGGCGGATCTTCAGCTCCAGGTCGCCGGCGTCGGCATCCTCGTCCGCCGAAGCTGCGGCGCCGGAGCCGCGCGCGGCTCCGATCAGCTCCTCGAGCACGTCGGGAGTCTCGCCGGACAGCCAGCCCGAGCGGTTGTCCGGCCGCGGATTGACGGCGTTGTCGGGCTGGCGCGCGACGTTCAGCCCGAGCTCTTCGAACATCTCGCGATCGGTCTCGGGCTCGTTGCCGAGCGTGGTCAGGAAGTTGCCCATCATCACGCCGTTGATGCCGGCCCGCACGGCGAGCTGCTGCAGCTCACCGAGGTTCTCCACGCGCCCGCCGCACAGCCGGAACAGCGCATCGGGCAGGATCAGGCGGAAGATCGCGATCCACTTGACCGCCTCCCATGGAGCCATGTACTCGCGGTCGCCGAACTTCGTGCCGGGGCGTGGGTTGAGCATGTTGATCGGCACGCTCGTCGGGTCGATCTCGGCCAGCTCGAAGGCCATCTCCACGCGCTGCTCGCGGCTCTCGCCGAGGTTGAGGATCCCACCGACACAGGTCTCCAGCCCCGCCTCGCGGACCGCCGCGATCGTGCGCAGACGACCCTCATAGCGGACGGTGCTCGTGACCTCGTCGTAGTAGCTGTGCGCGGTCTCGACGTTGTGGTGCACGCGCTGTATGCCGGCCTCGCGCAGCGCCTTCGCGCGCTCGGCGGAGATGTGCCCGACCGATGCGCAGCGCTTGAGGTTGGTGTGCTCTGAAACCAGGCGCACGCCTTGCAGGTACTTCTGAAAGTCGCGCTTGGACAGCCCTTGGCCCTGCGTGACCATGCAGAAGCGGTGGGCCCCGGCCGCCTCGGCGGCGCGCGCGTGCTCGAGGATCTGATCGGGCTCCATCATCGCGTGCATCGGCGTCTCGGCGTCGGCGAAGCGCGACTGTGCGCAGAAGCCGCAGTCCTCGGCGCAGCCACCGGACTTGGCGTTGACCAGCGAGCACATGTCGGTGCTGTCGGCGAAGCGCTCGACGCGTGCTTCCCAGGCGCGGGCGATGAGCGCCTCGATCTGCACGTGATCCTCGACCTCGCCGAGGGTCAGAGCCTCCTCACGGGTGATCAGTGGCGCCATGTCCGTGAGGTTATGGAGCGTTGCGGACGGCAGTGAGCCGCCGCCGGGCGTGACCGACTCAGCGTGCGCCGTCGACGAGCGCGCACATCAACCCGACCGCCTCGTCATCGCCGAGCCCCTGCTCGCGGACCAGAGACGTCCAGGTGGAGAATGCGATGGCGTGACCGAGTGCCGCCCGCGTCCGTCGTCGCGCGTGCCCGCGGAGCGCCCTACCGGCCAGGAGCGTGTCCTGGGCCAGCCGCAGGTAGTCGCGGAACGCGCCAAAGCGCTCGCGAACGAGCGGCAGCTCCTCGTCGCGAAAGAGGTTCTCGAGCATCTGGGCGGTTCGGCCGTAGAAGGCATAGAGCTCGCCGAGCGCGATCGTCAGACGTTCGCCCGGATCGTCGATCGTCGCCCAGGCGAACGGGTCGGGCGGCGGGTTGGCCGCCGCCCAGTGCGCCGTGCACGCGTCAAACAGCGCGCCCTCGTCGGCGAAGTGGCGATAGAGCGTCGAGCGGCGCACCCCGGCGTGCGCCGCGACGGCGCTGATCGAGGTCCGCGAGGGGCCGAGCGTCCCATGCAGCTCAACGGCGCTCTCGGTGATGCGCTGGCGTGTCTGCTGCTGGGACTCGGCCCGGCGCCGCATCCGATATGGCCGTGGTTGATCGGTCATGACTGTCTGCTCAATATGACACGCGCAGGCGTCATCTGTATAGTTCGCGCGACATTACTGTTCGATGAAAAGAGGATGCGATGCAAACCGCTCCACCCCGCGTTGTGGGACCTGCAGACGGCAAGGCCGGGTTCCTCGGCAGCATCGGGGTGCGCTTCATGCTCGACGGCGACTGCAGCGACGGTGGCTTCGCGCTCGTCGAACACCCGATGTCGGCGCACGCGCTGGCCGCGCCGCTGCACAAGCACGCGCGCGAGGACGAGTACAGCTACGTGCTCGAGGGCCGTATGGGGGCGCTGCTCGGCGACGATGTGCTGGAGGCCGGTCCCGGCGACCTCGTGTTCAAGCCCCGTGACCAGTGGCACACGTTCTGGAACGCCGGAGACGACCCGTGCCGGATTCTGGAGATCATCGCGCCCGCCGGCTTCGAGCGCTTCTTCTCAGAGCTCGTCGATCTCGGCGGCGTCGCACAGGCGGACCCGGCCGTCCTCGGCGAGCTGTGCGGGCGCTACGCGCTGGAGATGGACCCCTCGAGCGTCCCGGATCTCATCGAGCGCTTCGGCGTGCGCTTCCCCGCGGAGCCGCTCGTGCGCTGATCGAGCGGGTTGCGCGGCCGCGCGCCGGCAGGGGCGATGGCGTCCGCCGGTGCTACTCGCCCTGCCAGCGCGGCGGGCGTTTCTCGGCGAACGCGCGCATCCCCTCCTGCATGTCCTGCGATGCGAAGGAAGCGCGGCGCAGCTCGATCAGCTCCTGTTCGAGGTCGTCGGCGAGCGTACCCTCGGCTGCCAGCAGGGCCTCGATCACGCGCTTGTTGCCGGTCTGCGACAGCGGCGCGTTGCCGGCCAGCTCGATCGCCAGCGCCAGCGCCAGCGCCTCCAGCTCCGCCTCCGGCGCGACGCGTGTGACCAGACCCCACTGCAGCGCCGTGGCCGCGTCGATGTAGCGCCCGAGCAGGAACAGCTCGCGCGTGCGCGGGGCGCCGATCGCGTCGATGAACCGCCGCAGGCCGGTATGTGAGTAGACCAGGCCGAGCTTCGCCGGCGGCATCCCCAGCTTGATCTCCGCCTCGGCCACGCGCAGGTCGCACGACAGCGCCAGCTCCAGCCCGCCGCCGATCGTGTGCCCGGGCAGCATCGCCAGGGTGGGATGGGGGAAGTGCTCGAGTGCGTCGATCGCTTCGGTGAACGGATGCGCCACGAGACGCTCGGCTCGCTGCTCGAATTCCTCCGTGGGGATCTCACCGATGTCATAGCCGGCCGAGAACATCCCGTGTGCGCCGGTGATCATCAGACAGCGCGCATCCGACGCCTGCGCGAGCGTGGCGGTGATCGCGTCGAGGATCGGATGGTCCAGCGCGTTGCGCTTGGCCGGGTTGGAGATCGTCAGGCGCACGACGTCCGGCGCCGGCTCGTCGACCAGCAGCTTTCCGTCGGCGAGCTCGCAGGGGAGGGTGCTGTGGGACACGGGCCGACAGGCTAATCGAGCGAGCGCACCGACGCGGGCCACCAAACCGGCGACACGCAGCTACAAGCCCCCGCGCCGCAACAGCAGGTGACGCCCGTAACCAGAGCCACCCGCGGCCGGGGCCGCGTGCACGACCGCCATCAGGCGCAGCCTGCGTCGGCTGCCAAGCAGCCTGCGCGCCTGGGGCGTCAGCGTGACTTGCACGTTTGCGTGCCGTCCCGGCTTGATCGAGAACACAGCGGAGTTGCCGAGCTTCGTCCGGCGCACACGCGCTCGGCGATCGTGGCGTTTGGCCGCAAGGACGACCGCACGGGTTAGGTTCACGCGACCGGTGCATGCGTTGTGCAGGCCGGCCGGACACGCCACGCTGACCTTTGCGGTTCCCGCTTGCGTCGCGGCCGCGTGCCCCGTGGTGACCGCGGCGCCGACGCCGAAGACCATCACGGCGCTGCTCTTGGAGGCGACCACGTAGACCTCGCGCCCGTCCGGGCTGACGGCCGCATCGGTCACACCGCTCAGCGTCGGCAGGCTGGTGCAGCGTTCGTCGTCGTCGACCGCGCACGAGGTCTCGGTCAGCTGGCCCGTTGCGGCATTGCGCGAGAAGATCGCCGCGGATCCGCTGCCGATTGCGTAGACGGAGGAGCCGTCGCCGCTGACGGCGACGACGCTCACATCGTTCAGCCCCGGCGCACTGCTGCATCGAGCATCGGCCGCGGACGCCTTGGCGCCTTCGGCTTCTTCGCTTTCTTCTTCGGATTCCGGCTTTTCGGGCTTGGGCTCGAATTCGACGCAGCCGCTCGTCGACAGGGCGCCGGTGGACGCGTCCCTGGTCAGCACGTCCACGCTCCCCGGACCATAGGAGTTGACGGAGTCAGCGGCGTAAACGTTCTTGCCGTCGGGGCTGACCGCCAGCTCGGTCGGCGCGCGCATGAGCGTGCCCGCACTGCACAGGCCCGGCGGTGCGTCGACCTTCACGCAGCCCGTCTGCGACAGGGCGCCGCTGGCTTCCGGTGCGAACACGTCGATCGCCTCGCTGCCGGGCGCCGCCCCGTAGAGCTGCTTGCCGTCCGGACCTAGCGCGAGATCGCCGAGCCCTTGCGTGGCCGTACCCACCGAGCAGACGCCGTCGAGACCGTTGACGGCGATGCACGGGTTCAGCAGTTCGCTGCCCGCCAGCGAAGTTGTGAAGATCGACGCCAGCGCCGGATGCGAGGGCGGGGCGGCTGTCGCAGGCGAGCCGCTCGTCCCCGTCGTTGCGAACGCGCTGCTGGGCAACGCCGGGACGATGCCGCTGGGCGGGCGCAGGTTCGACGTCGTGTCGAGCGTCGAGATCGCGCCTTCGAGCGGCGCAGCCACGTACAGCGCGCTGCCGTCGGCGCTGGCGGCGAGGCTGCTGGAGCTGGCGAGCAGGTTCGCCGCACCACACGGGGCTCCGGGGCGGGGGGTGCCTTGGAAGCAGCCGAGTCGCGTCAGCGCTCCGCCGGCGGGGTCGCGCGAGAAGGCGACCACGCTCGCGGAGCTGCTCGAGCTGACGAACACCGCCGAGCCGTCGGGGCTCACGGCCACACCGCGCGCTCCCAGCAGCGACGGCTCGGCGGTGCACGCGCCGGAGGCGCCGTCGCGCCCGTCGGTTCCGTCGGAGCTCAGGCATCCGGTCTCCGTGACGGCGCCCGTCGCAGGGTCGCGCTGGAGGATCACGACCGCGCCGAAGCTCGTCGCGACGCTGTTGCCGGCTATGCCCCCGACGACGTAGACGTTCGCACCGTCGGGAGAGACCGCCACGGCTTTCGCCCCGAGCAGGCCCTTGCCCGCGGCACAAGCCGACGTGCCGTTTTCCGAGCTCTTGGAGCCGGGAGCGGCGAGGCAACCGCCAGGACCGCTGAGCGGGCCGAACCCGCTCGCCGCGCGGGCGGTCGCGGGCGCGATGCAGAGTGCGCCAAGCAGCGCGGTCGCTGCGATCGTCGCCGCACGCCTGTTGAAGATCTCGCTGGAGGTCACCGGAACCCTGCCCCTTTCTTGTTCGCCTTTGACGGCCAGCGGTGCTCGATCCCCGGCCGCTGCCCGCTAGTCCAGCTCGACCAGCGTGTCGCCCTCGTTGACCGACTGGCCCACCTCGCAGCAGATCTTGGCGACCTTGCCGGAGTCCTCGGCCTCGACGGGCATCTCCATCTTCATCGACTCGAGGATCGCGACCGTGTCGCCCTCCTCGATCTCGTCGCCTACGGCGCACTCGATTTTCCATACGGTGCCGGTGATGTGAGCCTCTACCGCGGACATGTGACCTCCAGAACGTCGAGAACGCCGGTCGTCGCTGACCGCCGGGACAATAGCCTGCGCGCCCGACAGCGCATCGCCGCGATCGGCCGCCGCAGCGCCACCGCGACGACCACAGCGCTCAACAGACCATGATCCCGGACATCTACGCCATCGTCACCGCCTACGACGAGGCCGAGCGAATCGGCGCGACGCTCGCGACGCTGGCGATCGCCTTCCCCGGGGTGCGCCTGATCGTCGGCGATGACGGCTCCAGCGACGCGACAGCGCAGATCGCCCGCGCCGCGGGCGCTCGCGTCGTGCGCAGCGAGCGCGTGATCGGCAAGGGGGCCGCCGCCTCGCTCGCCGCCGAGGCCGCCCTGCGCGAAGCCCGCGCCGGAGAACGAGCCCGAGCCACCGCCGGCACCGGCGACGGCCGGGCGATCTTCCTGCTGTGCGACGGCGATCTCGGCGAGTCCGCGCAGGCGCTGAGCGCGCTGACTGGTGCGATCGAGCGCGGCGACGCCGACGTCGCGGTCGCGGCCTTCGGCCGGCGCGTCGGCGGCGGCTTCGGGCTGGCGCTCGGCTTCGCGCGCTGGGCGATTCGCAGGCGCTGCGGCCTCCAGACCGTCGCGCCGATCTCCGGCCAGCGCGCGCTGAGCGAACGGGCGCTGGCCGACGTGCTGCCCTTCGCGCACGGCTTCGGCATGGAGGTGGGCATGACGATCGACGCCGTGCGCGCCGGGCATAGGGTGGTGGAGATCGAGCTCGACCTGTCCCACCGCGCGAGCGGGCGCACGCTCGCGGGCTTCGTCCATCGCGGCGGTCAGCTCGTGGACTTCGCGCGCGCTTATCTCGCCCGGGGTAGGCTCGCGCGCAGATGATCCTGGCGATCGATCAGGGCACGACGGGCACCGTGTGCCTGGTCTTCGACGAGCGCGCCGAGCCGATCGGCCGCGCCTACCGCGAGTTCACGCAGCACTTCCCGCGACCGGGCTGGGTCGAGCACGACGCGAGCGAGATCTGGGAGACGACGATCGCCGTCGCCGGCGCCGCTCTGCAGGACGCCGGCGTGCGCGCCGCAGACCTCAGCGCGCTCGGGATCACCAACCAACGCGAGACGGTGTGCGTGTGGGATCCCGACAGCGGCGAGCCGCTGCACAACGCGATCGTCTGGCAGGACCGGCGCACGGCTGCGCGCTGCGAGCAGCTGCGCGGGGAAGGTCACGAGGCGCTCGTGCGAGCCCGTACGGGTCTGGTGCTGGACCCGTACTTCTCGGCGACGAAGATCGAGTGGCTGCTCGAGCACGTCGACGGACTGCGCGAGCGCGCGCGAAGCGGTCGCGCGGTGTTCGGCACGATCGACTCGTGGCTGATCTTCAAGCTCACCGGCGAGCACCTGACCGACGCGACGAACGCCTCGCGAACAATGCTCTACGACATCGGCGAGGGTCGCTGGGACCCCGAGCTGCTCGAGCTGTTCGGCGTTCCCGAGCGCGCGCTCCCGCGCGTGCTCGCCAGCGCGGGCCCGTTCGCGAAGACGCGGCCGGACACGCTGCACGGACACGCCGTGACCGTCTGCGGCGTCGCCGGTGATCAGCAGGCGGCGCTGTTCGGTCACGGTTGCGTCGATTCGGGCATGGGCAAGAACACCTACGGGACGGGCTCGTTCGTACTGATCAACGCCGGCTCCACCGTGCCGCAGGCGCCACCCGGGCTGCTGGCGACGGCGGCCTGCGCAGTCGGGAGCGCTCGCGCGTACGCGCTGGAGGCATCGATCTTCGTGACCGGGGCCGCGGTCCAGTGGCTGCGCGACGGCCTGCAGATCATCGAGCGCGCCGAGCAGACCGAGACGCTCGCGCGCGAACTGGACGGCAACGACGGCGTGTACTTCGTCCCTGCGCTCACCGGCCTGGGCTCGCCGCACTGGGACCCGCACGCGCGCGGGACGATCGTCGGGCTGACGCGCGGCAGCTCGCGCGCGCACATCGCGCGGGCGACGCTCGAGGCGATCGCCTACCAGACCGTCGACGCGGTGCGCGCGATGGAGGCCGCATCGCCGCAGCCGCTCAGCGAGCTGCGCGCCGATGGCGGCGCGAGCACGAACGAGTGGCTGATGCAGTTCCAGGCCGACGTGCTCGGCGTCCCGGTGGCGCTTGGCGAGCTCGCCGAGATGACCGCGCTCGGCGCCGCGTATCTCGCCGGGGTGGGGGCCGATCTGTGGACGGTGAGCGACCTGCGCGGCGAGCACGGTGGGCTGGCCGGACGCGAGCGCCGGCGCTATGAGCCGAGCATGAGCGAGGACCACCGCGCGGGCCTGCTCGCGGGCTGGGCCGACGCGCTCGCGCGCGCCAAGGGCTCAAGCTGAGCGGTGTCCGGCGTAACTTTGCGCGCCGCCGGACGTAGTCGCAGTGATGAGCGATCTAGCGCCGATGCGCGAGCAGGTCTATACCGATCCGCGTCCGAAGGAGCACTTCGACCGCTTCCACGAGCGTGCGCGCACGCGCGAGCCGGACTGGGTCTACGACGTCGTTCGCGTGATCACCTCGCTGTACGCCTTCACGTTCCTGCGTGCGCGCTCGATATCCAGCGAGAACGCACCCGGCAGCGGGGCGGTGATCCTCGCGCCGAATCACTTCTCCTTCATGGACCACTTCCTGATGGGCTGCTTCACCCGGCGCAAGGTCCGCTTCATGGCCAAGTCGCAGCTGTTCAAAAAGCCGATGCAGTTCGTGTACACCCACGGTGGCGTCTTCCCCGTCCGCCGTGGAGCGCGCGACGAAGAGGTCTTCATCACCGCCAAGACGATCCTCAACCGTGGCGGCGCGGTCACGATGTACTGCGAGGGCGGTCGCTCGCGGACCGGAAAAGTCGCCGAGCAGGCCAAGCGCGGAATCGGCCGCCTGGCGCTGGAGACGGGCGTCCCCGTCGTGCCGATCGCGATCTTCGGCTCCTCACGCGTGCGCAACTGGAAGCGGATGCAGTTCCCGAAGGTCACCGTGCAATACGGCAAGGCGATGCGCTGGGAGCGCGTGGAGAACCCGACGCGCGAGCAGCAGCAGGCGGTGGCAGACGAAGTGCTCAAGGAGATCCGCCTGCTGTACAGCGGCCTGCAAGAGCACGGGCGCAAGGGGATATTGCAGCGGCTGCGCGCCGAGCGCACAGCGAAGAACGCCGTCGCCGCCTGACCGCAGGCTAGGGTTCGGCGGCACATGAGCGAGCGCATCGATGTCGGTGGAGTGATCCGCCGCGTATTTGACATCTACGTCGACCAGGCGCCGGTCCTGCTGCCCGCCTCGGCCGTCGTGTTCGTCGTCACAGGCATCGTCACGGCGTTGCTCGTCGCCGCCGCGCCGGGGCTCGCGCTGCTCGCGCTGCTGCTCAGTCTCGTGGCGACGACGCTGTTCACGGGAATGGTCGTCGAGCTCGTCGCCGACCTGCAGGATGGACGTCGCGACCACAGCGTCGGTGATCTGCTGCGCGCCGCCGCGCCGGTCATCGGGCAGTTGATCCTCGTCGGCATCGTCGCGGCGATCGGAATCGTGATCGGTTTCGTGCTGATCATCGTTCCCGGGCTGATCCTGATCACGATCTGGGCCGTCGCTGCGCCGGTTGTCGTGCTCGAGCGCCCTGGAGTCTTCCCCGCGCTCGGCCGCAGCCGCGAGCTCGTACGCGGCAACGGCTGGCAGGTGTTCGGCGTGATCTTCGTCCTCTTCTTCCTCGTGCTGTTCGTCAGCTCGGGCATCGAGATCGCCGCCGACTCCGCCGGCACCGGCGCCGGGCTCGTCGCGCGCGTGGTCGTCGGCGTGCTCAGCGCGCCCTTCTCCGCGCTGGCTGCCGCCGTGCTCTACTTCGAACTGCAAAAGGCGCGCGCGCCGGCCGAGCGCTCGCCAGCTGATCCCGGGGCTGGGTTCTCGCCGGGCGCGACGCCGGGCGACGGGCAAACCGGCGCCACCGGCTTGCCCGATCCGCCCGACTCGCCCTCCGCGCCTGCCAGCGGCGACCCGGCGCCCCCGGCCTGATCGACCGCAACCGCCGCCCGCGTCGCGCGCGAGCGCATGTGGGGCGAGCGCGTGCGGGGCGAGCGCATGTGGGGCGAGCGCGTGCGGAAGATCTCGCGCGCGGGCGAACCTCGAGCGCCTCGCGCCGTTAGGGTGCTGCGGCGTGTCCGCCACGATCGACGCATCAAGGCTGCTGCGACCGACGCTGCTTCAGGGCGTGTCGGTGCTCGTCGCAGCTGCGTCTGACCTCGCGCCCGACGCGACCGGCCGGCTGGCCGACGAGCGCGACTCGCTCGCGCGCGCGGTGGCCTCGGCGTGCGCCGAGCTCGGCGCGGGCGTGTCGGCGTGGAGTCCTGACGAGCGCGTCGATCAGCAGGCCGATCTGCTGGTCGTCGACGCGGCCGGCGCCTTTGCGCTGCAGGGGTCGAGGGCTCGCGACGGTGAGGCCGCCGGCGGGGCGCCGCGCGACGCGCTGCGCGCATGCCTCGACGGAGCCTGGGAGGCCAGCAGGACGGTCGCAAACGCCGCGTTCATCGAGCCAGGGCGACCGGGGCGAATCGTCTTGCTGGCTCCGCCTTGCCCGGCGGCGCACGGCCCCGCGGCCGGACCGTCTTCGCCGGCGCAGCCGGCGCATGTCGGCGAGTACGCCGACGCGGCGCGCGCGGGATTGGAGAACCTCTCGCGCACGCTGTCGATCGAGTGGGCCCGCTACGCCATCACACTCGTGACGATCGTGCCGGGCGAGCAGACCACCAGCGCCGAGGTGGCGGCCCTGACGGCCTACCTCGGCTCACCCGCTGGTTCCTACTTCTCCGGCTGCCTGCTCGACCTCAGGGGATCTGGCGCCGCGACGTCCTAGGCTCTCGCCTCAGCCGGTCATTCCACCGAACAGGCCGCCGGTCACGTGCAGCGTCTGGCCGTGCACGTAGTCAGACCACGGCGAGCAGAGGAAGAACACGCCGCCGGCGGCCTCCTCGGGCGAGGCCGGGCGGCC
>Ga0208714_1000098_pt1 | contig 27486 bp, 27 predicted proteins | sample NGESurshal072012_3_FD_184461 | JGI IMG/M metagenome (GOLD analysis project Ga0208714, IMG submission 184461) | Arctic peat soil microbial communities from Barrow, Alaska - NGEE Surface sample 415-1 shallow-072012 (SPAdes) | ecosystem: Environmental > Terrestrial > Soil > Wetlands > Peat ... | reverse complement strand
TCTCCATTCGCCATGTCACCGGACAGCCCATCAAGTTCATCGGTGTCGGCGAAAAGTACGAAGCGCTCGAGCCTTTTCATCCCGACCGCATCGTCGGACGCATCCTCGGCATGGGCGACATCCTCTCGCTCATCGAAAAGGCCGACGCCACCCTCGACAAAAAGAAGTCCGAGGCCTTCGCTGCCAAGGCGATGAGCCACGAAGGCTTCTCGCTCGAAGATTTCCGCGATCAGTTACGCCAGGTGAAGAAGCTGGGCTCCATCAAAAGCATCATGGGCATGATGCCCAAAATCGGCCCCTTCGCCAACATGCAGAAGGCCGCCGACAACGTTGACGAGAAAGAACTCAACCGCGTCGAAGCCATCATCAACTCCATGACGCCCTACGAGCGCGAGCATCACGAGTCCATCAATGGCAGCCGCCGCAAGCGCATCGCCCGCGGCTCCGGCACCAGCGTGCAGGAAGTCAACCATCTCCTCCGCCAGTACGCTCAAATGCGCAAGATGTTCAAAGGCATGGGCAAACCCAGCTTCGCCCGCCGCATGGCCGGCATGAAGTTGCCGGGAATGTAGAGCAAGTCGCCACACAGCCGCTGGCACACCCAATCAATGGCTGACATCTGAATGGTTGCGAGAAGCTCAATTCTCGCCAAGAGAGGCTCTACCTCCGAGTCACCCGGCGTCCGAACAGCATCATCTGGAGCGGCACAGCCGAGCACGTCCCCGGCTCACGGCGACTGATGATCTGGCGTGTTTCCGAGCCACAAATATAGCCAGCGCATTACGTTTGAAAGCCATTATCATCTGACGATGGCACGATTCATCCTTTGGCTGCTCTGTATGGCGCTTGTGCTGGTTAGTCAGGCGCAGGAAGCCAATCCCGGCAAGGTGATGAATCGAGCTGAGCTCGAGGCAGCCTTGAGCTTTGAGGCGCCTCCGGACGGCGGAGTACCTGGGGGATGGGGCGGCGGTCCGCCGGGAACGATCTTCGCGGACGACAAGGTCGTTCATGGCGGGCGGTGGTCGGCTCGAATCGAAAGGCACTCCGACAGTCCCGGCGACTTCTCCACTATTACCAAGGCCATTCCCATGGACTTTTCAGGTGTCACAGTTGAGTTGCGGGGATTCCTGCGCACTGAAGATGTGAGCGATTCCGCTGGCTTATGGATGCGCGAGGACGGTGAGACACCCGGCCTTGCCTTCGTCAACATGGAGGACCAGCAATTGAAGGGAACCACAGCGTGGAAGGAGTACTCCATCACGCTGCGTGTCGTGCCTGAGGCAAAGCGACTCTACTTTGGTGTGCTCGTCGCCGGGACTGGAAAAGCGTGGGCGGACGACTTACAGCTGCTGGTTGACGGCAAACCGGTTTGGGAAGCGCCTAAGGCGGAGCCGCCAAAAACGGTGCTCGATCGAGATCACGAGTTCGACGGCGGCTCGGGGATCAGCGTCGATGCACTTACGCAAGTTCAGATAGAGAGCCTGGCGACTCTAGGCAAAGTCTGGGGATTCCTGAAGTACTATCATCCCCGGGTCACGTCCGGCGAGCGCCACTGGGACTATGAGCTTTTCCGCGTCCTGCCCGCGATCCTCGCCGCGCGAGATCATGCGGCTGCGAACACCGCCCTCCAGGGTTGGATTGCAGCTGTGGGCGGCGTCAGCCCTTGCAATCCTTGCGCCAAGTTGGACGAAGCCGATCTTCAGTTCCGGCCAGATTTGGATTGGATCGCGAACGAGAAGTTGTTGGGAGACGATCTCAGCCGGACCCTGCGATCGATCCGCGAAAATCGCCTGTCGATCAAGCAGTTCTACGTCTCCAAGGTGTATGGGGTCGCCAATCCTGTGTTCGACCACGAACCTGGTTACCCGAATCTCAAATTTCCCGACGTTGGATTTCAACTTCTGAGTCTTTATCGGTTCTGGAACATTATCGAATACTGGTCTCCCAATCGCGACTTGACGGCAGAGGATTGGAACCATGTGTTGACGGCGTTCATACCCCGAATCGCGCTAGCGAAGACTGGCGAATCCTACCGGCAGGAAATGCTGGCGCTGATCGCCGAGGCCCGCGATGGTCACGCTTACCTGGTGGGCGCGCTCGATGTGCAGCCGCCGCTGGGCAAGTGCCAACTTCCAGTCAATGTGCGCTTCGTTGACGGGCTCGCGGCGATAATCGGATTTTCTTCTACCGATCCCAACAGCCTCACAGAATTGAAAATTGGCGATGTTATTACCGAACTCGATGGCATCCCGGTCAGCAAGCTCCTAGAGAGATGGAAGCCGTACTATTCAGCCTCCAACGACTCAGTGCGACTGTGGAGGATGGGACTGTCAATGACTCGGGGAGAGTGCGGCGAATCGAGCATCAGGATTCGTCGCGAGAGCCAGGAACTCACACTCAAGGTCCACCGAATACCGCCTGGCCGCCCGGATTCCCGGTCCGGGAGACACGACTTGCCGGGACCAGCCTTCCGCCTGCTCTCGAAAGACGTCGCCTATATCACGCTATCGTCAGTGAAGTCCGCGGACGCCGTTAGCTATGTCGAGCAGGCCGCCGGCACGAAGGGACTGGTCATCGACATCCGCAATTACCCTTCGGATTTTATGGTCTTTGCGCTGGGAACGCTCCTGGTCAACAGCGAAACCGCGTTTGCACGCTTTACTAACGGCGATCTGGCTAACCCGGGAGCCTTCTACTGGACAGAACCGATGACGCTGAGTCCACAACAGCCTCATTACGCGGGAAGAATCGTGATCCTGGTCGATGAAACGTCCATAAGCCAGGCTGAGTACACCAGCATGGCGTTTCGGGCGGCACCTGGGGCGATTGTCGTGGGCAGCACGACCGCCGGGGCGGACGGCAACGTATCATCTTTCGCTTTGCCCGGAGGTCTTCGTACGGGGATCAGTGGCATCGGAGTGTTCTATCCCGACAAGAGGCCAACTCAGGGCGTTGGGATCGTCCCCAATGTGGAGGTTAGACCGACGATCGCAGGAATTCGCGCCGGCAGAGACGAAGTGCTGGAAGAAGCCTTGCGCCAGATTCTGGGCCGCCAAGTGCCTTCCGCCGATATCGAGAAGATGGCCAGACCATAGGCTGAATTGGGAGAGATCAACAGGCCAGCGTCCGTATCGAGAAACAGCTAAACGTAGAAATCCCGCACTGCCGGGGGCCCAGACAATCCGCTTTTGCTTGTCTGGGTCTTTTGACCTACCCGACCGCGAATGTGCGCTTGTTGACAGAATTCCTTCGACGAAAATAAAATCCATGACCATCGGAAAGCCCCGCCGCGTCACCCGTCTTCGAGAGTAGTCCCCACCCCTGGTAGGCCCTTACCCCTGGCGATCCAAAGCAGTTCAAACAGGACGGTACACGTCCATCGGCAGCATCGATGCTTGCCTGACACGATGGAGAAACAACATGGCAAATCTGAAATTCACAAGCTTGAAAAGCACGTCTCTGCTATCGGTCGCTGTCATCGTGTTGTGCGCAATGACCGCTGTGGCACAAAACCCGACTGACAATTGTCGACTCGCCCCGGTTATTCCGCTCACCACCACTGAGACACCCGCGAAGATCTTCATCGATCCTCCGCTGCCCGAACCGCTCGCCTCTCGGGGAGTCGTGATTATCCAGTACTGTGCTCAGAACCTGCACATCGCGCCGGTGTTCGGCCCCGGTGCTCTCACTGTCTCGCCGCGCATCGGACACGTTCATGTGAAAGTCGACGATGCTTCATGGGTGTGGGCCGATGCCAGTGGAAACCCAATCATCCTGCAGGGTCTTGCCCCCGGCCCCCACAAAGTGACCCTTGAATTGGTGAACGCGAACCATCAACCCATCGACAAAGGCTCGATCACATTTGCCGTGCCAGAAAACAACGCATCCGAAAAGCGCCCCTGAAGCGCGAACGTAGCGCGAGTAACCCATAGGTCAAATAAGCGTATTGAAGGATGGACAAGATGAAACGAATCCCTATCTTGCTGGTCGCAGTTGCCGCGGTCGCAGGTATTGTCGCCTCTTCGGCTCGCGCATTCGGACATCCCGATGACGAGGCCGGCCCCATCTTCGGAGTCAAGGTTCCCCTCGGATACCGCGACTGGAAGTTGATCTCTGTGGCCCACGAGGCCGGCAACCTCAACGATTTTCGCGCCGTTCTCGGCAACGATATAGCCATCAAGTCCTACCGGGAGGACAAGCTGCCGTTCCCGGACGGCACCATCATTGTCCGTCTGGCCTGGGCTTACACTGCGTCGGAGGAAAACAATAAAGTCTTCGGCCGCGAGCAGTCTTTCGTTGCCGGGGCCCCAATTAACATCCAGTTGATGGTCAAGGACTCAACTAAATACGCCTCGACAGGAGGCTGGGGGTTCGGCCAATTCAAAGACGGCAAATCGGCCGACGAGACGGTGCTTAAAACCTGCTTCCCCTGCCACGAGCCTGCCAAAGCTCGCGACTTTGTCTTCACCCGCTACGCACCTTAATACCGGGACCAAAATATTAATATGTCGCGTGGACCGCCGACCGGCCAGCGCGCATCAACAATACCCAACGAATTATAGGAGGACTTATGGCAACAACAGCAGCCGCCGTAACAACTATGAAAGTCGCGCAGGTTCCCAGTCCGGGAGCGGATTTCCAGATCGTTGACCGCGAGATTCCCACGCCGGGAGCGGGACACGTGCGCATCAAGGTATTGGCTTGTGGCGTCTGCCACAGTGACGTGCTCACCAAAGAAGGCTTGTGGCCTGGAATTCAGTATCCTCGCATTCCAGGACATGAAGTAGCGGGCATCGTCGATGAAGTGGGCGCAGGCGTTTCCGCGTGGACGAAAGGCCAGCGTGTCGGTGTCGGCTGGCATGGCGGCCAGGACAACACGTGCCGAGAGTGCCGCCGCGGAGATTTTCGCAATTGTCGCAACCTGAAAGTCTGTGGCATCAGCTATGACGGCGGATACCAGCAATACATGATCGCTCCCGTGGAGGCGCTGGTAGCGATACCCGAAACTCTAAGCGACGCCGATGCAGCACCGCTGCTCTGCGCCGGTATTACCACCTACAACGCGTTGCGGCACAGTGGTGCGCTTCCCGGCGACCTTGTCGCCGTGCAGGGCATTGGCGGTCTGGGTCATCTCGGAATTCAGTTCGCCAACAAGTTCGGGTATCAGGTCGCGGCTATCGGGCGAGGACCGGAGAACGCTTCGCTCGCAAAGAAACTTGGGGCGAGCCTGTACATCGACAGCCAATCGACGAACCCAGCCGAGGCGCTGCAAAAATTGCGCGGCGCGCGAGTGATTCTAGCGACCGCTCCAAGCTCGAAAGCCATGTCCGCACTGATCGACGGTCTGGGGCCGAACGGCAAGCTCATCGTGATTGGTGCGACATTTGATCCCATTGAGGTCACGCCGCTGCAGCTCATCAACGGAAGTCGAACCATTCAGGGCTGGGCCGCAGGTACGCCCGCCGATTCCGAGGACACACTCCACTTCGCCGAACTGACCGGCGTGCGCCCCATGATAGAGACATACCCGCTCGAAAAAGCCGCTGAGGCCTTCGCGCGCATGATGAGCGGCAACGCGCAGTTCAGGGTCGTTCTGACGATGTGAGGTTGGCCGACAACGCCACGGAGCCCACAGCAGGGTGCCCACTCGAGCAAGCGATCTTGCTTGAGTGTGTCTTTTTTGCGAATGCTCGGTCTGCACCTGCGTTCCCGGGAGAGCTTGCTAGTCCAGGTCTGTGCAGTTCGGAGTGCTAGCCGTGCTCTCTTCGATCATGAACTCCAGCGCTTCCTGCGCTTTCGTCGCCGTCCACACCGGCGCGAACGACATTCGGTGCAGCGGCGTCGGGCCTTTCTCGCGCAGAGCTTTCAGGTGTTGCGGCGCCCCGTAACCCTTGTTCGACGCCAGTCCATATCCGGGATAGACGCTATCGAACTCGCGCATCATGGCATCGCGTTCCACCTTGGCGATGATCGATGCCGCCGCGATTGAGGCCGACAGCGCGTCGCCATGAATGATCGCAGTCTGCGCGCATTCGCAGTCCAGGCACATAGCGTCCACCAACAGGTGATCGGGCCGCAGCGTGAGTTTGCCGACCGCGTCTTCCATCGCCCGCCTCGACGCCCAGTAAATGTTGATCTGGTCGATGATCGCGACATCGACCGCCGCCACCGCCCAGGCCAACGCGTTCTCCCGGATGCGCGGTGCCAGCTTCTCTCGCGATTCGCGATCAAGCAGTTTAGAGTCGCGCAATCCACGAATGCGGTATGCCGGATCGAGAATCACCGCTGCCGCCACCACCGGTCCAAATAGACAGCCGCGACCCACTTCGTCCACGCCAGCGATCAACTTGGCTCCGGCTACCCACGCCTGCTTTTCATATTTCAGCGTGCACTTCAGCTTCTTTAGCAGGCGTAGCTTCAGAGTAGCTGGGGAGACATTCCCGTCTCCGGCTCGAGGCGTACTTTCTATCGAATTGGCGGGGGCTCTCGGCAAGGAACCTTCGGAAGTCACTTGATTCTAGGGCAGCTAGATGGCGAGCACAACCCAGATTTCTTGCGTCAGCCTGCGTTTTTCCAGCCTGCGTTTTTCCTTGTTCTTTTCTTCTCCCCGGGTGTAAGCTCCCCGCTGATTTCCAGTGTCCGGGCTTCAGTTGTCGCGAGGAGGCCTCATGCGTACTTGCACCCCGGGACCCTCATATCGCACTCTGTGGACAAAACTCTCCCTGCCTGTGTTTGCAGTGCTGTTGCTCCAATCCTGTTCCGTTCTGTCGTGCTCCAATCGCAACGGTGTGACCGGAAAACAAGGCGATCCCACAGCCTTAGGGACCCAGAGCGAGACTTCGGCGACCACCACCCTGGTGAACGGAAAAACCTCACGCATTGTGGTGGCCTATAACGACGACACCAACGACGGGACCACCGTCACCTACACCAGTTCGGGCCGCCACATCAATTCCGGGGCTTCCACTATGGGCTGGTCTTACTCCGACGATGGCGGCACGAGTTGGACGTATGGCGGCAAGGTCAAGCCACCATCGGGCTGGGCAGTCCTGTGGGGAGACCCCGCCACCGCAACCTCGCAGAACAGCTACAGCGTCGTGTTCATGTCCAACCTGGCAATGCCGAATGGCAAGTTTCCCAGCGGCGGAATTGACGGTTCGGTAGACCCATTTGCTCCCGAATCGTATCTTGGCGGAGCCTGCATTGCCAGGTCAATCGACGCGGGCAAGACCTTCAAGATCTATCAATGCGTGACCAATACCACGCCCGTGGAAGGCGTTGGCGACGCAACTCAGGGCCACTTCTATGATGGCGGGAGCATGGTCGCGTCGTATGCCGGGGAGGTGTTCGCGGCCTTCGTCGATGTCGCGACCCAGCAGATCGATGTCTACCGCAGCCCGAGTGACAGCGGGACGTTCGCACTGATGCCGCCGCCGTTTCCCGGGATGTACGTCGCGGCGCATCCGCGGTTGCGCGCCGCCCGCGACGGCTCGGTGTACGTTGCCGCGCAGGTTGCCGGCTCTGACGGCCATACCTATATCTACCTGAACCGTTATTCCGGCGGCTCGTGGGGGAAGCCCATCCAGGCCAGTAGTCCGACTTACTTTTACGGTGAGATCGATTTCGGGACCACCGTGGATGGATCGAAGCTGACGTTGCGCATGGGCAACAATATGTCCTACGACGTCGGCGCATCTTCTCCTGACGGAAGTGATGCGATTCGACTACTGTACGTCCGGCAAGACTCACCCAAGGGCCCACAATACATCGACGCTGAGGCCTGCTACGCCGATCTCCATTCCTGCGCACCGGTACCTCAATGGGCCTTCAAGGGCGGCGGTCCGAATAATTCGCAGGTTGACGTTTTCAATCCCGAAGTCGTCGCCTGGGCTGGCTTCTTCGGACTGCCGCCTACTTGGCAAGCTAGCTGGGGGTACCACTACGGCAACACCAGTACGGTAAATGTCTCGCGCGCCACACTGGGTTACTACGCCGATTCGGATAACCCCCTCGTAATTATTCCGGTGGACATCCTCCAGAACACTCCCGTGTGTTCCGACTCGGGCAGGGGCTACTGGGGCGATTACGATTCCATGCTCCAGGTGGGCTGGCAGGGTAGTAGCTCCGTGTGGATGCGGTTTATCACCGACTCATCACAGGGCTGCCCGACCCGCTGGTTTTACTTAGGTGAGACGCAGCACGTGCAGCAGGCGAACTATGCATACTGACGATCGGGAAGGAGGCAAGTGTCATGAGCGGGTCTAGAACGCTGATTTCCCGTCGGATTCCCGGTGCGCTGGTGGTCGGGCTACTTGTGGCAATGTTGGCGGCACTTGTGAGTTGCTCCGGACGACAGGCCAGTGGCGACGAGAAGGAAGCTTCGGCGGTTGCGCAATCTTCCCCGAAGCTGCAGCCGGTTCCTGCAGTCCCGCCTGCGCCGGTACGGGAGCGGGTGCCCAGCCAGGGAGACTGCGCTCCGCGTTATGCCAACGGCGGAAAGGGAACTTGTATTAACAACCAGCCGTGCCGCGGTTTTGGAGTGCGAGCGGAGAGCGGCAGCCCAGTCTGTACCTGCTTTGGCCACGACGGCGGATGCCAGGAAGGACAGCGCTGTGACCCCATGCGACTGGCCTGCATTCCGGAAGACGAGCCGCCTTTCGGACGAAGCAAAGCCCAATAGGGTCCGGTAGCCCTGGGTGGCGAGCGTCTTCGCACCCGGTTAGCAGGTTAATGCGAACCTGCGGCCAGGGGTCGCAGCGGGACTGCCGATGCGTGTTCGCCGGGATCGACATTCCGATTCAGCCTGGCCGGTATCGAGTTCGTCTACTTCTCGCCGGGCTTCCTGGCAGTTTTGAATGCAAAAAGAAAAGGCGCAGAATTCTCTGTGCCTTCGCGCCTCTGTGGTGAATTGAACTTTACTGAATCGAAACGAGATGTTCTTTCGCGGCGTAATGCGAATCGACGTAGTCTTCAAGAATCTTGATGAACTCGGCTACGATGTGATCGCCCTTGAGCGTCGTCATCAGCCGTCCATCGACGTATACCGGCGCCTTCGGCTCCTCGAACGTTCCCGGCAGCGAGATGCCGATGTTCGAGTGCTTAGACTCGCCCGGTCCGTTGACGATACAGCCCATGACCGCGACCTTCATCTCTTCCACGCCCGAGTAACGCGTCTTCCACGCCGGCATCTGCTCACGCAGGTACCCTTGGATCTGCTCCGCCATCTCCTGGAAAAACGTACTCGTGGTGCGCCCGCATCCCGGACAAGCCGTTACTTGCGGATTGAAACTACGGATACCCATCGACTGCAGAATCTGCTGCCCGACGGTGACTTCTTCTGTGCGGTCCCCATTCGGAGCGGGAGTCAGCGACACTCGAATGGTATCGCCAATCCCTTCCTGCATTACTACCCCGAGTGCTGCCGAACTGCTGACAATCCCCTTGGCGCCCATCCCGGCTTCGGTCAGCCCAAGGTGCAGTGGATACTCGCATCGCCGTGCCAGTTCGCGATACACGTCGATCAAGTCCTGTACGCCGCTGACCTTCGCGCTGAGAATGATCTGGTCTTTACGAAGTCCGTAGCTCACCGCCAGGTCAGCAGATCGCAGCGCGCTCTGCACCATGGCTTCCATCATCACGTCGCGGGCTTCTTTGGGTTCGGCCAGCTTCGAGTTCTCGTCCATCAACCGGGTCAGCAGCAACTGGTCCAGCGAGCCCCAGTTCACGCCAATGCGCACCGGCTTGTCGTTCTCAATCGCGACCTCGATCATCGTCCGGAAATTGTCGTCATCCTTTTTGCCGATCGACACGTTGCCCGGATTGATGCGGTATTTCGCCAGCGCCCGTGCGCATTCCGGATACTTCTTCAGCAGGATGTGCCCGTTGTAGTGGAAGTCGCCGATGATCGGCACGCGAATGCCCAACCGGTCGAGGCCGTCCACCATGGGAGCCACGGCCCCCGCGGCCGCATCGTTGTTCACCGTGACGCGCACCAGTTCCGATCCGGCCCGCGCCAGCGCTGCTACCTGGCGGATAGTGCCTTCAATGTCAGCGGTGTCGGTGTTGGTCATAGACTGCACCACAATTGGTGCATCGCTGCCTACGCGAACCCCTCCGACGGTCGCCGTATACGTCTTTCTGCGTTGTATTTGAGTCATACAGGTAGAGTTCAGTTTATCATGCTGGGTCACGTTCCCTGCGGCGCGGAAGCGGCTTCCGGTCAAGTGCCAACGAACCGTAAGCGACCCAACTTCTTGTTCTCCCTACACTTCCGCCGCAACTCGGGAAGTCCGTGGAAGTTGCTTAGTTTTCATCCGTTTGCCTGGTTCATTCGTTCCACCCCGATCCCACGCCACATCGCACAAACGGGAACTTCCATGTCGCCGTACAGGAAATCATTGTGAAGGGAGCCGCTTTCCATCTTGGTCGGTTCGCCGCTCGACAGTAGGCGTAGAATAGAGTCGACTGGGGAAACAAAGCGGGTTCGTTCGTGTTCCTATCACCACAGTCTGCGCTAGATCGCATTCTGGTGATAATGGCTAAGGCAACGGCCTCGAAGAAGGTGTGCATCATGCGTTCTAAGTTGCAAAATATCGGCTTGTGCGCGCTTGCTTTGGCGCTCATCGCTTCGGTTCCAGCGTGGGCTCAAGGCTATCCGACGCAGAGTGCCGGGACTTCGGCACAAGCTCCGAGTGTCCCTGATCCAGCGCACACTGCGCCTTCTGTCGGGCCGCAAACCCAGACCGCACCCGCATCCGCGCCGGATGACTCTGCCCCCGCCAACTCCAAGCCCGACAAGAACGCTCCCAGCCCCGAAACGCTTAGCGCAATCGACTCCATCGGCAATCGCAACGTCGGTTGCGGACGCGGAGCAGGGAACTGGTATTCGCTCGACAAGCAAGTTGCCATGGGCCGCCAGTACTCACAGCAAGTTGAACACGGCGCCAAAATGGTCAGCGATCCAGTGGTGACCGAATACGTGAATCGCATCGGCCAGAACCTGGTGCGCAATTCCGATTCCAAGGTGCCGTTCACCATCAAGGTCATCGATACCGACGAGATCAACGCATTCGCGCTGCCGGGTGGATTCTTCTACGTCAACTCCGGCCTGATCCTCGCCGCCGATAACGAGGCTGAACTGGCTGGCGTGATGGCCCACGAAATCGCCCACGTCGCCGCCTGCCATGTCGCCCGTGAGCAAACCCGTAGCAATATCGTCAACTTGGCCAGCATTCCGCTGATCTTTGTTCCCGGCGGTTGGGCGGTTTACGAAGCCACGCAGGCCGCCTTGAGCATAGGCGTGCCGCTGACCTTCATGAAGTTCTCCCGCAATTTCGAGAGCGAAGCCGACTTCCTGGGCATGGAGTACATGTACAAGACGGGCTACGATCCGCAGTCGTTCATCTCGTTCTTCGAGAAGATCGAAGCGCAGGAAAAGAAGAAGCCCGGCGCGATTGCCAAGGCCTTCTCCTCGCACCCGATGACCCCAGACCGCGTCTCTCATGCCCAGCAGGAGATGACAACGGTGCTGCCTCCGCGTGAGGAGTACGTGTTGAACACTTCGGAATTCGACCAGGTGAAGGCGCGTCTCGCCTCCATCGAGAATAAGCACAAGGTTCAGAATGACAAGAGCAACGCGGACCGTCCGACTTTGCGCCGCAGCACCGCCGATAACCCGACGAATAACGGAACCGGCACGGGAACCCAGAACGACGATGATCGTCCAACTTTGAAGCGCAACGACGGCTCCAGCACCTAACTAGTTTTTCTGATTACAAATTGCGAAGGCTCCCCATGCGGGAGCCTTTCTGCCTTTATTGTCCGCCGATATCATGGCGGCGGATCACTTACGAAGTGGCGAATTCACTCTTGGCGAAACTTCAAGCGCCGCCGCAAGACCACGTTTATCATCCGACCATGAGGTTCACGTCCATATTGCTGGTGGCATTCCTGCTATCGCTGTTAGCTGCAGCCCAGCAATCGGGTGACACGGCGGGCAAGCATCTCGCGAAGGCACCTGGGACGACAACGCCGCCACAGACTAGTTCCACCGCATCATGCACCACGCTGTCTGTGGGAGATCCTCAAATGACCTCGCTGGCGAAGGTGTGTGAGTTTGCGCATGGCTTCCGACACAGCCCCCCGGACTTCACATGCCAGCAGACGACAACCAGAGACAACTCGAAGGTCACCCAGGCGGTAGTCACGTATGTGAACGGCAAGGAGCACTACTCGGATTTCGTCGTGAACGGAAAGCCAGTGACTGCAGAGGCCGTCGCGAACGAGAAAGAACGTTCCTTTTTAACCAGCGGCGAGTTCGGGAGCGATCTGGTCCATTTGTTTGGCCCGCCAATCGCGGCCGAATTCAAGTTTAAGAAGACAGCAACGCTGGGCCCCCATTCGGCTCTGGTCTTCGAATTCCAATTGCCAGCAGACAGGAACCAGTTTTGGACCATCCAAGTAGGTGAGTATCCCGAGGGGAAGCCTGAGTTGCATGGTGAATTGTGGGTAGATGCGAGCAGCGACCAGTTGCTGCGCGTGAAGTTGGAGCCCGCCCATCTTCTGCAGGGGCTGAATATTGCCGCTCGCCAGCACTGTCATTGACTACGCGGAGGTCCGGCTTGGCGATGCCGGAGTGTTTCTTCTGCCGAAGTCGTCTGAAGCCACTGTTTGCATCAAGACAAACTCGCTGAACGATCAGGACACAAGGCTGACCTGCTATCGCAATGCCATGAAGTTTCACAACTGCCACAAGTTCGGCGCGAACACGCGGATCGTGGATCCACACTAATAAGGTTTCGTTTCGGGCAAGGTTGATTGCGGACTCCGCGCGCGAAAAGTCCGAACTCACTCCACCGTGTACGGGACAACCACGCTCCCCACGCGTCCGTTGAGGTTGTCGCGGACATCCAAGTGCAAAGTGATCTCTCCCTTGGGAAGGTGCAGCGCATCGCTATAGGACAGGGCCAGTGTTCAGCACGGAACTGGGGGCCCCGGGCTTGAAATCGCCCTCCAGAGTTTTGGCGAACTTGTCGATCATTTCGCCCTGGGGTTGCGAGGCGACGGCGACGACTTCCAGACTCATGTGATGGTTGGTGGAAGGAATATCCGTGAGTGAAGCAGGCGGCAAAAAAAGCGAAGTTGCAGAGTTCGCAACGGGGAATCCGGCTGTGGAACCTCGGTGACCGACACCGAGAAGGGCAGGCCGGGGAACTCGACGGGCGAGGCCATCGCGAACGCAACGTCACGCTGCCGCGCTTCCTTGGTGTCCACGGGCTCATTTGAATAGAGGTATCCGTTGCGCGCCATCACCTGCACATCCGGCCGGTTCACCTTCACTTTCAGCTTGCGCCAGCCCGGTTTGTCCTTACTCTTGTCGCGGTAGTAGCCGAGCATGTAGTAATTCTCGGAGTCGGCAACGGCGTCGTGCATGCAGCTGGAGAAGTCATTATTGTGGAAGCACGGACTTGCCCCGGTCGCTTCGGCGAAATGCTGTAGCGACAGCCGAGCCCAGTAGTCAGCGCTTGCCAGGTTTCCTCCCAAGTCTCCGGTTTCGTTCTTCTGGGCGGCGGGGTCGACGAGTTTGTCGGCCCCGGGAAATCCAACCACAATGCCACGCGCGTCGACCGGATAGATTGCGACCGAGGAGTCAGCTAACTGTTTTAGGACGCGCTCGAATTTGGGCCGTAACACCTTGAGCTCGTCGTTGCGCAGGTCGCAGGGAACGTCTGGGTCGCCTTGAAATACGTCAATCGGGGGTTTCGCAAGTTCCTGGTTTGATCCACTTTGCTTGGTACTATCGCCCGGCTTCGCTTGTGAGAGGACAGGCAGCAGGAACGAGTCGGGCCTCTCAAATCCGGCACACGGAGCTCCGCTGGCGATCCAAAGCATGGTCTTCCGTCCGGGTATGCCAGACAGGCTTTGCGCCACAACGAGCAAGCCATCCAAAGTCTGAGTCAATCATTCATCGCAAATGGGGGTATAGATAGTCATCGAAGCTCAGACATGGAAAGCACTTCCAAAACCTGCACTGGCTTCTGCGATGTCGAACCCGGAAATGCGTTGTTCCCTGCAGTCGTCGCGCTGGACTTGCCCGGCTTCTTGCCGGAAGCGACGAATTGGGTGTTCATGTTGTCTACCGCGATAACGGTGAGCCGGGGCGGATCGGCGGTAGCCTGCAACTGGTTGGTGAAGACCATCTCGTCACCCGCCTTCTGGTAAGTGCCGCTGCTCCTGGCGGCATTCACGAAAGCAATCTTCTGCGGGACGTTGTCCTCGAGCACGACAAAGTCGTCCTTCGTCAGGCCGGAAACGTACCCCTTCCCCTTCCGTACGACCACGGGGACGAGGACCAAATCTGCGGTGGCGGAGAAAGTTGTCGTGGGAGGCTGTTGCGTTGACGAAGTTGAAGTTGACTGTGCGTCGCTCAAGGCCGACGCGCACAGAAAGCAGAAAACCGCAGCCCAAACAGCGGGCCTCATCGACGGGAAGCGTTGCATCGGGGTCTCCGAAAAGCAACCACTGCCAGCGACTATAGCTCTCGAAGCTCGCAAGCAGCCTGTAACCGTACGGGGCACCTGCGCCGGCAGAATTTATGATTCTCAGTTCGATGCCCAATCTCGCTCCATCGCCTCGATTGCTGATGTGAACGGCCATCGTAAGTTGTCGCGCCCGCGTTAATTCAATCAGCGCGACCGCGAATCATGCTTTCAAGCGACAAAAACGGGGCGCATGGTGCGCCCCGTCGCGAACTCCACACTCCGTCTACGGCAGTCTCTGCGCCAATCCGGGCACGGCCTTCACAATGTCGTTAAAGATTACGACCACGGCGAACAGCACCAGGAACACGAACGCCGTCTGGTAAATCCGCTCTTTGATGCGGAGGCTTATGTCTCTGCGAATGATTCCCTCGATGAAAAGCATCAGGATCATCCCGCCGTCGAGAATCGGAATCGGCAGCAGGTTGAAGATGCCGAGATTCAGGCTGATACCGGCCATCAACCGCAACAGCGGGGCCCATCCAGGCTCGCTGGCGGCTTGGCCTGAAGCCCGTGCAATACCTATCGGCCCTTCCATTTGTTTGATCGAAGTCTCGTTACGCACCATCTTCCGTACCAGGTCCACGATCAGCAGCGAGTATTTCTTGTTCTCATCAAGGGAACGGCTCAGTGCTTGTGCGAACGGCAGCTTATCGACGCGCACCGGCTCCGATTGGAAGCCCAAACGATATCGCTTCTGTCCGTTGTCCTCCGTCATCACCGGAACGGCTGCGAATGTCATCTCCCGACCATTGCGCAGCGCGGATATCTCCACCGGCTGGTCGCCATTCTTCTGCAGGAACCGGATTACTGCCATCAGCGAGCGCACCGGCGCGCCGTTGATGGCCACGATCTGGTCGCCGACACGCATGCCCGCTTTTCCCGCCGGCATTTTCGACTCGATTTGGGTAACGATGATCGGTTCATCCGGAATCCAACCAAGTGTGCGCATCTGTTCCTGATCTGCCCCTGGCACAGGCGGAGCAATTTGCTTCTCCAGAATTTGGTTGTCCCGCTGTACTGCCACTTCGAGCGGCTTCTTGCTCTGGATTGCGGAACTCAACCCCACGTCAAACCACGTCGGGTTCTCCGTGCCGTCGATGCGCACGATTCGGTCGCCCGCCTGGATGCCGGCTTTCTCCGCCGGGGAATTCTCCATCACCCAGCCAATCACCGCGGGCTGGTCCAGGTAAACCGGGTGCTCGTAATGCACCATGTTGACCCCGGTTAGTAGTCCCACGGCCAACAGGATGTTCATCGCCGGGCCAGCCGCCGCTATGACGAAGCGCTGCCAGCGCGGATGCGACACGAACTCATCGGGCGCGCCGCTGTGCGATTCCAGCGGGTTCTCGCCCGCCATCTTGACGTAGCCGCCCAGCGGCAACGCGCTGATCCGGTAATCGGTTTCGCCTTTGCGGAAGCCCACCAGCCGCTTGCCAAATCCAATGGAAAACACATCTACCCGGACACCGAAGATCTTGGCCGCGGCATAATGGCCAAACTCGTGCACCAGGATCATGATCCCCAGCACTACGGCCATGGACGCCACCGCTATTAGAAACGAATTCATAAACCTCTTTTACTCAGGGAGCTACTCGTGTTTGCCGGCTGGATGCGTCGTAGCGGTACCAACCCCGCGTCCCGATACCCGAATGAGTTTCCGGGCCCGGCGCCGCGCATCGGCGTCCCAATCCAGTACCTGTTCTATAGATTCGGGAATATGTGCCGGCGTTTCACGAAGTACGGCATCTATTGTAGACGGAATGTCCTCAAATCCAAGAGTGCCATCCAGGAAGGCCGCCACTGCTACCTCGTCAGCCGCATTCAGGGCAATGGTTTTTGCCCCTCCCGCTTCGACTGCCTCGTAGGCTAAACGTAAGCAAGGAAATTTGTCCAGGTCCGGAGGACTAAAATCCAGTTGCCGCAACTCTGACACCGGGAACCGCAGATCTGATTCAATCCGCTCGGGATAGGTCAGTGCGTACAGAATCGGAAGCTGCATATCGGTCACCGACAGCTGTGCCAACAGGCTTCCATCGACAAACTCAACCATGGAATGAATCGTGCTCTGGGGATGTACCAGCACGCTCACCTGGCTCGCCGGCATGTCGAACAGGCGGCACGCCTCGATCACTTCAAACCCCTTGTTCATTAACGTGGCCGAGTCGATGGTGATGCGCTTTCCCATCTTCCAAGTGGGATGATTCAGCGCCTGCTCCACCGTGAGGTGGGCAAACTGCCGGCGCGGGGTGTGCAGAAATGGGCCGCCCGATGCGGTCAGCCAGATGCGATGCACTTCGTTGCGCCGTCCGCCACGCAGGCACTGATGGATGGCATTATGCTCGCTGTCAATCGGCAGCAGCGGCTTACCCTGCTTGTGTGCCTCGGCAACGATCAAGTCGCCCGCTGTGACCAGGCACTCTTTGTTTGCCACTCCGACCGTCTTGCCCGCCTTCACAGCTTCGTAAGTGGCTTCCAGTCCAGCCACGCCCACGATGGCGCTGACTACGAAATCGGCATCGGGATGCGTGGCCACCTTCACCGTTCCCGGCGAACCGTGTAGCACGTCCATCGCGTGACCGAGTCCAACTTTTTTGAGTGTGTCGTACAGGTGGTCTGCAGCCTCAGCCGACGCCATCGAAACGATCTTGGGATGCCACCGCCGCGCCTGCTCGAAGGCCAACTCAACGTTGCTTCCGGCGGCCAGGCTCACCACCGAGAAGCGATCGGGAAACGCCTCAACAATCTTCAGCGTGCTTTTGCCGATGGATCCGGTCGAGCCGAGTATGGCGATGCGTTTCATGGATGCCACTGTTAATGGTAACGCAAGGCGGGTCGTTTGCATTCGAGATAAAGTGCTGGAACCGCGCAGCGACGCGACTAATCGTTTGAGTCCCTCGGCGGCGGCACAAACACCTTAGCGACCATACGTCGTGGCAGATTGAGACGCGATGGCGAAATACTTGCTGAATCCAGCAACATAGAAAATGAGACCGACTGGCAACGCGAACAGGAGTGCGTCAATGCGATCCAGCAGACCGCCGTGGCCGGGTAGCAGGGTCCCTGAATCCTTCACACCTGCTCCTCTCTTGAGTGCCGACTCCACCAGGTCGCCTAACTGCGCGGCGACATTCACACTAACGGCATAGAGAGCTACCAGCCACACGGGAGCGAGTGCTTGCATGGCATGCGCATCGACACTTGGTGCAAGCAAATGCACGCTACGCAACGCGTTGGCGATTGGATCAATGTAGTGGAACAAAAGCAATCCAACCACAAGTGCTCCCAGTACCGACGCAATTGCCCCTTCCCACGACTTCCCGGGGCTGACTCGCGGAGCCAGCTTGTGCTTTCCGAATGCCCTGCCGACGTAATACGCCGCGATATCGCCGCACCAAACCAGCAGCATCAGGTACAGGACGAATACCGCTCCATTCCAGCCCGCCCGCAGCACCGGAAGTGAACCCAACGTGAATCCAACGTACGGCACCAGCATGTATGACACAGCGGCGTCAGGCAGCGCCTGTGAGAGTGGTTCTCGCCGCAAGCCGATAAGTAGCAAGATCAGAGGCGCGAACAACGTAACCACCGGCAAGCTGAAGAAGTACAACATTCCGGTTACCGCGCCGACACTAAACTTATCGTCAGGGCGTAGAGTTGCAACCAGTCCCGCGATCACGTAGAAGACGCCAAACGATAGCGCCAGGAAGGCGTAGCCGGCCACTCGAAACGGACGGAATCCCTGCGCCTCCGCGATGCTCAGATACTCATGCGCTGCCAGTAGCGCCACGCCCAGCACCAGCAGCGTGAACAGCCACAGCGGCGCCTTGAACAGCGCAATCACAACAAGGGGAATCAGGATGACTGCGGTCAGGACTCGTTTCACGAGGAGTGCCCATCGCCGATCAGGCCGCCAAAGCGCCGCTCTCGCTTCTGGAACGCCTCTATCGCCTCCAGCAACTCGCTGCCGCGAAAGTCCGGCCACAGAGTGTCCGTGACGAAGATCTCGGCGTAGGCCGCCTGCCACAGCAGGAAATTGCTCAGCCGCATTTCGCCGCTGGTGCGAATCAGCAAATCGAGTTCCGGAAGCCCTCTGGTGTACAAGTGCCGTGCGATGCCGGGTTCGTCCACCTTAAGATGATCGATGCCGCCGTTGCGCGACGCTTCCTTGACGATCGTGTTGAAGCAGTCCACCAGTTCCGTCCGCGAACTGTAATTCAGTGCCAGCGTCAGCACCATGCCGGTATTCTTCTCGGTCGATTCGCGCGCCCACGCCATTCGCTCCTGCACTTCCTGCGGTAATTCATGCTGACGCCCGATGTACTGCAGCCGGATGTTGTTCTCCATCATGGTCGGCAGCTCCATCATCAGGTAGCGACGGAGCAGGTTCATCAGGTAGCTGACTTCGCCCTTGGGACGTTTCCAGTTTTCCGTGGAAAAAGAATAGAGGGTCAGTGCAGGAATGCCGATGCGCGCGGCCGTCTCGATGGTCGAACGCACCGCAGCCACGCCCGAGCGGTGCCCCGCGATGCGCGGCAAATGGCGGCGTTTGGCCCATCGGCCGTTGCCGTCCATGATGATGGCGATGTGGTGGGGTAACCGCTCCAGATCGAGGCGGGAGTAGGTCTCAGCCTCTTTGCGGTTCAGCCCGGCCGGCACTTGAGCGCGCAAGGCTATACCTCTTCCAAACTATTGAAAATAGCACAGGATAGCAGTGGATGCAATGAACCTTCCGACCTTCTGCGGCGCAATGGGATTCACGACAAAATTCCTTTTGCTAATCGCGAACACGATTTCCACCATGTATCCATCCCTGTCCTGCGACCGCGAATTTCCCGGATCGATCAATCCCGCCCCAAAGAAAACGCCGAGGCGGGAGGCCTCGGCGTCTTCCGGTCGGCTTTAGTTCACGCGGTCTTCCCGGGGTCCACATCGCCGCTGGAGTGCGGACGTTGTGCCGGGACCTCGCCACGCAGTGGGGCCCAGAACTTTTGCGCTGCCGGTCACCGCTGAACAGCAGCGCAATCGTGCGAACGAACTAAGCGATGCGACGCGGATGAGAAACCAGGTCGCGAACCTGCGCCAGCACGCTGGTGCGCTGCATGTCGTCGAGCTGCTTGGTGAACACCGACATCTCTGCGATGAACGGGTCCGACAGAAGGTCATCGAATTCGGCTTGCCGCGACGGAGCGCACGCGCGCAGCAGTTCGGGCACGGAAACCGTCAATGCGTCTGCCAGCCGTGCCAGCGACGATAGCGTCGGCGTGGCCTTCTCGTTCTCGATCTTCGAGACGTAGGTGCGGGGCACGCCCATGCGCAGCGCCAGTTGACGCTGGCTCAGCCCACGACCCAACCGCAGGCTGCGGATGGCCTGTGCCACCTGCACTTCCGAGCGGCTGGCGCCTGCCGATTCGATCACCGGCAGCGGCTGCGCGAGGATTGGCTCCGGCTCGTCCTCATCCAGGGACGTGCGGCATTTACGGCAAAGGTTATTGCTGGTTCTGAACTGGACGAGATGACAGTGGTCGCATCTCACCACTTCCCGGTCTTCTACGGGCGCGAGAGTCGTTGCCATTCAGTTTTTGGGAGTGCCAGAGCAGGGCACGAATTCCCCACGGATCAATTCAACAGCCCCCTGATCCATTGGAACTATCGGTACTTTGCGGCATACGTTTGATAGAGTCAAGAGGGCAGATGGGCGAAACCCGAAATATCTGTGCAAATTCGATGCGCTCCGCCCACGTCGGCGGACAATACCCCGATAAATGCCGGAGAAAACCGCCATGACCCGCGACGATGCCTGGTGTTTACTAACTGAGTTCACCCTATCAGAAAGTCTTCGCAAACACGCACTTTCTGTGGAAGCCTGCCTCCGCGTCTACGCCCGCAAATTCGGTGAGGACGAAGAACTCTGGGGCATCGTGGGCCTCATTCACGACTTCGATTACGAAAAATATCCCACGGCCGAGGACCATCCCTTCAAGGGCAGCGAGATACTGAAAGAACGTGGCTATCCCGAACACGTTCGCCGCGCGATTCTCTCCCATGCCAGTTATTCAGGAGTCCCGCGCGAGAGCCTGCTGGAGAAAACTCTGTTCGCCTGCGACGAGCTCGCCGGATTCATCACCGCCTGCGCGCTGGTGAAGCCCAACAAGTCGCTGGCGGAAGTCGACGCCAGGTCCGTCAGGAAAAGAATGAAGGACAAAGCCTTCGCCCGCTCCGTCAGCCGCGAAGACATCATCTACGGTGCCGCCGAGATGGGCGTCGACCTCGACGAACATATCGCCTTCTGCATTGAGGCCATGAAGGGCATTGCTCAACAGTTGGGGCTGGCGGGACTGTCGCAACCGGATTGATCTGCGGTTCGCCCATTCATGCTGCTTTCGTTCCGATTTCAGTCGTGCTAACCTCCCAACGACCACAAATATCCTCGGTGAGACTTCCTCCACCGCGCTAGCCATACAGGCGCAGGTCGGACCTTAAACTTCGAGAGGTGATATGGCGCAGCCCGCAGAGGCTTTGCCGGAGCAAGGAGCCACTGCGAACCACGGTAGCGGTGAAGTTTCCCTTTATACGGGACGCTCGCGCAGTTCGAGAGCATGGCGTTTCACAATAGGTGGATCCTGCACCGTGTCGGTCGCGAAGAGGAATTCCCAACCTCTCCGGAAGCCAGCACCCTAACCGACTACGGATCCAGCTACCAGAACATCGAACATCTGCAGCCGTTTCCATATGACCGGGGAGCGCTCGTCGCGCTGGTTCTGGCCATCGCGATCCCGATGCTACCCGTAATCCTTGCCGAGATTCCATTTGCCTAGGTTTTGAAGGGATTGCTGAGTGCGGTGCGATAAACACAATGGTTTTGCCGTAACGAAACGGCCAATTGAAGAAGCTGTATTGGAGATCCTGATGAAAACTGGAAAATTGTATTTCGTCGTTGCGCTCGTGGCCCTGGTCGGGGTCGTGTCGTGCAGCAAGAACGAAGGTCCCGTCCGTGAGGCGGTTTCTCACAAAGACACCTACCAACAAGCCTACGTTTACGGCTTCCCGATGATCGCGGCCTACAAGGCCATGTATCAGTTCAATGTCGACAAAACCAACTCCCAGTACAAAGGCCCGTTCAACAAGATCATTAGCGACGCCCAGGTGTTCACCCCGAAGGACACCGCTATCGTTACTCCCAACAGCGATACACCATACTCCATGCTCGAGGTTGATCTTCGTGCCGAACCGATTGTCTTTTGCGTGCCCAAGGTCGACAAGAACCGTTATTACTCCGTGCAACTGACGGATATGTACTCGTTCAATTATGGATACGTCGGCAGCCGGGCCACGGGCAACGATCCTGGCTGCTACATGATCGCTGGGCCCGGCTGGAAGGGTGAGACTCCAGCCGGCATCAAGAAGGTATTTCATTCCGAGACACAATTTGGGTTGGTGATTTACCGCACCCAGCTCTTCAATTCAGCTGACATTAACAACGTAAAGAAGATCCAGGCGGGATACACTGCTCAGCCACTTTCGGCGTTTCTCCGCCAACCCGCCCCACCCGCGCCACCGTTGCCGGACTTCCCGACGTTTACCGAGGAAGCCTTCAAGGCGGACTTCCCCAAGTTTCTCAACTTCCTATTGCAGTTCTGCCCCGAGGTGCCGGAGGAAGCCGCACTTCGCGCGAAGTTCGCCGATGCCGGTATCGCCCCGGGCAAGCCGTTCGACTCAGCCAAGCTCACCGACGCCCAGAAGGCAGAGGTCGGACTGGGTGTCAAAGAAGGCTATGACGCGATCGGGAAACAGCGCGACAACATCGGCAAGACGATCAACGGCTGGGTCGTCGGATCGGCGTTTGGCGACCGTGCTTTCTACGACGGCAATTTCTTGTTGCGTGCCGCGGCGGCGTTAGCCGGGATATTCGGCAACGACGCGGTCGAAGCCATGTACCCGATGGCCAAAAGCGGCAGCGAAGGCGATCCGCTCGATGGCAGCAAGCACAACTACACCCTCACCTTCGCGGCAGGCCAGTATCCTCCCGTAAACGCATTCTGGTCGGTGACCATGTACGACGGCAAGACCCAACTCCTGATCGAAAACCCGATCAACCGTTACCTCATCAACTCGCCAATGCTGCCGACTCTGAAGAAGAATAAAGACGGATCGATGACCATCTACATCCAGAAAGACGCTCCGCCAGCCGAAAAGAAATCCAACTGGCTGCCCGCTCCCGACGGACCCATCTACATGGTGATGCGTCTGTATTGGCCGAAGGACACGCCGCCTTCCATCCTTCCGCCGGGCTCAGGCACCTGGCAACCACCGGGTGTACAAGTCGTCCAGTAGCTACTTTCAGCGTAAAAGGCTGGAGTGCGATGCTCCGGCCCTATTCATGCTGACTGTTGATGTGAGGTACGTCGTTCAAGAGCGGTTCGAGCGGGCATCCTCTGCCTGGCACCGGCAGTCAACTAAACGATGGTGTACGGCGGATTGAACTCCGGAATGCCCGCCCGCCGCCCGGCGATCCAACGAAGCACGTACACCGTCACCGGATCTGACAGTCCATGCGTGACATCGTTCGGCAGAACTTCCAGCAGCGTATGGGCACCAAGGTCCTTGTAGTAATCAATGTCCGGCTCGACCATGACGCATTGCTGTCCGCCGATTTTCTGCGTGTTGTTCTCATGAAACGTGAGCTGAACGTTCGCCTCGCCGAACTGGATCTGTTTCCAACTTGACGTCGAGCCCGGATGGAACAGCCACGGCGCGGGTTCGCGAGCGAAGTTTCCCTGCGCTTCCGCAGCTTTGACCTGGTCGATGAGTGCGGGACCGCACCACGCGAAGAAGCGGTCCTGGGCAAACGTATCGTCCCAGATCATCTGCTTCAGATAGTCCAGCGGTGTGCCTTGGGGCAGAAAAATCTGCTTCATCGCCGTGGTGAGGTTGAGCAGGGAAGCCAGAGACTTCGGCTTGTTCTCCATTGCGTCTTCGTAGCGCTGCTCACCCGCGGCGTCACCAATCCCGGCGGACAGAAAGGGAAGTTGGGCTTCGATGGTGTCCCACTTTGCATCAGCAAAGTTGAGTTGCGGATCCTTCGGTACCAACATCAGGTCGAGCGTCACTGGTTGTTGCGGTGAAAGCTTCACCGGGAAAAAGCCGGCTTGGCCATATTTGTCCGCGGAGACCAGGATCGAGTAATTGTCACCAGCGTTGTCATAAAAGGGCAGACCCTTCGCTGTCAGGCTGGCCTCCGGTACCTCTTTCAACAGGATCTGATTCTGCTTGCCGTCAGTGATGCGGTAGAGAATGTTCTTCCCTGATACGAACGCCTTGCGCGTCCCATCGAAAACGTTGATAGTGACTTCTGATTGAGTGGGGTTCGGGGTGGTGAAAGCAGCTTTTGCGGGAGCGGAAGCTTTGCTACGAGCCATACTGCCCCTCCTGCGTTTCTTGCCCAGCGAAATCCAGGACGTCCGGCGAGGAGACGCGAATGCGCGCTAGGGTTGAACGCTTGTACAGGGCGATTCTAGCGCGAATCGTCTCCCAAGGATTTGCAGTTTATCAGGCGCAATATCGAGCGCCGTGAAAACGCAGCAAGTAGTCAGAGTTAAGTTAAAGGGCTTCCGATTGCGTGCCCTCGGAGCGTATCCCTATCCCCGCAGCAGCTTCCTCACGTGTTCCACCACTGCACCCACGGCTACGTCTTCCCGCGTGCTACCCGCCCGTGTTACCACTTCCACCACACCGTCACCGAGCTTCTTGCCCACGTTAATGCGGTAGGGAACTCCGATCAGGTCCGCGTCCTTAAACTTCACTCCCGGACGCTCGTCGCGATCATCGAGCAGCACGTCGATGGCAGCGGCCTCCAGCGCCTTGGCGATGTCCTCGGCGCCGGTGTTAATCCTTTTGTCCGCTGTGTTGGTTGGTGTCACCACCACTTCAAACGGAGCGATATTCACTGGCATCCAGAAGCCGTTCTCGTCATTGTTCTGTTCGATGCAAGCGGTCAAGATGCGTTCGAGCCCGATACCGTAGCTGCCCATGATCGGCGTGATTTCCTTGCCGTGCTCGTCGAGCACGCGCGCGCCCATCGACTCCGAATACTTGTACCCCAGCTTGAAGATGTGCCCGATCTCCACCGCCTTGCCAATCTTCAGCGGATGCCCGCAGTTCGGACAGCCCTCACCCTCGACGGCATTGCGGACGTCGGCGACCACAGTCGCTTGGAAATCCCTTCCAGGCGTGACGTTGCGCAGGTGATAGTCGAGCTTGTTGGCGCCGCAGATCATCTCATGGCGGCCTTCGAGCCCACTGTCCATCACCGCCGTAAAGCCGTCTGCCAGCGCAGTCTGCGCAAATTGCGGACCGACCGGACCGATGAACCCGCCCGGCCCCGAAAAGAGCTGCTGCACCTCGTCGGCAGCCATCGGTCTCAACTCAGTAACCGCGGAATTCTTGCCGGGCTCGCCTTGCTTGCGCAATTCGCCATCCAAGATCGCGAGCAACTTGGTCTCGCTCACCGTGTGGTCGCCGCGCAGGAATACCGCCACCGCCTTCAACGCGTCAACCGTCTTCCCAGGCTCCGCCGCTCGCGCTCCTCGAACCGTCGCCATGTACGCAACGGCCTTGATGTCCTGATTGGGCGACACCTTCAGAAACTCAGACACGTCAGCAATCGCGCCTTTGCCCGGAGTGTGCACCAGCTCCGGCTTGCCATCGCCTGTTGGAGCAAGTTCCACCACCGGATCGAGCCGTGACGTGGCCTTTTCAATGTTGGCCGCATATCCGCAACTCGAGCAACTCGCCACCAGGTCCTCGCCCGCATCGGTGTACACCATGAACTCCTGCGAGCCCGATCCGCCCATTGCACCCGAGTCTGCATGGACGACCACAAACTTCAATCCGCAGCGCTCGAAGATGCGGCAATAGGCATCGTGATGTTTCTGGTAGCTGACATCCAGCCCGGCCGCATCGCTGTCGAACGAGTACGAATCCTTCATGGTGAACTGCCGCACCCGCAGCAGCCCTGACTTGGGACGCGGCTCGTCGCGAAACTTCTGCTGGATCTGGTACCAGATTTGCGGCAACTGTTTGTAGCTGCGCAGCTCTTTGCGCGCGATCTCGGTCATGACTTCTTCTTCGGTCATGCCCAGGCAGAGATCGCGTCCGCTGCGGTCCTTCAGGCGAAACATGTTGTCGCCCATCACCGACCAACGTCCGCTGGCTTCCCAGATTTCCCGCGGATGCAGCGCCGGCAGGTAAAACTCCTGCCCAATGCGGTCCATCTCCTCTCGCACCACCTGCGTGATCTTCAGCATGGAGCGATGACCGAGGAACAGGAACGAATAAATCCCGGCCGCAAGCTGTCGGATGTATCCGGAGCGCACCAGGAACTTGTGGCTGGCGACCTCGGCATCCGCCGGGGCCTCACGAAGGGTAGGAATAAAGAGCTTGGACCAACGATGCATGATTGTCTCTTCTAGCGGCTTCCGTTTGGAGTTGGAGAATCCTTTATTCTACCGGAATCGCGGTACATACTTTCATAGCACCGCGCCCGACCGTCTCTTGCATCCCACCCACCTCGCGATGCATCATCACACGATACGCAGAGGAGCCCGACCGTGTATCACTACGACCCAGCCACCGCCCTCGAAGAGTTGAATGACGATGCTGTCCTCCCCAATCCGGTTCACCTTCGCGACATGATGCTGCGCGCTCATCTCGATGCCGATCATTCTCTCGAATACAATCGCCTCTTTGTCGACTATCAGAAGCGCTTTGGCGAACTTCAGAAAGTCGGCAGGCAACTGCTCGAAGCGCTGGGCGCCGTCAAGAAATAGAACTTTCCACCTTGCGCCAGTGTCTATAGGAGAAACCGATGAAACTTCTCGTTCTCGCTTCCCTGATTGTTACGCTCGCAATCGCTTCCTTCGCCGCCGATGGTAAGCCGGTCACGTATACGAGCGGCACTGATACGGTGAACGCCGTTCTCTACACGCCGCAGGGTAAGGGTCCGTTCCCCGCGCTGGTCGTGATCCATGAGTGGTGGGGAGTGAACGACTGGGTCAAGGAAGAGGCTTCCAAGTTGGCCGACCAGGGATACGTGGCCCTCGCCATCGATCTCTATCGCGGCAAGGTGGCAACCACTCCGGAGGAAGCACACGAGATCATGCGCGGGGTACCCGACGATCGCGCGAGTCGCGACCTGCTCGCCGCGACCACCTATCTGGGTTCGCAGAGCAACGTCGATCCCAAACGCATCGGCTCCATCGGATGGTGCATGGGCGGCGGCTATTCGCTGAATCTTGCGGTCGCCGATCCCCGGCTGAAAGCCGCCGTGATCAACTACGGCCATCTCGCCTCCGATGACGCCACGCTGAAGAAAATCAATGCCTCCATTCTCGGGATATTTGGGGGCCAGGACAAAGGTATTCCAGTTGCCGACGTGACGAAGTTCGAGTCTCAACTGAAGGCGCTCGGCAAGACCGTCGACATTCACATCTTCCCCGACGCGGGACACGCCTTCCAGAACCCCAACAACAAGCAGGGCTACCGCGCCGACGACGCCGCTCAGGCCCGGAAGCTGACCACCGACTTCCTGGCGAAGTACTTGAAGCAGTAGATCGGCTGAGGTTGCAATGTTGCGAAACAAAAAGCGCGTGATCTGGATGCTCGCGTGGCTGGTAATCGCTTCCGCCCTGTGGGCGCTCGATGTCGAGATCACTTACGAGCGCAATGTGCGCCGCGGCATACCGGCGGACTTCCGAATTCATCATCCACACACTGTCTACAATTGGAGAGCGTAGAAACGCAGCGTCATACTATGACCTCGCATCGATGTGCCTCGACCGGATGATCAATGAGCCTGAATTCCGAAGTTCCGCTTTTGGTTTTCTCGTAGACATCTGAGACAACAGGGGAATGAAACCATATGCAGCGGACAATGCAGTCCCGCGCGAGA
>Ga0208714_1000097_pt1 | contig 27619 bp, 28 predicted proteins | sample NGESurshal072012_3_FD_184461 | JGI IMG/M metagenome (GOLD analysis project Ga0208714, IMG submission 184461) | Arctic peat soil microbial communities from Barrow, Alaska - NGEE Surface sample 415-1 shallow-072012 (SPAdes) | ecosystem: Environmental > Terrestrial > Soil > Wetlands > Peat ... | reverse complement strand
AGGGCCCTACGTCGCGACTCTTGGCGAATCGCTTCGGGTTCTCCAAGGTCAATACATAGGCCAAGGCGGTGACCGGCCCCACTCCTGTCACTTGCCGTACTAACTTCGTATGCCCATACTTCTCGCTGCCCAGCTTTTCAACCTGCTCGTCATACTCCTGGATAGAATCACTGATGGCCGCCACCAAATGCACCAGCGGTAGCAGCGATTCGCGTCTCTCCATGGGGAGCGACTCCTCTACCTTTTTTGAGAAGCTCGGACTGGCACACTTGGGTAGCCGTGCGCCCACACTCTTCACCAACCCGCGCGTGGTGTTGATCAGCTCCGTCCGCACTGCCACCAAGGCATCGCGGGCTCGTAGAATCACCAGGTCCTGTCGCACTTCCGGGCTGCGATGCTGGACCGGGTGCAACGACTGCGGATCCGTCCGTCCCAACCGGGCCAGCTTATTCGCATCGATCCGATCATTCTTTCGTTTGCGACGCTTCGACCCTTCCATCAACCGTGGGTTGGCCACCAGCACTTCGTGCCCATAACCGGAGATGACTTCCTGCACCCAAGCGGAGTGGGTCCCCACTTCGATGACCACCCGCGCCGCTGGCAAGCCCTGGAAAAACTCCGCTACCGTCTGCTTGGTCATCGGCAACCGTCCCTCGATCAGCGTCTCTCCCTCCGGGCCCAAAATGCAGTAGACGCTCCATTGGTCACCCAGATCCACTCCCACCGTCAGACGATCCAGGTTGGGGCGAAGCCCGCCTCGCTGCTGCTCTTTTCCCGCACGGTAGATCCAGGATGCCTCGCCGGTGGAATTTCCGCCAGAAGTCACCATGACCACGCACCGCACTGAGCAGTTATTAGAAGAACGACGGGCCGTGTGACGGCAGGGACACTATGGGCAGCGGCGTGGCCGATTGAGGGGTGGATGGCAGCTCTATGGTTATCGCCGACCCGCCGCCCAGCAGGCTGCGGCCTGACATCTGTCCCCGGTGTTCCTCCTGACCGTGGCCACCAGCGCCCTACGTTTCTGCAATAGTCGTCATATTCCGCACCGAACTTCTTGTGCAACGTTGGCTCTTCATAAAAGACGACAAACAGATGCACACCGAGGGCGACGGCTGCTACGGTGGCGATCGCGACCAGGTTGGCGTGTCCGAAGACCACCCAAAGCCCGATCCATCCGGCTGCGAATCCCACATACATGGGGTTTCTCACGTAGCGGTAGAACCCCACCACCACCAATCTCTTTGGCGGTGCAACGGGCGCGGGTGTGCCGTGTCCTGTCCATCCAAAGTCCCACACACAGCGCAGGGCTACTGCAAATCCAAGCACCGACGGAATAGCCGCCAGCCATCGCCAACGCGACGCACCTGCTGTTTCCACGCGGAAGCCGAGCCACCCGGGCAGCAGCCAGAACCATAATGCGAAGAACGCCGCGCCCACTACCAGGGCGGCTACCGTTGCCGGCCAGTGATTCGCCTGCGAGACCGCCCGCTTGCTTCCAGACTGTCCACCCACCATAGACCCTCCTGTCGTGCATAATGCTGCCGCAGTCGCTGCTCCAAGAGCGGCGGATTCCGCCGATGAACCTGCGATAACATAACTCGCAAAGGGTTGACTGTGCCTGCAGTGGAGATTGCATGATTGAGCGCAACCCCGGAGGAACGTAATGGATCTTAAGACTTTGCTCGACACACCTCCATGGGACTGGCCGCGAGATGCCGGATGGACGTTGCGGAAGGTTCTGGTTGATCAGCGAGCCAATGAATCCGATCGGCTGGTCGCTGCCGAGCTAGCCGGCGATTTTACAGTGATCAACAAAGATTTGGCCGATGCCTTATTGATGGTTGTGTGCAGTGCCGCCGAGACAGATCAACTGCGCGCCAGGGCGGCAATTTCCCTTGGGCCGGTACTGGAACAGGCGGATACGGATGGATTCGAGGATCCGGATGATGTACCCATTACGGAGCCCACGTTTCGTAACATACAAAGCACGCTGAAGAAGCTTTACCTCGATAACAGCACCCCCAAGGAAGTACGACGGCGAATTTTGGAAGCATCGGTGCGCGCCCCCGAGACTTGGCACCAGGATGCGATCAAGAATGCATATTCCAGCGGGGACAAAGAGTGGATGCTGACAGCTGTGTTTTCGATGCGCTGGGTTCGCGGTTTTGACGAGCAGATACTGCAAGCCTTGAAGAGCGACGATCCTGAGATACACCTTGAGGCAGTCCACGCGGCCGGCAACTGGGAACTGGATGCGGCCTGGCCTCACGTGGTCGAACTCATCAATGACGCTCACACCCCAAAGCCCTTACTGCTTGCCGCCATCGGCGCCGTTGGCAGTATACGTCCCGCGGAGGCGGGGGAAATACTAGTAGATCTGGCCGACTCCGACGACGAAGAAATCGCTGAGGCCGCCGACGAGGTTATGGCGGAGGCTGAAATAGCTTCAGGCGAGGAAGACGACGAAGAGGACGAGTGGATTAATTGATCGGCAGCATGCCTTTGCGAATAGGGAGTCTGCTGCACGACCTGAGAAAGAGGCTGTGAATTTGACTCCGGCGTCCTCTGCGGCAGCCACTTCGCGTGTTTGTGCGGGCAGGCGAAATGCCTGGCGCCTCGTGCACACTTGGCAGCCGCCCGTGTCAATCACACTGCGAATCGTGAAACGGCCCAGAATTCGGGAAAGTAATAATTGCGTTGCCCCTTTCTTCCGACCAGCTGCCAGTGAGCTTACCTTCTGCGACCATGAGATCCAGCATGAACGACACACGCCCTTTAGGGGATCGAGCCAGGGTTCAGAGCTGACTTCGTCATTGTCCCAAATCCCCGCCTCAATCGAGCGCGCCGCTATTACCTGTACAAAACCGACAGGATACCCAAGCAACGTCGCTACATGGTCGGTATAGGGGCCAACCATGTCGGACGCGAGCAGAACCATGCCGCCTGAAAGGTGTAGCTGTCCTCGGCAAGGTTTTCGTCCATGCCCCAGATGTCGGTCTTCATGGACTGCAGGGCATTACGTCTATGACGGCTTTCAGTTGCCGGAATTGTTCAGGGCGTACGTGAAAAAGTCATGCCGCGCGCACTACGGCACTAGATCCTCAGGCAATCCTGCGGCATCAGCTTGCTTTACGGGAAGTCAGACAGAGATTGCACAGGACGAGCATGGCGCTGGGACCGCACCCCGCCATTGTCTTGCCAGCGGCCCCACCGACCGAGCGTACCAAAAGCGTACCAAATACCGGCAAATATACCGGTATCTCCCGTTACTAACCCTATCTAACCTCTTTATAGTCAATAGCCGGTGGGTCGATGGCGACCGTGTGAAGATGGCACTCTACCGCTGAGTTAAGCGCCCACAACTGCGGTAATTAAGATTGTAACAAATTCTTCGGAGCTGCTCCTCGCCGCCCGCGCCCAATCGCCGCTGCTTTTCACTTCACGTCCTTCATTGGCGTCAACGTCGAGTAGGCGTGCCCATCCTTGTCCGTCGCCCGCGCAATCACCGCACCAAACCCGCCGCGCAACTCTGGATATTTCGTCAACAGCGCCTTGCTCACAGCAAGGTTTTCTTGCGCTGCCAGCGTTGCGTTGGCCGCACCGGACGTCTCATATTGCACTCGCAAATCGAGATCGCCTGGTACCGGGACCGCCGCCATGTCAGTGACCTTGAACGTCTTTCCTCCCGCCGCCAGTTCCAGCGGCGCGGTGGCGCTCGGCAGATCGCTGGGACGCGCGGCCTGTAGCTCGTTTGACAGCTTGTCCAGTAGCGGGGTCCCCATGAAATCCACCGGAGCGATCAAGTCCCATGCTGTCAGATAGTAGTACCAGGCGTTGTACCGCTGCCCCTTTTCCTGGTATTCGCGCGCCTTGCTCAGGAACCACTGTCCGTCATGTTTGCCGATGGAGTTCAGCCGGGCGTAGTAGCCGGCCAGCTTCCACGAATTCTTTCCCATATCCTGCAGGATCAAGGTCAGTGTGATTGGGTTCTCGCCGGTGACTTTGGCGATCGACACTGCGTAACGTCCGGGCGGAAGGTTGGGAATCGAGAATCCCACGCGGTCGGCGGAGTTGTAGATGCCGCAATAAAATTCCGCCCGCTGCGCCGTAGTCTTCGATTCGCTGGCGTCGAGCACAAAAACTCGCGTCTCCGACGGCGGTGCCTCGGCAAAATACAATTGGTTGGACAACACGGCCTGCTCAATGCCCGCGAAGTTTGCGGCGATCTCCGGAATCGCGCTCGCCCGCAGGCCAGCCACGTCTCCCTGGGCCGACATATTGAAGTACAGTTGGGCCGCCGCCTCGACCGCCTTGCTCGTGGGCGCATCGATTTCCGGGCCGGTGTAGCAGGTCTGCGCTGGTGCTCTGCAAACCACCGCCAACAGCAGCAACACGACGCTCAGAACGAAACGGTGGCAATCTCGTAGCAAGGGCACAATTGGCTTCCAGTTCGTGATCGGAACCACGCGACGGCGAAATCTTCCCGGAGCAGCAACCCTTCCGCCCGTCAGGGGTTACAATGACAGTCCGGGAGAGCCACCAACACCGCGCTTGTCCCTCAACTTTATGTTACGCCCCAGCGGAAGACTCGGGTTGGCATTGTTGCTGCTGGCCGCCTTCACGGTTTCAGCACAGAAGATCGTCGCGCAGATTTCGTCGCCGCACCCTGCACAGGCGTCTTCGAATAAGACTGCCGCTGCGACTCCCGCGCACAAGTCACAAGCCCACGCCGGGAAATCCACGCCAGAGCCTGAAGTCCCGCAAACTTCCCCGCCTCCACCCACGCTGGAGCAGCAGCCTCCCGCTCCGCCCCAGGTTTCGTACTCGAACGGCCTACTCACGATTGACTCTCAGAACGCCACCCTCTCGCAGGTGCTGCACTCGGTGCAGGTCCAGACCGGAGCTGCGATCGACATTCCCGCCGGCGCGGGAAGCGAGCGGGTCGTTGCCAGGCTCGGACCGGGAAATCCCAGGGATGTGCTGGCTTCGCTGCTAAACGGATCGAAGTTCAACTACGTGATTTTGGGTGAGCCAAACAACTCCGGACGCGTGCAGAAGATCATCCTGTTGTCGAAGAACAGCTCTGCTGGCGACAACGTTTCTGCAACCACCGCTCAGAATATTGCCCGCCCGCCATCGCCATCGCAGGCGGTCGAGCCAGCCGAGGACGAGTATCCTCCGCCCGACCAGGAAACCGATAACCAAAACCAATTGCAGCCTGGGCAGCCCGGGATGCCGGGAAGCGAGCAGTTGCAGCCCGACGTGATCAATACTGCGCCGGGACAGAATGCTGCCGGAGCCCGCACTCCCGAGCAGATGCTGCAGGAACTGCAAAGAATGCAGCAGCAACAGCAGCAACTCCAGCAGCAGCTCAATCCCTCGAACCAGCAGCCAACACCGTTCCCCAGCCAGCCGCAACCGATCTCGCCCCAGTAGTCGGATCGAATCGTTCCGCGTGCCAAAGCGGCGTCCCCGCGAGGACGCCTCTTCTTCGAGTTGCAACTGTACGACTCAGGCCGTGACTTTTCCCGCCACCAACTCCGCCAGTGATTCCTGGTACGGGGCCCGCGCCACGCCGCGCTCCGTGATGATCGCTGTCACATACTTGCTGGGAGTCACGTCGAACGCGGGATTCTCCACCCGCACTGCGTCGGGCGCAATCTGCTTGCCCGCCAGGTGGGTCACTTCCGTGGAGGCGCGCTGCTCAATCGGGATCTTGCTGCCATCCGTCGTGTTCAGGTCCACCGTCGAAATCGGCGCCGCCACGTAGAACGGGATGCCATGTTCCTTGGCCAGCACCGCCACCGTGTAAGTACCGATCTTGTTGGCCACGTCGCCATTGGCGGCGATGCGGTCCGCACCCACGACCACCGCATCGATCTTGCCTAGCCGCATCATCGCACCCGCCATGTTGTCGGCGATCAGCGTGGTGGGGATGTTGTCTTTCATCAACTCCCACGCTGTCAGACGTGATCCCTGCAGAAATGGCCGCGTCTCATCGGCGAAGACTTGGATCTGCTTGCCCGATTCCACGGCGGCGCGAATCACGCCCAGCGCCGTTCCGTATCCAGCCGTTGCCAGTGCCCCGGCGTTGCAGTGCGTTAACACGCCTCCGCTACTGGGCATCAGTACCGCGCCGTGCTTGCCCATGGCTTCATTGGCGGCGATGTCCTCCACCAGCATGCGCTGGGCTTCGGCCACCAACTCCTGCCGGATCTTCTCCAGCGGTTGCGCCCGCAATTGCTCGAAGCGGTCGCGCATCCTGCGAATGGCCCAGAACAGGTTCACCGCCGTGGGACGCGTCCCCGCCAGCACATTGCAAACTGTGTCGAACTCGCGTTCCAATTCCGGCATCGTTTTCGCCGATGATTGCAATGTGCCCAGCGCCACTCCCATCGCGGCCGCCACTCCGATTGCCGGGGCCCCGCGCACGATCATGGTGCGGATCGCATCCGCAACTTCTTCGTAGCTCTTGCAGGTGACGTATGCCTCTTCCGTCGGCAGCTTCGTCTGGTCGATGAAGCGTACGCCTGCTTCCGTCCATTCCAGTGTTTTGATCATCCGTTATTTCGTTCCCAGAAGTTTCACGTGCTCTGCGCGCACATCGTTGGCCGTGAACAGCGCCACAAACGGTGCCGGGGTGGCGGCCTCTTCCACGTTGACGCGTCCACCCGCTTCCTGCCGTTCCACCAGGCACAACACGCCCGTCACTTTGAATCCATATTCGCGCGCTGCTTCAATCGCCTGCACGGTGGACGCCCCGGTGGTACACACATCATCCACGATAACCACGCGCGCGCCGTTCTCGCGGAAGCCCTCGATACGCTGGCCAGTGCCATGCGTCTTCTCCGCTTTGCGTACCAAGAACCCGTCAATCGGCGTCCCCAGTTGCGCGCTGATCACCGACGTCGCCACCACGATCGGATCGGCGCCCATGGTCAGCCCGCCAATCGCGTCCGCCTCCCAGCCACGGTCGCGGATCGCTTGCAGTACCGCTTCGCCAGTGGCCAGTGCTCCCGCGGCATCCAGTGTGGTCAACCGGCAATCGATGTAATAGTCTGAAGTTCCGCCGCTGGAGAGCTTGAAATTTCCCAGGCGAAACGACTTCTCCGCCAGCATCGCCAGCAGCTTTTCACGTGCTTTTCCCATGCGACTCCACGATACCATTTTCAGTTGGCCACCTTTTCCAGATGGCGAAAGTGATCGCTCGCGAACCACAGTATTCCAAACAACGTGCTGTTATAGCCGCAGTGCATCAGGAAGGACGCTGCCACCGAATTCGTGCGCTCGCGCACCAGCGTGAACACCAGGCCCACCACGAAGATGGCGAGCACCGGGGCCCACGCCCATCCCAGTTGTATACCGTGAATGCCGGCAAACGCCCCCGCCGTGACCACCACGCCCACCGCCACGCCCCACGCCCGGCGGAACAGCGGGTACAACATTCCGCGAAAGAACAACTCCTCCAGTAGCGGAGCCAGCGTGACCCCGAACGCCGCCATCAGGTACGCTCCTGTGGCATCGCTGAAAAATTTATCCACAGGAAGCGACTTGGGAATCGGCAGCCAGCGCGACGCGAACTCCACAACCACGGCAAAGAAGATTCCCGAAAGAAAAAGGCCCACCGCCGCCGCTCCCGGCCAGTTCCAGCGGATCGCCGTCAAGAAACTTTCGTCCGATTTGCCGCGCACCAGCGCGATCATGAACAAAATCACCACGGGATACGCCGCGAGTTGCGATCCGATGACGACGATGGGGTTCGTCGCCAGGTCGCCCAACGACACGTGATGCTTGCTGGTGACGACGTGCGCGATTCCCAGTGCAATAATGCTGAACAGCAGGATCGCCGCCACCGTGAAACCCAGGACGGCTATCGCATCCCAGATCGACCAAGGCGGGAACCCAATGCGCCGTGGCAACGGGGGCAACGCCTCCTCCGTACTCAAAGGTGGCAGACCCGGCAGAATTTCGCTCCACGTCGCCGTGCTCTCCTCTGGCGTTGCCATCGATGGTTCCAGAGGCTCTTGTTCAGGGTCCATCATGGTAGTCAGTTTCGAACCTGTCGCGATACCCTACGCGATCTTTCCATTGGACGCGCCCAGCACCAACTTGGCGAGCGCTTGTCCGGTGTACGACTTCTTGGTCCGCGCCACTTGCTCGGGTGTGCCCTGGGCCACGATGCGCCCGCCGTCTTCGCCGCCCTCCGGTCCCAGGTCGATGATCCAGTCCGCGTTGCGGATTACGTCCATGTTGTGCTCGATGATGATGATGCTGTTGCCCAGGTCGGTCAACCGGTGCAGCACCTCCAGCAGCTTGCTCACGTCGTCGAAGTGCAGGCCGGTGGTGGGCTCGTCCAGCAGGTAGAGCGTCTTGCCGGTCTGGCGCTTGCTCAGCTCGCGCGCCAGCTTGATACGCTGCGCCTCGCCGCCTGATAGTGTCACAGCCGATTGCCCCAGGTGAATGTATCCCAGCCCGACGTCCACCAGCGTTTGCAGCTTCTGCTTGATCTGCGGAATGTTTTCCAGCACCGGCAACGCATCCGCCACCGGTGTCTCCAGCAAATCAGCGATCGAATGGCCCTTGTACTTTACCGCCAGCGTCTCGTGGTTGTAACGCTTGCCGCCGCATACTTCGCACTGAACGTACACATCAGGCAGGAAGTTCATCTCGATGCGCCGTTGCCCGTCGCCTTGGCAGGCCTCGCAGCGCCCTCCCGCCACATTGAATGAGAAGCGTCCTGCCTTGTAGCCCCGCTCCCGTGACTCGGGAAGCATGGCAAACAGATCGCGGACCTGCGTAAACATGCCTGTGTAGGTTGCCGGATTCGAACGCGGGGTGCGCCCAATCGGCGACTGGTCGATGCGAATCACCTTGTCGATAAATTCCGTGCCTGCGATGCTCTTATGCAAGCCCGCCTCTTCGCGGGAGCCATAAATCGCTTTCGCCAGCGCGCGATACAAGATGTCATTCACCAACGTTGACTTGCCCGAACCCGAGACTCCCGTCACCACCGTCATCACGCCCAGAGGGAAGCTGACATCGATCTGCTGCAGGTTGTTTTCGCGCGCGCCCAGAATGGTGATCGCCTTGCCGTTGGTCTGCCGCCTCGCGAAGCGGTACATCACCTGCTTTTGTCCAGAGATGTATTGTCCCGTCAGCGAACGCGGAAAATTCTCGATCTCAAGTGGAGTCCCGCTGGCCACCACTTCGCCTCCATGTCGTCCCGCGCCCGGCCCCAGGTCAATCACGTAATCGGAGCGGCGGATGGTGTCTTCATCGTGCTCCACCACCAACACGGTATTGCCCAGATCCCGCAGCGACTCCAGCGCCTGCAACAGCCGGTCGTTATCGCGGTGATGCAGTCCAATCGACGGTTCGTCGAGCACGTACAGCACTCCTCGCAGCTTTGAGCCAATCTGTGTCGCCAGCCGGATGCGCTGGCCTTCGCCGCCACTCAGCGTCATCGCCGAACGATCGAGCGAGATATAGCCGAGGCCAACCGCGTTCAGGAATTCCAGCCGTTCGGCAACCTCGCGGCGTATGCGCCCGGCGATCTTCTCCTCGCGCTCGTTCAGCTTAATGCGTCCCGCCGCCTCCACCGCGCGCGAAACCGGCATCGCGGTGAAGTCTGAGATCGACATGCCGTTCACCTTCACCGCCAGGCTCTCCGGCCGCAGCCGTTTGCCGTCACATGCCGGGCAACGCGTCGCCGACATGTGATCCAGCAGCCAGTCCCGATAGCCCTGCGACGAACTGTCTTCCATGTTCCGGCGCAAATAGGCGAACACGCCGAGGAATCCGCCCTTCTTCTTTTCGCCCTGTTCCGGCCCATACAAAATGAGGTTCTGCGTCTTTCGTGGAAGCTGTTCAAACGGTTTCGCAAGATCGAAACCATAGGCCGCCGCTGCCAGCTGCAGCGAGTGGATCAGGTTCTGCGAGGCCGATCCCGGTCCCAGTCCGCCGTCCAGCAACGGCTTCGACCAGTCGGTGACCACCTTCGCCGGATCGAAGTCGTACTTGCTGCCTAGTCCATGGCACTCCGGACAAGCGCCATACATGCTGTTGAACGAAAATGAACGCGGCTCCAGCACCGGAACGTTGATCCCGCACTCCGGACAGGCTAGCTTCGATGAGTACAGCTTTTCATCCCCGCCGACTACCGCAACCTGAACCAGGCCGCCTGCCAACTTCATCGCCGTTTCCACTGCCGACGCCAGCCGCCCCTCGATTCCGTTCTTCACCAGCAACCGGTCCACCACTACTTCAATGGTGTGGTTCTTGCGCTTGTCGAGCTTGATGTCCTCGTCGGCCAGGTGGTGCAGTTCACCATCGATGCGGGCGCGGACAAATCCCTGCTGCACCAGTTTGTCCATCTCTTTCTTGAATTCGCCCTTTCGTCCGCGCACCATGGGCGCCAGGATCATCACCCGGTCTTCCGATTCCAGGTCCATCACCCGCTGCACGATCTGCTCCGCCGACTGCCGCGAGATCTCGCGTCCGCAGTTCGGGCAATGCGGTAGCCCAATCGAACTGTAGAGAAGTCGCAGATAATCGTAGATTTCGGTAATGGTCCCGACCGTCGACCGCGGACTGCGGCTGGTCGTCTTCTGCTCGATGGAGATCGCCGGACTCAGCCCGTCGATGCTGTCCACGTCTGGCCGCTCCATCTGGTCGAGAAACTGCCGCGCATACGCCGACAGGGTTTCCACGTAGCGGCGTTGCCCCTCGGCGTAGATGGTATCGAAAGCCAGTGACGACTTGCCCGAGCCGCTCAGCCCCGTGATCACCGTCAGGGTGTTGCGGGGGATCTCGACGCTGATGTTCTTCAGGTTGTGCTGCCGCGCTCCCCTGACACTGATGTGCGTAATTCCCATGGTTCGGTTGCCGACAATTCTTCGAAAAGTGACGCCTGGCCGAGCTCCGAGGTCAAGAAACCCCGCATCTGGTTCGGGATGCCATCCCGAAGCCGTGATATCCATCCTGATCGCACTAGAGAGTCCACAAGAGGGAAGACGTAGCTCGACTCCAGTATCTTATTTGGCAACACCGAACAGCGTCAACGCGCGGTAGAGTAAGTTCTAGCCGCACCGCGGTGTTTTGAGGTGAACCCCCATCGCCCCATTTCCGCCATGAGAGCATTCTCAACCGCCGTCGTTGGGCTGTAGAATGAGAGGGATATGACGCCGTTCCTGCTTTCGTTCCTTTTACTCTTTACCATCATCGTTGCTTTCGTTTTCGGGATCTCAGTGGGTTATTGGGCGGTTTGCGGCATCCTCTATTTCTTCAACCCTGACCGGAAGCAGAAGAAGCCAACCCCCACTCCCACCCTCGCCCCCTCTCCCAGCGGCGACTGACGCTTCCACGCCCGTTTTGCCCTTCTCATCTTGAGCGCAGGCGGCCTTGCCGCCGAAGTCGAAAGACCTCTTTCTTGCACAATGACCTGTTCTTCGCGATGATGATCCCAATGGCAGGCGAACAGTGCCTCGCCCAACTAGAGTAGCCGCATTTCGCATCGTCTAGCCTCATTATTGGACGCCACTGAGGCAATTCTCCTCACCCCCGCCCGTTTACCAGTTGCAAACCTCCACAACTTTCTTGCCTGATGTTGCGAAACGCATCACGTTCACAGGTGACGACCGTCACAGAAGTGCTCCGTCCCCTAGGAACACACTGATCATGCACAGGTTGTGATCGTGTGTGCGGGCCAATCGTGGAGAAGTTCAGTCCGTTAATTAGTATCACTGTTATTCTCGGTCCGCTTTAATAGACGGTACCTCTTGAAGGGGATGGAATGAAGAAGGTCGTCGTAGCTGTAATGCTCACCGCCCTGGCGCTGTTTCTGATTTTGCCGAATCTGTCGTGGGGCATTTAGCCCGGCGATTCGTCGAAGAAGCCCAGTCACGCGTCGGCCCGCATGGGTGTCAATCAGGCCTAAGCGTTGAAGTTGGCGGCCGACGCTAAGATTTGAGCAATCAGTAGTTTCCAGCCGGCGCCATCACCCGAGACGCCCCAATTGCGAGGGGCTGCCTCTTGATGCAATCAGGGTCGGTCGTGCGTTACAGCAGCAAGTTTCGGGCCCCGCAGTCTGCGGCGCAAGACAGGTTTGCGCGAAGCTCCAGGGAATGCCGTACCCTTTTCTTGACCGCAGCAGTGTCCCCGGACCCCGGCCTTCCAAGACCCGCCCGGCATGCGGTCTCCTCACCGACGAATCGATTTCTGGCCGTGAAATCCCGTCCTCTGGCGCGCGCCGCTTCGCCCGGACGGGATTTTTGCTGCCCTTTCAGCGATTTGCCCGACTACGTCCTTTTCACGCCGCTCTCTACTGCGGTGGACCGCTCGGGCGCGCCCGGAGTAAGCAATGAGCAAGGGAATTCTCTACGATGCCACGATGTGCATCGGCTGCAAGCAGTGCGAGCAGGCCTGCGCTTCCGAAAATGGCCTGGCGTACGACGACAAAATTGCAGCTCAGGATGTCACATCAGCGCATAAGTACACCACCGTCCTCACCAAGGACGACAAGTTCATGCGCAAACTCTGCATGAACTGCGACGATCCGGCCTGCGCTTCCGTTTGTCCGGTAGGAGCTCTCCAAAAAACCGCACTTGGTCCCGTCACCTACGACAAACACAAATGCATGGGATGCCGTTATTGCATGGCGGCCTGTCCCTTCAGCGTTCCCAAATACGAATGGGACAAGGCGGTTCCCGGCGTGCGCAAATGCATCATGTGCGCGCCTCGTGTGGCCGAAGGCAAACCGACGGCCTGCGCGGAAATCTGTCCCACCGGCGCCACCAAGTTTGGCGACCGCGACGAGCTTCTGAAGGAAGCCCGCAAGCGCATCCAAGACAATCCCGGAACCTATCTGCCTCACATCTACGGCGAAACGGAAGTTGGCGGGACCTCCGTACTGCTGCTCTCCTCGCTCGACTTCCAGAAGTTCGGCTATCGCAATGATCTGACCGAGCGTGCCTTGCCGCTCTATACCTACCAGGTGTTGTCGCGTATTCCCGACTTCGTCCCCCTCTTCGGAGTACTGCTGGGCGGCGTTTACTGGATCACGCATCGCCGCGAAGATGTGGCCGAAGCCGAAGGCCACGATAAAGACAAGCACTCAACTCACGACCAAGGCGGTGCGCGATGACAGTCCCCAAGTTTCGCTTCACATTCTGGAAGGCTGTATTCCTCGCAATCATGGCGGCTGGCGTTTATGCCACGTACATCCGCTTCGCCCACGGGCTGGGCGCTTCCACCAACCTGAGCGATCAGTTCCCTTGGGGACTCTGGATCGGCTTCGATGTCATGTGTGGAGTGATGCTGGCGGCCGGCGGCTTCACCCTGACCGCTGCCGTGCACATCCTGAACATCGAGCGCTGGCACTCGATCGTCCGTCCCACCATCCTCACTGCTTTTATGGGATACCTGCTGGTGTGTGCCGCCCTGATGTATGACCTCGGGCTGCCCTGGAACATCTGGCATCCGCTGGTCATGCGCAATCCGCACTCGGTGATGTTTGAAGTCGCCTATTGCGTGATGCTCTACACCGCCGTCCTCGCGCTGGAATTCTCGCCCATCGTCTTCGAACACTTCAAATGGCGTAAGGCGTTGCTGGTGGTTCGCCGCGTCATGATGGTGTTCGTCATCCTCGGCGTGATTCTTTCGACCTTGCACCAGTCCTCGCTGGGCACCTTGTACCTGATTATGCCCAATAAGCTGCACCCGTTCTGGTACAGCCCGCTGCTGCCGGTGTTCTTCTACATTTCGGCCATCGCGGTCGGCTTGGCGATGACCATCTTCGAGTCGTCGATGAGCTCGAAGTACTTTGGCCGCGAACTCGAACTCTCGATCCTGAAAGACCTCGGACGCGTGCTGGTAGTGGTGCTCGCCATCTACGGCATCCTGCGCTTTGAAGACCTCTTTCACCGCGGAGTGCTGGGGATGGTCTTCGTTTCGGGATACGAGCAGCGTTTCTTCCTGCTGGAGATGTTCCTCTCGGTCGTCGCCCCGCTGGGACTTCTGCTGGTTCCCAAAGTGCGCAACAATCCCCAGGGCTTATATCTGGCGGCAGTTTTGACATTGCTGGGATTCGTCACGAATCGCCTCAATGTCGCCATCACTGGCGTCGAAAACTCCGTTGGTGCGCGCTATACCCCGAAGTGGACGGAAGTCGTGATTACGGCCATGTTTGTCGCGCTGGGCTTTGCCATCTTTGGCTTTGTCGCCCGCTATCTGCCCATCTTCCCCGAGGAGACGGCGCACTTACCGGCGATGAGTCAACCGCAAGGCGTGCGCGCGGAAGTTGCGGTGCCTGTTCATGCCGGAGACTGACCAACCCGACGGCGACCGCCACAAACCCGCCTGGCTGGTGGGTATGGGGCGCAGCATCAGCGCCAAGCTGATGGTGTCGATCTTTGTCACCATGCTGGTGATCTTCGCTCTGCTGGGCTACTTCAGCATCCGCCTACATCAGAAACACCTCGAGGCTGCCGCCCTCGTCAGCGCCGAGCAGCAGAGTGAGGTTCTCCGCCGTAGCGCCTCCCATTACATGCTCAAAGACGATCGCGACGGTCTCTACCAGATGATGATCAACATGGCCGACCAGCCCGGCATTGTGCGGGTGCGGATCATGAACTCCGAGGGCGTCATCAGCTACTCCACCGCTCCTTCCGAGGTGGGTGGCACGGTCAATAAAGATGCCGAGGCCTGCTACGGATGTCACGAACATTCCAAGCCGCTTGCTCTGCTGAAGCGTTCGGACCGTTTTCGCGTTTACCATGCCGGAGATTCCCGCGTGCTGGGTGTGATCACTCCCATCCAGAACCAGCCCGAGTGCTCGAACGCAGCCTGCCATGCTCATCCCGCCAGCGTTCAGGTTCTCGGTGTGCTCGACACCAATCTATCGCTGGAGAAGGTTGACATCAGCCTGGCGCAGGAGCGCCGCACCATGCTGGCCTACACCGCAATTGCGTTGCTGATTGTGGTCTTCCTCAGCGGACTGTTCATCTGGGTCGAGGTCCGCAACCCGCTGCGCGCCTTGAAGGCCGGCACCGAGCGTGTCGCCAAGGGGGAACTCGGTTTCCACATTCCAGTGAACTCCAACGACGAGGCCGGCGAGCTGGCGCACTCGTTCAACGACATGAGCAGCCGCCTGCAACTGGCGCAGGCCGAGATCACCGCCTGGGCCCGCACCCTGGAAGATCGTGTCGAGGAAAAGACCCGCGAGCTCAAGCAAGCCCACAAGCACATGGTCCAGGTGGAGAAGATGGCAACCATCGGCAAGATGGCCGCGGTCGTCGCCCACGAGATCAACAACCCGCTCTCCGGCATTTTGACCTACTCGCGCGTGGTGAAGCGCTGGATCCAGAACAACTTCGCCTCCGCCCCGCGCACCGAAGAGATGAGTGGATCGCTCGACCTGATCGCCAGCGAGAGCAAGCGTTGCGGCGAGCTGGTCAAGAACCTGCTTTCGTTCTCGCGAATCACGCCCATGAACCTGGAGTGGAGCGACCTCAGCCAGGTCATCGACCGCTGCATCCGCCTGGTGCAGCACAAGATGGAGATGGCGGGCATCCAGCTTAATCTCGCGCTCGCCAACGAGCTGCCCCCGGTACACTGCGATCCCAACCAGATCGAACAGGTCGTGCTCGCCATGGTGATCAACGCCATTGACGCCATGCCACAGGGAGGCAATCTCTGGATCAACACCCGTCTGCAGACCCCTTCCACCGTGGAACTCATCATCCGCGACGATGGCATGGGCATTCCCGATGAACATCTGGCCCACATGTTTGAGCCGTTCTACACCACTAAGGAATCAGGCGGCTCGGGACTTGGCCTGGCCATTAGCCAGAACATTGTTGAGCGCCACGGCGGCAGCATTGCCGTCCACTCGGTGGTGGGGCAGGGAACCAGTTTCACAATTTTGCTTCCAGTTGACAGCCAGAGGCCAGCGCCGGCCAGCGACTCCGATCGCACGCTGACCGGGGTGTCGTAAAAAGAGAGGTAGAGGAATGATCAAGGGAAAATTGCTGATTGTTGATGATGAACTGAGCGTCCGTGATTCTCTGGCTAAGTGGTTTGCCGAAGAAGGCTACGACGTGGGCACCGCCGAGAGCGCCAGTGAGGCCCTCACCCGGGTCGCCGAGACGGCCTTCGACGTCGCTCTCGTCGATATTAAGATGCGCGGCACCGATGGCATCGAATTGCAGCGCCGCCTGCATGAAATTTATCCTGACATGCTGGTCATCATCATGACCGGATACGCTTCGGTTGAGACCGCCATCGCCGCCCTCAAGAACGGTGCCTACGACTACGTCAACAAGCCGCTGGATCCCGACGAGATCGCGCACCTGGTGGGCAAGGCCATGGCGCATCGCCACACCCTGCAGGAAAACACGCGCCTGAAAGAAACCGTGGCCGACATGTCGCATCCCACCGACATCATCGGGAAAAGTGGAGCGATGGAGCGCATCTTCGAGGCCATCGAAACCGTAGGCCCCACCGATGCGACGGTGCTCATCACCGGAGAGAGCGGGACCGGCAAGGAACTCGTCGCCCGCGCCGTCCACGCTGCCAGCAATCGGCGCTATCATCCCATGGTCGTCATTCACTGCGGAGCGCTCACCGAGAGCCTGCTGGAAAGCGAGTTGTTCGGCCACGAAAAAGGCGCGTTCACCGGCGCCCAGTATCGCAAGAAGGGCAAGTTCGAAATCGCTGAAGGCGGCACCGTCTTCCTCGACGAGATTGGCGACATCAGCCTCAAGACGCAAACCGACTTGTTGCGCGTCCTGCAGGAGCGCGAGATTGTGCGCGTCGGAGGCAACCAGACCATCAAGGTCGATTTCCGCATCGTAGCTGCCACCAACAAGAACCTGGAGCTGCTCATCGAGGAAGGCAAGTTCCGCCCCGACCTCTATTACCGCCTTAACGTCTTTCACATCGAATTGCCGCCCTTGCGCGAACGCCGCGAAGACATTCCGCCGCTGGTCAATCATTTCGTGGTCAAGTTTTCGCGCGAGATGAACAAGAAGATCACCTGCGTTTCGCCCGCCGCTATGAACCTGCTGCAGCAGTATCCCTGGCCGGGCAACGTGCGCGAGTTGGAAAACGCCGTCGAGCGCGCCATGGTGGTGTCGCAAGAGCCCGAGTTGCGCGAGCAGGACTTCACTCTCAAGGCGCGTAACGGCAACCACGCCGGCAGTTCCCGCAGCCTGGAAGATGTCGAGAAGGACCATATCCTCCGCGTGCTCGAAGACTCCAGCGGCAACCAGACTCGCGCCGCCGAGGTGCTGGGCATTGACCGCGTCACCCTGCACCACAAGCTGAAAAAGTTTGGCTGGAACCGCAAGGAAAAAGAAAAGGAACTGGCCGGTATTGAGAGCCAATGAAGAAGCTGCAACTGTTGCCGGTGGGAAACGTTGATCCCCGCCTGCTCGATTGGTTGCGGCAGGCGCTCTTCGACAAGTTCCGTGTGCCCGCGGAGGTCCTTCGCCCCGCGCTCGATCCCGCCTTCGCATTGCACGCCGAGCGTCAGCAGTTTCACTCGTCTGAAATTCTGGCCGCCATGCAGTCCTCCATCAGCCATGACACCTGGCGACTGCTGGGCGTCACCGGGCACGACCTCTATATCCCGATTCTCACCTTCGTTTTTGGCGAGGCCCAACTGGGAGGCGCCAGCGCCATCGTCTCCTACCATCGCCTGACCCAGGAATTTTATGGATTGCCGCCCGACCTTGACCTGCTCGCCAACCGTCTGCTGATTGAGTCGGTGCACGAGCTCGGGCACACCTTGCGCCTCACTCATTGCGACGACTTCCACTGTGCCATGGCCCCCTCGCACGCCGTCGAGTGGATCGACATCAAGGACAGCGGCTTCTGCGAAGACTGCCTCGCCCGTGCCACCCAGGCGGTGTGATTCCGCACCCTTTCTTCTCCAGATCATGCTCGCGCACTTGGCATCCCGATCGCGGTTGAACGTGCCAGTTTCGCTGCTAGGGCAATCAATTGGCGCGCCAACCCGAGAACGGCCTCTCGGCGAGAAGATTTCTCTTGACATCATATATCAGTAAGCGATATATCATTTACCGATATGGCAAGGATGTGCGTCGTGATGACTCCTAAAACCACTGGCATTTCCGATGACCTTCAGCAATTGCTGCCACTCACTCCGGCGGTGTTCTTTATCCTGCTTGCGCTGGCGGATGGTGAAAAGCATGGCTACGCCATCATGCAAGATGTGGCATTACTCTCGGAAGAAAAGGTCCGAATGGGGCCCGGAACGCTTTATACGACCATTCAGCGACTGCTCGATCTGTCGCTCATTGAAGAGACCCGGGGTTCTGGCGAAGGCTCGGACCACGAGAGCAGGCGACGTTATTACCGTCTGACGCGCACCGGAAAGAAACTGCTCGGGGCCGAAGTAAGCCGGATGGAATCAGTTGTGCTGCTGGCCCGGCAGAAAAAGCTGGTGCCGAAAGGCACGGTGTAATCCCATGCCGAAGGCTCTCAGAATCAGCTGTGCCGCATACGGCCTGTTGCTGGCCCTTTACCCGAAGGAACTGCGTCAACGGTTTGGCGAAGACATGATGCAGGTCTTCGCCGATCAAATGTGCGGAGAGTGGCAGCGACGCGGAGTCATCGGCGTAGTTCGAGTCTGGTTCACTTCCGGATGGGAAGTGATCAGTGTGGCTGCGCCTCTTCAACTCCGTAACCCGGTGGTGATTGCAGCTGCGTTTTCGTTGGTCAGCTCGTCGGTACTCTTCCTGGCGTTCTTCCGGGCAGTGTCGCGGTAGAACGCGAAATAGCTAGCTGAAAAAGAAAGCGGCATATGTGTCTTCGATGACATAGGAACAAGTGTGTCTGGAAAATCGCCGGGCGATTTGCGCGAGGAGGATGCAACCATGGAGACCACCAAGCCGGTCCTGGAGAATTCAGTTGACGATTCGCGCCACGCGTCGCTGCAGAAACAGGCGTTGACTTACGTAGCACTCGCGTTCGCCTTGTCCTGGCTGATGTGGATAACGGCGATTAAGTTGCATTTGCAGGAACCATTTCTGAACTTGGGCTCAGCCGGCCCTGCGATTGCCGCCTTGGTCTTGTCGTTTTTCCGCAAGCCCGACTTATCTCTGGGTAGGCTTACGCGATGGACCTGGTTTGCAGCAGTGCTCGCGCCCTGCTGGATTGTGATTTCACTGCACTACCTATGGCGGAGTACGGATGGACTGGGTCTGCGCCTGAATCCATTCCTGATCGGCCCTGCGGTGTTGCCTGCATGGATTATCTCCGGAGCATTCTCGCGTGACGCCGGCGTGCGTGCCCTATTGCGACGATTAGTACATCGGCCGAACCGGTGGTCTCTCTATGCATTTCTTTCATTTCCCACCTTCCTGCTGATACCGGCGGCCATCGTCCATCAGTTCGGGGGGCATCTTGTCCGGCCTCCGAATGAAGGTACGGCGCTGGTCACGGCGACGAGAGCAGCGATCTTCTTTGGGTTCAACCTTCTCTTTGTGGGCGTCCTGGAGGAACCTGGTTGGCGCGGCTTCCTCCTTGATCGATTGCAACATAAGTATTCGCTGCTACTGTCGACCTTGTTGGTGTGGCTTCCCTGGGCTTTGTGGCACTGGCCGCTCGACTACTTCCGGCCCGTTCCCTTCACTCTGGGGGTGTGGGTGCTGCTCCGCGTCGTCTTCATGGTCCCACTGGCGATTATCCTGACCTGGTTCTACAACCGCTCCGGCAGGTCGATTCAGACAACCGCTATCTTTCACGCAGGCATGAATACATTTCCATTTATCTTGCCGTACTTTCAACCAGCATGGGGACTGATTTTCGTTTGGGCAGCCTACGCGGTAAATTCGCGACCGGATGTGGCGAATTGGTGCGCACGCCTCGGAGTGACTACCCTGACATCATGAGAAGGATCTTCTGGTCTAACTACTGGCTAGTTGCTCAACCCATGCATCCGCCCACAACGGAAGTTCACTGGTGGCCACACCCCCGCCTTAGCGCACCAGACCGGGCGCTGCGCCGACTCCTCAGGCATTCGACTTCGACGACACCTTGACCGGCTTGGGTTGGTCGGCCCAGTGTCCGCTGAACAGATGGCCCTTGTGTTCTTTGGCCATGGCGGTGAAAGCCATCACGCCCATGACCAGGAAGATCAGGAAGAAAACCACCGCAATCACGAGAACAGGCATACCTCACCTCTACGCCCATTCTGGGACGGAAGCGAACTGCCTGCTGTGATTGCAATCACCGGTGGATGTGAGCCTGTACCGCGGGAAGGTACGTCGTAGCTGGAAAGAAGAAAGAGTGCTGGGAGGGAGAAGCGCGCAAAGACAAAAGTCAGTCGCGACCTTGATCGAGCCTCGTTCTTCAGCCGTCGCTGTGCAGTTCCCAAGCCGTATGCACACTCGCAACGGCCCGAAGGCCGCTGGCGACCGATGAATCGATCAGTTCTACAGTGAGGCTATCTGTCGATCCAGGTCCTTCAGGGTCCGCCGCATTAGTTCGTTGAAGCGCTCGTTCGTGCTGTGCTCCAACTGCTGCACCACCCGGCTACGCGACAGTAGCAGATCCGATTTCTTGATCTGGTTCTGAGCTTGTTCCGCTTTAAGCGCCAGCTTGGCCTTCGTGGGCCTGGCTGAATGTGCTTCTTCCATCTGGGCTTCGACTGACTTGCTTTCCCAACCTCGTGCCATATCCTCAATTATAGGTCATGCCCGCTCTGCCCATCGCGCCATAGCCTGAATAAAATCGGTTCTCTTGCAACCAAAGTGGCATTCGCCAAGGGCCCTGCAGCGTCCACCTCGACGGCTTGAGACGGGCGGCCCCGGCTCCCAACGGACTTTTCGGGTCTATCGAATGCCGGGGCCTCGGGGAGGAGAAGTTTAGGGGGAGGGGAATTGCGGAACTCGAAGTCTATCGCCGCCGTGCCATCGCGCCGGCAAGGCCTCGGCCACGCGCGACAACAGGCTCTCGACGGTGAAGGGTTTCTGGATGTGATTTTGCAGGACTCCGTGCGCGGCCGCGCGCAGAATTTCGCTGTCGGCATATCCGCTCATGAAGATCGTGATCATTCCTGGCCGCGACGCGCGCACCCGGCCCGCCAGGTCGGGACCGCTCATCCCCGGCATCACCACGTCGGTCAGTAGCAGGTCAATCACCACCGATGGGTCGTCGGCAATCCTCGCGCCCTCCTCCGTGCCCCCGGCTTCCAGCACGCGGTAGCCGCCCATTTCCAGGGCCTCGCGCGTGACCTCGCGCACCGCCGGCTCGTCTTCCACCAGTAGGATCGTCGCCAGCACCGGTTGTGGCCAACCGGTTGGATCACTCCGGTTCTGCATCTCTGGATTCATGGCGCCCCATCGCAACTTCAAATTTCACTCGCAACACGCCCATCCTCAATGCACGTACGTGACCAACTCCGCTGCGCTTCCGCAAACCCAAAGGATGCAATACTCTACGAACAAAAAGCGAAACCGGCGAACGAACGGCGAGGCCCGGACTGGGAAATCCTCCCCTTTTGGTCCGCCCATTTCGGGAACCACGTTCTGGCAGCCTTCAACCAATCGCCGCCGCCTGCCGATTCTACGAGCCACTAGCCACGATCCACTAGCCACCGGCCACTCTCCACTCACCCGGTGTTATCCTTTTCATTTACTTAACTTGGCCGGATCCACCGCGCCTCCGAAGGACCCACCTTGCTGATGACTCTCCGATTTCGCAGGCACTTTGCCCTGCGCGCCGCCGCCGCCTTGCTTGCTCTTGCCATCGCTGCTCCCGCCGATTTGGTCGCGGCTTCCTCAAGCGCCCCCACTTCCGACGCCCCCAACCTCGACGTGATGACGCAGATCCGCCAGGAAGGCTTCCACAACTCCAAGGTCATGGAGATCGAGGGCCAGCTCACCGACGTGATTGGTCCCCGCCTCACCGGATCGCCCGCCATGAAGCGCGCCAACGACTGGACGCGTGATCAGTTCACCGAGTGGGGCCTGGCCAACTCCCATCTCGAGAGCTATGCCTTCGGACGCGGCTGGTCCAACGACTTCACCGAAGTCCGCATGGTTGCGCCGCAGGCGTCGCAGCTCATCGCCTACCCCAAGGCTTGGACGGTCAGCACCAACGGCGCATTGCGCGCTCCGGTGGTGAAAGCCAAGCTCGCCACCCAGGCCGACCTCGACAAGTACAAAGGACAGCTCGCCGGCAAGATCGTGTTCAACGGCGACATGCGCGAGGTCAAGCCGCAATCGGAAGCCGCGCTGCAGCGCTACGACGACAAGAAGCTCGCCGAGATTGCGCAGTACGAAATCCCCAGCGAGAAGCCGCGTTACAGCCGCGATGAGATCGCGCAGCGCATCGCCTTCCAGAAGACCCTCAACCAGTTCCTCATGGACGAACACGTTGCCGCCATCATCGATCCCAGCCGCAGTGGAGACGGCGGCGCCGTCTTCGTACAGGGCGGCGCCGGCCACAACGCGGGTGATCCCGCCGGAGTACCCTCGCTGGTCATGGCCATCGAGAACTATGGACGCATCTCCCGCCTGCTCGACCGCAATATTCCCGTCGAGTTGGAGATCGAGGTCCGCAACCAGTTCTTCGATTCCGATCCCAACGCCTACAACACCGTCGCCGACATTCCCGGCACAGATAAATACAAGAGTGGGGAAGTGGTCATGCTAGGCGCGCATCTCGATTCCTGGCACGCCGGCACCGGAGCCACCGACAACGCCGCCGGAAGCGCCATCGCCATGGAAGCCATGCGCATCCTCAAGGCCATCGGCGTCAAGCCGCGCCGCACCATTCGCCTCGCTCTGTGGAGCGGCGAAGAGGAAGGCCTGCTGGGCTCGCACGCCTACGTAAAAGACCACTTCGGCTCGCACGCCGAGCCGACCGACGCCAAGGAACTAGCCATGCCGGAATGGTTGCGCAAGGACGACACTCCGCTCAACCTCAAGCCCGACCAGGCCAAGGTGTCAGCCTACTTCAATGTCGATAACGGTACCGGCAAGATTCGCGGAGTCTATCTGCAGGAGAACGAGTCGATCAAGCCCATCTTCTCCGACTGGATGCAGCCCTTCACCGACCTCGGCATGACCACGCTGACCATGCGCAACACCGGCGGCACCGATCACGAGTCGTTCGATACAGTCGGAATTCCGGGCTTCCAGTTCATCCAGGACCCAGTCGAGTACATGACGCGCACCCACCACTCGAACGAGGACGTGTACGAACGCATCCAGCGTGACGACATGATGCAGGCCGCGGTAATTCTCGCGGGGTATGTCTATGACGCAGCCATGCGCGACTCCATGCTCCCGCGCAAACCGCTGCCGAAACCAGCGCCAGCAGCGTCACCGGCACCGGCACCTGCGAAGCCGTAGCAGGGTATTGTTGATTTGTCATCACGAACCGCCCCTCGTTATGTCAGCCCCTATCGGATGTCAATGACGCAGCCATACCCCTACTGGACGCTTGAAGCTCCGTTTGTGACCATCATCGGACTGTACTCAAACGTGGAGGGAAGCCTCGATGCGCGCGGGCGAAGCGACCAGCAGCACTTTCTTGAGACCCAGATGAAGAACGCCGACCCCAACAAGAAGCTGCTTGTCACGGTCCATCACCCCTGCTACTCGCTTGATTCGGCCCACGGCGGCACTCCCGATATTTTGAATGCCCTCGATCGCGCGGCGGCAGCCAGCGGGAGAATTCCAGATGCTGTACTCTCCGGACACGTTCACAATTATCAGAGATTTTCGAGGGTCATTACCAAACACAAGGTGCCGTACATTGTGGCGGGTGACGGTGGATATGCAAACGATTCCCGCAGCCTCCACAAGCTGCGGAAGGCTCTGCAGGGCAAGCCGGCCCCAATGAAAACAACGCTTCCTGACGTAATCCTCGAGAGCTACCCAGACAGCGAGCCTGGTTTTCTCAGAATAACCGTCGACAAGAAACGCATTGTGTTTGAGTTTTTTACGGTGGCTTTCGCGGACGGAGCGGTCGCATTGTACGACAGTGTTACCGTCTAGAAAGCCAGCCGGTACTGACAACAGCTAGGGTTCGACCATGCCACCTCAGTGCATCCCGTAGTGCATCCCGTCCAAGCGCGGCTGGGCGGTGTGTTTCCGAACTGATGGCGACATACATTACTTCTCGGCACGAACGGCTTTGCGGTTGCACTGCGCATCCCTCCCTTGACTCCCGCCTCCAAAGGCAGATAATGTTCCCATCTCAACTCGGAGGAAATCACCATGGGCCATTATGTGACGCTGATTCGCTACACGCAGCAGGGCGCGAGCAAGATCAAAGAAAGCCCGGCGCGGCTGGACGCTGCCCGCAAAGCCGCCGAGGCCGCTGGCGGCAAGATCGTCTCCTGGTTCTTGACTATGGGAAAGTACGATGCCGTGATCATCTCCGAATTTCCCAACGACGAGGCGAGCGCGAAATTCATGCTGAAAACGGGTTCGCTGGGCAACGTGACCACCCAGACCATGAAGGCCTTCACCGAAGACGAATACCGGAAGATTGTCACTTCGCTGTGACGGTGGGCGGCGAACGAGAACTTGTTTCATACATCGCTGGTCGTTCTGGCGCGGGAGAACTTGCGTCGCAATGTCGCGCCGCCAATCGCGGCGCTCCCCCTCTACTGCACCAGCAGCAGCAAGCGGCTACCGGAATCGACATACACCGAGCCCGTCTTCGATTCCAGGATCGTCCCCGGGCTGGATGGCGAGTACGACACCATGACCACGTCTGGCAGGTAGGACTTTCCCGGCAGCATCTGGTTTTCGCCCACACTGGTCTTTGACGCCGGCGCGCGCGCCCCCAGGCCGCGGCTCAGCGCCTCGCCTTCGTTGGTGGTGTTGTTCAGCGTGTTGGCCCCGCTGCCGGCCTGCATGCGGTTGCCACCAGAGAAGGGATTGCCTGCCGAGAGCAGGTCAGCTTCGCCCTGCCGTAAGTGCGGCGCCACCGTGACCAGGGCCATCCGAACGGGTGTCTCCTTGCCATTCTTCACCACCGCGCTGGTGAAGAGCAGTCCCAGTTTCGACGGACCATCTTTGTCGGCCTTGACCTTCAGATCGGTGATACTGCCCACGAGCTTGCTGCCCTTGGGCAGTTCGGTGCCGTCGCGCAGCTTGGCGGGAGCCGTAAGATGCGCCGTCACGGCGTCGCCGGTCTTCGCGCGCTTTACGTGTATCAACTTGTCGAACTCGGCGAAGATACGATTGTCGAATTGCGGGGTTGGCGGCGTTGCGGCCTGAGGGTGGGCTGGGACTTGACTGCTGGCCGCCACGCACGACAGTAAAACAATGAGGACGTACTTGGATAAATGGCGAAACGCCGGTACTGCGAACTTCATGATTCGACTCCCGCAAACCCGCGATGGGAGAGGTGCGCTCTTCCGCTTTGGACGCCGTGCGACGGCCTTCACAGAAAATGATAATCCTAGCGCCCTTCCTACGGAAAGGAATCGAAAGTCCCGGGCAGGCGGACCAAGCCTCACACCGAAATCCCAGCACTTTTTCCCAGCCTCGCTGGAGTGTCGAATCCTGTCCGCCGTTTTGGCGGACAGGGTGGGGGCGTTGTACGGCTGCCTTTCATCGCTTCCCCGAGCTTCAGCTACTTCAGCAATCTACAATCTGGGACCCGCGGGTCGAGAGTACCGGGCAGCGCGCGTGGCGCACCACTGAGTGCACCACCGTCCAGGGCAGGTGACTGGCCGCGGCTCCACCGGGATGCACTCCCATCACGATCAGCTCCGCCTGTTGATCGCGGGCGGTGCGCACGATCGATGCCGCCGCCTCGCCAATCTCGACCGCAACTTGGGGCTTGCACCACATGGTCGCGTCGGTAGGAACCAGGTCCCACAGCCGCTGGCGATAGTCGGCCAGCACCTCTTTCGAATACTCGACCGGCATCGGCTGCACTACTTCCATCACGTGCAGCAGTGTGAGCTCGGCGTCGTTCTCCTCCGCCAGCGAAAGCGCGTAGGGCAGGGCGAGCATGGAGCCGTCCGAGAAGTCGGTGGCAAACAGGATGTGCGACAACAGCTCATGATCGACCAGGCTGGCCACCACGTCAGGCCCAATCGTCAGCACTGGGCAATCCGCGTGCCGCAGCACCTGCTCGGCGACCGAACCCAGCAGGAGCGTCCCCATCATGCCGCGGCCGTGCGTCCCCAGCACGATCAGGTCGACGCCTTTGTCCGCGATGATCCCTGACATTTCCAGCCACGGGTTGCCTTGCTTGAGCAGGGTTTCATGCGGATACATATGCAGCGGCTCGAAGTCTTCCAGCCGGGCCAGGCTCTCCGCCGCCTTCTTTTTCTGCCAGTCCATCTCCAGCGGGACCGGCTCCATCGGGATGGGACTTTGTGCTTCGGGTGGCGCGACGTGCACGACAGTGAGTTTGGAATCGTAACGTTTTGCCATTGCCAGCGCGTGCAGCAGCGCATGCTGCGACACCTCGGAAAAGTCGGTTGCGAAAAGGATGTTCTTGAATGCCACACGCGTGGCGACGTTTGGTGCCATGGGACACCTCCGCGGGCGAGTTCTGGGAAGAACCTACTCTTTTCTTACTCCCGCCCGGCCCTCCTCGCAGTGATTGCAGTCACGGGAGCGTGTGAGAGCTCTCCCCTATCATTCGGCTCGGCGCCGACCTACTTCTTCGCCTGGAGAAGAGCCACCGGGCGCTTTTCGTCGATGAGATGGCGCCGCCCGTCTTCGCTGGTCGTTGCTCCCTGCTTGATGAGTTCAATGACTTGCGCGGGCGTGAGAGAAGGGTCGAGGGCAAACAGTTTGGCTGCGAGGTTGACGACGTTGGGAGTTGCCATGGACCTCCCGACAGCTTCAGCCTCGTCCCGCCGGGAACGAAGCTTTCAACCTGGTAACCGTCTGCGTCCACGACCACGGTGTCGCCGTAGCTTGTGAAGGAAGTCTCGTCTCCCGCCTGGTTGACGGCACCGACCGTGATAAGGTTTGGAAGGTGTAGCGACGCTGGCACATCTCCCGCGAAGCCTGCGTTGCTATCGCTGTTTCCCGCTGCCGCAACGAACAACGTGTTCGGCGAGTTCCTGATGGCAGTCTCGATGGCGTCGCGCCAAATAGCGTAGAGTTCGGCCGCATGCTTCTTGCGTTCCGTAGGATCAGCGCCGCCACCGGTCTTGGTGAGCCAAGTTTCAAACTCCTGGACATCGTCCGACCAACTCATGTTGACCACCCGCACGTTGCGGGTGCGGAAGAAGTCGGACATCTGTTGGAAATCAGCTCCGAGGCTGCGGGCCCATTCGGCTGTGGGAGGAAACGGCAGGTCCGCCAACTGATCATTGAAGCGCGCAACCACCAGGCGTGCGGCTGCATTGCCTCGCACCGCAATGCCCGCACAGTGCGTACCGTGGAGATAGAAACCGATCACCTTATTCAGCTCGAAGAGTTGATGCATCTCCTCGGGCGACATCGTATTGAACTTCTTCTGCAGGGCGTCAGCTTCAGGCGAGTCGATACCGTACTCGATGTCCAGAAACCCTTTGATTTGGTCGCGCATGTCTGGATAGGCCTTCTCCTGCTCCGGAGTCAAGGGATACAGCCAACGTGTCGACGGGTTTCCCTGGTCGTCG
>Ga0208714_1000095_pt1 | contig 27944 bp, 30 predicted proteins | sample NGESurshal072012_3_FD_184461 | JGI IMG/M metagenome (GOLD analysis project Ga0208714, IMG submission 184461) | Arctic peat soil microbial communities from Barrow, Alaska - NGEE Surface sample 415-1 shallow-072012 (SPAdes) | ecosystem: Environmental > Terrestrial > Soil > Wetlands > Peat ... | reverse complement strand
GGATCGCCTCCTCGGTGCCGGCGACGATCAGGTCGAGGTCGGAGGGGTTCTCCGCGTCGGCCAGCAGGTCGCCCTCGTTCGGGTTGACGACGAAGTTGCCGTCGACCTTGCCGATCCGCACGGCGCCGACGGGCGTCGGCAGCGGGATGTCGGAGATCATCAGCGCCGCGGAGGCGCCGTTCATCGCGAGGATGTCGTAGGGGTGCTCGTGGTCGATCGAGAGCGGGATCGCCACCAGCTGCGTGTCATAGCGCCATTCCTTGGGGAACAGCGGGCGGATCGGGCGGTCGATCATGCGCGCGGTGAGCGTGCCCTTCTCGCCGGGGCGACCCTCGCGCTTGAAGAAGGAGCCGGGGATTTTGCCGGCTGCGTACATGCGCTCCTCGACGTCGACCGTCAGGGGGAGAAAGTCCACATCGCGCAGGCTGCCTGCAACTGCCGTGCAGAGGACCATCGTGTCGCCGTGGCGGACGACAACGGCGCCGGAGGCCTGCTTTGCCATCCTGCCGGTCTCGAATGAGATCTCGCTGCCGGAAATTTCCACGGAGACCCGTGTAACCCCATCACTACTCATATTCGCTGCCTTCCTGTTCCGCCCGTCGGTCGGCGGTCCGTTTTCTATTTCTCGTTTCCGAACCCCACGAGCTTAGCGGAGAGCGACCACTCGTTCTGACCCGAGTGGACGCGTTGGGAGGGGCTTTGACGGGCGCGCCCCGCGTCCGCAGGGCCGGCTCTCGGCGAAGCTCAGGCCGAGGCGCGATCGCCGTCGAGGACGCCGGTGACACCCTCGCGCAACAGCTTCAGCGCGGGCAGCTCGCCCGGCGAGTCGGCCTGGTGGCTCCAGCGCACGACGCCCTGCTGATCGAAGATCACCAGCGCGCGCTCGGTGAGGTCCGTCCCGTCTTCGCGCGCCAGCTTGAACTCGGGAGCGGGCGTGCCGACAGCGACGACGGTCACTGCGCTACTTGCGCAGGCCGAGCTCTTTGATCAGCGCGCGGTACCCGTCGAGGTCCTTGCGCTGCAGGTAGTCCAGGAAGCGCCGGCGGCGGCCGACGAGCATCAGCAGGCCACGGCGCGAGTGATGGTCTTTGCCCTGCTCGCGCAGGTGTTCGGTGAGGTGGTTGATGCGCTCGGTCAGCAGCGCCACCTGGACCTCGGTCGACCCGGTGTCCTTCTCGCTTGCGCCGAACTTCGCGGCGATCTCCCGCTTGCGCTCTGTAGTTATCGCGACCATGAGCGGGCACACGGTAGCAGACGCCCTGCCGCCGCTGTGAGCCGTGTGCGCCGGGTCGCCTGGCGCGGAGGGTGACGCTGCTCTTCCGCGGAGCGTGCGCAATGGTATATGCGCGTATATACGATGGCTATCGCTGCACGTTTCCAGTCACCGAGTCGCCGAGCGTGCACCCGTCGCTCGAGCCTGATGCTGGTGCACGTGCTCGCGCGTTTGCGCCACGTCGCGGTGCATCTGCTCGATCAGCGCCTCGGCGGTGTCGAAGCGGCGCTCGCCGCGCAGGCGCACGAGGAACTCGAGGCACAGCGTCTGGCCGTACAGGTCGCCGTCGAAGTCCAGCAGGTAGGCCTCGATCAGCTCGCCCCGGCCGGTCTGAAACGTCGGGCGCACGCCGATGCTGACCGCGGCGGGTACCGGCGCGCTCAGCGGTCCTCGGCCGTAGACCAGGCACGCGTAGACGCCGTGGCCGGGACAGGCGATCGCCTCGTCGGGCACGAGGTTGGCGGTCGGAAAGCCCAGCTCGCGCCCGCGCTGGTCGCCATGTGTGACCTCCCCGCACAGCTGAAAGGGGGCGCCGAGCAGCCGCGTGGCCTCGGCCAGGTCGCCCGCGAGCACGAGCCCGCGGATGTGGCTGGAGGAGACGATCTCGCCGTCGACCTCCAGCAGCGGGTGGACCGTGGTGGCAAAGCGCCCGTCGGCCTGCAGCAGGCGCGGATCGCCCTGCGCCTTGTGGCCGAAGCGGAAGTTCTCGCCGATCGCCACGCGCGTTGCATCGAGCGCGCCGACGAGCACGTCCTGCACGAACTCGTCGGCCGAGCGCTTGGCGAACTCGGCGTCGAAGGGGATCACCACGAGCTCGCGCACACCGAGTGAGGCGATCAGCTCGGCCTTTCGCTCGGGCGTCGTCAGCAGCTTGGGCGTGTGCTGGGGCGCGACGACCGACACCGGATGCGGGTCGAACGTGAGCACCGTGTCCGAGCCGGCGATCACCACGCGGTGGCCGAGGTGCACGCCATCGAACGTGCCCACCGCCACGCTGCGACCCTTGCTGCGCTCGACATCGGGCAGGCGGGTGATCTTCACAGGCAAGAGCCTAGCCCCGGGGCCCGTGCGAGAGCATGGCCAGCGCCTCGTCGAGGGCGATCAGCGGAGGTTCGTCCCAGCGGGCGCCGCGCGCCGGCGGCGTGACTGCGTCGGCGACCTGAAATGGGCCGATCGCCGTGCGCCGCAGCGCCAAGCAGTAGGCGTCACCGAGATCGGCGATCAGCGAGCGCACGTACGTGCCCGAGCCGCATTCGATCTCATAGCCCGCCCGTTGCAGACCGGGATGCTCCTCGTCTCGCGCGCGCCACTGCTGAACGAAGCGGTGCACGGTCACGATGCGCTCGGGCATCTCCATGCGCTCGCCGCGCCTGGCGCGCCGGTAGGCGCGCTCTCCACCGATCTTCACCGCCGAGTAGATCGGCGGGCGCTGGCGCACCTCGCCGGTGGGAAGCGCAGGAGGGTCCGGCGGCAGCTGCCCGGTCCGCGCGATCTCGCCCTCGGTGTCGCCGGTGCTCGACGTCGCCCCGAGCTGCGCGACCGTCTCATAGTGCTTGCGCAGCGCCATCAGCGTCTGCTGCGATTTGGTCGCCCGGCCCACGAGCACCAGCAGCAGTCCCGTGGCGAAGGGGTCGAGCGTGCCCGCGTGGCCCGTGCGCACCCCCTGCAGCGCGTGGCGCACCCGCGCGACGACGTCGTGCGAGGTCATCCCCGCCGGCTTGTCGATCAGCAGGATGCCGTTGGGTGACTCAGGCAAGCGTGGCTGTCGCGTGGCCGTCTGACGCGTGCAGTTGCGCGGCGACGGCCGGTCGCAGGAAGGCGACCAGCTCGTCGAGATCCAGCGGCGTCGAGAAGCCGGCCGCGCGACGGTGGCCGCCCCCCCCTTGCGCGCGTGCGATCAGCGAGACGTCGACGTCGTCGCCGGTCGCCCGCAGCGAGACTTTGCGCTGCCCGCGGCGCTCACCGCTGACGATCGCGCGCACCAGCACCGCGACCTTCGTGCCGCGCAGCGCGCGCAGCTGGTCGACGACGCCCTCGGCGTAGTACTCCTCGGCCTCGGTGCGCTCGAAGTCCTCTGCGCTCAGCGACGCGAGCGTCAGCTCGCCGTCGTCGAAGCGCTGCAGATGGCCGAGGGCCAGCGTCATCAGCGCGAGCTTCTCCGGCGGCATCTCCTCGTAGAGCTGGCGGTAGACGTCGGCCACGTCGACCCCCTCCTCGATCAGCTCGGCGGCCATCAGGTGAGCCTTCGGGCCGGTGTTCTCGTACATGAAGCGCCCGGTGTCGGTGATCAGCCCGACGTACAGCGCCTGCGCCGCGGCGAGCGTCGGGCGCACCTGCAGCCCGTGCATCAGGTCCCAGACGATCTCCGCCGTGCACGAGGCGTCGGCGACGACGTGGTTGACGGTGCCAAAGCGCGTGTTGTCGTGGTGGTGGTCGATGTTCAGCAGGTGCGCGCCGTCGCGCAGCACGCCCGCCGAGTTGCGGTCGATGTTGCCGCAGTCCAGGAACACCACCGTGCGCTCGGCGATGTCCGCCGGCGGCGAGTGGATCGCGTCCTCGAGCAGGAACATCTCGTACTCCGACGGCAGCGGCAAGTCGTCGGGTGAGACGTACATCACCGAGTCCTTGCCCAGCGCGCTCAGCAGCTCCTGCATCGCCACCAGCGAGCCCAGCGCGTCACCGTCGGGGTGCTCGTGCGTGGCCAGCGCGAAGCGCGAGTCCTGGCGGATCCTCGCGAGCACGCGCTCGCGGGCGCTGATTGCGCCCTGTCCGTTGCTCACGATGGGCCGATCTCGTCGAGGATCTCCTCGACGCGCATCGCGCGGTCGGTCGTGTCGTCGTAGGAGAACTCGAGCGCCGGTGTGCGCTTGAGGCGCAGCTCGGATGCCACGCGGCCCTGCAGGAAGCCATGGGCGCTGCGCAGGCCCTCCAGGCTCGCCTCGCGCTGGGCGCAATCGGAGGGCTGCCCGCGTTCGCCGAGCACGCTCACGTACACGCGCGCATGGCTGAGATCGGGGCTGGTCCTGACATCGGTCACTGTTACGAATCCCACTCGAGGGTCCTTCATGTCTTTCGCCACGACATCGCCGATCACCTGGCGAATCGCCTCATCAACTCGACGCATGCGTCCTGTGCTCATCCTAACTCGCAACCCCTGCCATTCAAAACGACTGATCGATATCTGTCATCCGCGGTCGGCTTGGGAAGGTGCCGCTCGCGGGCGGGCGCTCAGGAGGCCAGCTCGCGTTCCTGCAGGCGCGTCTCATAGGTCTCCAGCACGTCGCCCTCGTGCAGGTCCTGGAAGTTGGTCAGCACGATGCCGCACTCAAAGCCGGATGTGACCTCGCGCGCGTCGTCGTTGAAACGGCGCAGGCTCTCGATCGTCGTGTCGTAGATCACCGTGCCGTCGCGCACGACGCGCACTTTCGCGCCACGCGTGATCTTGCCCTCGGTGACGAACGAGCCGGCGATCGTGCCGATTTTCGAAGCGCGGAACAGCTGGCGGACCTCGGCCTGGCCGAGTGTCGTCTCGACCTCGGCGGGCTCGAGCATCCCCTGCATCGCCGCGCGAAGCTCGTCGATCGCGCGATAGATGACAGCGTAGGAGCGGATCTCCACGCCCTCGCGCTCGGCGATCTGCCGAGCGTCTCCGACCGGGCGCACGTTGAACGCCAGCACGACGCCCTCAGACGCCGCCGCGAGCATCACGTCGGACTCGTTGATGCCGCCGACGCCGCGGTGGATGATGTTCACCGCGACCTCCTGCTGGGGCAGCTTCGCGATCTCGTCCTCGATCGCCTCCAGCGATCCGGCGACGTCGGCCTTGACGACGAGGCTGAGCTCCTTGACGGTGCCCTCCTGGGCAAGCTTGAAGACGTCCTCCAGCGAGACCTTGCGCCCGGATCGACGAGCGAGCGCCTCGGTCTTCAGGCGGTTGGCGCGCTCGCCTGCCAGTGCGCGTGCGCGGCGCTCGTTTTCGACTACGCGCACGATCTCGCCCGCCTCGGGCACGCCGTCGAAGCCGAGCATCTCCACGGGCTCGCCGGGAGTCGCGCGCTTGACCTTGTTGCCGATGAAGTCGTGCATCGCGCGCACGCGCCCGAAGTGTGCGCCCGCGACCAGCGCGTCGCCGACGCGCAGCGTCCCGCGCTGGATCAGCACGGTGACGACCGGGCCGCGCCCGGGGTCGAGCTTTGACTCGATCACGGTGCCCGAAGCATCCGCCGCGCTGTTGGCCTTCAGCTCCTCCAGGTCGGTGACGACCTGGATCGTGTCCAGCAGCGAGTCCAGGCCCTGGTGGGTCTTTGCGCTGACGTCGACGAACTCGATATCCCCGCCCCACTCCGCCGGCTGCAGCCCGTGCTGGGTCATCTCCGTGCGCACGCGGTCGGGCTGTGCGCCCTCCTTGTCGATCTTGTTGACCGCCACGATGATCGGCACCTCGGCGGCGCGCGCGTGGTCGATCGCCTCCTCGGTCTGCGGCTTGACGCCGTCGTCGGCCGCGACCACGATCACCGCGAGATCGGTCACGCGCGCGCCGCGGGCGCGCATCGCCGTAAACGCCTCGTGGCCGGGCGTGTCCAGGAAAGTGATCTCTTTGTCTCCGTGGTGCACCTGGTAGGCGCCGATGTGCTGCGTGATCCCGCCGGCCTCGCCCGCGGCGACCTCGGTCGTGCGGATCGCATCCAGCAGCGAGGTCTTGCCGTGGTCGACGTGGCCCATGATCGTCACGACCGGCGGGCGCGCGACGAGATCCTCCTCGGCGTCCTCGAACACCGGCTCGACCGCGACGTCGTCGGCGGCGTGGACGATCTCGATCTTCTTTTCGAACTCGTCGGCGAGCACCTGAATCGCCTCGTCGGACAGCGTCTGCGTGAGCGTCGCCATCTCGCCGAGCGTCATCAGCTTCTTGATCACCTCGGGAACGGGCACGCCGAGGTACTCGGCGACGTCCTTGACCGTCGAGCCGGAGTTGACGCGGATCTCGTCGGTCGCCTCCATCGCCGTGCTGTCGATCGGCGCGATCGTGTCGTCGTAGGTGCCGCGGCGGCGGCGACCGCGGCGCGGGCGGCGCTGGGGCTGGTTGGCCGGGCCGCCCTGCTGGCGGCGCGAGGCCTGCGAGTCGATCACCACGCGACGGCGGCCGCCAGGGCCGATGTCGCCGGGCGTGCGCTCGCCGGTTCGCGAGTCGCGCGTCGGGCGCACGCGCTCGGCGGCGCTTTGTGCAGCGGCGCCCGGCGCCGGCGCAGCAGGCGCGCCTGCAGGCGTCGTCGATGCGGCCGGGGCTGCGGCGGGGCTCTGCGAAGCGGGGGCGGCTGCCGGAGCGTCGGGGGCGCTGGCGGGCGATGTGGCCTTCGCGGTCGCCGGCTTGGCCGGAGCGGCCTGCTTGGGCGGGGCCGGCGCAGGGGGTGCGGCGGTAGCGGTTGCGTTCGCCTTGGCGACCGGCGGAGCCGCTGCTCGGGCGCCGGCTCCGTTGGCGCTGGACGCCGCGCCGTTGGAGGCGCCGAGCGCCTTCAGCGCGACGGCCTCCTCGACCGAGGATGCCGCGGCCTTGGCCTCGACGCCGGCGGCGTGCAGCTTCTCCAGCAGCTCCTTGCTGGAGAGCCCTTGCTCCTTGGCGATTTCGTGGACGCGCTTCTTGCTCATCGGTCCACCGATTCTACGGGCTCTGAATCATTCAGCACGAGCCCACCGGGGATCGCACGACGCAGGGCGCGCGGGATCCCGCCGCGGCGCGCGGCGAGCGCCAGACATTGGGGCGCCGGACGCGGGGCGGCGTCCTCGCGACAGAGATACGCACCACGCCCGGGCATCCGCGCGAATGGGTCGGCGACCGCGCAGGTCTGCCCGCCTTCGCCGGTGCGCGACGAGCCGTGCTCGGTGGCGACGATGCGCAGCAGCTCTGACTTCGGCGCGATTCGGCCACAGCCGACGCAACGACGCCGGGGGGGCACACGGCCCGAAGGGCCGGGTCGCGCGCTTATGTCGCCCGCTCCTCGGCGGTTTCTGCGCCGGCGGTCTCGTCAGCGGTATAGGTCGCCGCCTCGGCAGATGGATCGACCGGGGTCGGGACGGGTGGATCAACCGGAACCTCGACTGTGGTGGTCGATCCGCCGTCCACGCCGGTGAGGTCGGCGACGTTGTCGGTGTCGATGCTCGCCAGCGCCTGGTGGCTGTCGATGCCGCAGTAGCGGGAGTTGGGAAGCGAGGCGTTCGGACAGCGCCGGCCGTTTGAGAGGATCGCGGCGCAGCGGCCCTGCACCTCCTCCTCCTCGTAGCCGTGCTCGGCCTCCTCGGCGGCGAACTCGGTCTCTGAGCGGATGTCCACGCGCCAGCCGGTCAGGCGCGCGGCCAGGCGCGCGTTCTGACCCTCGCGGCCGATCGCCAGCGAGAGCTGATCGTCGGGGACGATCACCGTCGCCTGCTTGGCCTCGTCGTCGACGAGCACCTCGCGCACGCGCGCCGGCGACAGTGCCTTGGCGACGAAGCGCGCAGGCTCGTCGTTGAAGGGGATGATGTCGATCTTCTCGCCGCGCAGCTCGGAGACGACCATGCGCACGCGCGAGCCGCGCGGGCCGACGCACGCGCCGACCGGGTCAACGCCGTCGGTGTGCGAGATCACGGCGATCTTCGAGCGGTAGCCGGGCTCGCGGGCGACGTTGGCGATCTCCACCAGGCCGTCGGCGATCTCCGGGACCTCCAGCTCGAACAGCTTCTTGATCAGCTCGGGGTCGCGCCGGGAGACGATGATCGCCGGACCCTTGGTCGACGGCGAGACCTCCTTGATCACGGCCTTGATGCGCTGGGAGTGGTCGTAGCGCTCGCCCTCCACCTGCTCGGACTTCGGCAGCAGCGCCTCGACGCGTTCGCGCAGCTGCACGAGCGTGTAGCGCGAGTCCGACTGCTGCACGATGCCCGTGATCAGCTCGCCGACGCGGTCGCGGTACTCCTCGTACATCATGTCGCGCTCGGCCTCGCGGATGCGCTGCAGGATGACCTGCTTGGCCGTCTGCGCGGCGATCCGCCCGAAGTCGTCGGGCGTGACGTCGCGTTCATCGATCTGGTCGCGGTATTCGGCGAACTTCGCGGGATCGATTTCCGGTTCCTCGGGTTCGCGCATCTCCCCCGTCTCGGGGTCGACGGTCGTTTCCTCGTCGATCGTCTCGACGATCAGGTGCGCCTCCAGGCGCTCGGGGATGATCAGTTCGATCACGCGGAAGTCAGCCGTCTCGCGGTCCATTTCGACGCGCGCGTACTTGGCCGAGCCGGGCTGCTTCTTGTACGCGGACAGCAGCGCGTCCTCGAGCGCGATCATCAGCTTCTCGGGCTCGATTCCCTTCTCGCGCGCGAGCGCGTGCATGGCTTCGAGGATTTCGCGTGACATGGCCCTACTCCTCGACCAGGTTGGATCGGCGGATCTCCGAGTAGGGGATCGCGATGACGCCGCCGTCGGCGGCCAGGGTGATCTCCTCCTCCGAGGCTCCCACGAGCTCCCCGGTGAAGCTCCTCACGGCGCGCGCCTCGCCCGGGCGACGCTCGCCCTCGGAGGGGGCACACAGCCCGGAGGGCTGAGTCGGGCGCGACCGATCGGAGATCGACCAGCGCGCACGCACGCGAGCGCGACGGCCGACGAAGCGGCGGAAGTGCGCGGGCTTGGTCAGCGGGCGCTCGGTCCCCGGCGAGGAGACCTCCAGCGAGTAACGCTCGCGCAGGTCGGCCAGCGCCAGCGTCACGCGCTCGCACAGCTCCAGCGTCACGCCGTCGGGATGGTCGATGAACACGCGCAGCGAGCGGCCGCCGAGAACCTCGGCGAGCAGCACCTCGACGTCGGGCTCGCTGAGCGCCAGACGCCTCTCGATATCTGCCTGTATGGGTGTCATCAACTTGCTCCTTTACGCAAAAAAAGCGGGCCTGCGCCCACTTTCGGTACTGCTGCCGACTCTGCTGGCCGATCTTCGATCGGCGGCACGAAAGCTCTTTGTCGAGCATAGCATTGGGCCGCTTGCGCAGGGCATCTTTGCCTGCAGAGGGCACGCTTGTGCCGGCCGCTCAGGCGCGGTGCGCGTCGCGCCGTGCGCGATCGCGATAGACGCGATAGTCCTCGCGCTCGGGACGCAGCGAAGAGGCCAGCGCGAGCGGCTGGCAGGCCTCGCGGTGACGTCCCAGCAGCTGCATCGAGCGCCCGAGGCAGAACAGCGCGTAGTCGTTGGTCGGCGTGTTCGCGGCGACGGCCTTGAACTCCTCGGCGGCGCCCTCGTAGCACTGCGCGTGAAACAGCGCACGGCCGAGCGCCTCGCGGATAGAGGCCTTGTCGGGCTCGAGGTCGCGGGCTCTGCTCAGCGGCACGATCGCCGCCTGGTAGTCGCCGTGATCCAGCAGCTCGCAGCCGCGCTGGTAGAGGTCGTACAGGCTTTCCACAACAGCCCAGTTTAACGAGCGCCGCGCAGCCCCCAGACGGCATCGAGGATCGCCTCGGCGACCTGCGCCTTGGCCGCGCGCGCGACGCTGATCGCCCCGTTGGCGCTGCCGTTGGCGGTGAGGATCGTCACCTCGTTCGCCTCCACGTCAAAGCCGATGTCCTGGCGCGAGATGTCGTTGACGACGATCGCGTCCACGCCCTTCTCGGCGAGCTTGCCGCGCGCGAGCTCGACCGCGTGCCCGCCGTGCTCGGCTGCGAAGCCGACGAGCGTCTGGCCCTCGCGGCGCTGTCCGGCCAGCATGGCCAGCACGTCGGTCGTGGCCTCCAGCTCCAGCTCCAGGCTCTTGCGCCCGGCCTTCTTGATCTTGCCCGGTTGCGGAGCGGCCGGCCTGAAGTCGGCGACGGCTGCCGCCATGAACAGCACGTCTGAGGCGGGAAACTCCTCTTGACAGGCCTGCTGCAGCTCGGCTGCGGTGACGACGTCGCGGCGCGCGATCGCCTCGCTCACCGCCAGCGTCACGTTCGCCGCGACCAGCGTCACCTCGGCGCCGCGGGCCAGCGCCGCCTCGGCCAGCGCCAGGCCCATCCTGCCCGAGGAGCTGTTGCCGAGAAAGCGCACGCTGTCGATCGGCTCGCGCGTGCCGCCGGCCGTCACGAGCACCTTCACGCCATCCCAGGCCCCACCGCGCGCAGCGACGCCTCCGTTTGCCTGTCCGCCGGCGACCGTCGCCGTCACGCCGGCGAGCGACGCCTCGCACGCGGCCAACAGCCGCGCTGGCTCGGCCAGTCGCCCGACGCCCTCCTCGCCCTTGGACGCCAGGCGTCCCTCGCCGGGCTCGACGATCGTCACGCCTCGCTCGCGCAGCGTCCGCAGGTTGGCGCGCGTCGCCGCGTGCTCGTACATGTGGTTGTTCATCGCCGGCGCCACGAGCACCGGGCAGGTGGCCGCGAGCGCGCAGCTGCAGAGCATGTCCGAGGCCAGCCCGTTGGCCAGCTTGGCGATCGTGTTCGCCGAGGCCGGCGCGATCACGTACACGTCGGCGTTGCCCACGAGCTCCAGGTGACTGAGCGGATCGTGCGCCGGTTGCGGGTCGCCGGGAAACGCCCCGCGCGCCGGGTCGCGCTCGAACTCGCTGACGAGCACCGGCGCCCCGCTCAGCGCGGCAAACGACGCCTCCCCCACAAACCGGCGGCTCGTCGGCGTCTGCACCACGCGAACCGCGTGCCCAGCCCCCGTCGCCAGGCGCACGAGCTCCAGCGCCTTGTACGCGGCGATCCCGCCGCTAACGCCCAGCAAGATGCGCGCCATGACTAGGTTGTAGACCTACTCGCGCCCGCTAGCAAGGGCTGGCCGGGCCTTTGCGCGCCGTCAAAGCGCGCCCGACCGGGCGCCCGCTCAGCGGTAGTGGTACTTGATCTTTCCGGCTGCGACCTCCTCGAGGGCGATCGTCAGATAGTTTTTCGAGCCGGTTTCGATCATCGGGGGCGGGAACTCGTCGAACGTTCCCTCGCCGAGGTTGTGGTAGTAGCTGTTGATCTGTCGCGCGCGCTTGGCGGATACCACGACGCTCGCGTAGTTGGAGTCGACGTTGTCGAGCAGACGGTCGATTCGGGGGGAGATCACGGTCGCTGTTGCCTTTCCTCGGGGAGACTCAAGTGTAGTGGCCGCGCAGCGCGCAGCCGGACCGCGCGGCCACTGGCGACGGTCAGCCGAGCTCGCCGGCGACGATCGCCGTGAGCGCGTCGAGCGCGTCGTCGAGGCGGTCGTTGATCACGACATGGCCGAACTCGGGCTGCGCGGTGAGCTCTTGTTCGGCGACCTTCAGCCGGCGCTCGACCTCGTCGGCGTCGTCGGTGCCGCGCCCGATCAGGCGCGTGCGCAGCGCCTCCAGCGACGGCGGCGCGATGAACACCTGCACGGCCTCGGGCATCGCCGCGCGCACCTGGCGCGCGCCCTGCACCTCGATCTCCAGCACGATCGGCACGCCGGCGGCGACGCGATCCTCGAGCTCTGAGCGCAGCGTGCCGTAGCTGCGCCCGGCGTAGTCGGCGTGCTCGACGAAGTCACCGGCGGCGACGCGGCGATCGAACTCCTCGCGCGTGAGGAAGTGGTAGTCGACGCCGTCGCTCTCCCCCGGCCGCGGTGCGCGCGTCGTCGCCGAGACCGACAGCTCGAGACCGTCGATGCGCTCGATCAGACCGCGAATCAGCGTCCCCTTGCCGACCCCCGACGGACCCGTGATTACGAACACGCGTGCCACGGCGCGCAACCCTAGTGCCGCGAGCGGGGGAAGCCGTTCGGCCCAGGGGTCGCCTTTATCGGTGAAGGAGCGAGATCAGCTCGGAGCGCTGGCGCTCGGACAGGCCGCCGATCGTCTTGCTCGGCGCGATGCGGCAGTGCACGAGGATCTTGTTGACCTTCACGCGCCCGTACTTGGGCACCGCGAGCAGCATGTCGAAGACCTTGGCGGTCTCGACGTATTCGGGCGGATTGAGCAGCAGCGCGTGGATCGACAGGCGCCCTGCCTTGAGGTCGCGCTTGAGCTGAGCCCGCTGAATACGTATCTGGTTTGCCCTTGCGAGCGCGTCCATTCTCTGGTTTAGCGATCGCTCGGGGGCCATGGAAGTGTTAGAGGACGTCGTACCGGTCGCCGTCGTCATGGGCGGCGAGTCTACACACCCGAGACGGGTGATCAAGACAAAGTCCTCGAATTCATCTGGACCTCAACCTGAGGTGCAGGCGTGTCGAGGATGGTGGACGGTGGCAAGGGCTTTTTACAAGTGTTTTCGCCGGCGCGCAAACGCCCGCTCGCTGCGGATCTTGCGCCGCATTGCAGATCAGGCGGTTGGAAAACCTTCGCCTGTTCTCCGCAGGGCGCGCAGTCCCGCGGCGACGCGCGCGCCCGTCGCCGGATCGCGAAAAGTCTCGGTCCCGACCGCCACGAGCGTGGCCCCGGCGTCGATCAGGTCGCGCGCATGCGAGGAGCGCTGGACGCCGCCCATGCCGACGACGGGGATGCTCACACGGGCGGCGACGGCCGCCACCTGGGCAAGCGCGACGGCGCGGATCGCCGGGCCGGAGAGCCCGCCGGTGCCACCGCCGAGCCACGGCCGGCGCTCGCCGCACACCTGCGGCGACAGCGCCATCGCGCGCAGCGTGTTGATCAGCGAGACGGCGTCGGCGCCGCCGTCCTGCGCCGCGGCCGCGCACGCGGGCACGTTCGCGGCGTTCGGCGTGAGCTTGACGATCAGCGGCTTGCGCGTGCTCGCGCGACAGGCGCCGACGACCTGCGCCAGCTGCTGCGGGTCGGCGCCGATGTCCAGGCCGGTCTTGACGTTCGGACAGGAGACGTTGAGCTCGATCGCGGCGATCTCCGGGCGCTGGTCGCAGGCGCCGACCAGTGCGGAGAACTCCTCGGCGGTGGAGCCCATCACGTTGGTGATCAGCGGCACCGGCAGCTCGGCCAGCTGCGCGAGGTCCTCGGCAATGTAGCCATCCAGGCCCTTGTTCGGCAACCCGATCGAGTTGATCAGCCCGCCGGGCGCCTCCCACAAGCGCGGAGCCGGGTTGCCCGCGCGCGCGGCCAGTGTGATCGTCTTCGACACGTATGCGGCGAACGGGAAGTCGCGCTCCAGCGCCGGACCGAACGCGCGGCGCGCGGCGATCGCATCGAACGTGCCCGAGCCGTTGATCACCGGATGGGCCAGCGACAGCCCGCAGAACTCGACGCCGTCGCCGTCATCGTGGTCGGCGCGCCCGCCGGAGACGGCGCCGGGGCCCGCGCCCTCGCCGTTGCTCACGACGGCGCCCCGGCGTGCTCGCAGACGCGGTCGAGCTCGCCGGCGTCGATCACCGGGCCGTCGACGCAGACGCGCAGGTAGCCACCGCCGCGCCTGGGCACCGCGCAGCCGTAGCAGGCGCCGAAGCCGCAGGCCATGCCGGCCTCCAGGGCAAGCTGCGCGGGCACGTCGCGGGTCGCGCACATCGCGCGCACGGCCTCGAGCATCGGCGCCGGCCCGCAGGCGTAGACCTCGGCGCGGGAGTCTCGGTAGAGCTCCTGGGAGAGCAGCTCGGTAAGCAGGCCGTGATGGCCGACCGAGCCGTCGTCGGTGGCCACGCGCGCGCCGTGCAGCAGCGCGGCGCCCTGGGCGCGCGCGCCGTCGCGAAAGCCGAGCAGCACGGTCACGTCGGTGGCCGCCTCGGCCTCCAGCGCGTCCTGGAGGATCGCCAGCGGGGCGATGCCGACGCCGCCGCCGACGAGGATCGCGCGATGGCGCGGCCTGGGCGGTTGGAAGCCTCTGCCGAGCGGCCCGAGCGCCCACAGCCCGTCGCCCTCGCGCAGCTCGCACAGACGGCGCGTGCCCGGGCCGACGTCCTCGAGCAGGAAGAGTGACTCGCCGATGCGCCGGCGGGCGATCGAGAACGCGCGCGGCAGGTATGGCCGCTCGTCCTCTCCCCCGCCCCAGCGCTCGGCGGTGGCGAGCATCGCGAACTGTCCGGGACGGGGCTCGGGCGTCTCGACGTCGGCGACGCGCAGCACGCGGTAGGCGCCGAGCTCGTCGATGCCCAGCACCGTCAGCAGCCGGCGGGAAAACGGCGCCGGCGCGGTCCTCCACTCGCTCACGTCGTCTGGACCCCATCGGCGCGCACGCCGTGCAGCTCCTGCAGGCAGAGCACGGCGGGCTCGCCGTCGCGCCGCGCGCTGGCGATCGCGCGCGCTGCGGAGACGCCGGCGGCCAGCGTGGTCACGCAGGGGATCCCGTGCGACACGGCCGCGCGGCGGATCTCGTAGCCGTCGGTGCGCGCGCCGTAGCCGGTGGGCGTGTTGACGACGAGGTCGACGTCGCCGCGCTCGATCCAGTCGAGCACGTGCGGCGAGCCCTCGCCGATCTTGTTCAGCCGCTGCGCGGGCACGCCCATCCGCTCGATCGCTTCGGCGGTGCCGCGCGTGGCGACGATCGCAAAGCCGTTGTCGTGCAGGATCTGCGCGACGGCGAAGGCGCCCGCCTTGTCGGAGTCGGTGACGGTGATGAACGCGGTCCCCTCGCTGGGCAGCGGCACGCCGGCGGCCGCTTGGGCCTTGGCGAACGCCGTGGGGAAGTCGCGCGCGATGCCCATCACCTCGCCGGTCGAGCGCATCTCCGGGCCGAGCAGCGCGTCTGAGCCCTCGAAGCGGTCGAACGGCAGCACGGCCTCCTTGACCGAGACGTGGTCGCCGAAGCCCACGCCTTCGCGTTCGCGCGGCAGCTCCATCTCGGCGATCGACTCGCCGAGCATGATCCGGCAGGCGAGCTTGGCCAGCGGCACCCCGACGGCCTTGGAGACGAACGGCACGGTGCGCGAGGCGCGCGGATTGGCCTCGATCACGTACAGCTCGCCGGCGTGCACGGCGTACTGCACGTTGATCAACCCGACGACGCCGATCGCCAGCGCGATCTCGCGCGTGGCGGCGCGCATCTGCTCGAGCATCTCCTCGCCGAGCGAGTGCGGCGGCAGCACGCAGGCGCTGTCGCCGGAGTGCACGCCGGCCTCCTCAACGTGCTGCATGATGCCGCCGATCCACACCTCGCGCCCGTCGCACAGCGCGTCGACGTCGACCTCGGTGGCGTTCTCCAGGAAGCGGTCGAGGAAGATCTCCGAACCCTCGCCGGACTCGCGGCGCAGGTAGTCGGCCAGGCCGTCGCGCGAGTAGACGATCTCCATCGCGCGGCCGCCGAGCACGTATGACGGGCGCACGAGCAGCGGGAAGCCGACCTCGCCGGCGCAGTCCAGCGCCTGCGCCACCGAGCGCGCCGTCGCGTAGGGCGGCGCTTTGTAGCCGAGCTGCGACAGCAGCGCGCCGAAGCGCCCGCGGTCCTCGGCGAGGTCGATCGCGCCAACGCTCGTGCCCAGCAGCGGCGCCCCCGCCGCCTGCAGGCCGGCGGCGAGCTTCAGCGGCGTCTGGCCGCCGAACTGCAGGATCAGCCCGCGCGGCTTCTCGACCTCGACCACGGCGAGCACGTCGGCCAGCGTCAGCGGCTCGAAGTACAGACGGTCGGAGGTGTCGTAGTCGGTGGAGACGGTCTCGGGGTTGCAGTTGATCATCACCGCGTCGCAGCCGGACTCGCGCACGGTCATTGCGGCATGCACGCAGCAGTAATCGAACTCGATTCCCTGCCCGATCCGGTTGGGCCCGGAGCCGAGGATGACGATCGAGGAGCGCCCCGAGGCGCCGCCGCAGTCGCCCTCGCGGCGCACCTCGTGGCGGACCCCGCCGGGACCCGGGCGCTCCCAGCCGGAGTAGTAGTAGGGCGTGCGCGCGGGGAACTCGGCGGCGCAGGTGTCGACGGACATGAACGAGCGCTCGCCGGCGAACGGGCCCTCGGGGTCGAGCGCAAGCGCGCGCAGCTCGGCCAGGAACCACGGGTCGATGCGCGTGGGCTCGTGCACGGCCTCGATGCTCGTGCCGCGGCCGAGCAGCTCGAGCACGACCTCGAAGCGGTCGGGCAGGGGGATCTGCAGGCGCTGCAGCAGCTCCCGCTCGTCGAGCTCTGCCAGCGCCGGCGGCTTGTCGAGCTCGCGCGAGCGCAGCGCCTTGGCGAAGGCCTGCTGGAAGGTGCGCCCGAAGGCCATCGTCTCGCCGACGGACTTCATGTGCGTCGACAGCGTGGCGTCCGATCCGGGGAACTTCTCGAAGGCGAAGCGCGGCCACTTGACGACGACGTAGTCGATCGTCGGCTCAAAGCAGGCGGGCGTGACGCCGGTGATGTCGTTGTCGATCTCCTCCAGCAGGTAGCCGACGGCCAGGCGCGCGGCGATCTTGGCGATCGGAAAGCCGGTCGCCTTGGAGGCCAGCGCCGAGGAGCGCGAGACGCGCGGGTTCATCTCGATCACGAGGATCTCCTCGGTCTCGGGATTGACGGCGAACTGCACGTTGGAGCCGCCGGTCTCCACGCCGACGGCGCGGATCACGGTGATCGCCTGGTCGCGCAGCTGCTGGTAGAGGTGGTCGGTGAGCGTCTGCTGCGGAGCGACGGTGACCGAGTCGCCGGTGTGCACGCCCATCGGGTCGACGTTCTCGATCGAGCAGACGATGACGACGTTGTCGGCGCTGTCGCGCATCACCTCCAGCTCGAACTCGCCCCAGCCGATCACCGACTCGTCGAGCAGCACCTGGCCGATCGGCGAGGCCTCTATCCCCGCGGCGACGATCCGTTGGAAGTCCTCGGCGCTGCGCGCGATGCCGCCGCCGCGCCCGCCGAGCGTGAACGCCGGGCGCACGACGCACGGCAGGCCGAGCCCGGCCAGCTGGGCCTGGGCCTGCTCGATGCTCGTGGCGATCGCGCTCTTGGGCATGCGCAGCCCGGCGCGCGCCATCGCCTGGCCGAACAGCTCGCGGTCCTCGGCGCAGGCGATCGCCTCGTAGTTGGCGCCGATCAGCTCGACGCCGAAGCGCTCCAGCGTGCCGTCGTCGTGCAGCGCCTTTGCCAGGTTCAGCGCCGTCTGCCCGCCGAGCGTGCCCAGCAGCGCGTCGGGGCGCTCGCGCTCGATCACCTGCGTGACCGGGCCCGGCAGCAGCGGCTCGATGTAGGTCGCCTCGGCGAACTCGGGATCGGTCATGATCGTCGCCGGGTTGGAGTTGACGAGCACGACCTGGAAGCCCTCCTCGCGCAGCACCTTGCAGGCCTGTACGCCGGAGTAGTCGAACTCGGCGGCCTGCCCGATCACGATCGGCCCGGAGCCGAGGATCAGGATCTTGTGGATGTCGCTGCGCCGCGGCATCGGCTAGGCCGCCTCGGCGATGCGGGCGAGGAAGCGGTCGAACAGGTACAGGCTGTCGTGCGGGCCGGGGCCGGCCTCGGGGTGGTACTGCACGGTGCCGCCGGGCACGTCGAGCAGCTCCAGGCCCTCGACGGTGCGGTCGTACAGGTTGACGTGCGACAGCGCCGCGGCGCCGAAGTCGGTCTCCCAGCGCACGGGCTCGTCGGCGTCGATCGTGCGCGCTCCGCCGGGGCCGACGGCGGCGAAGCCGTGGTTCTGGGAGGTGATCTCCACCCTGCCGGTCTGCAGATCCTTGACCGGATGGTTGGCGCCGCGGTGGCCGAACGGCAGCTTGAAGGTCTCCAATCCGACCGCGCGACAGAGCAGCTGGTGGCCGAGGCAGATGCCCCACACGGGCTTTACGCCGATCAGCCGGCGCAGCGTCTGCACGATGTAATCGAGCGCCGCCGGGTCGCCGGGGCCGTTGGCGAGGAAGATCGCGTCGGGGTCGTCGCCGAGCAGCTGCTCGGCGCTGGAGGCGCACGGGTGCAGCGACACGTGCGCGCCGCGCGCGACGAGCTCGCGCACCATCGAGCCCTTGATGCCGGTGTCGATCACGGCGATTCGCGGGCCGTCGCCGCCCTGGCCGTGGTGGCTGACCTCGCTGGGCGTGACGACGGCGGCGAGATCCTGCCCGGCCATCGGCGGCTCGGCCTGGATCTGCTCGGCCGCGTCGCGCTCGGCGATGCTCGCGGCGAACACTCCCCCGCGCATCGCGCCGGCGTCGCGGATGTGGCGCACGAGCGAGCGCGTATCGACGCCGGAGATCGCGACCACGCCGCAGTCGGTCAGCCAGTCCAGCCAGCCGCGCTCGGCGGTCGGCGCGTCCTCGCGGTTGCCGGCCTCGCGCATGATCGCCGCACGCGCCCACGGGCGATCGGACTCCATCGCGGCGGCGCTGGCGCCGTAGTTGCCGATGTGCGGGTATGTGAAGGCGATCAGCTGCCCGGCGAACGACGGGTCGGTCATCGACTCCTGATAGCCGGACATGCCGGTCGTGAACACCACCTCGCCGAGCGCCGGCCCGTCGGCGCCGCACAGCTCGCCGTCAAAGCGCGTGCCGTCCTCCAGCAGCACGTATCCGTCGCGCCGCTGGCTCACACGTTCTCCTGCCCCATGCGCTCGCTCACAGAATCAGCTTCTGAATGGCCTTGAACTCGGATGTGCCGGCGCGCTCCAAGAGCTCGAACAGCGAGCCCTCGACGGTGCCGACGACGGCTCCGGCGCGCTGCAGGCGCTCCAGGCCGCGCTCGTAGTCGATCCGGTGGCGCGAGCCGACGGCGTCGGCGGGCACGTGGACTTCGACGCCGCGGTCGAGCAGGTCGTGGACGGTCTGTGAGACGCACACGTGCGCCTCGATGCCGCAGACGACGACCTGGTCGCGCTCGTGTTGGCCGATCTTCGATCGGTCAAAGCCATCGGCGCGCACGGCGGAGAAGACGGTCTTCTCGATGCGCGGCTCGTCCTCGAGTCCCAGCTCGAGCGCGGAGTGGCCGAGGCCTTTGGGGTACTGCTCTGAGACGAGCGCGGGGACGTCGAGAACGCGCGCGGCGGCGAGCAGCTTGGCGCAGGACGCGGCGACGCCGGCGAAGGACTCATAGGGGCGAAAGCCCTCCTGCACGTCGACGACGACGAGCGCGGCGCGATCGCGGTGCAGCAGGGCCATCAGGCGCCGACCACCGAGAAGGCGCGCTCGCGATAGACGACGGCGCCGCTGGAGAGCGTGAGCAGCACGCGACCGTGCAGCTTGCGACCGGCAAAGCAGCAGTTCTCCGAGCGGCTCTCCCAGCCGCGCTCGCCGGCGACCCACTCGGCGTCGAGGTCGACGAGCGTGAGGTTGGCGAGCTCGCCGGGGACGACGTGCGCCGTCGGCAGCGCAAACAGCTCGGCGCCGGCGGTCATCCGCTGGACAAGCAGCTTCAGGTCGAGGACGCCGGGCAGCACGAGACCCGTGTAGAGCGCGGCGAAGGCGGTCTCCAGGCCGGTCGTGCCCATCGGCGCCTGCTCGAATGGCACCTCCTTCTCCTCGCGCGCGTGCGGCGCGTGATCGGTGGCGACGCAGTCGATCGTGCCCGAGCGCAAGCCCTCGATCAGCGCCTGGCGGTCGGCCTCGGTGGCCAGCGGCGGGTTCATCTTCATGCGCGTGTCCATCGAGCGCACGTCCTGCTCGGTGAGCAGCAGATGGTGCGGCGAGACCTCGGTGCTGACGCGCCAGCCCTGCGCCTTGGCGTGGGCGACGGCGTCGACGGAGGCGACGCAGCTGAGGTGCTGGAAGTGCACGCGCGCATCCTCGTAGCCGGCCAGCGCGGCGTCGCGGGCGACCATCGTCGACTCTGAGATCGTGGGGATCCCGCCGATGCCCAGCGCGGCGCTGACGACTCCCTCGTGCACGCATCCCCCGCGCGAGAGCGTCGGGTCCTCCTCGTGCAGCGCGATCACGCCGCCGCACAGACGCTGGTACTGAAGCGCCTTGCGCAGCATTCCGGCGCTCTGCACGGGCATGCCGTCGTCGGTGAAGCCGACGGCCCCCTCCTGGCGCAGCTCGGCCATCTCGGTGAGCTGCTCACCCTGCAGGCCGCGTGTGATGCAGGGCAGAAAACCGATTGATATGCGCGCTTCGCGCGCGGCTGTGTCGCGCAGTGAGCGAAGCAGCGGCGCGGAGTCCAGGACGGGGTCGGTGTTGGGCATCGCGAGGACTGCCGCGTAGCCGCCGGCGGCGGCCGCGCGCGTGCCGCTGTCGAGGTCCTCCTTGTGCTCGTGGCCTGGTGTGCGCATGTGCACGTGCGGGTCGAAGAAGGCCGGCAGCAGGTGGCGCCCCTGGCCCTCCAGCAGCTCCTCGTCGGGCTGGTGGCCGAGCGTGCCGGGCGGGGCCATCTCGGCGATCTCGCCGGCGCGCACGCGCACGTCGTGGCGGCCGTCGACGCCCGCGCGCGGATCGAGCACGTGGACGTCGCGCAGGAGCATGTCGGCCGGCTGCTGCGGGCCGTGTACGAGCGGGTTGGCGGCCATCACGCGGGCTGGCGCTCGCCGATCGCCGCGCCGGCGGCCTCGGGCCGCCCCGACGAGGGCGAGGTCGAGGGTGCGCTGGCTCCGGCGAGCAGCTCGTAGAGGACGGCCATGCGCACGACGACGCCGGCCTCGACCTGCGCGGTGATGACGGCCTGGGGAGAGTCGACGACCTCGCCGGAGAGCTCGACGCCGCGATTGACCGGCCCGGGGTGCATCAGCACCTGGCGCGGCGACAGGCGCTTGCCGTTGACCTGATACCAGGAGGCGTACTCGCGCAGCGAGGGCACCCACGTCTCGCTCATGCGCTCGCGCTGCATGCGCAGCGTGTAGACGACGTCGGCGGAGGGCAGCTCGTCGAGCGTGAAGCGCACGTCGCAGCCGAGCGCCTCGATCCCGCGCGGGATCAGCGTCGGCGGCCCGGCGACGGTTACCTTGGCGCCCATGCGCTGGAAGGCGATGATGTTCGAGCGCGCGACGCGCGAGTGCGCGACGTCGCCGATGATCCAGATCGACGCGCCGTCGAGCTCGCCGAGGCGGCTGCGCAGCGTGTAGACGTCGAGCAGCGCCTGCGTGGGGTGCTCGCGCTTGCCGTCGCCGGCGTTGACGATCGCGGCGCTGCACCATTTGGAGACGAGCTCGGCGGCGCCGGCCCACGGCGTGCGCAGGACGATCGCGTCGGGCTTGTGCGCGCTGAGCGTCAGCACGGTGTCCTTCAGCGACTCGCCCTTCTCGACGCTCGATCCGCTGGCGGCGAAGTTGACGACGTCGGCGGACAGCCGCTTGGCGGCGAGCTCGAAGGAGCTGCGCGTGCGCGTGGAGGCCTCGTAGAAGAGGTTGAGCACCATCCGCCCGCGCAGCGCGGGGACCTTCTTGATCTCGCGGTCTGAGACCTCGGCGAAGCGCGCGGCCTGCTCGACGATGCGCTCGATGCCGGCGCGGTCGAGGTCCTCGATCGAGAGAAGGTGCTGCATGGTCATGCGACCTCCAACGCCGCGGCGGCAATCGCGACCTCGTCGAGCCCGTCGAGCTCGCGGACGCGGACGTGCACGTGCTCGGCGCGCGAGGTGGGCAGGTTCTTGCCGACGTAGTCCGGACGGATCGGCAGCTCGCGATGGCCGCGGTCGGCGAGCACGGCGAGCTGCACGCGCTCGGGGCGGCCGTAGTCGAACAGCGCCTCGATCGCGGCGCGCACGGTGCGCCCGGTGAAGAGCACGTCGTCGACGATCACGACGGTGCGCCCGGTTACGTCGAAGTCGATGTGCGAGGCGTGCACGACGGGCGCGTCGGGACGGCTGGCGACGTCGTCGCGGTAGAAGCCGATATCCAAGTCCCCGAGCGGGATCGCGGCATCGTGCAGGCCCTCGAGCAGATCCCTCAGGCGGTGTGCGAGGAAAGCTCCGCGGCGGTGGATGCCGACGATGGCGAGCGCGCGATCCGGCGGGTTGCGCTCGGCGATCTCGTGAGCGATGCGCGTGAGCGCTCGCTGAACGTCCCCCTCGCGGAGGACGACCTTCTCGCTGCTGGAGTCCATCTCTTCCTTCCTGGCCTCACGGGACCGGGTTAAAGGATCTTCGCCAATGTATCAGGGCATTGCGACGGTCTCGGCGGGCTCGTCGGCCTCCCCGGTGGCGGCCCGCTCGCGCGCCTGGCGCTCAGACCAGCGCAACAGCGTGGCGGGACCGCGCTCGGGAAACGGCACCTCGATCGTGTCGAAGTCGCGCGGCGCCTCGGTGGCGGCGAACACGGCGCGCGCCTCGTCGCGCAGCTGCCCGCCGGCATAGCGCGTGGACATGTGCGTCAGCGCGAGCAGCCGCACGTCGGCATCGCGCGCGAGCTCGGCGGCCTGCCTGGCGGTGCTGTGGGCGGTCAGCCGCGCGCGCTCGGCCTCCTCCTCGGTGAACGTGGCCTCGTGCACGAGCACGTCGGCTTCGTGCGCGGCGATCGCCAGCGCCTCGCACGGCTCGGTGTCGCCGGAGAGCACGATCTTGCGGCCCTCGCGCTCCGGCCCCATGACCCGCTCGGGGCTGACGCCGTCGACGCTCTCGCCGCGCTGCAGGCGCCCGAAGTCGGGGCCGGGCTTGACGCCGAGCTGCTCGGCCAGCTGCGCGTCGAGGTGCCCGGGGCGCGGCTGCTCGACGATCGCGTAGCCGTACGACGACGGGGCGCGGTGACTGACGGGCACGGCGGCGATCAGATAGCCGTCGCGCCGCACGGTCTGCGCGGGCTCGAGCTCGACGACGCTCAGCTCATACGGCAGCCGGCCGTAGATGCTGCGCATCAGGCCCATCAGTTCGTTCAGCCCGCGCGGGCCGTAGACGATCAGCGGCTGGTCGCGTTCGCGCAGCGCGAAGGACTTGAGCATCCCGGGCAGCCCGAGCCAGTGGTCGGCGTGGAAGTGAGTGATGAACACGCATTCCATGTCGACGAGCCCAACCGAGCGCACGAGCTGGCGCTGCGTGCCTTCGCCGCAGTCGAACAGCAGCCGGTCGCCGCCGCGGCGCAGCAGGATCGCGGGCAACCCGCGTCGCGCACCCGGCACCGACCCGCCTGTGCCCGCGAAGAACAGGGACAGATCCATGGAGCTACGGTAGCGGCGCGCAGGGCCGGGATGCTGGCGCCCGAGCGATGCGCCCGCCGGCGCCGCGCCCGATTTGACGCCGCGGGCGCATCTATCTTGCGCTGGCAGATGGCCGAGTACTGCTCTGACTGCCTGTCCCTCGCGCCCGGCGGAGACCCGCTTGAGTCCGAGGACTGGCGGGTGCTGGTCACGCGCGAGGGCGAGTACCTGGGCGCCGTCTGCGTGGGCGCCGTCTGCGCTGGGTGCATCGCCGATGAAGAGCTGGCACTGATCGAGCTCGAAGAACGCTACGAGCTCGCGGCCTGATTGCTCGATCGTCGCCCGGCGCGCGAGTCGGCGCACGCTCGCCTCGCTAAACCATGCACATACCCGGCTGTAAGCTCTGGGCACGGCCGATGCGCCAGGGCGCGCGTCGTCTGCGCCCGTAGCTCAGTGGATAGAGCGCTCGCCTCCGGAGCGAGAGGTCGCAAGTTCGAATCTTGCCGGGCGCGCTCCGAAAAGCCCTGCTAACGCGGGGTTTTCTCGTGCCCGGAGCCGGGCGGCCGGTCGGCTTGCAGGTGGCCATCCGGCCTCGTTCGCCCAATGGTTCGCCCAAACCCCCAGCGGGCGAGGCGTCAGCGGTGCCGGAGAAAGGACCTCGGCGTGCGTAGCGGCGAGACCTCGAGCAGGGCCCGGGCCGTCCGGATGGCCTTGCGTGCGGTGTCGTCGTCGAGCGCCTCGCCTTCATGCGCTGCACGGTTTCGCGGTCCGGCCAGCTGGTCGATGACCTGCCCGATCGAGACGGCCAGACCGTCCTTGCGTCCGGCATTGAGCCGGTAGAGCTCGACGATCCCGCTCACGCCGCTCGCTGCCCGGACCGCCTTTTCTCGGGCTACAACGGCGGTCTCGCGCCGATTGGCGCGCGAGAGGCCCAGAACCTCGCCAGGAGCGCAAGGAGGCGTCGTGCGGCGCCCTGTGCGGCACGGCGGCGCCGTTGCGAGTGCCGACGTTCTCCCCCGACATCGCCTACTCCGCCAGTCCCACGGCTTTGAGGGCTGCTGCCCTCGACATGCACGCGCGATCACGGACGATCTTGGAGTCACGAAGCTCGTAGACGAACACAGCCGGGGCGTCCAGCGGAACACCGCCGCCTTTACCCCAGCCGGTCATCGCAATCACCGCGACAACCGTGTCGCCACCCGCGTCGATGTACTCCACCGGCTCCATGACCCAATCCCCAAACATCTCGCCGAAGTTCCTCGTCCTCTCCAGCAGGCCGTCCATGCCCGTATACGTCGCGCCGTCGGGCATCTCCGGGAAGTCCTCATACAAGCAGTCCTCGGCGAAGTACTCGGACGCGGCACCCAGGCCTCGCTCCTTGTAAGCCTTCCAAGCCTCCCGCACAAGCTCGACGTTCTCCTGCGACATCGCCTACTCCGCCAAGCCGAGGTCGGCGAGGGCACGGTCGGGGTCCAAGTAACGGATCATCCGCATGACCTTGCCGTCGCGGATGTGAAACGCCCAGGCTCCCTTTGCCTGGATCTGCCCGAGGTCCAGCCCGCTCGTTTTGCCGTGGCCGCTGTAGTGGTCAAGCACCACCACGTTCTCAGCCCCAAACTGACGATACTCGTCCGCCGTCAGACGGAACCCCTCCCAGAGGCCAAGCCAGCCGCGGAACTGCTTCGCCATCTCGGCCAGGCCCGTCCAGGCGCCCGGGTCGGGTCCGTCAGCAGACACGTACTCGATCTCGGGGTGTGCCCAATCGGCCGAGTCGAACTCGCCGCGTTCCCAGTCCGCGTAGATCGAGCGCACAAGGTCCAGGTTCTCCGACATCGCCTACTCCGCCAGCCCCACGGCTTTGAGGGCTTCGTCCACCGTGTAGTAGGCGTCGAGGGCGCTGATGCGCCCGTCTCGAAACGAGTACACCTGCCCGATCCGCATGGTTGTATCAACGCCACTCGCGGCACCCGTGGCCTCCATGTTCACGATTGCCAGGACTCGTTCGTTGACCTCGCGGATCGTCTCGATCTCCTCTTGCCCACCGAGTGTCTCGGTCCACTCTTTCAGCCAGCCCAGAGCAGCGTCCTGACCTCGGAACTCCGTTCCCATCAGGTCGGCAAATCCACCTATCAGACGAAACACGAGATCCTCGGAATGGATCGATTCCAAGGCCGGTACGTCGCGGTCGTTAAAAGCCTGCATCGACCGCAGAACAAGCTCCACGTTCTCCTGCGACATCGCCTACTCCGCCAGGTCTACGAGACGATCGTGAAGGAGATCGACCGCGAGACGCCCTTAAGGCCGTGCGCGTCGTGCGCATTGACGCTGACCGCGTAGGTCCCCGGCCTAAGCGTCTTCGCGTTCGACAGCCTGCCCTGGAAACGCAGCTTGTCAAGGCCCGCCCGGCCGGAGACGCCGAAGCTGCCAACAGCGACCGTGCGTTTGCATCTCGGTCTGTGCGCGTTGCCCGGACTAAGCGCCGCGCACTTTCCGTGCGCTCGCCGTCCTGCCACGCTCTGCGTGAACGTGAACGTCGTCGTCGCCGGCTCGTTGAGGCTGAAGCTGAAAGTCGTGCCTACCGGCACGCTGCTGGCGCTGCTGACGCGCGGCAGCGAGCGACCCCGCCGCCACTTGGTCGCCGACTCGCTGAAGCCCGTTACGGCCGGTTTGTCCAGGCCCCCCTCGACCACCTGGACCAGCGGTTTTAGAGCGGCACTCGCCGGAGCGGTGGACGCCGCCGGGGCCGTGAACGTGTACTTATCCGCCGATCCGACTTCGCTCGATCCACCTGGGCCGCTGACGTGCACGTCGACGGTCGAGGCGGCCGTGGGCGGGACGATCGCGGTGATCTGGGTGGACGATTCGACGCTGAAGCTGGCGGGAGCGGAGCCGAAGCTCACGCCCGTCGCGCCATCGAGAAACAGGCCGCCGATCGTCACCGCATTGCCCCCGGCCGGGCTTCCCGATGCGGGCGAGACGGAGGAGACGACCGGAGTGAGAACGACGTCGGCATTGACGAGGATCTCTTCGCTGAAAAATTCAAACGATGGTTCGGGGGCGGCGCCGTTATCGACAAGCCCGGGTTCCCAATAGAGCAGCTGGGTGCTATCCGACGGCGCTACTTGGCGGACCTGAACCTCACTGCCCCCCGCCGGCAGGTCGACGCCAATCACGTCGCCGGCGCGAATTGGAAGGCTCGTGGCGTTCGCTTCGCCATTGATGTGAGTCGCCGCTGCGCTGGTGCCATTACCGATCCACGTGCCTTCCGGTGCCGGACGCAGCACGCGCAGTCTGGGCGCCCCGTCGCGGCCGGCGACCCGCCAGCTTGTAATCAGCCCGGAGGCGGGCGCTTCCTCGGTGACGCCAGGGGATACGAGCTGCGCAAGGGTGATGACCGGGCATGCTTCCCTACACACGAAGCGCGTGCCCGTTTCCGGCATAAGTTCCGGCCCCAACCTGACGGTCGTCGCCTGCGCATATGCGGGCAGCAGCATCGCCAACGCAAGTGCGACGAAGGCGGGCATGGTAGCCACGGATGACCTCTTGAGTCTCATTCCTTGTCCCCCAACATCGCGATTTCCTCGGGCAATCCGACTTCCTGCGGCAATCGTACAGACTGGGATTGTCTGTCGTGGGCGGGGACCGATCCGCTTGTCTTGGCGCGTCCATTGAACCTGACCAGCACGAGCACATGCTCGTGGTCGAGATCGCGGTACTCCTGCGGCTCGGCGCTCAGCCGCGAGCACCGTGCGCTCCCTGGTCGCATTGACACGGGCGGGCGGCGAGGACCTGAGAGGAGCGCACCGCCCGCCCTGTCGATGGTTGGCGTCGGCAGCAGCCACGGCGAGCTAACAGGCAAATACAGCCACTGACTGCTGCCGGCGCCGTCCCAGGTTGGGACCTTCGGCGGGGGATCTGGCCGGGCCGAAGTTGATTGGCCGGCAGCGGCAGCTCAGAGGAGGAAGGACAGAAACTCCGAGCCGCGCCCCAACCGCAAAGGGGCGCCGCTGCCGGCCGGCGACGAGCAGGCCTCACAACCTGTCGCCGCCCTTCGCGACCATGCGCGCCGTGGTCGCGAAGGCTTGAGAGCGTCTCTGTCACACCGCCGCCCGACGACGCCGCTCGACCGCCGTTGCCACATGGCAGTCGAGCTTGCCGAGCAGCGTCTCGGCCGCGCCGGCGTCGAAGCGCCACTCTGGGAAGTTGCGGCGAATCCGTGCGAGCACGGCTTCGATCGCGGACTCATCGACGTCGGCGAGCCGCATCCAGCCTGCTTCGTCGCCGCGTTCGCGGTAGCCGCCCCATCCGCTTGGTTCGAGGCGACCGGTCAGCTCGCCGAGCATGAGCAGCAGGTTTGCGTTGGCAGCCTGCTGCTCCTTACTCCAGCGGCACTCTTCAAGCGGGATCGCTGCGCCGCGAATCTCGCTGAAGTGAACGACCGTCGGTGCAACGTCGGCCATCGCGGTCTTGGCGCTCATGCTGCCACCTCCTCTGCCTCCGCGATGATCTCGGCAGCCGGCCTGGACACCACCGGAGCGGTGCCGGGTACACCGGGCCCAACCAGGTCGAGAAGCTCACTCTCGTCGTCCTTCGTCTTGCTCGCGTCATCGACTGTGGCGACCTCGGCGACGGCGACCCGTGGCGACTCGACGGCGCGGCGTTCACGAAGGACGACCCGCCGAGCGCGATCACCGACGTCATCACCAGCGGAGGCGTCACGCCCTACCCAGAGGGCCTCGACGTCCGTTCGTGGGAGGTCTCGTCCGGCCGCCACGTCGCCGTCGTCCGGATCCCGCCGAGCCCCACGCCGCCGTGCAACACGAACGGCACCGTCTACGAGCGCGTATCGGGGAAAACGATCCCAGTGCAGGATCCGGCGCGACTC
>Ga0208714_1000094_pt1 | contig 28024 bp, 22 predicted proteins | sample NGESurshal072012_3_FD_184461 | JGI IMG/M metagenome (GOLD analysis project Ga0208714, IMG submission 184461) | Arctic peat soil microbial communities from Barrow, Alaska - NGEE Surface sample 415-1 shallow-072012 (SPAdes) | ecosystem: Environmental > Terrestrial > Soil > Wetlands > Peat ... | reverse complement strand
GAGCCGATCGCGCCCGGCGGGATCGCCGATCAACCGCACCAGCGCCGCGTGCACGGCGGCCGGATCGTCGGGGGGCATGAGCTCCACCGCCCCCAGCTCGGCCAGCTCGCCGATACCGCCGATGTCGCTGACGAGCGCCGGGCGGCCGAACGCGAGCACCGTCGAGAGCACGCCCGACTGATCGAAGCGCTCGGTGCGCTTGTACGGAAGCGCCACGATATCGGCGCGCCGGAAGAAGGCGGGAAGCTCGGCATCGCCGACGAAGCGCGAGACGAAGCGGACGTTGGCCGGCGCGGCCGCGCGCAACGACTCGATCTCCATCCGCGGCCGGCCGACGATCCACAGCTCCGCACCGGTGATCCCGCGCCAGGCCTCGAGCAGCACGTCGACCCCCTTGTAGGGCCGCAGCAGACCGAAGAACATGACCACCGGCAGCTCGACGGCGGCCAGCTCGGGGTCGAGGCCGACCTCATCGGGCTGGTGGGTCAGGTGTTCGAAGGCGCCGTGATGGATCACGTGCACCTTGTCCGCGTCCACGCCGGCGAGCTCGAGCAGCTGCCGCCGTCCGAAGCCGGAGTGGACCACGACCGCGTCGACGCGGTCATACAGACGCCTTTGCGCGGCGGCCTGACCCGGCCGGGGCTCGCGCGGAAGCAGGTCATGCGCGGTCAGCACCAGCGGCCGCCGTGGCAGCAGATGAACGTCCAGCGGCTGGACGGTCAGCCACTGGAAATGCACGACGTCGGCATGCGCGGCGACCCGGCGGTAGCGCAGCATGTCGGGCACGTGCTCGATCAGCTTGGTGACGGTGCGCGCGCGCGAGCCCGGCGCGCCGCGGGCGTGCCGGTAGAAGAGCTCGCGCACCGTGAAACCCTCGGCGGCGGGCACGGTCCCGTACGCGAACCGGCTCGTCACCAGCTCGACCTCGGTGCCCGTCCGGGCCAGCGCCGCGCACAGCGCGTGGTCATACGGAGGCGTGAACGCCGACGGGTCGACGACCTGAACGCGCATCAGGGCCCTCCGGGATCGTGCAACGGCCGGCCGGCGAGCGCGGCGAGCCGGCGTGCCGTGGCCCGGGCACGAGCTCCGCCCAAGGGCTGCACGCGGGCGCCACGGTCGCGGGCGAGTCGGAGCACCGCCGGCGCCAGCGCCGTCAGCGAGGGCCCGTGTGCATCCCGGCCGGTCGCATCTCTCAGTGCCCGCACGGGATGACGAGCCGCGACGCGTGCCACCGCCGACAGCCGCGACGCGACGCCGTCGTCCTCGCGGAAGTCGATGCGCAGCGCACGTCCGGCAGCGGCCACCGCCTCCGGCCGGGCCGCTGCCTCCACCCGCGCCCCGGTGACCGCCACCGCGAGCTCGACGAGCGGGTCGCCCTCGGACGGGAAGCGATCGGCGACCAGCACCACGCCGGCCGGTGGCTTCTCGCCATCGGCGGGACGATTCGAGAGCGCGAAACCGGCCAGCTCATCGCCGGCCAGCAGCGCATCGAGGGCCAGGAAGCGGGCCCGCTCGAGCCGCCCCACCGCGGCCGGCGGCGATCCCCGCGCCGCGCGCGGAGCCGCCCCGGCGGTCGCGCCCGGCGACGCGCCCGCGGACGCGTTGCGGCCGTGCTGCGCCGCCCGCGACAGGGCCCGCACGACCGCCGGCTCGGGCTCGAACCCGGCGTAGCGCCGCGACAGCCACGCCCGGCCGGCGGCATACCCGCGCCACTGGCGGCGCAGCTCGCGCAGCGAGGCCCGATAGCGATGCTCGATACGTGCCCCCGGCCGGATCTCCAGCGTCCACCCGGCCTCCTGCAACCGCCAGCAGAAATCGGTGTCCTCGGCCGCCCGGACACCTTCGTAGAAGCCCCCGACCTGCTCGAACGCCGTTCGGCGCACGAGCAGGTTCGCGGCAACCGCACGCGGCCGGTACGCATGCGCGAGATGAGCCTCCTGGCGCAGGAAGTTGCGCGCCGCGCCGTAGCGCGCTGCCAGCGTGCGCCCGCCCGGGGCCGGCACGACCTCCCCGGCCAGCGCACCGACCTCGGGCGCGACCGGCAGCTCGAAGTAGGCATCGAGCAGGCCGGCGGGCGCGATCGTGTCGGCGTCGAGGAACAGGATCCAGTCGTTGCGCGCCCGCGCGGCACCCACGTTCCGGGCGTGCGCCGGCGAGCGCTCCCCCGCCACGAGCACCACCGACGGGCCCGTCACCGCGTTCGCAGCGCCGGAGTTGTCGGCCATGATCAGCTCGTCGCCCGGCTCGAGCGTCAGCCCGCTCAGTACCCGCGCGGCGGCGGCGCCCGCGGCGGCGTCCCCCGCGAACGGCATCACCACGCTGACCTCAGGCCGCGCCACGTGCCACCCCGCGCTCGATCAGTAGGCGCACCCGGCGCAGCTCCTGCGGATGTGCGAACCCGGTCACGAGCAGCGCCAGCGGGATCAGCGCGAACGCGACCGCGCGGGACAGCAGGCCGAGGACGCCGTGCGTCGGCAGCAGCAGCTCCCCGGCCGCGGCGATCCCTCCGGTCAGCGCCGTGATCTGGGCCAGCCGCCGCCACTCGAACGCGACGCGGAACAGCTCGCGAGTGAGGAAGTGCATGACCACGAGCATCACCACGTACGCACCGCACAGCGACAGGCCGGCGCCCACCAGGCCCAGCGAGGGGACGAGCACCAGGAGCAGGATCACGTTGGTGGCCAGACCGGCGAAGGCGGCCGGGAAGTTCCGGGTCGTCACCTTCGCCCGGCCCGCGATGACCAGGAAGATGACGAACAACCCGTACATCGCCCAGCCCAGCGCCACCCACGGCAGCGCCTTGTAGGCACCGAAGAAGTCAGGGGCGGCGAGCAGCCGCACGATCCACCGCGCGAACAGCGCCAGCCCGGCCACCACCCAGCCGCTGACCAGCACGTAGTACGTCGTGACCAGGCCGTAGAGACGCGCCGCCTCGACGTCGTCACGTACCGAATACGCCAGCGGCGGCCACGCGTACTGGAACGCCCGCACGATGAACGCCACCGAGCCGGCGAGCTTGATCGAGATCGAGTAGATCCCGGCCAGGGCCGGGCTCTTGTGGTGGTAGATGTAGTACCGGTCGACCAGGTTCAGGGCGAACACGGAGGCCTCGGCGGGAACGGTCGGCAGACCGAAGCGGAGCAGGGCCGGGAGTCGCTCGACGCTGTCCGAGCGGTGCAGCAGGCGCGCGCGCATCGTCCACCACAGCCCGAGAAGGACGACCGTGGTGGCCGCGTAGTTGCCGAGCAGCAGACCGCGAGCGCCCATCCCAAGCCCGACCACGAGGATTAGCGAGGTGGCAATCGTGAGCCCGACGTTGATCAGCGACGCGGTCGCGTACGTGCGCGAGCGCTCGTCGACGCGCAGCAGACCGTAGGCGAGCTCGAGGTTCGTGAACGACCACAGCCCCAGCACGGCGATCAGGAACGTCGGGACGTCCTGATGGCCGAGCACGATCCGGGAGAGAGGAGCGGCCAAGGCGGCGAGCACGACCGCGGTGATCGTCGTGGCAATGAGCAGGAACAGCGCCGTGCGACGCGCCAGGGCGCTGCGACGCGCGTCGTCCTCGTCGGCGAAGTAGTAGCGGATGAACGCCTCGATCATCCCGAAGCGCACGACGATGCTGACGAAGATGACCAGGTTGGCCAGCAGCTCGACGACGCCGTAGCCTGCCGGGGTCACGTAGCGCGTGTACACCGGGAGCAACAGGACGGCGATGAACTTGGAGACCACGTCCGCCAACTGATAGGCGGCGAGGGACCTCACGAGGCGTGTCAGATAGCCCGTCACGGAGCGATAACGCTACGGATAGGGCCGATCGACCGGGCGCGCGTCAGTGCGACAGGATCGTCCACACGCGCCGGGTCAGTTCCTGGGCGTCGACGCTGCCGGACACGGCGGAGCCGAACCCCGGGATCCCGACGTCGATGACGATGCCCTGCCCGAGCCGGTAGCCGATGATGGTCGGGGTGGTCGTGCTCGTACCGGCGGCGGAGGCGATCTGCGCCCCGGGCGCGGTCAGGCCCGTGAACGGCTGGTAGGCGCTGAAGCCCTGGAAGGCGCCGCTCGTGCCGGTGAAGATCCCGAGCCCGTCCCGGATCACGAGGATCGAGTCGGTGCTGTGCGTGACCACCGGGCCCGGCTTGGCGTTGAGCACGTCGGCGGCCGCAGGCGGGGATGGAGCGGAGGCCGTCGTCCCCCGGACGACCACGGTGCGCCGGAGCGAATCGATGCCCAGCGAGAGCACGCGGCCGCCCTTGACGACGTAGCGCTTCAGCGGCCCGGCCAGCGACGGCGGCACCCACCGCACAGCGCCGGCGAAGACGACGCCGGTGTGGCCGAACAGGCCGGGGCCGACGCCATCGATCAGACCCAGGTCGGTCGTCAGGTCGTACGGGAGACGCGCATGGTCGAGATAGGCCAGGAACGCCGCCTCGTCGGCGAACCCCGCCGGCAGCCCGGCGGTCAGCGGCCGGGCCAGGCTCGCCGGACCACCCGTGTCGAGCGTGTTCGGGATCCCGTCGCCGTTGTCGTCGGCGACATTCTGACCCTGCCACGTGAGCGCCGGGAGCACGACCAGAATGCCCCCGGCGGGATGGCTCGAGTGGGCGACGAGCGCCACGCTGGTGCTGTAAGCACCGGAGGTGATGGTCAGCTTGTACAGTCCCGCGCCGCCGGAGGGGACCGGCACCTCGAGTTGGGGGCTCGAGCCCTGGCCGGAGCCGAGCGTGGGCTTGGACGATCCCTGCCGGGTGAGCGTCCACGTGTACGGGTGATGGCGGGCATCGACGAACACGGTCGCTTTCGCACCGGCCCGGACGGGATCGAGCTGCGGCTCCGCGGCCAGGTAGCGGACGGTCACACCGGCGCCGGCCGTCGAGCCGGCGGTCGGCGGGATGATGGCCGGGAACTGCCCCGTGTTGCAGGCGCGATCGGTCACCGAGAGTCCGATCAGATACGTTCCGGCCGGCGCCGGCGCCCCGTGGATGCGCCCGTCCCAGGTCGCGTGCCCGCCCGTCCACGGCGTCAGGAAGCTCCACACCAGGCGTGGCGCACCGGGCAGGTCGGTGCGGTAGACGTGGATCGTCCCGCCCCGGGACTCGTTGCCGGCGTAATGGATCACTGCGCCGGGGCCGAGCGGCACCAGCGTGTTGTCGATCCGGGTCACGACGGGGCGCGGGGCCACGGTCTTGAGCTCGGCCGGATATTCCGTGAGATCGATCGAGCGGCCCTGCCGCGCCAGCCCGACACGGAAGTGGTACGTGCCGTCGGGTGCCAGCGAGCCGTTGTCCTCGCGGCCGTTCCAGACAAATACCCGGCGGACCGGTGGCCGTGCGCGCATGTATATGCCGGTGACAAGTGTGCGGACGATCGTGCCGCCGGAGTCGATCACGTAGACGCTGACGTCATCGGAGCGATGCAGTAGGTAGAACGAGATGTGAGTGGTCGGCTTGCAGGTCCCGGGCGAGAACGGCTGCGGATCGGACATCCCCTTGATCACGGGCGTGGTCACCTTGAGGTGCTGGGTGACGAAGAAGGCGCCGACGGTGGCGACCACGAGGGCTCCGAAGGCGGCGATCGACAGGCGAGCGGCGTTCACAGCCTGACCACGGCCACGTTGGGGACTTCGAAGTCGTGGAACGCATCGAGGCCGCGCGGGTCCTGGCGGCACAGCATCACGCGGATCGAGCCGCCGTGGCACACGACGAGCGCTGGCAGCTCACCGGTCGCCTGGATCTCGGACAGCGCCTCGGCGACGCGCTCGAGCTGGTCGCGTAGCGACTCGCCGCCTGGGAATCGGAACTGCTCCCCGGCGCGCAGCCACGCGGCATAGAGCTCGGGCTCTTCGCGCGCGATGTCGACGAACAGCCGCCCCTCCCATTCGCCGCGGTAGGCCTCGCGCAGGCGAGCGTCGCGGCGCGCCGGGAGGCCGATCCGGGCACCGACGATGTCGGCCGTCTCGCCGGCGCGGACGAGGTCCGAGCACCACAGCGAGGCGATCGTCTCGCCGGCCACCCGCTCGGCGAGCTCCGCCGCCTGGGCCCGGCCCGCGTCGTTCAGCGGCGTGTCGCGGAATCCCTGGACACGGATCGGCTCCCGGTTGTCGTTCGTCTCACCATGACGGGCGAGCAGGATCGCTCCGTGGCGCCAGTCAGACATCCCGGCCGATGCCCACGGTGTCGGATCTCAGGCCGAGGCGGATCGTCTCCAGCGAGAGCACGTCCCGAGGAGCGATGTTGCCCAGGTTGACGTTGGGGCCAAAGCGGCGCACGAACCACACCTGCTGATCCTTGCGCGGAGCTTCGAACAACACCCGGCCCGGCTCGATCGCATGGGCGATCTCGTCGATCAGGCCCATCCGCACCTCCCCGTCGGGGCGGAAGATGCCCGCGGTGCCGCTCTCCCGCGCCTCGGCGATCACCTTCCACGCACCCGCCTCGAGCTCTTGCTCGATCTGCTCGACCCACACGTACGGGGCCATGATCCGCTCGTTGTCCTTGGCGCCGACCTCGGACAGAACCGTGAAGTCGCGGGCCAGCCGCGAGATCAGCTCGAGCTTGCGATCGTGCTCGAGCACGATCGTCCCGTCGGAGATCTCGACGTGGTTCAGCCCGAGCTCGTGCAGCTTGGCAATCAGCGCGTCCAGCCGATCCTGGGAGATCGCGATCTCGGTCAGGGTGCCTCCAAGTACGACTGCGATCCCGTGCGCGCGATAGCGCGCCAGCTTGCGCTCGAGGTTCTCGGTGACCAGGGCGGTCCCCCAGCCGAGCTTGATCAGGTCCACCGAGGCGCCCGCCACCTCGACCAGGCCATCGACCTCCGCCACCGAGAGACCGCTGTCGAGCACGTGCGTGACCCCCTGCTCGCGGGGCTTGGACGTCCGATCCGGAAGATCGAGGAGATCAGCCATGTATGGACGCCGCCTCGGGCGCTACTGAGACTGCAGGTCGGCGCCGACGGTCACCACGACGGTCGCCGTGCACGGTGACGCTCCCTGGCAAGCGATCGACTGCGTGCTCTGGTCGATCGGCTGCACCGAAGCCGAGCCGAGCTTCAGCGCCTTGGCGACCTCGGCGGCGTCCTTGCCGTGACCCGGCAGGTAGGCCACGATCGTCGCCTGCCGCGTCTGGTCACCCGCCGTCGCCACCGCCCCCTGCTTGAAGCCGTCGTTGACCAGGCGGGTGGCGGTCCGGCCCGCGAGCCCGGCGACCGGAGTCCCGTTCAGGACGGCCACGTTCACCGTGGCGGGGTTGAACGGCTTCGGACGAGCGGCGTGATGGGCCGTGGGCGCGTTGGTCGTCGGCGTGCCCGCGCTCGTGGAAGCGGCGTTGGTGGTGCCCGAGCCCGAGGACGTGACGATCAGCAGCACGACGACGACGGCGGCGGCTCCGAGCACCACCACGGCGGCCACGAGCCAGCGCACGAAACGGCTGGGCGCCTTGCCCCGCGGGGGCGAGATGCGGGGCGGGAGCGACCCGGAGCGAGCGGGCGCGGTGGCACCCGGGCGAGCACCGGGACCGCCCGGACGACCCTGCACCGGCGGACGGCTGGGAGGAGCCGACGCGGGTCGCGGCGGGGCGACGGGATGCTCGCCGGTGCCGTTGGTGTACGCCGGCGCGGTGCTCGGAGGCGCAGCGGCGGCCGTGGCGGGACCCCCGACCGGGACGCCGACGGGCGCGGGAGCGGCCGGCTGGAGCGGCTCGGGAGCCGACGTGGGCACGGGCGTCGAGATCATCCGCGTGGCGGCGGTCAGCGCGGGCGCGCCCACACCGGCCGGGGCGCTGGGGGCCATCGCGGCCTGGCGGTGGTGCGAGGCCGCGATCTCACCGGCGCCGACAGCAGCTACGGCGGCGGCGGAGATCGGCGCCGGCGCGGCCGAGCCGGAGCCGGCCGCGGCCGCCGCGATCGGATTCGCCGCCGGGCGCGCGGCGACACCGGGGGCCGGCGCCTGCGCGGCCGGCGCCTGGGACTGGGCGAGCTGGGCCAGGCGCCGCTCCAGCTCCATGATCCGAGCGGCCGCCTCCTTGGCGTTCTCGCGCAGCGAGGCGGTTTCGCGAGCCTGTGCGAAATAGAGCAACACCAGGATCGCGAGACCGATGATCGCGGCGAAGCCGGCGTCGGCGCCCACGGAGTTGATGAAGTTGTGGACCGAGAAGGCGTAGGCGGGGGACCCCATACTTCGCTCGCAGTCTACGTTGCCAGCCGGGCGCCTTGCGCGTCCGCAGCGCCGGCCCTCACCTTGGACAGTCTCGACACCTCTTCCGCAAGTGCGGCGGCATCTCCTTCCAGCACGAGCAGGTTGATCTCGCCGAAGGTCGTCTCGACCCAGGCCGGATCCAGTGCCTCGCGCTCGGCGCGGAGGATCTTCTGAGCCGGCGTGGGCTGCGGGCGCTCGTAGGGATTGAACAGGTCCTCGTGGAGCTTCTCCCCCGCTCGCGCGCCGATGATCACGATCGCGATGTCACGCTCGGGCTCCAGCCCCGACAGGCTGATCATCGCCTTCGCGAGGTCGATGATCATCACCGGCTCGCCCATCTCGAGCACGAACACCTCGCCGCTGCCCTCGCGCAGCGATCCCGCCCGGATGACCAGCTGCACCGCCTCGGGGATGGTCATGAAGTACCGGCTCATGCGCGCATCGGTGATGGTGACGGGACCTCCGGTCGCGATCTGGCGGCGGAAGATCGGGACCACGGAGCCCGAGGAGCCGAGCACGTTGCCGAACCGCACGGTGGAGTACGTCGTCGCGGGATGGCGGGCGGCCGCCGCCTCGACGGCCCACTCCGCCAGAGCCTTGGACGCGCCCATCACGGTGGCGGGCTTGACCGACTTGTCGGTGGAGACGAGCACGAACGTCTCCACACCGAGCTCGCCGGAGATCCGGGCCATGAGCCGCGTGGCCAGCGCGTTGTTGCGGACCGCCTCGACCGGGTTCAGCTCCATCATCGAGACGTGCTTGTACGCCGCGGCGTGGAAAACGGCGGCGGGGCGGTGCTCGGAGAGGACCTCGCGCATGCGCTCCTCCTCCTTGCAGTCGGCGAGCACGGGCACGGCCGTGCGAACATGACGCTCCTCCTCGAGTTCGCGGAGAATCTCGAACAGGTTGTCCTCGGCGTGGTCGACCAGGACCAGGCGGCGGGGGCCGACACGGGCGATCTGGCGACACAGCTCACTGCCGATCGAGCCGCCGGCGCCGGTCACCAACACGACCCGTCCGGTCAGGTAGGCGCCAACACGCTCGAGCTCCATCACCACGGGCTCGCGGCCGAGCACGTCCTCGACCTGCACCTCGCGCAGCTGACGCGTGACCTGGAGCTGCCCGGAGCCGTCCTGGAGCAGCTCGAACACGGTCGGCGTGGTACGCACCGGAATGCCGCGCTCGCGGCAGGCGGCGACCACGCGGGCGCGGACGGTGCCGGGCGCGGAGGGGATCGCGATGATCACCTCGTCGGGCTCGACCTCGTCGAGCACCCGCGTGAGCTGCTCGGTCTCGGTCGTGCCGAGCACCTTCAGGCCGTGCTCGTCCTTCGTTCCGCGCTTGCGGGGATCGTCGTCGACGAACCCGACCGGACGCAGTCGCAGTTGCGGGTTACGGGCCAGCTCGCGGACGACCAGCCGGCCGCCCTGGCCGCCGCCGACGATCAGCACGTCGCGCGCATCGCGGGCGACGCTGAAGTTGCGCACGCGGCCCTCGACGACGAGGTGGACCAGGAACCGCGCCCCGATCAGGAACGCCAGGGCGAGCAGCATGAACAGCGCGATCACACTGGCCGGCAGCGTCACCGCCGTCGAGACCAGGCTCACCGTGCTGTGGCGGAACTCGAACGTCGGCGGGGTCTGGACGGGATGCAGGAACGTGATCGCGCCCACGATCACGAGGGTGGCCACGACCACGCCCTTGACCACGGCCTCGTAGTCGCGCTGGCCGACGAAGTTCCACAGCCGTTGGTAGAGGCCGAACGCAGCCAGCACGACGAGCACGATCGGCACGACCCAGGGGATCGTGGCCTCGAACAGCTCCTCGTACAGGGTCGGAACCGTGAAGTTGTCGAACCTCAGCCGGAAGGCGAGGAAATATGCGAGCGCGACCAGCACGCCGTCCACCACGAGCTGGGGCAGAGAGTGACGGTGAACGGGGAAGGCCGCGGATCTGATCCGCCGGCGCACGACCCGGATTCTAGGTGCTTCGGGGGACCGGTTCTGTTTGCGCTCTGTGAGCCGCGCGCGCGATACGCCCTGGCCCGGTCAGATCCCGCCGGCCGGACAGGCGAGCAGATTCGCCATGAACGCCGGGTCGCGGCGGACCCGTTCGCGGTCCGCGCCCGCGGTCCGCTTCACGATCGCCACCTGGTCCGGGCTGCTCAGCCGCTGCAGCCGCCCGTCGGCGATCAGGTGCTCGTCGACGGCGCCGAGGCGGCCCTCGAAGACCGTGAATACAGGGGTTCCGAGGGCCACGGCCTCACGATTCATGGTCCCGCCGGCCGACACCACGAGGTCCGCATAGGCGATCAGCGACTGCGCGTCGACCGCCCCCTCGGGCACGATGAAGCCGCCGAGCGCGGTCAGCTCGGCACGCTGCTGCGCGGTGCGAGGAAAGACCACGGTCTGGGTTCCCCGTAGCCGCTCGAGCACCCGGCCGAAGAGGTCGTTCTCGAACCGGTGATAGAGCGAGACCGCCGGCGGCGTGCGCACAACGACGATCGGCTCGGCCGGGTCCAGACCGAGCTCTCCGAGGATCCCTCGATCGGGCTCGAAGCGCGCCAGGTAGTACTCCTCCTTGAGGCCCGGGTACCGGTGCAGCTTGCCGCGGGCACCGTAGCGCCACAGTCGCTCGGGCGGGATCACGTCGGGCACCACGACGGCTCGCGCCAGGCGACAGTTGACGTTGTGCTGCACCGTGGCCCACTCGTAGTCGAACGTCGTCGTGCACGGGATCCGGAGCAGTGCCGCCGCGACGGTGATGTCGTTGGAGCCGTGTCCGAGCGCGAGGTCGAAGCGGCGAGGACGCGCCCACCGGGCCAGGGCCGCCGAGCGGTCGGCGAGGCCCCACGCCTTGGCCGCCAGCCCGCCGCCCCGGTGGCGGCCGATCGTCGTGTGCGCGATCCCGAGGCGGTTGCAGAGGCCGAGGGTCTGGGCGAAGTCGCGCGCCGTGACCTCGACCTCGTGTCCGTGCGCGCGCAGCTCGTCGATCACGGGCGCGAGCACGAGCACGTGCGGCGAGTTGGTGAAGTCGACCCAGACCTTCACGGCCGGGCGGCGGCGGCCACCGCGCCCACCACCTCGCGCACCTGCTCCCCGCTGAGCACCGGGCTCATCGGCAACGCGATGTTGGTCCGCGCCAGCTCGTCGGTGACCGGCAGCTCGGGCGAGGCCGCGCGGTAGGGCGCCATCGCCGGCTGCCGGTGCACCGGCAGCCGGTAGTACCCCCGCGCCTGAACGTCCTGCTGGCGGAGTCCGGCCAGGACCTCGTCGGCCCGCGGGTGCGTGACGACGTAGAGATGCCACGCCGGATCGACACCATCCGGGACCGCGGGCAGTCCGCAGTGCTCGCCCAGGCCCAGCTCGGCGTAGGCGCGCGCGGCCGACCGGCGTCCCGTCGCCCAGGTGTCGAGCTCGGGCAGGAAGAGCCGAAGGACGGCCGCCTGGAGCTCGTCCAAGCGCGAGTTGTAGCCGACCTCGATGAACGTGGACTTGTCATGGGAGCCGTGAAAACGCAGCGTGCGTGCGAGCTCGGCGACGCCGTCATCGTCGGTCGCGATCGCCCCGCCGTCCCCGAGCGCCCCCAGGTTCTTGGACGGGTAGAACGAGAACGTGGCCGCGTCTCCGAGCGCGCCGGCGCGGCAGCCGTCGAGGCTCGCGCCGGCCGCCTGCGCTGCGTCCTCGAGCACCGGGAGGCCGAGCTCGCGCAGCTGCGGCACAGGGGCCGGGCAACCGAACAGGTCGACCGCCACGATCGCCTTGGTCCGCGGCGTCAGCACCGCGCGCACGGTGTCGACCGTGACGTTGCGGGTGTCGGGATCGACGTCGCAGAAGATCGGCGTCGCGCCGGCGGTGACCGCCGCCTCGGCGGTCGCGTAGAACGTCAGCGACGGGACGATGACGTCGTCCCCAGGCCCGACTCCGAGCGCTCGCAGGGCGATCGTGATCGCGTCGGTGCCGTTCGCGACCCCGACCACATGGCGAACTCCGAGGTAGTCGGCGAACTCGCGCTCGAACGCGCTCACCTCGGGACCGAGGATGAACACGCCACGCTCGATCACCTCGGAGAGACGCGCCTCGATCGCCGGCCACAGCCGGCTCAGCGGGGTCTGGGTGTCGAATAGGGGGACGGCCATCGCTCCGCGAAACCCTAGTGGAGCGTTCCGGCGACGGGCCGCTACCCTTCGCCGCCGTGCTGCTTTCCGTCGCATCGCTGACCGAGCCTCTGGTGAACCTGGCGATCAACATCATCAACGACCTCGGGGTCGCCGGGGTCGCGCTCCTCACGTTCAGCTCGGCGGTGATCGGGCTGCCCGGGACGGAGCCGACGATGCTGTTCGCCGGCTTCAACGCCTACCAGGGGCATCTGACGATGATCGGGATCATCTTCGCCGGCCTGATCGGCGACATCGGGGGTGCCTCGGTGGCCTACGCGATCGGCTATTACGGCCGGCGCGACCTGCTCGAGCGTCACGGCAGCAAGCTCCACATCAGCACGAAGCGGCTCGATGTCGCCCATCGCTGGTTCGAGCGCCACGGCGCGCCGGCAGTGTTCGTCTCGCGACTGATCCCGGTGGTCAGGGCAGCGTTCCCCTACGTGGCCGGGGTGGCCGAGATGGGGTATCTGAAGTTCGTCACCGTCGCCACGCTCGGTTCGATTATCTGGATCGTCGGCCTCGCCGAGCTCGGGCATGCGGTGGGGAGCAACTGGCAGAACTGGCGCCACCATCTCGAGATCGTCGACTACATCGGTGCGGCGATCGTGGTGGCGGCGATCGTCTATCTCGTGATCCGTCGGCGGCGCGGACCCGGGGGCGGAGAGCCCACACCGGCCGCGGATGCCTCGGCCTGACGCGCTCCCGCCGCTCCGCGAGGCCCTCGCCCTGGGCGTCCTGCACGGGCCCGCCGAGCTGTTGCCGATCTCCTCATCGGGCCATATCGCGCTGATCCCCTGGCTGCTCGACTGGCGCTACTCCGAGCTCGATCCCGAGCTTCGCAAGTCCTTCGAGGTGGCGCTGCACGCGGGCACCGCGGCGGCGCTGCTGATCACCCTGCGTGAGGAGGTGGCCGACACGGTGGTCGCGATGAGCGCCCACCGGCTGATGCTCATCGCCCTCTCGTTCGCGCCGCCGGCGGTCGTCGGCTATACGCTCGAGCGCCCGATCGAGCGCCACCTCGGGACGCCGCCGACAATCGCCGCGGGGCTCATCGCGGGCTCGCTCGTGATGGCCCTCGCCGACCGGCGGCCGCAGACCCGGACCACCGAGGACGCCGGTTTCCGGGATGCGTTGTGGCTCGGTGTGGCGCAGGCCTGCGCACTGATCCCAGGCGTGTCCCGCAACGGTGCGACGCTTGCCGCGGCCCGGCTCCGCGGCTTCACCCGCGCGGACGCGAACCGCCTCTCACGCCACGTCGCCCTGCCCGTGATCGCCGGCGCCACGGTGCTCAAGACCGTGCGCCTGCGCCGCCGCGGGCTGCCGCCGGGAACCGGCCTGCCGTTCGCCGCCGGCGCCGGGGCGTCGTTCGCCTCGACGCTCGGGTCCACGTGGCTGATCCGGCAGGTCGAGCGCGATCGCTCGCTGTTGCCCTACGCCCTCTACCGGCTGGCGCTGGCGGCCGCGGTCCTCGCCCGGATGGGCAAGCGGCGGCGGTCCGCCGGGTAGGGGACAATTGCCGGCGTGAGCGATGCGTACGCAGCGGCGGGGGTGGACACCGGCGAGGCCGATCGGGGCGTGAGCGCCCTGGTCGACGTGCTGCGCACCATCGACACCGGTCGCGCGCCGCTCTCGGTTCCGCTGCCCGGTCACTACGCCAGCGTGATGCGGGTCGCCCCGGGCCTCGGGATCGCGCTCGCCACCGACAGCGTCGGCTCGAAGGTGATCGTCGCCGAGCAGGCCGGCCGCTTCGACACGATCGGGATCGACTGCGTGGCGATGAACGTCAACGACCTCATCTGCGTCGGCGCCGAGCCGATCGCGCTGCTCGACTACCTGGCCGTCGAGCGAGCCGACCCGGAACTGCTGGTCGACCTCGCCAAGGGCCTCAAGGCCGGCGCCGAGCAGGCCGGCGTGGAGATTCCCGGCGGCGAGGTGTGCCAGCTCCCGGAGGTCATCCGCGGCCATCCCTCGCCCTACGGGTTCGACCTCGTCGGATCGGCGTTCGGCACCGTGGCGCTCGACGGGATCATCGACGGCAGCGCCTGCGGGCCCGGCGACGCGCTGATCGGCCTGCCGTCCTCGGGCGTGCACTCCAACGGGCTCACGCTCGCCCGCCGCGCCCTGCTCGACGACGGCGGCCTGGCCCTGGACGCCAGGCCGGGAGCACTCGGCGGCGCCAGCGTTGCGGACGTCCTGCTCGAGCCGACCGTCATCTACGTCCGGGCCGTGCTCGACCTCGTGGCCGGCGACATTCCGGTCCACGGCCTCGCCCACATCACGGGTGGCGGCATGCTCAACCTGCTGCGGATCGGCTCCGGCGTCGGCTACGAGATCGACGCCCCGCTGCCGGTGCCGCCGGTGTTCGGCCTCATCGCCGAGCTCGGTGGCGTGAGCGAGGCCGAGATGTGGGAGGTGTTCAACATGGGCTGCGGCCTCTGCGCAATGGTGCCTGAGGAGCGGGCCGATGACGCGGTCTCGCTATTGGCCCAACGGCACGCCGGCGCGGCGCGGATCGGGCAGTTGACCGATCGAGCGGGTGTGATGGCGATCCCGGGGCTCGGGTTGGTGGGCGATGGCGGAGGACTGCGGGCGGGCTACTAGGGGGCGCCGCTCCCGGGGGCGGGGTGCCGCCGAGCGCCGGCCCCTACGCGTACGCCACGAACCCCGGCAGCTCGAACACGACCCTCGCCCCGCCGGCCCGCGCCCGCCCGACCCGGATCGTCCCGCCGTGGGCTTCCACCAGCGCCTTGGCGATGGCCAGGCCGAGGCCGGCGCCGCCCTCTGAGCGGGCGCGGGCGCGGTCGGCGCGGTGGAAGCGGTCGAAGACGAGCTCCCACTCGGCCTCGGGGATGCCCGGGCCGTCGTCCTCGACGGCGATCTGCAGGCGCCCGTTCCGGACCGTGGCGACGATCCGCACGAGCCCGCCCGGGCGGGTGTGGGCGATCGCGTTCCGGGCCAGGTTGCGGATGACCTGGGCGGTGCGGTCGGGGTCGGCCATGATCGTTCCGTGCGGGAGCTGTGAGAGCTCGAAGTGGCGGTCGGCGGTGGGGACGAGAGCGTGGAACAGCTCGAGCAGGAACGGCTCGACATCGATCTCCTCCGGCCGGACCAGGTGGCCCTCGTCGGCGCGGGCGAGCAGCAGCAGGTCCTCGACCAGCCGCCCCATGCGCTCGGTCTCGGTCTGCACGAGGCGGCTGACGCGCTCGACGTCCTGACTGCTGGGATGCTGCTGGCGCCCGAGCACCTCGAGCTGGCCCCGGATCGCGGTCAGTGGGGTGCGCAGCTCGTGTGAGGCGTCGGCGACGAACCCGCGCTGGCGCGCGAAGGCATCCTCCAGCCGATCGAGCATGTGATCGAAGGACTCGGCCAGCACGCGGACCTCGCGGGGCGAGCCGTTGATCGACATCCGGTGCGAGAGGTCGCCGGCATCCACGTCGGCCGCCGTGCGCGCCATGCGTCGCAGCGGACGCGAGATGCCGCTCGCCAGCACGTACCCAGCCACCACAGAGGCCAGCAGGGCCAGCAGGCCGGCGAGGAAGAAGGTGCGGCTGACGCCATGCTGGGCCCGACGGACCGCATCGAGCGACTCCCCGACCCCGACGTCGGCGACGAGCTTGCCTCCGCGGCGGACCGGGCTGACCAGCAGCCGCACGTCGCCCGCGTCGACCAGGTCGACGGTGTGGTACCCGGGCAGGGCCGTACGCACGCGGGCCGCGGCGTCGCGCTCGCTCGCCTTGGTGGCGCTCGTCTCGAGCTCGGTCAGCGGGTCGTTGGAGATCCCGAGCAGCTCGGGCTCGTTGGTGATCGTGGCCCCGCCGACGACGCGGGCCAGGTACAGGCGGGCAGAGGCGCCGAACGAGGGCTGCCGGGCGAGGTAGGCGCGAATCGAGGCCTCGACCGCGGCCGGTGTCGTCGCGCTCGCCGGGATCCCGTCACGGATGAACGCCGCCGTGTCCTGCCGTAGGTCCTGGTCGATCTCGCCGCGGACCTCGGTGCCGGTCCCGCGATAGGTGACGACGAACGTGGCCGCCAGCGCCGCGGCGACGATCGCTCCGAGCGCGATCGTCAGGCGTGCGCGCAGCCCGAGCCGCTCACTCAGCGTTCGCAGTGAGCTCACGATCGCGCAGGCGGTATCCGACCGAGCGGACCGTCTCGATCGGCGCGGGGCGATCGGCGCGGGCGAGCTTGCGGCGCAGGTAGCCGACGTAGACCTCGACGACGTTGGTCCCGGGGTCGAAGTCGTAGCCCCACACCGCGCTCAGGATCTGCTCCCGGGTCAGCGCCTGCCCCGGGTGGCGCATGAAGTACGCGAGCAGCTCGAATTCCCGCGAGGAGAGCCTGACCTCCTCCCCGTCGCGGGTGGCGAACCGGCGGACGAGGTCGAGCTCGATGCCCGCGGCCTGAAGCCGGGTCGCATCCTGCTGGCCGGGGATGCGCAGATGCGCGCGGACGCGCGCGGCCAGCTCCTCGAACGAGAACGGCTTCACCAGGTAGTCCGTCGCCCCGGCATCGAGGCCGGCCACGCGGTCGTCGACCTCCGCCCGCGCACTGAGCACGATCACCGGCAGCGTCGGCTTGCGGGCGCGGACTCCGGACAGGACCTCGAGCCCGTCGCGTCCGGGCAGCATCAGGTCCAGGATGACCAGATCGACCGGCTCCTGAAGCGCGCGCCGCTCGCCCTCGATCCCGTCCGCGGCGCACACGACCTCGAATCCCTCGGACTCGAGACCGCGTTGCACAAAGTCCGCGATCGCGGGCTCATCTTCGACCACAAGGACGCGCATGGGCCCGAGTGATCGTAGGGAGTAGCCCCGATGAGAGACCTCTCAACAGAAATTCCTTGCCATCAGGGGATGTGAACGACGGCCCGGTACCGCAAAATAGGGGCCGACAGATGAGCACGATCCTCGGCACCACGCTCAACGGCCGATACCGACTGGAGGCGCGGATCGGCTCCGGTGGGATGTCGACCGTCTACCGCGCGCTCGACGAGACCCTTCAGCGCCAGGTCGCGATCAAGCTGATGAACCGCGAGATCGCCAGCGATTCCGACCAGCTCGAGCGGTTCCGGCGCGAGGCGCGTGCGGTGGCGCAACTCTCCCACCCCCACGTCGTCGGGGTGATCGACGCCGGCGAGGACGAGGGTCGCCCGTACATCGTGTTCGAGTACGTGGAGGGAGAGACGCTCAAGGACCGGATCCGGCGCCTGGGCCGGCTGCCGATCGGCGAGGCGGTGGCGTACGCGATCGAAATCGCCCGCGCGCTCGGAGCCGCCCACGCGCGCCACATCGTGCATCGGGACGTCAAGCCCCAGAATGTGCTGATCGACGAGGAGGGCTCCGCCAAGGTGACGGACTTCGGCATCGCCCGCACACTCGACGAGGAGGGACTGACCGCGGATGGGCGGGTGCTCGGCACCACCGACTACGTCTCGCCCGAGCAGGCGCTGGGTCAATACGTCAATGGCCAGTCCGATCTCTACTCACTCGGGGTGGTGCTGTACGAGATGCTCACCGGCGAGGTCCCTTTCAAGGGCGAGAACCAGGTCGCGGTGGCGATGAAGCACGTCCGCGAGGTGCTCCCCGACGTGCAGGCCAAGCGGCCCGAGGTCTCAGCGGCACTCGCCGCCGTGGTCGACCGGGCGACCGCCAAGCGCCAGGAGGATCGGTACGCCGACGACGCTGAGCTGATCGCCGACCTCGAGGACGTGCTGGCGATCGAGACGGCTCGGGCCGGCAGTGCGACCGGCGAGGTCACGACGGTGCTGCGGACGCTGCCCTCGAGTGCGCAGCGACGCGTCCCGTTCCGGCTCCGCCACCGGGCGCTGACGGTGATCCTGGCGGGGGTGGTGGTGTTGGCGCTGGCCGGCGGCGCCGTCTGGCTGGCCACCCGCACGCACCACGGAACCGGGCACCTCGCCGCCGCGGCGCCGCCCCAGAGCATCCCCGTGAGCCTGTGCCAATCGTGCGCCCACGACTACGACCCGCTGGGCGACCACGTCGAGGACCCGAGCACGGTCAACAACGCCGTCGACCGGGACCCCGGCACGTACTGGCAGACCGAGAGCTACTACAGCGGCAGCCTGCAGAAGCCGGGTGTGGGCGTGTACCTCGACGCCTCGCCGGGGGTGCGGGCGCGCAAGCTCGAGATCGACACACCGACGCCGGGCTGGAACGTCCAGATCTACGCCCGCGATACGCCGCCGCCGGTGGCGCTCTCACCTGGATCCTGGCCCGACGGCTGGACCCGGATCGGCGCCCACAACGCGCTCGCGGCGAAGTCGGTGATCCCTCTCGCCCCGAGCGCGAAGTACGTCTACTACCTCGTCTGGATCACCCAACTCCCGCCGCACAGCGAGTCCGTGCGGATCGCGGAGCTGACGCTCGACAGCTGAGCGCGCCTACGTGTGGTCGTAGACAAGTCAGTCGTCAGCTCGATTCGCCCGCGAGCCACGTGGGCATGAGCCTCGTCGAGCTTGCCTCCGGCCACGGCGCGATCAAGCGAGCGATCGACCCCGTGACGAGCGCGCGGCGTCAGGAGACGGTCGCTCAGAACCGATGGCGGCGCTCGTCGTCGTAGCGCTCGAGGGCCAGGTGCACGAGTCGATCGAGCGCCTCCGGATACGGAATCCCGCTCGCTCCGAGCAGCTTGCCGAACACGCTCGTGCTCGTGAACCCGGGCATCGTGTTGAGCTCGTTGACCAGCACGACTTCGCCTTCGACGAAGAAGTCGACCCGCGCGAGCCCGGCGCAGCCGGCCTGCTTGAAGGTCCCGACCGCGAGTTCCCGCACGCGCTCGCGCACGTGCTCGGGGAGCCGCGCGGGAACGATCAGCTCCATCCCGCCGGGCGTGTACTTGGCCTCATAGTCGTACCACCCGTCCGCACCGGCGGTGAGCGCGATCTCGCCCGGCTGCGAGGCGATGGGATCGTGATTGCCAAGCACCGAGCACTCGATCTCGAGCCCTGGCGCCGCCGCCTCGACGATCGCCAGCGGGTCGTGCTCGAAAGCGGTCTCGAGGGCCGGGCGCAACTCGTCCTTCCTCAGCACCCGCACGATGCCGACGGAGGAGCCGAGGCGGCACGGCTTCACGAACACCGGCAGCCCGAGCTCGGAGAGCCCCGCGAGGACCGCGTCGGCCTCGCCCCGCAGCTGCTCTTCGCGCACGGCGCGGTAGGCGACCTGGGGGACGCCGGCGCGGGCCATCAGCTCCTTGAACACGACCTTGTCCATGCACAGCGCCGAGGCCAGCACACCGGCTCCGACGTACGGGACGTCGAGGCACTCGAGCAGACCCTGCAGGGTGCCATCCTCGCCGAATGGGCCGTGCAGGACCGGGAACGCGACCTCGGCGCCGTCGAGCCCCCGGCCCGGAGCCACCGTGATCTCGGCCCCGTCGCGGCGCCACACGCCGTCGCGGCCGATCTCGATCGCGAACGGTGCATGACCCGCCTCACGGAGACCGTCGAGGACCGACGCGGCGGACGCCAGCGAGACCTCGTGCTCGGATGACCGTCCGCCGCCGAGCACGGCTACGCGCCGGCCGCTCATGTCGTCGTCGTGGGCGGCGGCGTGGTGGTGGTCGTCGTGGTCGTGGTGGTCGGCTTGTAGTGGCCGACGACGATCGTCACCGTGCTGCCCTTCTTGACCGTCTGGCCCGAGGCCGGGCTCTGCGACAGCACGATCCCGTCCTCGTTCTGCTTGCTCGTGTCCTGGGCCTTCTCGGTCACGGTGAAACCGGCGCCGCTGAGCGCGCTCCTCGCCGCCGTCGCCGTGCTGCCCTTCACGTCCGGAACCGTCGTCGTCGTGGACGCCTTGGCGATCACCAGGTTGACCGTCGCGTTGGGCTGCACCCTGGTGCCGCCCGCGGGGCTCTGGCTGATCACGTTACCCGGCTGCACGGTGGTCGACTCCTGCGTGCTCGTGGTGACGCTGAAGCCCTGCGATTGCAGCAGCGATGTCGCGTTTGACTGGCTCTGGCCGGTGACATCGGGCACGGGAACCGCGGCCGGGCCGGAGGAGACGAACAGCGTCACCGAGCTGCCGACCGGAAGCGACTGCCCCGACTGGGGGTCGGTCCGGGTCGCGTCGCCCGAGGCCACGGTGGAGGAGGGCTCGGTCACGGTGCGGCCGACCTTGAGCCGCGCCTGTTTGAGCTCCTGCTTGGCCTGGGCGCCCGTCAGCCCCGAGACCGACGGGACGTTGACCGACCCGGGTCCGTTGGAGACGGTCAGGTTCACGGTCGAGCCGTTGTCGGCCCGGGCGCCGGCGAGCGGCGACTGCCCGATCACCGTTCCGGCGGGATGGTTGTCGGTCACGTAGAGCACCGACACGCCGAAGCCGTCGTTCTGGAGCACCGTGCGCGCGTCGTTGAGGGTCTGGTTGACGACGCTCGGCACCACATTCTTGGCCGGCCGGGTGAGCAGGTAGGCAGCCACGCCCCCGCCGATCAGGATCACCGCGGCGGCGAGCGCGATCCACAGCCAGCGCCGGGATCGCCGCTCGTCGTCGTCCGGAGGCTGGTCGCCGTCGGCCGCGGCGGGATCCTCCCAGGGCGCCGGCACGAGGGCCCCATCCGGCGCCGTGCCCGCGTAGGCCGCGGTCGCGGGAACCTCGGCGAACCCCACGCCGACGCCGAGCGCCGTCAGCTCCGCGGTGCGCTGGCCCTTGGCGCCCGAGACGATCTCGGAGCGGACCTCCTCCAGCGCGGCGATCAGCTGGTCGGCGTCGGCGGGGCGGCGGGCCGGATCCTTGTCGAGGGTCCACAAGACCACGCGCTCGAGGTCGGGCGGCACAGCCGGGTTGATCACGCTCGGCGGCGTGGGGGCCTCGGAGACATGCTTGAGCGCGATCGTGACCGCCGCTTCGGCGTCGAAGGGCACGCGCCCCGTCAGCAGCTCATAGAGCACGACGCCGACCGAGTACAGATCCGAGCCCGCACTGACGACGTGGCCCTGCGCCTGCTCGGGGGACAGGTACTGGGCGGTGCCCATGATCGAGCCCGTCTCGGTCATGTCCGACGCTCCCGCGCGCGCGATCCCGAAATCGGTCACCTTGGCGGTGTCGTTCTCGTCGATGATCACGTTGTGCGGCTTCAGGTCGCGGTGGATGACGCCGCGCCGATGGGCAAACCGCGCGGCTTTGAGGATCTCGACCGTGATGTCGATCGCGCGGACGGGATCGAGCGGCGCCTCCTCGCGGATCAGCTGCTTGAGCGTGCGGCCCGGGAGGTACTCCATCGCGATGTAGTAGGTCCCGTCGAACTCGCCCCGGTCATAGACGCTGACGACATTGGGGTGCTGCAGGCCGGCGGCGGCCTGGGCCTCGCGGCGGAAGCGCTCCACGAACCCGGGGTCCTCGGCGAAGCGCCGGTGCAGCAGCTTCAGCGCCACCTTGCGGCCGAGCTGGTGATCCTCGGCCAGGAACACGTCGGCCATCCCACCCGAGCCCAGGCGCGAGATCGCCTCGTAGCGATTGTCGATCAGCGTGCCGGGAGCGATCTCGGTCATTTGCCCTCCGCCAGCAGCGTCTGCATGACGGCCTTCGCGATGGGCGCCGCGACCGTGCCCCCGAAACCGCCCTGAGTGCGCTCGACGGTCACCGCGATGGCCACGGTCGGGTTGTTCACCGGCGCGAAGGCGATGAACCACGGCTGGGTGACGTTGTTGCCCGCGATCCCAACCGACGCGGTACCCGTCTTGCCCGCCACGGCGATGCCGGTGAGCGCGGCCGCGGTGCCGGTTCCCTCCTGCACCACGTGGGTCATCATCTGGCCGACGGCCTGCGCGGTCGACGGCTTCATGACCTGAGCATAGGTGGTCGGCTTGATCGTTTCGACTGTCCGTCCGTCCTGGTCGACGACCCGGGCGGTCAGGTGCGGCGCCGTCAGCCTGCCGTTGTTGGCCACCGCCGAGGCCACCATCGCCATCTGCAGCGGGGTGACCAGCAGGCCGCCCTGGCCGATCCCGATCCGGCCGATGTCCTCGTTCGGGCTGCCCGGTGCGTAGGGCCGGCCGTTGGGGGCGTACGGCCGGCTGGCGTTGATCTCGTCGGGCGGATAGTCGAGCGGCGGCTTGGAGTAGAAGCCGAAGCGCTGCATGTAGTTGGTCATCGTCTGGCGGCCCACGGTCTCGGCAACCTGGGCCCAGACCGTATTGACCGAGAAGGTGAGCGCGGTCGTCAGGTCGATGGTGCCGAACGACTGGCCGCCGTCGTTGGAGAGCGGGACGCCCGAGATCGTGACCGGGGAGTTGCCGTTCACGGTCGAGCTCGGGGTGAACTTGCCGCTGTCGATCGCGGCGACTGCGGTCACGACCTTGAACGTCGAGCCGGGGGGATAGCCGGCCTGCGTGGAGCGGTTGAAGCTCGACACGTCGGGGCCGACGGCGTTCGGCGTGTTGTCGTCGTAGCTCGGCAGCGCGGCCATCACCAGCACGTTGCCGTTACGCGGATCGAGCGCGACCACCGAGCCCTTGGGTGAGCCGATCTGCGCCGCCGCCTGCAACTGCTGGAAGGCCACCTGCTGGGCCTTCGGGTCAAGCGTCGTGTAGATGTCGTCGCCGACCCGCTTGGAGCCGCCGAGTGGACCGAAGATCGAGCTGAAGCCGGTCTGCAGACCGCGTAGCTCATCGCCCCGCGAGCGCTCGAGGCCGGCGCTGCGGCTCTCGCGGGGCAGTGAGTACCCGACCGCCTGCGAGAACAGCGAGCGGGTGGGGTAGAAGCGGGTCCAGGTCTGTCCCGGGGCGGGGACCGAGCGCGCCAGGACGGTGCCGTCGGCGGCGATGATCTGACCGCGCTTGATCTTCAGCTCGTCGATCAGCGTGCGCACGTTGAGTGAGTTGTTGCGCAGCGACTTGGCCTCGAACACCGTCCATCGGCTCGTCCACCCGATCAGCAGGGCGAACAGGACCACGATCAGGCCGAACAGGCGGACGATCGGAGTGTTCATCGCGCCACCGGCCTCCGAGCGCGATCCGAGACGAGCAGCAGCAGCGCCAGCAAGACGAAGTTGGCGATGATCGAGGAGCCGCCGTAGGAGATGAACGGCAGAGTCACGCCGGTCAGGGGGATGACGCGCGTGACCCCGCCGACGATCACGAACACCTGCAGCCCGAACACCGCGCTCAGCCCCGCCGCCAGCAGCGTCGAGAAGGAGTCTCGGGCCAGCAGCGCGGTCTTGAAGCCGCGGGCCACGAACAGCAGGTAGGTGAGGAGCACCGCCACGGCGCCGAACAGGCCGAGCTCGTCGGTGATGACCGCGTAGATCATGTCGGTCTGGGGCGCCGGCAGGAGGTTGAAGTTGGTGCCGGGGACGGTCAGCGCGGCCTGGCCGAAGCCCTGGCCGAACATGCCGCCGGCGGCCTGGGCGAACATCGAGTTGGCGAGCTGGAAGCTGCCGCCGACGCGGTGGTAGAGGGTCGGGTCGAGCGGATGCAACCACGCCTCGACGCGGTCGTGGACGTGGGGGATGTGCGTGCCCAGATACCAGGCGCCGACCCCGAACGCGATCAGTCCGACGACGACGAACGAGAGCCGGTCGGTGGCGACATAGAGGACGGCCAGCAGCGCTCCGTAGAACATCAACGAGGAGCCGATGTCGTGCAACAGGATCAGGATCAGCATGCCCAGACCCCAGATCACGACGAGGGGCCCGAAGTGCTTCAGCGGCGGGATCGTGACGCCGAGGAACCGCCGTGCGCCCATCACCAGCACCTGCCGCGTGTCGCGCAGGTAGCTGGCCAGGAAGATGACGAAGCCGATCTTCGCGAACTCGGTCGGCTGGAACACGAACACCCCGGGAATCCGCACGCCGAGGTAGGCGCCGTTGGCCTGGTAGCCGATTCCCGGCAGACGAGGTAGGAGCAGCAGGCCGAGCGAGACGAACGCGATCACGTAGCGGTACTGCTCGAGCTTGCGATAGTCGCGGAAGGCGACGATCGTCACCGCGAACAGGATCAGGCCGAGCACGAACCACTGCGCCTGCTGCCGGGCGTCGGTCGCGCTGATCCGGTACACCATCACGATCCCGAAGCTGGCCAGCAGTGCCACCAGCGGGAACATGTACGGGTCGGCGTAGGGCAGCGTGATGCGGATGAACACATGGCCGGCCAGGCACAGCCCGAGGAAGATCGCGCCGTAGGTCAGCGAGACGTTCGAGAGCACGTTCGAACGTTGGATGAACACGCCCGCGAAGCCCGCGGTGACGAGCAGCGACGCCGGGATCAGCCCGAGCAGCTCGCGGTTGCGGGCGCTCATCGCCGCGCGCTCACTTCGACACCTGCCCCAACTCCAGCGCCTTGACGAGGTTGGAGGCATCGGACTGTGAGCGCAGATGATGGTTGAGCACCTGGTTGCGGCGGTCGAGCGGGATCGCCGCGGCCGGCACACCCGACACGTAATAGCTCTCGTACAGACGGATTCCCGCCGGCAGGTCGTAGGGCAGGCCGCGGTAGGTCGTCACGATCCCCTGCGGGTTGGTGCCGATGAAGTAGAGCTGTCGGCTGGCGAGGAAGCCTCCGGCGCCGATGATGAACAGCACCACGAGCGTCGAGACCACGGCCGCGACGAGCTTCGCGTGGCGCCGGCCCGAGCGTGGCGGGGGCGGCGGCGAGGGGGCACCCTGAGTGCGGGCGAGCCGGGCGCGCCGGGCACTCGTCTGGGTACCGGCGGCAGAGGCACTGCCCGTCGACGGAGGCGGGGGGGCGGGGGTCCGCTGAGCGCCGGCGGCTCTGTCGAGAGGGGGTGCGGCCATGCCGACCAGGGTCGGCTGGTCGGCGCCCTGCTCGGAGCCCACCTCCTCGAGCCTGAACATGACGACGGTGATGTTGTCGCGGCCGCCGGCGGCGTTGGCCTCGTCGATCAATCCCTGGGCCGCGGCCTCCAGGCTCTCCGAGCGGGCCAGCACGGTGGCGACGAGCTCTTCGGAGACCATCGAGGTCAGCCCGTCGCTGCACAACAGGATCACGTCGCCCTCGCGCAGCCGATACGACCAGGTGTCGACCTCGACCTGAGGCTCCGGCCCGAGGGCGCGAGTGATGATCGACCGCTGTGGATGCTCGGCCGCCTGCTCCTCGGTGAGCTTGCCGCGCCGTACGAGCTCGTCCACCAGCGAGTGGTCCTGCGTCAAGCGCGTGAGCGTGTCGTCGCGAAACAGATACGCCCGGCTGTCCCCGACATGCGCGATGGCCAGATCGTCATCATCGAGGTACGCCGCCGTCAGCGTCGTGCCCATCCCCGCCCGCTCGGACTGCGTCTGGGAGAGCTCGTGAATCCGCCGGTTGGCCTCGCGCGCGCGGCTGGCCAGTCGCTCCTCGGGACTGCCGTCCTCCGGCAGCCCCTGTTCGAACGCCTCGACGGCGATCTGCGAGGCCACCTCTCCCGCCTGGGCGCCGCCCATCCCGTCGGCGACGACGAACACGGGCGCCCGGGCATATGCGGAGTCCTCGTTGTCCCGGCGCTGAAGCCCGGTATCGGTCTTGGCGACTGTCTCTGCGGCGCGAAGCATCGTGGATCCCTACTGCAGGTAGGAGAACTCGCTGTCGCCGATCCGGATGCGGTCGCCGCTGTGAAGCGGCTGCGGCCCGGTGAGCGGCTGTTCGTTGAGGTAGGTGCCGTTGGTGGACCCGAGATCCTCGATCACGACCACGTGTCCCTGGCGAGAGATCCGCGCGTGACGCGAGGACGCAAACGGATCCTCGAGCTGGATCTCGACGTCTCCCCTGCCGAGAGTAGCGCTGTCGCTCAGGTCATAGGCCACTCCGGACTCGTGACCCAGCGCCCGCTCCACCATCAGCCGCGGCTCGAACTCGTCGTCGAGCTCGCCCAGACCCGAAGCCGCGGAGTACATCCCGGTGGCGTCGGCCGGCGGCGGCTCGTCGGACACCACAACGCCGCCCTGGCCGCGTCGCAGGTCCTTGAGCGCACTGCGCACGACCCACAGCAGGAACAGGTACAGGACGGCGAGGAAGCCGAACTTCAGACCAACGGAGACAGGCTCGAGCATGCGTGGCGCCTCGGCCGCTATTCAAGCTCGAACGTGATCACTGATGTGCCGAGCTCGATCCGATCGCCGGGCTTGACGACCTGCGGACCCTCGATCCGGCGCCCGTTGAGGCTGACCCCGTTGGTCGACCCGAGGTCGCCGACCACCCACGATCCGCCCCGCGGCCGCACCTCCGCGTGCTGGCGCGAGACGTTCGGGTCGCTCAGCACCACGTCGCACTGGCGACTGCGGCCGATCGTCGCCCCGGCCGGACCGACGACGAGTCGTTTGCCGTCGACGAGCAGCAGTGCGGTCTCGTTGCGCGCGCGGGCACGCTCCTCGAGCGGCTCAGCGACCCGCTCCGCGTTGGAGTAGATCATCGTGCGGCCGGACTCCTCGTCGGCGGCCTGCTGCTCGGGCTGATCGGCGGCGCGAACCACGCGCGTCTGGATCCCGAACTCCCCCAATCCGAGCCGTTCGTCGGTCTCGAACTCGATCACCGGGCGCGAGAGCATGGCCAGCCGCTCCCGACGGGCGTACTCGAGCAGGTAGCCCGACAACTCTCCGGCCAACGCACCCTCGAAGTCGGCGAAGCGATCACGGTCGGCGGGAGACAGAAACACCCGGTATTCGTTGGGCACGTAGGTGCGGGACACCGAGAAGGATTTGTGCTCCTCCATCTCGCGCGCGAGCTTGCGCGCGATCTCCACCGGGCGCACCTCGGACCTGAAGGCACGGCTGAACGTGCCCTCGACGAGGCCGGCGATCTTGCTTTCGAGGCTCTTGAGCACACTCATGGCACGCCCCCGGGGGCAGGATGATGCTACGCAAATCCGGCGTGTGAGGATCGCGACTCGCGGGCCGCCCGCCAGGAACGGGTGGCGAGTGGCGCAAGCGCGACCACGACGCTCGCGATCGCCCCGAGCACGGCGCCGCGCGGCGTCCCGTAACCGGCCGGCACGTGGGCGACGTGGACCGCCGCGCCGGTGGCCGAGACGAGCAGCGCGGCCCACGCGGCAACGCGAACCAGGTCCAGCGCGGGCGAGCGCCCGCGGACGATCCAGGGCAGCGCCGCCGCGGCGGCGCCCCACACCGCTGCCGGCAGCAGCACGCCGGTGCCCAACAGCGGGCCGAGCACGTCGTGCGCCGCGACCTGGAGCGACCCGGTCCAGACCGGCGGCGACGGCGTCCCGGGTGGCCGGCCGAGGTAGAGCACCGCTCCGGTGAGGCGCTCGGCGATGGCGAGCCAGAGCCAGCCGATGGCCCCGAGCGCCGCGCGGCGCCAGACGCCCCGGGCCCGTCCCGCCACGGCAGGCCAGGCGCCGGCCAGCCCGAGCACACCGAGCCCGGGAGCCCCGGCCGGCAGCGGCCAGGCCGATGGGGCGAACGGGAGCAGGAGAACCGGGATCAGCGCCCCGAGGGCGAGTACGAGCGAGGCGCCGGGCTGGTGGTCGACGGCCAGCGCCACGCACAGGGCGGCCGAGACGGCGAGCCATCCGATCCTGGGCAGGGCGGCGACGGCCAATCCGCCGAAGATCGCCGCCATCAGCGGCACGCCCGGGGCCGGTCGCAGCAGATGCGTGAGGAGCCAGGCGATCATCCCGGCCGAGGCGCAGGCAGCGAGGACCCGCGCGCCCGGGGGCACCGGGCGCGCCCGGGGGGCGGGATCCGGAGCGGCGGGGGGATCG
>Ga0208714_1000092_pt1 | contig 28457 bp, 25 predicted proteins | sample NGESurshal072012_3_FD_184461 | JGI IMG/M metagenome (GOLD analysis project Ga0208714, IMG submission 184461) | Arctic peat soil microbial communities from Barrow, Alaska - NGEE Surface sample 415-1 shallow-072012 (SPAdes) | ecosystem: Environmental > Terrestrial > Soil > Wetlands > Peat ... | reverse complement strand
GAGCCGGTGAGACGGCCGGCGAGCACGCCCGCGAGTACGACGGTGGCCGCCGCGGCGGCGGCGGTGAGCAGGTCCGCGCCGGCGCGGATCGGCGCCACGGCCGAGATCAACGCGACGAGCGCCGGGAACAGCGGTTTGAGCGAGGCGTCGACCGACGGTACCCACAGCTCGCCGCCGTGACCGAGCGCCAGCGCCGGCGTCAGGTGCCCGGCGATCCCGCGCGCCATCAGCAGGTAGTCGTAGCCGTCGGGATAGAGCAGCCCCCGCTGGCGGCCCTGGAGGTGGAGCGCGAACGCGACCAGCGCGACGACGGGCCACACGACCGCGGCCGGTACGCGCCGCAGCGCGAGCAGAGCCGGCGCCGCTCGCCGCTCCGTCGCGCCGGCGACGGCGGTGGTCATCGCGTCCGTCCGGCGAGGCCGAGCAGCGCCGCGAAATAGCCGGCGGTCTCGGCGACCCGGTACAGGTACAGGCGGTCGCGGACCGCGGCCCACAGGACGATGCGCAGCGGCACGGCGACGAGGAGGCGGACCGTCGTGCGCAGCCCCGGCTGGCGGGCGCGGCTGACGCCCGCCCACCACAACCGCCGCCAGTAGAAGCGAGACTCGAGCCGCTCCGCGTGCACGGTGTGCAGGACCGCGGCGGAGGGCTCGAGCCACACCTCGCAGCCGGAGTCCAGGACGCGGCGCACCATGTCGGAGTCCTCGCCGGAGAGCAGAGAGGTGCCGCTGCGTCCCAGCTCCTCGGCGAACCCGCCGATCTCGGCCAGCAACTCACGACGGAAGGCCATGTTCGCCCCGAACGGCCACTCGGCGCTCGAGCGCGGATGCCGGGCGCGATTGCCCCACCGAGTGATGCTCGAGAGCTGGAGCAGGCGCTCGGACAGCCACCCTGGGCGGCGTCCGTCGAACCGCGGCAGACACGCGCCGCCGACGCAGCCCACGCCGGGTTGCCCCCGGAACGCGGCAAGGAGCGACGGGCCCCAACCCGGCAGCGGCGCGGCGTCGTCGTCGAGGAAGGCGACGATCTCACCGCGCGCGCAGGCGATGCCGGCATTCCGGGCGCGGGAGAGGCCGGGCTCGGCGACATACACATAGTGCAGGTCGGGAATCCGCGCGGCGAACGCCTCGACAGGCGCGCGGCATGGCGGCTTCGAGGCTGAGTCGACGACAATCACCTGCGCAACGTCGTCGCCGGCGGCGAGCGCCTCGAGGCAGTCGGTGAGGTGCTCGGGGCGCTCGCGCGTGCAGACGATCACCGAGAGCTCGCCGGGCCGCACCGGGAACAGGGCGCGCCCCGGCGGGTCCGGTGCCTCAGCGGCGGCGAGCAGCGCGCCGTCGCAGGCCGGGCGAAACGCACCGTCGCGGGTGCGGCGTCGCGCCTCACGCCGGTGCGCCCGGGCGATCAGCCCCATCAGGCGCCGTCCCAGTGCGGGCATCTCGGGGTCGCGCAGCCGATGCGCGGCGAACGCGGCGTACATCGCCTCAAGCTCGGCCCGGGAGTGGTCGCGGTGCCACAGCGAGCTGCTGGCGACCCGGACGCGGACAACCGGCTCGGGCGCGAAGGCGATCCGGCCGCGGCAGGCGAGCGCAGAGCGCAGGATCCAATCCTCGGCCAGGCTCGCGTCGCCGAAGCCGCCCGCTGCGCGTGCCGTGGCGACGTCGATCAGCGCACAGCCGACGAGCGGATAGCAGTCGAAGCGGAGCGTGAGCAGGCCGAACAGCCGCCGAGCGCGAGCGAGGTGCGCGATCAGGGGTCGGGGTGATCCGGGCGCCGGCCGCTCCTCGCCGGTGTCCGGGTTCCACAGCAGGTGGCGTCCAACCGCAGCTACGGCCCGTCGGCGATCACCGCCGCGGTGGCTGTCGTGTTCGCGGCGACCGAGCGTGGTGTGGAGCGCGCCGAGCGCGCCGGGCAGCAGGCGATCGTCGGCGTCGAGGAACAGGACGAGCGGCGTCTTGACCTGCGCGAGACCGAAGTTCCGCGCCGCGCCGGCGGTCAGCCGGACGCCGCTACTGACGACGCGCACCATGGCGGGCAACGGTGGCAGCGGGGCTCGGGAGGCGTTGTCGACGACGACGATCTCGGCGACCGCATCGGTCTGCGTGATCACGCTGGCCACGCAGTCCGGCAGCAGTGCGCAGTAGTCGTCCCACACTGTGGTCACCACGGTCACCGCAGGCGTGCTCATCCGAGCCCCCCCGGGATGCGGACGATCGTGGTGAACAGCGGATCGCTCTCGGCGACGTTGCCGAGGTAGCCGAGCACGCTGACGTCGGGCGTGGTCCGGCAGGAGATGATGCAGTCCGACACCCAGCGCGGGCCGGGCACGCTGACGGACGCGAGCGGACCGGCGGCAACAGTGGGCCCGTAGGCGAGGAGCCGCGGCGGCGCGCCGAGCACGCCCGTGCTCAGGGTGACGAGGCGGACGCCGTCACGGGCGAGCACCGGGGCTTCCGCCCGCACGGCCGCGCCGCGTTGCGCGCGGCTGATGCGCAGCAGGCTGGCACGGATCTCGTCTCGGACCCGGGCCGGGGGAGCGGACCGTCGGCGTCGCCGAGGCGGGACCCGGGATGGACCGGCGAGGGCTGTTCCGCAACGCCTACGTCGCGCTCCTGGCCGCCGGTCGGGACCCGCACGCGGACGTGCTCGCGTACTCGCCTGAGCTGGAGCCGACCGGCGACCCGGCCGCGCTCGATGGGCTGGGGCGGATCGAGCCGGTCGAGGCGCTGTCGGACGCGCCGCCGGCGCTGTAGTCGTTCCGGCGCCCGTCATACTCTCCTTTCCTCGTCACCGACAGGGAGGGAGAGACCCATGAGCGACGTTCAGGGGAGCGGCACCCAGTCGGATCCGTGGGTGCTGAAGACGCCTCCGGGCACCTCCGAGTACCAGATGTACAAGGATGAGTCGGTTGATCCGCCGGCCCTGGTGTGCGTCGTCGGCAAGACCAAGCTCGGCTACCAGCTCCGCTGCCTCGACGATCTGCACGCGATGCTCACGGCGCACGGGGGCTGGATGCCGCTGGGCAGCGCCGATGAGCAGAAGGCGGCCGCCGAGGGCACAGTCGAGGCGTGGGGTCGCTCCGAGTCGAATCCGGTCGGCGGCTTTTACGGGACCAAGAAGGGTCTGCGCGGGCGCTTCGGCATGTACGTTCCGCCGCTGATGGAGGCGCTCGGCTTGGCCGAGCTCGAGCACAACCCGCGCAACAACCGGATGCGGGCCCGCTGAGCCCGGCGATGTCTGAGGCCTTCCAGAGCGCGTACGCGCCGATCGTCGAGGAGCTGGGTCGGCTGGCGCCGCCGGCCGGGGTTGTCGATGCGCACGCCCACCTCGGCGCCGACGAGGACGGTCGTTCGCTTGAGCCGCAAACGCTGCTGCGGGCGCTCGACGAGGTGGGGCCGACGACGCGCGCGTGCGTGTTCCCGTTCCACGACCCCGAGCGTCATCCCGCCTACCGCCTGCCGAACGACCGCGTCCTCGAGTGGACGCGTGAGAGCGATGGGCGCCTGATCCCGTACTGTCGGCTCGATCCGGCGGACGGGCCCGTCGCCGAGGCGGAGCGGTGCCTGGCCCTGGGGGCCCGAGGAATCAAGCTGCACCCCCGCGCCCAATCGTTCGGATTCGGCAATGACGCCGCGCGATCGATCTTCGAGGTGGCCCGGGATGCCGGCGTCCCGATCCTGATCCACGCCGGCCGGGGCATGGGCACGATGGCCGACCTGGTCGACCTCGCCCTCATGTACCCGGAGGTGCCGCTCGTGCTCGCCCACGGCGGGATCGCGGACCAGGGCATCTTCGCCAGCGGGCTCGAGGGCCATCCCTGCGTTCTCTATGACACCTCGTGCTTCGCGCCCACCGACATCGTCGAGCTGTACGCGCGCGTGCCCGCGGAGCGGATCGTGTTCGCCTCCGACGTCCCCTACGGCCGTCCGCCGGGCGGCCTGTTCCTGGCCATGCGCGCCGCGCGGTACGCGGGCCTCGACGCGTCCGAGCGAGCGCTCGTCGCCGGCGGCACGATGTCCGCTGTGCTCGACGGACAGCCACCGCCACCGGCTCAGCCCCCGCGCGTGCCGCGGGTCCGGCCCGTCAGCGGCACGCTGGCGCGGATCGCGGCGTACCTGATCACCGGCTTCGGCGCTGTCCTCGCGACCCCGCCACCGGTCCCGGCCCGGGCGCTGCCCTGGATCAACCTGGCCCGCGCCGCCTGCCGCGAGCCCGACCCGGGCGTCGCCGGCCACGCGATCGAGCGGATCTCCGCGGCGTTGGCCGCCGCCGAGCAGGTCCTGAACGGCGCAGAGACAGAGCAGTTCATGGCCATCGGGCTGATCCATGCGGCGAGCACGATCGCGGTGACGGAGCCGGTGGGGTAGAGGCCGCGGGGCTCGGCCCTGCGTGCCCCGGCGGTGGTGGCGGTCCTGGCGTAAACGGTCGCCGGGGATGGGGTTGGGTTCGATCGGGCTCGGGTTGCTCGCGCGGCGCGCCGGCGAATCACCCGCCTTCTTCCGCAGCCAGCCGTTCAACGCCTCGAACCGCCACCCGGCGCGCGGAGCCGAAGCCGACACCCCGTGCTAGAATAATGCTTGCCAGCAAGCAAGCATTAATATCACAGCCCCCCGGAGGAAGTTGCCCGCCACGTCGCCAGCCCTCGAAACCGATCTCACGCCGCGGATGCGCGCGGTCATCGGCAAGCTCGCGCGACGGTTGCGGACGACGAACGCCGGCATCGCGGCGCAGCTGACGCCGACGAAGGTGTCGGCGCTGTTCACGATCGCCAGGGTGGGGCCGATCCGGCTCTCGGAGCTGGCTGAGATGGAGGGCCTGAACCCGACGATGCTCTCGCGGGTGGTGGCCGGGTTCGCCGAGGCGGGTCTGGTCACGCGGAGCACCGATCCGATCGACCGGCGCTCGGCGCTGGTCGAGATCACTCCCGCGGGCCGCAAGCTGTGCGAGCGCATGCGGCGGGAGCGCACGGACGCGCTGAACGTGGCGCTGAGCGCACTGTCCGAGCGCGACCGGCGCTCGCTCGAGCAGGTTCTGCCGGTGCTCGAGGAACTGGCCGAGCAGCTGAAGGGACGCCGGCCGTGACGCGGGTCCTCAAGGCGGGACGGATCACGTTCGCGGCGCTCGCCGTGCCCAACTACCGGCGCTACATCTCCGGCCAGGCGATCTCGCTGATCGGGACCTGGATGCAGATGACCGCGCAGGCGTGGCTGGTCCTCACGCTGACGCACTCGAGCACGGCGCTCGGCGCGATCGTGGCCCTGCAGACGCTGCCGGTTCTGCTGCTGGCCCCCTACGGAGGTGTGATCGCCGACCGGGTCGACAAGCGCAAGCTGATGATCATGCTGCAGACGGCGATGGGTCTGCAGGCGCTGGCCCTCGGGATCCTCACCGTCGCCGGCGCCGTCCAGGTGTGGGAGATCGGATTCCTGGCCGTGCTGCTCGGCATCAACAACGCGTTCGAGAACCCCTCGCGGCAGTCGTTCATGCTCGAGCTCGTCGGCCCCGACCATCTGCGCAACGCGGTCAGCCTGAATTCGGTGCTGGTCAACGTGGCCCGGCTGATCGGCCCCGCGGTCGCGGGCATCCTGATCGCCACCACCGGTGAGGGCGTCTGCTTCCTGGCCAACGCCGCCAGCTTCGTCGCCGTCGTCGCCTCGCTGGCGACGATGGACACGCGCGCGCTCAACCCTTCGCCGCCCGCGCCGCGCGAGAAGGGGCAGTTGCGGGAGGGGCTCCGCTACGTCCGCAACGCCCCAGAGCTCGCGGTGCCGCTGGTGATGATGGGGGTGGTCGGGTGCCTGACCTATGAGTTCCAGGTCTCCCTGCCGGTGATGGCGCGCAGCGGCCTCGGCGCGGGCGCCGCCGGCTTCGGCTTCATGACCGCGGCGATGGGCATCGGCGCGGTGGTCGGTGGGCTGATGGTCGCGGCCCGGGGCAAGACCGGACTGCGTCCGCTGGCGGTGGCGAGCTTCGCGTTCGGGATCACCGTGGGCTTCGCGGCGATCGCGCCGAGCCTGGGGCTCGAGCTCGTCGCGCTCGCGTTCGCCGGCGGCGCCAGCATCTCGTTCATGTCGACCGGCAACTCGACGCTGCAGCTCGCCGCCGATCCGACGATGCGCGGGCGCGTGATGTCGCTGTGGTTCGTCGCCTTCCAGGGATCAACGCCGATCGGGGGACCGATCATCGGCTGGGTGATGGCCGTCGCCGGCGCCCGCGCCGGGCTGGGACTCGGCGCCGTGACGTGCATCGTGGTCGGTCTCGCCGGCCTGGCCATGCTCCGTCGGGCGGACCAGCCCTACAGCGCGCTCGATCGCGCCGGGAGCCTTCAGGCCTGATCCGGTGAGCACGACGACGCACTCGCCGTCCACCGGCGGCAGGTGCGTGAGTCCGGCCCAGGCCACCGCACTCGTCGGCTCGACGTAGACCCCCCGCGCGAGCAGCTCCGCGAGCGCCGTCGCGATCTCGCGCTCGTCCACCGACACGACGGCACCGCCGGATGCGCGCACGGCCGCCAGCAGGCGGCGGTCGCGAACCGGCCGGACGCAGCGGATCCCCTCGGCCATCGTCTCTCCCGGCCGCACCGCCTCCACCTCGGAGGCGCCCGCGCGCCACGCCGCAGCCACCGGGGAGAAGGCCTCCGACTGGACGCCGAACAGCCGCGGCACGCGCACAGCCGGGTCGGCGCGCCGCAGCGCCGTGAACGCGTCCCAAAGGCCGAGCAGCAGGTTGCCGTAGCCGAGCGGCACGACCACGCCGCCGGCGCCACCCGGCCCGAGCTGCTCCGCCAGCTCGTACCCGAGCGTGCTCACACCGGCGAGAAAGGCCGGGTGCCAGTTGTGGCCGGCGTAGACGCTCCCGGGCTGTGGCACCGTGGCCGCCGCCTCGGCCGCCTCGCGATCGCCGTCCACCAACCGCATGCTCGCGCCGTGGGCCCGCGCCTGGGCGAGCTTGGCCGCGCTGGTCGTGGCGGGGGCGAAGATCTGGCAGCCGATCCCGGCGGCGGCGGCGTAGGCGGCGAGCGATGCCGCCGCGTTGCCGGAGGAGTCCTCGCGCAACGCGCTCACTCCGAGCGTCCGGAGCACCGAGACGAGCACGGCGGCGCCGCGGTCCTTGTAGCTGCCGCTCGGTTGCAGGTGCTCGAGCTTCGCCAGCACCCGGCCCCGGGCTCGCTCGAGCGCGATCAGCGGCGTGCCGGCCTCCCCCGCCGTGATCCGGTCGGCGGCGGCCACGGCCGGCAGCGCCGCGCCGAAGCGCCACACGCCGGCTGCCTGGGCGTCGGTCGCCTCGAGTGCGAACGCGGGATCGGGGTGCAGGACGAACGCGCCGCCGCACCCCCGGCAGCGCCAGCCGGCCGCCGCCGCGTGAATCTCCCCGCAGCGCTCGCAGCGGTACTGGATCGCGGCGTCGGCGGGTGGCGAGGACGGGCTGATACAGGGATCGTGCCAGAGCAAAATCGTCTTGGCGGCCGCGGGGAGGGCATAAAGTGCCGGACTTGGACGCCGGACTCTCAGAGATCGCTCGGTTCCTCGCGACGCGCCCGCCGTTCGATGCGCTCGCGCCCGAGGAGCTCGGTGAGGTCGTGCGCGAGACCGAGGTCGAGTTCTTCCTCGCCGGCGCGAGCATCCTGACCGAGGAGGGCGGCCCGGTCACGTTCCTGCGCGTGATCTACAGCGGCGCCGTGGACTTCGTGCACGAGGAGAAGCTGCTCGACCTGCTCGGTCCCGGCGATACGTTCGGGCACGCGGCCATGCTGTCGGGGCTTCCTCCGGGCTTCGAGGCCCGGGCGGCCGAGGACACGCTGTGCTACCGGATCCCTGCCGCCGTCGCCCGCCCGCTGCTCGACCGCGCCTACAGCCGCGAGCTCGCGGTCGGGGTGCACGAGCCCGGCCATCAGCCCGTGGCCACGCTGATCCGCACCCCGACGGTCGTGTGCGAGCCGGGGACGGCGATCGCCGAGGTCGCACGGCGGATGACCGAGGCGGGCGCGAGCGCAGCCATGGTCGATCGTGACGGGCAGCTCGGCATCGTGACCGACAAGGACCTGCGCCGGCGGGTCGTGGCCGCGCGGGTGTCGCCGGACACCCCGGTCGAGGCGGTGATGACGATGCCCGCGTACACGGTTCCGCCCGAGCGGATGGGCGGCGAGGTCCTGTTCGAGATGCTCGAGCGGGGGATCCAGCATGCGCCGGTGGTGAGCGAGCGCGGACAGCTGGTCGGCGTGGTCGAGGACGTGGATCTGTTCGCGGTCCAGCCGCGCTCGTGGTTCGGGATCCGCCGGGCGATCGCCCGCGCCGAGAATCTGTACGTGCTCGGCCAGGTGGGCCGCCGGCTGCCCGAGATCGTGCTCGACCTGCAACGCTCGAATCTGCGCGCGCTCGAGGTGGCGCGCGTGCTCTCGGCGCTCACCGACGCGCTGGCCGGGCGGGCGATCGACCTCGCCTACCCGCACGCACGGCTCCCCGCCGACGGGCTCGTGTGTGTCGCGGTCGGCTCGCAGGCCCGCCGCGAGCTGACGCTCGCTTCGGTGCCCCGCTGCACGGTCGTCTGCAGCGAGCCGCCGCCCGGGGGCTGGGCCGATGCGGTCGGCTCGGCGCTCCAGGGCTGCGGGATCGTGTGGTCCCCGGTCGCGCGCTCCTCGGACGGCTGGATCGGCGCGGTCGACGACGAGCTCGCACAGGAGGTGCTGGCCGAGCGCCGGGCGGTATGGGGCACACCGCGTGAGCCGCTGCCGGTGGCCCCCGACGGCGTGCGGGAGCGCCTGATCGCGGCCATGCGCGACCGCGCGCGAGCCACGGTTCCGCCGACCGGGTTCGACGAGACGCGGGTGCTCGAGGTCGGCGGCGGCCGCAGCGTGCGTCTCGACATCCGGCGTGACGTGGTCGCGCCGATTGTCGAGATCGCCCGCTGGGGCAGCGTCGCGGCGGGGACGATCGAGGGCTCGACGCCCGACCGGCTCGCCGCCGCCGCGGCCGCGGGCGTGCTCGCCGACGGCGACGCCCGGACGTTGATCGACTCCTTCGAGCTCGCCCAGGAGCTCCGCGTCGAGCACCACGTGGAGCGGCTCGAGGCCGGCGAGCGCGTGGACGACCTGCTCGATCCGGCGACGATCAGTCCGCTCGTGCGCGGACAGCTGCGCGACGTGTTCCACGCCGTCACTGCCGTGCAGCGCGGAATGGCCCCGTGATCCTGCGCAGCAAGCTGCCGGGCCGCCCGGCCAAGCGCACCCCGTGGCGGGAGGCGGCGTGGTGCGCCGTCGACCTCGAGCTGACCGGGCTCGATCACCGCCGCAACGAGATCATCGCGATCGGGGCGGTGCCCGTCGAGGAGGGCCGCGTGCTGCTCGGCCAGGCGCGCTACACGCTCGTGCGGCCGACGGTCTCACCCGAGCACGGCGCCGTGCTCGTGCACAAGCTGCGGCTGGCGGACCTGCAGGATGCGCCGGTGCTCGATGAGGCGATCGAGCTGCTCTTGGACGCGCTCGACGGCCGCGTCCCGGTGTTCCACACGGCCACGGTCGAGCGCCGCTTCATCGGTCCCGCGCTGGCCCGGCGGCGGTGGCGGATGCCGGCGGCAGCGGACACCGAGGTGATCGGACGGCTGTGGCTGCGCCAGCATCGTGGCCGGGCCCCGGCCGCCCTCTCACTGTCGACGCTGGCGCAGGCGCTCGCGCTGCCGGCCGAACCGCCGCACCACGCCCTCGGCGACGCGCTGACGACGGCTCAGGTGTTCATCGCGCTGGCCAGCCACCTCGAGCGCAGCGAGCCCCAGAGCGTGGGCTCGCTGCTGCACGCCGAGGATCGGCTGGCGTCGGCGCGGCGATTCGGTTAGCGCCGTCCGCCCGCCGGGTCCTGCCGCCGGGGCCTGCCGCTGGAACTAGAACAGCTGCAGGTAGCGATCGAGCTCCCACTGGGTGATCTGCTCGTGCGCCGACTGCCACTCGCCGCGCTTGACCTTGATGAAGTAATCGACGTAGTCGCCGCCGCGCGTCGTGCCGAAGCCGGCCCGCAACACGTCTGAGCGCTCGAGCTCACGCGTCGCGTCGAGCAGGTTGGCGGGCAGCAGCTCGATCCCGGCGGCCGTCCGCTCCTCCTCGCTCAGCGTGTACAGGTTGGCCGAGTTCGGCGCGCCCGGGTCGAGCCCCCGCTCCACCCCGTCGAGGCCGGCGGTGAGCATCGCGGTCGCGGCCAGATAGGGGTTGCAGGATCCGTCGACGGTGCGGTCCTCGATCCGTCCCGGGGCCGGGATACGCAGCATCTGCGTGCGGTTGTTGTAGCCGTAGCTGATGTACGACGGCGCCCAGGTGGCGCCGCTCGTGGGGGCTCCGACGACGAGGCGCTTGTACGAGTTCACGGTTGGCGCGGTGAAGGCGATGTACGCCTTGGCGTGGGCCTTCAGGCCGGCGATGAACGCGTAGCCGATCTCCGAGAGCCCCAAGCCGCGCGGGTCATCGGCCGGGTCGCGCTCGAACACGTTCTCCTCGCCCTTCCACAGGCTGACGTGGAAGTGGCAGCCGTTGCCCGTGAGGTTGGCGAACGGCTTCGGCATGAAGGTCGCGATCAGCCCACGCTCCTGCGCCAGCGACTCGACCATGTAGCGGAAGAACACCGAGCGATCGCAGGTGGTGAGCGCATCGGCGAATTGGAAGTTCTGCTCAAACTGGCCGTTGGCGTCCTCGTGGTCGGTGGCGTAGTTGTCCCAGCCGAGCGCGGTGACGGCCTTGGAAACCTCGGAGACGAAGTCGAGGTTGCGGGTCAGCGCGCGCATGTCGTAACACGGCTGGTCAAGCGTGTCCCGGGCGTCGGCGATCTCGAGCCGGCCCTCCTCGGAGCGGCGCAGCAGGAAGTACTCGAGCTCGGCTCCGACCTTGAGCTGGTAGCCGAGCCCTTCGGCCCGGTCGATCGCGTTGCGGAGGATCGTGCGCGGACAGTACGGCCACGGCTCGGCCTCGACGGTCACGTCGCACGCCAGGCGGGCGACGGTGGGACGCCACGGGAGCACGGTGAGGCTGCGCGGGTCCGGCATCGCGATCAGGTCCGGGTCGTCGGGGCCCTGGCCGATGTCGCCGGCGGCGAACCCGGCGAAGCCCGCGCCGTCGCTCAGCAGGTCGTCGAGATGGTGGGCGGGGACCAGCTTCGCGCTCGGCTTGCCGTGCATGTCGACGAACTGCGCGAACAGGAACTCGATCCCGCCGTCCTTCACGATCCGGCGGACATCGTCTTCGTTCTTCGGTGTCGTATCCATCACGCAGGTATACCCGCCTACGGGGTGGCGGGACAATGGCTCGGATGTCCGCTAACGGCGGGCTAGCATGTTCGCTCCGCACATAAGGAGATGACGGAGCAGGTGTCGATCGATTTCGACCTGGATGGACTGCGCGAGGAGAACCGGACGCTGTACGGCGTGATCCGGCTCGTCTCGTCGTTCGTCGAGATCGAGCCGATGCTCCAGGGCATCGTCGATCTCGCCACCGAGGCCACCGACTGCCACGCCTGCTTCATCTATCTGCTCGAGGACGATCGGCTGACGATTCGGGCCGCCTCGCCCGTGTTCTCCGATGCCGTCGGCCGCGTTAAGCTGCGGATCGAGGAGGGCCTGACGGGCTGGGTGGCCCGGCACCAGACCCCCGAGTTCATCCGCGACGCGGCCATGGGAGATCCGCGCATGAAGTACGTGCCGCTGCTGCAGGAGGAGCGCTTCCAGTCGATGGTCGCGGTGCCCATGCTGTCGCGCTCGGGTGCCACGATCGGGGTGATCGTGCTGCACACCGAGGCGCCGCGTGAGTTCGGCGAGGAGACGCTGAGGCTGCTCGTGCACATCGCCTCACTGGTCAGCGGCGCGATCGAGAACGCGCAGCTCTATGACGAGGAGCGCCGCCGCGTGCACGCGCTGACCAGCCTGTCGGCGCTCGGGCAGGCGGTCGCGGCGGCGACCGACGCGGCCGACCTTGCCGCCACAGTGGCGCGCGGCACGCGGGGGCTGTTGCAAGCTGTCGTGTGCCAGCTCTACCGGATGGAGGCCGACGGCGGCGGTCTGCACCTGCTCACCTCCGATCCCGAGCTGCTCGGCTCGCCCTCACCGCTGTCCGCGGCCGGGCTGCTGCTCGACGCATTCGACGGCCAGGGCGCCCATCCGCCGGCCCGCACGCTGTGGCCCACGCTCGACGTCGCGGACCTGGTCGTCGTGCCGTTGACGGCCGGCGGCGAGCGGTTGGGACTGCTGTGCGCCGGCTCTCCGCGGGGGCGCAAGTTCAGCGAGGAGGACCTGGAGCTCGCGCGCTCGATCGCCCACCTGGCGGCCGTGGCGCTGAAGCGCGCGGACCTGATCGAGCACCTGACGAAGGCCAACATCGTCAAGGATCTGTTCGAGTCGCTCGCCGCGGGTGCGGCCACGTTCGCCGCGGTCAAGGCGACGGAGATCGGCTGCGACCTGACGGCGCCGTATCTGATCGTCTCCGCGGAGCCCGCCGGAGGGCTCGAGCAGTCATCCGGCGAATGGCGCGCGGCCGCGGAGGCGATCGGCCGGGCGCTGGCTGCGACCGTCGCCGGGGCGGCGATCGAGGCCGGGCCGGGGCCCGTGCGCGCGGTGCTGCCGATCGGGTCGCGTCGCGTCGAGCGGATCGAGGAGGTGCTCGGTGCCTGCCGGGAGCTGGGCCGGGCCCATCGCGCGGCGATCGGCGTCAGCGAGCCGCGCGAGGCGCCCGTGCACGCCACCCACGCCTACCGCGAGGCCGTCGACGCGACCACGATCGGCCGCGCGCTGCTGGGCGCGGGCGGGGCGATCGGCTACTCGCAGGTCGGCGCGTACCGCTATCTGGTCCAGATCGGCCCCGACAACGCGCCACGCGACCGGATGCGCGCCGCCGTCGACCTGCTGATCGAGTACGACGGCCGCCGGCGCACCTCCCTGCTCGACACGCTCGAGCGCTACCTGGCCGAGCGCCGGAGCGTGATCGAGAGCGCCCGTTCGCTGTTCATCCATCCCAACACGCTGCGCCAGCGGCTGGCCAGGATCGAGGAGCTGACCGGGATCGAGCTCGATCGCGACGACCTGCTCTCGCTGGAGCTGGCGATCAAGCTGGCCCGGCTCCACGGCCGGCCCGGCGGCGCGCCGGCCTGACCGCCGGCGCCAGCCTGATTAGAATTGGTGACTAGCGCTTCGCCTTCGCCTTCGCCTTGGCCTGCTGATCCTCGTCGGGCACGAGGATGACGGGCACCTTGGCCCTGCGCCGGACGCGCTGGGGCTCCTGGGTCCACATCATGTCGGCGACCACACGGTTGCGGTCGGGGTCGGCGGCCATCACGATCGCCTCGCAGCCCTCCCGCTCGGCCTCGTCGCAGATCCGCTTCGTCGCCTTGCGGGTTCCGAGCACGTGGCCGTCGGCGTCGATGCCCTTGCGGCGCAGCCGCTTGGCCGCCTTGTCGACGATCGCGCGCTGCTCGTCCCACTCGCGCTTGGTGGGGAGCAGGCCGGGATTGGGCAGCCCAAACGCGACGCCATGGACCCGCGCGATCGAGAACACGTGCACGCTGGCGCCGGAGTCGGCGGCGAGCTCGATCACTCGGTCAACCGCCGATTGGGGAATTGGGCGTCCTTCGGTGGCGAGCAGGATGCGCTTGTACCGGCCGGTCTTCACCAGCTCAGGATCGCGCACCGCGGTGGCGTTCATCAAGGGGCCGCGCCCCCGGCCGTCGGCAGCGCCGTGTTAGCCGAGCTCTCCGTCTCAGGTTTCTCCCTGTCCCCACGCTTGCGCCACCAGTACAGGGGCAGATAAGCGAGCAGCACGAGGATGCCGATGAAGTAGTAGGGCAGGGTCGATCGTCCGGCCTGCGAACACGAGCACGACGCGTACACGGGGCCACCGTAGAAGTAGATGACCGCGTACAGCGCCGCCAGCGCCAGGGCCGCGTACTTCATCCACTCGGGCAGCCGGAACGGTCGCCTCACATTGGGCCGGTGCTTGCGCAGCAGGTAGTAGCCGATCAGCACCGGGATGAACGAGGCCAGGTAGCCGACGTTGGAGAAGGTGTAGATCTCCACCGCGCCGCCGAAGAACACGACGATGATCGAACAGGCCACGTTGAAGACCATCGAGCGGTGCGGGACGCCGTGGGTGTTGACGGCCGAGAAGAAGCGCGGGAACTGGCCGTCGGTCGACATCTGGTGCAGCGAGCGAGCGGTTCCGGTGATCGCGTTCAGGGCCGAGAGGATCAGCGCGAGGATCAGCATGATCCCGATCAACCAGTTGAGCAAGTTGCTCGCCTTGCCGGCCCCGAACACGAGCGTGGCGAAGTTCACGAAGATCGTCTTCGGGTCGACGAGGGCGGGATTGCCGAGCGCGTGGACTCCGATCACGATGATGAACGCGACCGGAATCATCGTGTAGATAAACACGCCGTAGGCGCCCTCGAGGTTCATGGCGATCTTGGCGTCGCGGTCAGGGTTGCGTGTCTCACCGATGTAACACGCCGCCGCTTCCATCGCGATCACGTTCCATGTCAACAGGAAGGAGAACGCGATCGAGATCGTCAGCCATCCGTGCCCGAAGCTGGGGGCGAAGAAGCCGGTGCCGTTCGTGTGCCGGAAGTGCGTCAACTGGTTGAAGTGGACGACCGACGGATTGAAGATCCACGAGATGGCCAGGAAGGTGAGCGGGATCATCGACAGGAGCGCCAGCGTGGTCGCGAACACGGTGCCGAAACGCAGCCCCATATAGGCGGGGATGAACAGGAGCAGGATCCCGATCACCGCGATCGCCACCGTCCACCAGGCGATGAACGTGTGCAGGGGGGTGAAGCCCGCAGTGGCGTTGAGGCCGAACAGGTCCACGATGTAGAACGACGCCAGGATCATGTTGAGCGGGGCGACCGGGAACCAGCCGAGCCAGTAGGCCCAGGCCGTGAACCCGTTGACGTGCTCGGCGAACCGCGGCCAGCGATCCTTGTAGGCCGGGTACGCATACGAGGGTGAGCCGCCGGCGCGGTCGGGCATCATCGCCGAGAGCTCGGCCAGGAACAGGCACAGCAGGTACCCGCTCAGCGTGATCACGACGATGATCGGGACCGATGCGGCCCCAAGCGTGGTCACCATCGTCGGCGCGATCCCGGTGACCAGGATCGTGCCGGCAAGGCCGATTACGAACGCACCCCACCAGTTCGTGGTCTTCGGCAGCCCGGCAGCTTCGTAAACGAGCTCGTCGTGAGTCTCCGGAGAGGAAACGTCCGCCATGCGCCCTCCTGGTCGGGGTGTTGTAATCGCGACTAGGCTGACATGTAGCCGGACGCGGTCCCAGGCGCGATGCGAACACAATTGCGCCGCCCGACATGGAGCACTTGGACACATTCCTCGCCAGGCACCCGCCGTTCGACGAGCTCGAGCCTGCGGTCCTCGTTTCCCTTGCGGCCGGCGCGGAGGAGCGCACGTACGCCGCGGGCGAGGTCGCGCTGGTCGAGGACGGCCTCCCGGCTCCGGGCCTGTGGGTGATTCTCAGCGGCTCGATGGACGTGGTCCACGAGGGCGAGGTGATCCAGGTGCTCGAGCCCGGTGAGTGCTTCGGGCACCCGTCGCTGCTGACCCGGATGGCGCCGGCGTTCTCGATTCGCGGCCGGGAGCTGTCGACCTGCGCGCTGCTGGCGGCCGAGCCGGCGCGCCGGGTGCTCGGGACCGAGGCCGGCGCCGCCTACGTAGCCACGACGATGCGCAAGCGCCTGGTCCGGGCCGGCCATACGGTGCACGGGCTGCTCGACGTCGGCACGACGCCCGTGTCGGCGATCATGCGCCCGCCCGCGGCCTGCGGCCCGGAGGAATCGGTGCGCGACGCCGCCCGTCGGCTCGGCGAGGACGGGATCTCGGCGCTGCTCGTGAGCGCGGGCGAGGAGCCGCTGGGCATCGTCACCGACGCTGAGGTGCGGGCCCGCGCAGGGACGGGCGATGTCCGGCTCGACGACCCCGTCCGGGCGATCATGCGAGCGCCGGTCCCCACTGTCCCCGTCTCGCAGCTCGCCGTCGAAGCGACGGTCGACATGCTGGCCGCCGGCAGCGAGCACCTCGCCGTGCTCGAGGGTGGCCGTGTGGTCGGACTCCTGTCCGCGGCCGACCTGCTCGGGCTCGACGCCCGGAGTCCGATCGCGCTGCGGCACACGATACTCGGAGCCGCCGACGAGGATGTCCTGGTCCGGGCGGTGTCGCACCTGCCGCAGCTGTTTCTGGCCCTCGTGCGCGCGGGCGTCCCGCCACGCGATCTCGGGCGCGTGCTCAGCCTGCAGCACGACGCCGTCGTGGCCCGTCTGGTCGACTTCTCGATCTGGCGCCACGCCCCGGCGCCGGTGCCGTGGGCGTGGCTCGACCTCGGCAGCGCCGCCCGGCGCGAGTTCACGCTCGCCTCCGATCAGGACAACGCGCTCGCGTATGCCGATCCGCCGCCGGGGGAGGAGGCCGAGATCGACGCCTACTTCGAGCGCCTCGGCGGTGATGTCAACGCCGGCCTGGCCCGATGTGGGATCGGCGTCGACAACAACGGTGTCCTGGCCGGGAACGGCCTGTGGCGGATGTCGAAGACCGGCTGGGTGCGCACGTTTGAGGAGTGCCTGCGCGAGCCCGACGAGTCGCATCTGATCCGCGCCTCGGTCGCGTTCGACTTCCGGCCCAGCGCCGGCGGGCTCGTGGTCGGAGCGGAGCTGAGCGAGTACATCCGCGCCGCCCGCGGATATCCCCAGTTCATGCGGTTGATGGGGCGCACGGCGACCGGCTATCAGGTGGCGCTCGGATTCCGCGGCCAGCTCGCCACCGAGCGCCACGGCGAGGCCGCCGGCACGCTGGACATCAAGCGCGGCGCGATCATCCCGCTCGTCAACCTTGTCCGCTTCCACGCGCTCGCGCACGGCGTGACGATCTCGCCGACGCTCGACCGGATCGAGGCCGTGGCCAGCGCCGGCGGCCTCGAGCGGGGCATGGCCGAGGCGCTGCGCGAGGCGTTCGACGTGATCAGCCGGCTGCGGTTCGAGCACCATGCGGCCCTGATCGCCGCCGGCGCGGCGCCGGACAACCTGATCGAGGCGGCCGTGCTCCCTCCAATCGCGCGCACGGAGCTCCGGGAGGCGCTGCATACGATCCGGCGGGGTCAGAAGCAGATCGGCTCCTGGGCCCCACCTGCCATGGCCTAGACGGTATGGGGCGGCCCCGACTCACGCGGCGGTGTAGCGCCACCCACCACATTTGCGCTCGAAACTGTGCGCGCGCATGCCATTTGCGGCACCGGGGTCACGGTCTACGCTTGGCAGCATGTGTGGTATTGCGGGCCTGTACACCAAGACGCCCGAGATGCAGGCGCGGCTGGGCGAGTACCTGGCGAGGATGCTCGAGCAGCTGTCCTTCCGCGGGCCCGACAGCGCCGGCGCGGCGTTCTACCGCGACCCCGCCCCGGACCGATGGTGCAAGCTGTCGCTGCACTGCGCCGGCGAGGACCCGGAGTGGCCGGCGCTCGGCGGCGAGCTTCACCAGGCTTTCGGCGGCGCGTCGGAACCCCAGGTGCGCGCGACGCACGCGGTGTTCACGGTCGCCGCCGACGCGCTCGATGCGCAGGCCTGGTTGGCCGAGCATCACCCCGAGCTGCGGCTGATGAGCGCCGGGCGCTCGATCGAGATCTACAAGGAGGCGGGCCTGCCAAAGGAGTTCGTGCGCCGCTTCAAGCTCGACGAGATCGCCGGCAGCCATGCCCTCGGCCACACCCGCATGGCGACCGAGAGCCGTGTCACCACTGAGCACTCGCACCCGTTCTCGACCGGACTCGACCTGTGCCTGGTCCACAACGGATCGCTGTCGAATCACAACCGGCTGCGGCGGACGCTGGCGCGGGAGGGAATCCGCTTCCAGACCGACAACGACACCGAGGTGGCGGCCGGGTACCTGACCTGGAAGCTGCGCGAGGGGGCAACCTTGGAGCAGGCACTGGAAAGCTGCATGAACGACCTCGACGGCTTCTACACGTTTGCCGTCGGCACCGCCGAGGGGTTCGCCGTGCTGCGCGACCCGATCGCCTGCAAGCCGGCGGTGATGGCGGAAACCGACGAGTGGGTGGCGATGGCGTCCGAGTACCGCGCGATCGCGGTCCTCCCCGGGGCGGAGCAGGCCGCCATGTGGGAGCCCGAGCCCGGCAAGGTGTACAGCTGGGGCACGGCGCTCGTCTGATGGCCATTCCGCCCGCCGCCACTGACACCGCGCTCACATTCGATCTCTCGTTCGAGAGCGTCCGTGAGCTCAACCGCCGTCTGCACGAGGCCGTCGACCCACAGCGGTTCACGGTCGTGAACCCCGGCGGCCGCCACAGCATCGCGGTCGGGATCAACGCCCCGCACGAGGTCGAGATCGCCGGGCACGTCGGCTATTACTGCGCCGGCATGAACAAGCTCGCGACCGTCCGGATCGCCGGCAACTGCGGCGTCGGCGTGGCCGAGAACCTGATGTCCGGGACGGTGATCGTCGAGGGGAGCGCCAGCCAGTCGGCCGGCGCGACCGCGCGCGGCGGGCTGCTGGTCGTCCATGGCGACGCCTCGGCCCGGTGCGCGATCTCGCTCAAGGGCGCCGACATCGTGGTCCGCGGCTCGGTCGGGCACATGAGCGCGTTCATGGCCCAGACCGGCGCGCTGGTCGTCTGCGGGAACGCGGGCGACTCGCTCGGGGACTCGATCTACGAGGCGCGCCTGTACGTGCGCGGGTCGGTGGCGGGACTCGGCGCCGACTGCATCGAAAAGGAGATGCGCGCCGAGCATCTCGAGCAGGTCGCCGGGTTGCTCGCCCGTGCGGAGATCGACGACCTCGACCCGGCCGAGTTCCGGCGCTACGGGTCCGCGCGCCGGCTCTACAACTTCCACATCGACAACGTCGGTAGCTACTGAGATGTCGGTCAACGGCTGGCACCCGGGCCTGCGTGAGTCGGCGACCTTCGACCGCAACGCGATCGCGGAGATCCAGCGCGCCTCACGCGAGGGGATGTACGACATCCGCGGCTTCGGCGCCAAGCGCCACGTGCCGCACTTCGACGACCTGCTGTTCCTCGGCGCGAGCGTCTCGCGCTATCCGCTCGAGGGCTACCGCGAGCGCTGCGCCACCGACGTGACGATCGGCACGCGGTTCGCGAGCGAGCCACTGCACCTCGACATTCCGATCACGATCGCCGGGATGAGCTTCGGCGCCCTGTCCGCGCCGGCCAAGGAGGCGCTCGGCCGCGGCGCCTCGGAGCTGGGGACGAGCACGACGACCGGCGACGGCGGCATGACCGAGGAGGAGCGCGGGCACTCCAAGACGCTGATCTACCAGCTGCTTCCGTCCCGCTACGGGATGAACCCCGACGACCTCCGTCGCGCCGACGCGATCGAGATCGTCGTCGGCCAGGGCGCCAAGCCCGGCGGCGGCGGCATGCTGCTGGGGCACAAGATCTCCGACCGCGTCGCCGCGATGCGCGACCTGCCCAAGGGGATCGACCAGCGCAGCGCCTGCCGGCACCCCGACTGGACAGGTCCCGACGACCTCGAGATCAAGATCGAGGAGCTGCGCGAGATCACCGACTGGCGCAAGCCGATTCTGATCAAGGTCGGCGCCACCCGCACCTACTTCGACGTTGCCCTGGCGGTCAAGGCCGGCGCCGACGCGATCGTGCTCGACGGCATGCAGGGCGGCACCGCCGCTACGCAGGAGGTGTTCATCGAGCACGTCGGGATCCCGATCCTGGCCGCCATCCCACAGGCCGTCGAGTCGCTCGTCGACCTCGACATGCACCGCAAGGTGCAGCTGATCGTCTCGGGTGGCATCCGCACCGGGGCCGACGTGGCCAAGGCGCTCGCGCTCGGCGCCGACGCGGTGTCAATCGGCGTGGCGGCGCTGATCGCGCTCGGCGACAACGCGCCCGAGCACGACGCGGGCTACCAGGAGATCGGATCCGCGGCCGGGTACTACGACGACTGGCAGGCCGGGCTCGATCCCGCTGGCATCTCGACCCAGGACGAGGAGCTGGCGGCGCGACTGGACCCGATCGACGGCGGCCGCCGGCTGGCCAACTACCTGCGCACGCTGACGCTCGAGGCCCAGACGCTGGCCCGTGCCTGCGGCAAGTCGCACCTGCACAACCTCGAGCCCGAGGACCTCGTGGCGCTGACGATCGAGGCCGCGGCGATGGCCCGCGTGCCGCTGGCGGGCACGGGCTGGATCCCCGGCCGCACCGCCCTGTGAGGCCGTAAGGTCGCGGTCGGCGGCTGCGAGACCATCGCTCCTGGGTCGGAGCGCCACTCCGATCAGCCCGGCGCGCCCTCGCTGCGGCGTCCGGGTTGGCCCGACAGCCGACCGGCGGCGACGGTCCCCCCGATCAGCATGATCACCCCGTAGACGCCCGGGACGGCGGCCGCGCCGGCCCCGAACGCCTGGGTAGCGAGCGCCGCGGCGACCGCGAAGTCCCGCATGGCGATGGCCAGCGCACCCGGGACCGCAGCGGGGGCGGGAGCGCGCCGGCGCCACAGCTCGCCCAGCGCCGCCGAGCAGAGCAGGAAGATGCCGCTGGCCAGCACGGCGCCGCCGAGATGGTGGGCTCCCTGGCTTCCGCTCAGGGCCGCATACACGAGCACGGCCACCGTCACGGCCGCCACGCCCTCGCGCTCGGCGTCGATGCGCTCGAGCTCGGGCCGGAGGCTGCGGAGCGCCACCCCGACGGCGAGCGGGACGATCACCACGAGCGCGAACCGCACCAGCAGCGCAGCCGGGCCGGCATGGGAGGAGCCCCCCGCCACGGCGCCAACGACGAGCGGACCGGCCAGCGCGGCCACGACGAGCGATCCGGTGACCGCACCGAGCGCGATCGTCGCGTCGGCCCGGGCGAGCGCCACGAGGCCGACGCATGCGACCTCCGAGGAGGACAGGCCGACCGCCAGCAACCCGTCGGCCACGGTGGGCGAGAACGGCCGACCGAGCACCCAGGCGAGGGCGCCGAGGACGACGAACGGGACAACCGAGAGCACGAGGAGCTCCGTCCGGTGCGCCCGCAGCCGCGCCAGGTCCCGCGCGGAGATCCCGAGCGCGGTGGCGAGCACGAGCACGGCCAGCAACACGTCCGAGCGCGCGGCAACGGCTGCGGAGGGGAACAGCAGCGCCAGCGCCGTCGCCACCAGCGCGAGCGGTGTGAGTACGCCTGGGGCGGCGGCCAGCGCCACCCGTGCGGGCGCTCCGGCTCGCACGTCAGGCGCGGCCGCCGAGCGCGCGCGTGAGCAGCGCGGCCCCCTGGCGTAGGTCGTCGAGCCGTCGGGTGGGGTCGGGCAGGCGATTGGCCGGGCCCTGCAGGCCGAGGATCGCGGCCAGGGTCTCGGTGCGATCGAAGACCGGGGCGGCGATCGCGTTCACGTCGACCTCACGCTCGCCGAACACGGTGCCGTACCCGCGTTCGCGCACGGCGGCGATCTCGGTCGCCAGCGCGTCGCGCCCGGTGATCGTGCGATTGGTCAGCGCGGCGAGGCTGCGCTCGGGCGGGAGCGGCCCGCCGCCGAAGGCGAGCATCACCTTGCCGACCGCGGTGGCGTGGGCGACGCTCGGCCGGCCCAGCCGGGCCATGCTGACGACGCTGGCGCGGGAGGGCACCGAATCGACCGTGATCGCCTCGTGCTCGCCCGGCAGCGACAGCGTCGCCGTCTCGCCCGTGCGCTCCATCAGCTCGACCAGCACGGGCCGGGCCAGGGCCTGCAGGTCGAGCCGTCCGAGCACGCGGTCGGCCAGGGTCACCAGGTGCATGCCAAGACGGTACGGGCCGGTCCCGTCGCGCTGCACCAGGCCGGCCGACTCGAGCGTGGCCAGCAGCCGCGACGCGGTGCTCGGGCTGACGCCGATGCGGCGGGCGAGCTCGTTGACGCCGGCTCCCTGCTCGCTCTCGAGCAGCTCGTCAAGCAGCGTGAGTGCGCGCGCGACGGAGCCGACCGGCCGTACCCCCTGTCGAACCTGTTGCGCCATTGGCAACAGTATTGCGCTTCGCGCGACGGATGGCTACGATCGCCCGCGTGTCGTTCCTGCTCACGTGCCCCCATTGCGGCGTCCGCGAGGTGGCTGACTTCGCGTTCGGCGGCGAGGTCAGCGTGCGACCCACAGAGACGCCGTCGCTGCGTGAGCTCTCGCGCTACAACTATTTCCGCCGCAACGTCGCCGGCGTCCAGCGCGAGTGGTGGTATCACCGCTCCGGCTGCCGGAGCTGGTTCCAGGCCGAGCGCGACACGCGGACCAACGTCGTGCTGCGGGTCGGGCTCCCGGGCGAGCTCGGCGTCGAGGAGGCCAATCGATGAGCCGGATGGCGCCGCGGCCCGGTGAGCGGATCGACCGCTCCAAGACGGTCACGTTCAGCTTCGACGGCAAGAAGGTGACCGCGCTCGCGGGCGACACGATCGGCTCGGCGCTCTACGCCGCCGGCCAGCGCACCTTCTCCCGCTCGTTCAAGTACCACCGCCGTCGCGGGCTGATGTGCGGCGCCGGGCAGTGCCCGAACTGCCTCGTGGCGGTCGACGGCGCCCCCGGGATCCGGGCCTGCACCGAGCCCGCGCGCGAAGGCGCCAAGGTCGAGCACCTCAACGCCAAGCCATCGCTGGCCCTCGACGCGATGGCGGTCACCGACATCGCCGGCGGCCCATTCACGCCGCCGGGCTTCTACTACAAGACGTTCACCCGTCCACGACGGCTGTGGCCGGTCTACGAGTGGGTGCTCCGGCACGCCGCCGGGCTCGGCCGCCTGCCACGCGAGCAGCCGGAGCGCACGTGGCGCACGGAGTACCGCCGCCGTCACGCCGACCTGCTCGTGGTCGGCGGTGGGGACGCCGGACTGAGCGCTGCGATCGCCGCCGCCGAGCTCGGTGCCGACGTCGTGCTCGCCGAGGAGGGCGCCGAGCCCGGCGGTCGGCTCTTGTGGGAGGGGGGACACGAGCACGCTCGGACGCTCGTCGAGCGCGCCCGCGCCGCCGGCGTCGAGATCCTGACGTCGGCTCCGGCGCTGGCCCATTACGACGGGCTCGTTCCGGTGTGGCAGGGCAACACGCTGCACCAGATCCGCGCCCGGCACCACGTCTACGCAACGGGCGCGATCGAGCAGCCGCTCGTGTTCCCCGGCAACGACCTGCCCGGCGTGATGCTGTCCGGCGGGGCCCGCCGGCTGCTGGCCCTCTACGGCGTCCGGCCCGGCAGGCGCGCGGTGATCGCGACCGCCTCGGACCGGGGTGTGCGCGCGGCGATCGCCTTGCGCGAGGCGGGCATCGAGGTGTCCGCGGTGGCCGACCTGCGGACCGAGCCCTCGCGCGCCTGCAGCCGTCTGTCCGCCCAGGGCGTAGCGGTGCTGCACGGCTGGACCGTGGTCGCGGCGCGGGGTCGCCGGGAGGTCCGCGCGGCTGTGCTCGCACCGGTCGCGGCGGGCGATTCGCACGGCCAGGACCGGGAGGTCGAATGCGATCTCGTGCTCGTCTCGGGCGGCGACTCGCCGGCGACGGCCCTGATCACCCAGGCCGGCGGTCACACCGAGTACGACTCCGCCCGCGGTTACTTCCGGATCGCCGAGCTGCCGCGCAACGTGACGGCGGCGGGTCAGGTGGCGGGCGAAGGCGCCTTCCAGATCGCGCAGGTCTCGGGTCAGCGAGCCGGTCTCGAGGCGGCGCACGCCCTCGGGCTGGGCGACAACCGCTCGCGGGCGCGCCTGCAGGAGACCAAGGCGCGGCTGGCCACGGCGGCGAGGGGCGAGGAAGCGGTGCCCCCGGCCGAGGTCCCGCACGCCGCGGGCAAGTCGCTGGTGTGCTTCTGCGAGGACGTCACGGCCAGGGACATCCACCGCGGGATCAAGGAGGGCTACGACTCGATCGAGCTCTGCAAGCGCTTCACGACCGTGACCATGGGGCCGTGCCAGGGACGCATGTGCCAGCTGCCCTCGGTCAGACTGATGGCGGCCGACACCGGCCAGAACCTGGAGCAGGTGGGCATGACCACCGCGCGGCCGCCGTGGTCGACGGTTCCGATGGGAGCACTCGCCGGCCGTGCGTTCGAGCCCGCCAAGCGCTCGTCGATCCACGGCCGCCACCGCGAGCTCGGCGCCACGGTTCGGTGGGCCGGCGACTGGCGGCGCCCCTACGACTACGGCGACCCGGAGGGCGAGGCGCTCGCGGTGCACCGCTCGGCCGGGCTGATCGACGTCTCCACACTGGGCAAGCTCCTCGTGCGCGGGCCGGAGGCGGGAGAGTTCCTCGACCGCCTGTATCCCAACCGCCATTCCAACCTGAAGCCGGGCCGCGTCCGCTACGGCGTGCTGACCTCCGATGCCGGCCGGATCATGGACGACGGGACCGTGACCAGGATCGACGAGGAGTCGTTCTACGTCACCACGACCTCCAGCGGCGCCGGTGCCGTCGAGCAGTGGTTCTCGTGGTGGCTGGCCGATTGGGGCATGGACGTCCATCTCGCCGACGTGACGCAGGCCGTCTCGGCGATCAACCTCGCCGGCCCGCGATCACGCGAGATCCTCACCCGGCTGACCGATCTGGACTGCTCGCCGGAGGCGTTCGCCTATCTCGACGCCCGCCACGCCCACGTGGCCGGCGTCCCCTGCCTGCTACTGCGGATCGGGTTCGTCGGCGAGCTCGGCTACGAGATCCACTTCCCGGCCGCGTACGGAGAGGATGTGTGGGACGCGGTCCTCGAGGCGGGCGTGCCGGAGGGGATCACGCCGTTCGGACTCGAGCCCCAGAGGGTCCTGCGGCTGCAGAAGCAGCACATCATCGTCGGCCAGGACACCGACTCCGAGTCGACGCCCTACGGCGCCGCGATGCCGTGGGCGGTGAAGCTCGACAAGGAGCAGGCGTTCATCGGCAAGTGGGCGCTCGCGCACGCGGCCGAGCACGCCGCGAGCACAGCGCTGGTCGGATTCACGCTCGCGAACGGGCGCGTTCCCACCGAGGGCGCGGTCGTGCTCGACGCGCTCGGCCACGCGGCCGGCCAGGTCACGAGCGCCCGCAGCTCGCGCCAGCTCGGACGCGTGATCGGGATGGCCTGGGTCCCGGCCGAGCTCGCGCAGGACGGGTCGACGATCACGATCCTCGACGAGGGTGCCCGGATCAGCGCCTCGGTCGTGACCGAGCCGTTCCATGATCCCGCCGGGGAGCTGCTGCGCTCGTGAGCCTCGACTTCACCGTTCCCGTCGCGAGGACGAACGAGCGGACCGCGCGCAGTCCGATCGAGCGGCTCGCGCGGGCCGCCGGCGCGCGGTTCGAACGCCACGGCGGCTGGAACGTGGCCGTCGCCTACGGCGCCGACGCTGCGCTCGAGACGGCGCGGATCTCCGACACGGTGGGGTTCTGCGACCGCTCTGCGCTGGCCAAGCTTGACATCCAGGCCGATCCCGAGGTGCTCTCGGAGCTCGTCAGCCGGGTCGGGGGCGGGATCACCCTCGAGCTCGGGCGGGCCTCGCGTGCGCCCGACGGCGCGACCTGGTGGTGCCCGATCACGCCTTCCCGCCTGCTCGTGCTGAGCGAGCCCACGTCGGGCTGGGACGTCCGCGCGGCGGTCGACGGCGCCGCGGCCGATGCCGCCGGTCGGTTCCTCACGGTGGCCGACGTCTCCTGCGGGCTCGCCGCGATGGCGCTTGTGGGTCCGGGCGCGAACGAGCTCCTGGCCCGGTTCTGTGCCATCGACGTGCGCCCCGCCGTCACGCCGGTGGCGGCGTTCCGGCCCGGGTCTGTGGCCCGCACCCCCGGGTATCTGCTGCGCGAGGGCGAGGAGCGACTGCTCCTGCTCGTCGGCTGGGCGCTCGGCGCCTACCTGTGGGAAGTGGTGGCCGATGCCGCCGCGAGCCTCGGCGGCGGCCCGGTCGGCTGCGAGGCGCTCGGCGTGGGGGCGGGTGGGGTGGGCGCCGGTGGGGTGGGCGCGGGCGCGCCGCTCGCCACCGACGCAGAGGCCGGCGTCGGCGAGGGGAGCGCGAATGCGTGAGATCTTCCGTCCCGGGCGCATGTGGCGCCGGCGGGGCGAGCTGCGCGACTCCTACGACGTCGTCATCGTCGGCGGCGGCGCCCACGGCCTCGCCACCGCGTATTACCTGGGGCAGCTCGGGGTCAAGAATGTGGCGGTGCTCGAGAAGGGGTACATCGGCTCGGGAGCCGCCGGTCGCAACACGACGATCCTGCGCTCGAACTACAAGACGCCCGAGGGCGCACGCTTCTATGACGCCTCGATCAAGATGTACGAGCGCCTGTCGCGGGAGCTCGAGTTCAACATGCTGTTCTCGCAGTGCGGCCACCTGACGCTCGCCCACACCGACCGGGCGATGTTCGTGATGGCCAACCGTGCCGAGGTCAACCGGTTGCACGGGATCGACTCCACGCTCGTGGATACGGCGGAGGTCAAGCGCCTGTGCCCACCGCTGAACGTGTCCGAGGATGCGACATATCCGGTCATGGGCGCGCTCTATCACCCGCCCGGCGGGATCATCCGGCACGACGCCGTCGTCTGGGGCTACGCCCGGGGCGCCGACCGGGCCGGGGTCGAGATCCACCCCTACACCGAGGTCACCGGCTTCGAGCGCTCCGGGGAGAAGATCACCGCCGTGCGCACCAACCGGGGCACCGTGCGCGCCGGGCAGGTCGTCAACGCCACCGCCGGCTGGAGCTCGCTGGTCTGCGAGCTGGCCGGCGTCGAGCTGCCGATCACCACCCACATCCTCCAGGCCTGCGTCACCGAGCCGGTCAAGCCGCTGCTCGACGTTGTGATCGTCTCCTCGCAGATGCACGTCTACATCTCGCAGTCCGACCGCGGCGAGTTCGTGATGGGCTCCGAGATCGAGCCGTGGACCACGTACCGCATGCAGGGCACCCTGAACTTCCTTCAGGACCTCACCCGCCACACCCTCGAGCTGTTCCCGCAGCTCGAGCACGCCCGGCTACTGCGGAGCTGGGCCGGCCTGTGCGACCTCTCGCCCGACTACAGCCCGATCCTCGGGCGCACCGAGGTCGAGAACTTCCACGTCAGCGCGGGCTGGGGGACCTACGGCTTCAAGGCGGCGCCGATCGTGGGCCGGACGCTCGCCGACCTCGTCCAGACAGACACGACGCCCGAGCTGATCGCACCGTTCGCGCTGGAGCGCTTCTACGAGGATCGGCTGGTGTCCGAGCTCGCCGCGGCCGCCGTCAGTCATTGATGGCCTACGTACCGGCGGAACCGGCGCGCGGGGCCGAGCACACGGCGGTGCTGCTGATCTCCTGCCCCGACGGTCCCGGAATCGTCGCGGCGGTGTCCCGCTTCCTGTTCGAGCTCGACGCCAACATCGTCTCCTCGGACCAGTACTCGACCCATCCCGAGCGCGGCGCCTTCTTCATGCGCCTGGCGTTCTACGCGCCGTCGCTGGACCCGGACCGGGCCGGGTTCGAGGCCGCCTTCGCCGAGCTGGCCGAGCGGTTCAGGATGGACTGGCGCGTGTCGTATGCGCGCGAGCGCCGTCGGGTCGCGCTGATGGCCTCGCGCGAGGACCACTGCCTGGTCGACCTGCTGTGGCGCCATCGGCGGGGCGAGCTCGAGATGGACGTGGCCTGCGTGATCTCCAACCACCCGGACCTGCGCGGCGAGGCCGAGTCGCTCGGGGTCCCGTACCACCACGTGCCGGTCGGGCGTGACAGCAAGCCCGAGGCCGAGGCGCGCGCGCTGGAGCTGATCGGCGATGTCGATCTGGTCGTGCTCGCCCGCTACATGCAGATCCTCAGCGGCGACTTCCTGGCCCGGCTCGGCTGCCCCGTGATCAACATCCATCATTCGTTCCTGCCCGCGTTCGCCGGCGCCGACCCCTACCGCCGCGCCTACGACCGCGGCGTCAAGCTGATCGGCGCCACGGCCCACTACGTGACCGAGGATCTCGACGAGGGCCCGATCATCGAGCAGGACGTGCAGCGCGTCGGCCACGGCTACACGGTCGAGGATCTGGCGCGCATCGGACGCGACCTCGAGCGCCTCGTCCTTGCGCGCGCCGTGCGCGCCCATCTCGACGACCGCGTCCTGGCCCACGACGGGCGGACGATCGTCTTCTAGGCGCCCGCGGTGGCCAGGAACCGCTCGCACAGCCCGCGGCCGAGGTCGTTCCAGGCCCCGATCTTGGCCTCGCTCTCCCGGCGCAGCGCGTCGGGATCGAGGCCGATCGCGACCGCGTCCTCGTCGCTGCGGTAATCCTCGATCCAGCCGTCGAGGTCGGCCGCTGTGACCTCGGCGTGGAACTGGATCCCCCACGCCCGCTCGCCGATCCGATAGGCCTGCAGGCAGGTCGCGTTCCGCGCCAGGGCGGTCGCTTCCGGCGGCGGCGCGCACGCATAGCTGTGCCATTCGAGCGCCTCGAATCCCGGCCCGAGGGGGCCCAGCACGGGATCCGCCGCGCCGGCGGGCGTCAGTTCCACCGGACACCAGCCGATCTCGGGCCGGGTGGCGCGGCGCAC
>Ga0208714_1000091_pt1 | contig 28482 bp, 27 predicted proteins | sample NGESurshal072012_3_FD_184461 | JGI IMG/M metagenome (GOLD analysis project Ga0208714, IMG submission 184461) | Arctic peat soil microbial communities from Barrow, Alaska - NGEE Surface sample 415-1 shallow-072012 (SPAdes) | ecosystem: Environmental > Terrestrial > Soil > Wetlands > Peat ... | reverse complement strand
CGCTGCGCCTCGCCGACGAGGTGCTGCGCTTTCGCATCATCAAGCTTGCCCCGGGCGTTTCAGCCGCGCCGGACATGAGCAGCGGCGCGGCGGCCGCGGCGCGGCCCGACGACGCAGCCGAGCCGCAGGCCGAGGCTCCGCCCGCGCCGGTCGAGAGCGCGCCCCCACCCGCGGAGGAGACCGAGGTCGCGCCGGTGGAGGCGGAGCCCCAGCCGGCAGACACCGACGCCGAGGTCGCCGTCGGTGACCACTCGTAGTCGCTCGCGCTAAACCCGCAAGACTTGCGTCAGGTGCTTATGCCGAGCGCACGAGCGTAATAAGATCGCACACGTGGGTTGGGCGCAAGACATGAACGAGGGCTCGACGCGACGCACCGACGTGCTGCGCGCGTCGCCGCCGATGTTCGAGTCGCGCGTGCTGGACGCGCTTTCGCGCGTGCACCCGGTCGTGCCGGTGCTGATCTTCGTGCCGGGAATCGTCTTCCTGGCAGCGTGGAGCCTGTCGAAAGTGAGCGTGCTGCTGGCGATCGCACTGGCGATCGCCGGATATGCGCTGTGGACGCTGTTCGAGTACTGGCTGCACCGGATCGTCTTCCACTTCGAGCCCGAGGACGGCCTCGGCGCGCGGCTGCACTGGATCATCCACGGAGTGCACCACGACCATCCGAACGATCCGATGCGCTTGGTCATGCCGCCGGCAGTGAGCCTGCCGCTCGGCGCAGCGGTGTTCGCGCTGCTCTATCTGATCCTCGGCGAGCGCTATGCGCCGGGGCTCGGCGCCGGGTTCTTCGTCGGCTACCTGGTCTACGACATGATGCACTACTACCTGCACCACTTCCGCCCGCACGGCTGGCTTGGGCGGACGTTGCGCGAGCGGCACATGCGCCATCACTTCCAGGACGACACGCGCGGCTTCGGCATCAGCGCTCCGTACTGGGACGAGGTGTTCGGCACCTCCACGCGGGCCCGCCGTGGTGCGCGCGACGAGCGCAATTAGCGGCTTTGCAGCCGTCTGCGCCCGCAGGCCGGTCTAGACTCGGACGCTGGACGAGAGAGACCGACGCGCCCGAGCGCGGGACAAGCAAGCCGAAAGGAAGTGCAGCAGTGGCCGCCACCAACATCAACAGGGTCGTGATGACCGGGAACCTGACCGCCGATCCGGAGCTGCGCTCGCTGCCGAGCGGCAACTCGGTGTGCAGCCTGCGCATTGCGTGCAACACGCGGCGCAAGAACGGCGGCACCGGCGAGTGGGAGGACAAGCCCAACTACTTCAACGTCACGGTATGGGGCGCACAGGGCGAGAACGCCGCGCGCTACCTCTCCAAGGGCCGCCCCGTGGCGATCGACGGACGCCTGGAGTGGCGCGAGTGGGAAGCGCAAGACGGCACAAAGCGCCAGGCAACCGATATCATTGCCGACTCGGTGCAGTTTCTGGGCTCGCCCAATGACACCTCAGGTGCAGGCGGGCAGTTCGGAGATCGTCAGGCAGGCAACGGAGCTTCCAGAGGAGGCGACGTCCCGGTCGACGAAGGGGACTTCCAGCCCGCACCGGCCGCCAGCGGCGCTGGCGACGACGACATTCCGTTCTGAGATCTAGCGAGGTAGCTGTGCATTCAGCCGTTGCAAGGCCCCATAGTCATGACCGCAGCCGCGGCGGAGTCCGCTGATGGCCAAGGCACGCGGTCGCGGCAAGCCGGTTCGCCGGCGTGACAAGAAGGGTGGGGTCGGCAGCGGACGGCGCAAGTCCTGTCAGCACTGCCGCGACAAGGTCGACCAGGTCGACTACAAGGATGTCGTCTCGCTGCGCAAGTTCGTCTCGGAGAAGGGCAAGATCCGCTCGCGCCGGATCACCGGCTCGTGCCGGCGCCATCAGGTTCAGATCGCTCGCGCGGTCAAGCGCGCGCGTGAGCTGGCGCTGCTGCCGTACGTGAACGAGGGCGGTCGCGAGGACAGCCCACGCCGCGAACGCGGCGACCGGGAACGCTAGGACGAGATGCCCGAGGCGATCCTCCTCCAAGACGTCGACACGCTCGGCGAGCAGGGCAACGTCGTCGATGTATCCAAGGGCTACCTGCGCAACTTCCTGATGCCGCGCAAGCTCGCTCAGCCGGCCACACGAGGGGCGGTCGAGGCGATCCGCCAGCGCCAGGAGACCGCCGAGCGCGCCGAGCGCAACGCGGTCGAGAAAGCCGAGGAGAACGTCGCCTTGCTCAACCGCACGGTGCTGACGATCCCTCAGCAGTCCGGCGCCGACGGTCGCCTGTTCGGATCGGTCACCGCGCAGGACATCGCCTCGGCGATCAAAGAAGCACGCGGCCTGAAGATCGACAAACGCAACGTGCACCTGCCCGAACCGATCAAGAACGTCGGGACGTACATGGTCGTCGTCGAGGTGGTTGACGACGTGACCGCCACGATCAAGACGATGGTCGTCGCCAAGAAATAGCTCGCGGCCCCGCCGCCTCTGCTGCGAACATGTGTTCGTGGCACAGACACAAGCTTTTCCTCCCGCGATTTGCGGGAACCGCCTCCGGCTCGGCGCGAGCGCGACCCTAGACTCGCCCAACCGATGAGCGCTGTCTCGACAGTCAACGGCGCGGCGGGCGCCCCGGCTGCGCTCGCCCCGCCTCACAACCTCGACGCCGAGCAATCGGTGCTCGGGGCGATCCTGCTGTCAGACCGCTCGCTGTACGCGTTGGTGATCGAAGAGGGTCTGCGCGCGGACGACTTCTACCGCGAGCGTCACGGCACGATCTACGAGGCGATGCTCGCGCTGTACAACGAGTCAGAGCCGGTCGACACGCTGACGGTGATCGACCGCCTGCGCCAGATGGGCCGCCTGGAGGACATCGGCGGGGCCGCCGTCGTCGACGAGCTGACAGGCGTCGTGCCGGCCGCCGGACACGCCCGCCGCTACGCGCAGATCGTGCGCGAGAACGCGCTGCTGCGCCGTCTGCTGAAAGCGTCCTACGAAATCCAGGAGAGCGTCCTCGGCCACCAGGCGGCGCCGCGAGAGCTGGTCGAGCAGGCCGAGAAGGCGATGCTCGAGGTCGCGCGCGACGACCGCCAGCAGGACTTCCGGGCGATCGAGGAGGTGCTGCACGAGGAGCTGGACAAGCTGCACCGCCTGTCGATCGAGGGCACGTCGCTGACCGGCACGCCGTCGGGGTTCAAAGATCTGGACGAGATCACCGGCGGCTTTCAGCCGGGCAACCTGATCATCATCGCTGCGCGCCCGGCGATGGGCAAGAGCGCGCTCGTCTGCAACATCGCCGAGAACGCGGCCGTGGAACACAAGAAGCCGGTCGCGCTGTTCTCGCTGGAGATGGCCGAGGCCGAGCTGGCCCAGCGCTTCGTCGCCTCCCAGGCGCGGATCAAGGGCGAGGAGCTGCGCAAGGGTCGCGTCGCCGAGCAGCGCTGGCCGAAGATCCTCAAGGCCTCGCAGGTGCTGGCCGCGGCGCCGCTGTGGGTCGACGACTCCAGCGATGTCGGCATGCTGGAGATCCGCGCCAAGGCGCGGCGCCTGCACAGTCAGTGCGAGGGTGGCCTCGGACTGATCATCATCGACTACCTGCAGCTGATGCGCACCGACAGCCGCTACGACAGCCGCGTGACGGCCGTCGGCGAGCTCAGCCGCGGATTGAAGATCCTCGCGCGCGAGCTCGGCGTGCCGGTGATCGCGCTGTCGCAGCTCAGCCGTGCGGTCGAGACGCGGCCGGACAAGAAACCGCAGCTCTCGGACCTGCGCGAGAGCGGCAACCTCGAGCAGGACTCCGACCTGGTGATGTTCATCTACCGCGACGAGTACTACGACGAGGATTCCGAGCGTCCCGGCGAGGCCGACCTGATCATCGCCAAGCATCGCAACGGCGCGGTCGGCAAAGTCACGCTGACCTTCCAGAAGGAGTACCCGAAGTTCATGAACTACGCCGGCGAGCGCTACACGCCGTGAGCGCGGAGCAATTCACGCCGTCGACCAGCTCGACGACGGAGCCGTGTCCGCTCGGGCTGTGCGACGGCAGCGGCTTCATCGTCGACGAGGCCAGCAACACGGCTTCTGACTGCCGCTGCCGCGCGGGGCGGATCTCCAAGCTGCGCACGGCCGGCATGGAGGGGCGCGTGCCCAAGCGCTACCGCGGCGTCTCCTTCGATCGCCCGCCGGTGCCGGAAATCGCGCGTGTCGCCCCCGAGCAGGTGCAGGCGGTCAGACGCTACGTGCGCGACATCGACGCGAACCTCGACGCGGGCCACGGACTGTGGCTGATGGGCGACGTCGGGACGGGCAAGACGACACTCGCGATGATCGTCTCCAAGGCCGCGCTCGACGCCGGGCGCTCGGTGGCGATCTACTCGCTGCCGAGGCTGCTCAACCTGATCCGTGGCGCGATCGAGACCGAGGACGGCATGGTCGGCTTCCTCGAGCGGCTCGCCGCAGTCGACCTCCTGCACATCGACGACCTCGGCGTGGAGAACACGACCGAGTGGGTGCTCGAGCAGCTGTACTCGATCGTCAACACCCGCTACGAGGACGAGCGGGCGATGATCGTCACGACGAATCTCCGCTATGAGGAGCTGATCGCGCAGCTCGGCGAGCGCACCGTCTCGCGCCTGGTAGCGATCTGCGGCAACGGCCTGCCGCTGTACGGCGAGGACGATCGGCGCTCGTTGCGCGACGCACGCGAGGATTGCGGTGACTCTCGCGCCGAGGAGACCGCCGCTGCCCGCTCAGCGTGAGCCGGCCCTCGTAGACTGAACCGACATGCCCGGAATCGTGATCGTCGGCGCCCAGTGGGGCGATGAGGGAAAGGGAAAGATCACCGACCTGCTCGCCGCGCAGGTCGACGCGGTCGTGCGCTTCCAGGGCGGCAACAACGCCGGCCACACGATCGTCCGCGACGGCGAGGAGTGGAAGCTGCACCTGATCCCCTCGGGCATCCTCTACCAGGGCAAGTGCTGCGTGATCGGCAACGGCGTTGTGATCGACCCGAAGGTGCTGATCTCCGAGCTCGATGCTCTGCGTGCGCGGCGCGTCGACGTCGGCGGTCTGCGCATCTCGGCCAACGCACACCTGATCATGCCCTACCACCTGCTGCTGGACTCGGCTGGCGAGGCAAAGCTCGGCAGCCTGCAGATCGGCACCACGCGCAGGGGAATCGGGCCGTGCTACGCCGACAAGGCGGCGCGCCTGGGCATCCGCGTGCAGGATCTGCTCGACGAGAAGATCCTCAAGAAGAAGATCGTCGCGGCGATGGAGCCCAAGCGGCTGTCGCTGCGACCGTTTGAGAAGGACCCGTCGCTGGACCTGCACACGATGACCGAGGAATACCTCACGTTCGGACATCGCCTGGAGCAGCACATCGCCGATACGTCGAAGCTCATGTGGGATCTGCTCGACGACGGCAAGACGGTGATCTTCGAGGGAGCCCAGGGGGCGATGCTGGACATCGACCACGGCACGTATCCATTCGTCACCTCCTCCAACCCGCTGTCGGGCGCGGCCTGCGTGGGCACCGGCGTCGGGCCGAAGGACATCGACGAGGTGTGGGGGATCTCCAAGGCGTACACCACGCGCGTCGGCGCCGGCCCGTTCCCGAGCGAGCTGCACGATGAGATGGGCGAGCGCATCCGCAAGCACGGCGGCGAGTTCGGCACGACGACCGGCCGCCCGCGGCGCACCGGCTGGCTCGACCTCGTCGCGCTGCGCTACGCGGCGCGGCTGAACAGCCTGACGGCGCTCGTGGTGACCAAGCTCGACGTCCTCTCGGGGCTTGACCGCATCCAGGTTTGCACGAGCTACCGCGGCGCCGAAGACGCAGTGTTCGACGATTTCCCCTATCACCAGACGGTGCTGCACCACACCTCCGCGGAGCTCACCGAGCTGCGTGGGTGGAGCGAGGATCTCGGCGAGTGCCGCACGCTCTCAGACCTGCCCGACGCGGCGCGCGAGTACCTGCAGTTCATCGCCGAGCACGTCCGCGCGCCGGTAGCGCTCGTCGGCGTCGGCCCGGGCCGCGAGCAGACTCTGTGGACCGAGGACGGCTCGCAGACACTGCTCGGTGCAAGCGCTCACGGCGCGGACCCGATCAACGCCTGATCGCGGTCGCCGGCGCCGCGTTCGGGTCGCGGGCGTCTAGCCTGGTGGCATGACAGCGAGCCAGAAGCAGGCGCCGTATCTAGAAGCGCTGTGCGAGTACGCCGCGCGTGAGCCCGCGCGGCTGCATGTGCCCGGGCACAAGGGCGGGCCAGGCGCTGACCCGTTGCTGCTGGAGGCGATTGGCGAGCGTGCGCTGAGCCTGGACATCCCCGCGCTGACATACGGGATCGACATCGGGCCCGATCCGACCCCATTTGAAGAAGCCCAGCAGCTGGCGGCGCAGGCGTGGGGCGCCAAGCGCGCGTGGTTTCTCGTCAATGGCGCGTCGCAGGGCAATCTGTCGGCCGGGCTCGCACTCGCCCACCACGGCGACGAGGTGGTCGTGCAGCGCAACGCGCATTCCAGCGCCGTCGATGCGCTCGTGCTCTCCGGGCTGCGACCGACGTTCGCCGCGCCCGAGCTCGACCCCGAGCTCGGCATCGCCCACTGCCTCGCGCCGCAGACGCTCGACGCGGCGCTCGCGCGGACACCCGGGGCCGCCGGAGCCTGGGTCGTGTCGCCGACGTACTTCGGTGCGGTCGCCGATGTGGGGGCGCTGGCCGAGATCGCGCACGCACGCGGCGTGCCGCTGATCGTCGACGAGGCGTGGGGGGCGCACATGGCCTTCCACGAGGACCTGCCCGCACACGCGCTTTCGCTGGGCGCCGATCTGGTGATCTCCAGCACGCACAAGATCGTCGGCAGCCTCACGCAGTCGGCGATGCTGCACCTCGGCGAGGGCGGCGCCGAGAGGGTCGGCGAGGACGCCGTCGATCGCGCCGTGACATTGACCGAATCGACCAGCCCGAGCTCGCTGCTGACAGCCTCGCTGGACGCCGCGCGCCGCCTGGCGTTCCTGCACGGGCACGAGCTGCTCGCACAGACCATGCAGACGCTCGCCGCCGCGCGCGCGCAGATCCGTGCGATCGACGGACTCGACGTGCTCGACGAGCGCATGACCGGCAGAGCCGGAGTGTTCGCCTACGACCCACTGCGCCTTGCAGTCGACATTCGCGGCATCGCCGCGACCGGCTATGAGCTGGCGCCGATGCTGCGCGAGATCGGCGACATCAACCTGGAGCTGTACGGACAGAACGTCGTCGTGGCGGTGTTCGGGATGGGCGAGCGCGCCCTGCCTGAGGCCACGCGGTTGGTGAGCGCGTTGCGCGAGGCATCGGCGCGCGCCGGCCTGGACCCGTCGGGAGCGAGCACGAGCTTCGCCGCGCCTCCGCCGTGGGGCGAATTGGCGATGACTCCGCGTGAGGCCTTCCTCGGCTCCCAAGAGGCGGTGCCCGCGGCCGACGCCGCCGGCAGGATTGCGGCCGAGTCGCTTGCGACCTATCCGCCGGGGATCCCCAACGTCCTCCCTGGCGAGCGCCTGACGGCGGACACGCTCGCGTACGTGCAGCGCACGCTCGAGCTCGGCGGAAGCGTTCGCGGAGCGAGCGACCGCCGGCTGCACACCGTTCGCGTCGTCGTCGAGGACGGCTCCCACGGGGGCCGTCGGTGAGCGGTCCGCGGCGACGCGCCACAGCAGTGGGCGCGACGCGATGACAGGCGCCAGGCGAGCCCCGCGCTACACCGGCGTACGCACATTCGCCGGCCTCGACCACATCCGCCTGGACGAGCTGGCCGACAGGCCGATCGATGCAGTGGTCGTCGGCGTGCCGTTCGACACGGCCACGAGCTGGCGCCCGGGCGCGCGATTCGGCCCCGAGGCGATTCGCTCGGCCTCGTCGCTGCTGCGGCCGTGGCATCCGGTTCACGCGGTCGAGGTGTTCGGCACGCGCACGGTCATCGACGGCGGCGACGTGGCGATCACACCAGGCAACGCCGAGCGCTCGGCCGGGCAGATCGCCGCGGCGCTGGGGCCGCTGTGCGAGTCGGGCAGGACGCCGGTGGTGCTCGGAGGCGATCACTCGGTCCTGCTGGGCGAGTTGCGCGCGCACGCGCACGCGCACGGTCCGCTCGGCCTGTTGCTGCTCGACGCGCACGCCGACACCTGGGACGACTACTACGGCGAGCGCCTGTTCCACGGAACCGTGATCAGGCGAGCGACCGAGGAGGGGCTGCTCGACCCGCAGCGCTCGCTGATAGCCGGTGTGCGCGGCTCGCTGTACGGGCCGGACGACCTCGAGGACGCGCGCGCTCTCGGCTTCGAAGTCGTCGACATCGACGAGCTGCGCGCGAGCGCCCCGACGCAGTTCGCCGCTCGAGCTCGCGCTCGGATCGGCACGGGCGCCGCATTCCTCGGCTTCGACATCGACGTGGTCGACCCCTCGGCGGCGCCCGCGACGGGCACGCCCGAGGTCGGTGGCCTGCTCGCGGCCGAGGCGCTCGCGCTGCTGCGCGCGCTCGCAGGCCTGCGCTTCGTCGGCTACGACGTCGTCGAGGTCTCACCGCCGTATGACCCGCCCGGGCAGATCACCGCCCTGCTGGCAGCGAACATCGCCTACGAGATGCTCGCGCTGGACGCGCTCGCGTCGCATTGAGCGCGGCCTGCTGCGAATGGGCCGTCCGGGAATCGAACCCGGAACCTTGGGCTTAAGAGGCCCCTGCTCTGCCGGTTGAGCTAACGGCCCGGGAGGGCGCCGGCTGACGTCGCCGGCTCGGCAGCGATTCTAGCCGAGGCGAGTGCGCGGGCGCCTATTTGGTCTTTGTCGTGGAGGTCTTCGCCGGCTGAGGCGTCGTGTTCACGGCGGTGCCGGCGAAACCTCCCGAGCCGTTGGTCTTGCCGGTATACGTCGTGCCGTTTGTCGTAGTCGTGAGAGTTTCGCCGCCTTCGGGGTTCTTCTTGACCGCTTCGAGTTCGGTCTTCACGCGCGCGCGTGAGGCGCTCGGGGCGAGGGCCACGGCCTTGCTGGAGGCGAGGTCGCCGACGCGCGCGTTCTTGGCTTTGTACGCGAACTCCGCCAGCTGGGCGTAGAACGAAGCGTTGTTCGGTTCGGCCGCCACGACGAGTTGCAGAACCTGCACGGCCGCGGCCGGCTGGTTGAGGCCTTCTGGGCCATACACGCGGAGCATCAGCTTGGCCAGTTCCACGCTCGGCTTCGGAGGGTTAAGCGAGATATAGCTTTCCCACGATCGCGAGGCTTTGGAGAACAGTTCCTTGCCCTTCGCCGTCGGCACTCCGGTGGTGGCGTTGACGTACGCTTCGCCGCCGGCTTCGTGCAGCTGCGCCTTCGTCAGCTTTTCCCACGCCGCCGCGTTGGTCGGCTGCTGTTTGAGCGTCTTTTCGTACTTCTTGATTTCGCTGGCGAAGCTGGTGCCTCCCGAGCCTTCGTTTTCGCTCGCGGCGTTCAGCAGACCGCCGCCGCCGAAGCCACCGCCGATCCCGAAGCCGACCAGTCCCACGCCCATCAACAGCGCCAGGCCTATGTAGATCACCTTGACCGCGCGGCGGCGATGGCGACCCCTGAGGTCGAACAGCATCAGTCTGTGTGGTCCGGGTCCACGTGGTCGATTATCTGCTGCACGCTCGGCTCCGCTGGGTCGTCATCGGGGTAGGGCGCCGGACTCCCCTGAGAATCCCCGGCGCCCCTTGCTCTCGCCTCGGCCCTGCGGCCAACCAGCGAGGCCACCAGGATACTCGCCTCATACAGCACATACAGCGGTACCGTCTCGAGCACCAGCGTGATCGCGTCGCCCGGCAGGAACGCGGCGACCGCGGCGCAGGCCACGATTGCGTAGCGCCGGCTCTTGCGCAGCTGCTTGACGGTGACCAGTCCGACACGTGTCGCGGCGAGGATCACGACCGGCACCTGGAAGACCAGACCCATCGCCAGCAGGATCGTTGCCGCGAATCGGTAGAACTGGCTCGCCTGCACGAGCACGTTGAACTCGCCCGCGTTGAAGTTCACGAAGAAGCGCACCGCGGCCGGCAGCACGACGAAGTAGCCGAACGCCACGCCGATCGCAAACAGGCAGGGAATCGCGGCGAGCAGCGGTCGCGCGATGCGTTTCTCATCCGGGCTCAGCGCCGGCAGGATGAACCCGTAGACCTCGTACAGGATCAGCGGCAGCGAGATCACCAGCGCGAACAGCAGCGACACTGTGATGGTCGTCGTGAACGGCTCGCCCACACCGAGCGTCACCGGGTTGTCGCCGGTCGCCTTGCGCGGGATCCTCGCCACGTCGGCCTTCATCGCCGCGATCAACGCGGGCAGCTGCGCTCGCACAGGCGCCGACACGCCGCTGCCGGGTCGCTGCAGCGCCTGCAGCGCCGCCTGCGTGTCGCCGGAGAGCTTCAGCAGCCCCTGCTGCGCGAGCACCGCCTGGCCGACCGTGCCCTGGCCCTTGGCGACCTGCTTGCGGGTCTGCGTCTGCAGCGGCTTGTTGAGGATGTGCAGCAGTTCGTGGTTCTGCCACAGACAGAAGCCGAAGGCGACCGCGAGCACACCCGCGCTGATGATCAGGCGGGTGCGCAGCTCCTCGAGGTGCTCCACGAGGCTGAGCCTGTCCTCGTGGCCGATCGGGCGAATGGCGGTGGCCATGGGCCAGTTGAACCTACCACCGAGTCATTCGCGCCCGTTCCCCTGGGCAGGCGCCCACCGGCGATCCTGCACGGACGACCGGCCAGGCAATGCCCGGGCTAAAGCCCCCGCGGCCAGGCGTCGATGAAGCGCGTGAGCAGCGATGAAGTCCAACGAGAGCCCCGATATCCACCCCCGCGCGCCCAAGCCTCCCGCAGCCGGCACGAAAGCCGCCTCGCAGAGCACCGAGCGCAAGGTCCCCGACGGCGCCTGCACGCCCGAGCACCTGCACGTCTGCTTCAACTGCGCCGGTGAGCTCGTCTACCCGCTCGACTGGTGTGAGGAAGGCGTCAGGCACTGGCGCATCGTCCTGCGCTGCCCCGACTGCGAGTCGCGGCGCGAGGGTGTCTTCGAGCAGGCGGCCGTCGAATTGCTCGACGACGAGCTCGACCGCGCCGCCGGCGCACTGCTGGGCGATCTGCGCCGGATGACCCACGCGAACATGTCCGAGGAAGTCGACTTCTTCGTTCGCGCGCTCGACGCCGACCTGATCGTCCCCTCGGACTTCTAGCGGTAGCGCTCCACCACGGCGTCGGCCACAAGGTCGAGCAGTCCCGCCCGGCCGTCCGGGAGGATCGACGGCAGTGCCGCCTTGGCCTCGGCGACGACCGCCAGCGCGCGCTCGCGCGCCTCGTGCAGCGCGCCCGTCGCAGCGATCCGCTCGCACAGCGCCTCCGCCTGCTCAGGGCCCGACAGCGAGGCGAGGTCGAAGTCCGCGAGCTCGCGGTCGCGCTCGCGCGCGAGGATGAACGGGAGCGTGACCGTGCCGTCGAGCAGGTCGGTCCCACGCGCCTTGCCCGTGCGCTCGACCGGCCCGGAGACGTCGAGCACGTCGTCGAGCATCTGAAAGGCCAGCCCGATGCGCCGTGCGAACGCGCCGAGCGCGTCGGCGAGCTCGTCCGATCCCTCGGCGGCCGTCAACGCCCCCAGCCGGCACGCCGCCTCGAATAGCGCCGCCGTCTTCAGCTCGCAGCGGCGCAGGTAGCGCTCGACCGCGACGTGCGCGGCGTAGGCATCCTCGCGCTGCAGCAGCTCGCCTGCGGCCAGCGCCGAGCTGGCGTCTGACAGCGCGCGTAGCTGTGTCGCTGACTCGTTGCGCGCGAGCTCGGCGAACGCCAGCGAGAACAGCAGGTCGCCGGTCGCGATTGCCATCTCGCGCCCCGCCCCCGCCGCCACCGTGGGATGTCCGCGGCGCAGCTGCGCGCCGTCGATCAGGTCGTCGTGGACGAGCGTCGCCGAGTGCACCAGCTCCACCGCGACCGCCGCACGCAGCAATCGCTCCTCGCCGTCGCGCGTGTCCGGCGGCCCACCCGCCGACTCGGCGGCGAGCACGACCAGCAGCGGTCGCAGACGCTTGCCGCCCGCGCGGATCGTCGCACTCGCCGGCGACGCCAGCGGCGCGCCGGCCCGCGCCGTGACGCTCTCCAGGTGAAGCTCCGCGCGCACCATGCGCTTGCGCAGGGCGTCTCCACCGCGTTGCATGATCGCTTCGACGCCCTCGATCCCCTCAACCGCGCCGTCGGCCGGCGTGCTCCCGACGGCGCTCATCGCGGTTCTCCGGCGGACACCGTGCCGGCGTGGATCGCCACTATGCCTCCGGCCAGCAGCACGTAGCCGATCTCCCCCAGACCCGAGCGCTCCAGCTCCGCCGCCAGCTGCGCCGGCGACGGAAAGCGCTTGACCGAGCTCGGCAGGTAGGCGTACGCGTCTGCGATCGTCACGTCGGTGGCGCTGGCATCCGCGCGACGCGACCGCCGCAGCAGCGCAAGCGCACGCCCGAGCCATTGCGTCGCGCGCCCGAGCACCGGCACGATGCGGTCGAACCACACCGCGTAGAAAACCGACAGCGGCGGTCTTGTCGGCGTGGTGATCTCCAGCACGACCACGCGCCCTCCCGGGCGCACCACGCGCACCATCTCCGCCAGACCGCGACCGAGGTCGGCGAAGTTGCGTGCGCCGAAGCCGACGGTCGCCGCGTCGAACGCGTCGTCGTCATAGGGCAGGCCCAGTGCGTCGCCCCACTCGAAGCGCAGGCTCGCGGCGGTGGCTGGGCGCGCCGCGCCCTTTGCCCGCGCACGCGCGAGCATCCCCTCGGCGAAGTCGCTGCCCACCACCTCGCCGTCCGGCGCCACGCGCCCGGCGAGCTCGATCGCCAGATCGCCTGTGCCGGTCGCCACGTCGAGCACGTGCGACCCCGGGCCTACGCGAGCGAGGTCGGCCGCGCGCGCGCGCCAGCGGTGGTGCAGACCGGCCGTCATCGCCGTGTTCAACAGGTCGTACACGCCCGCGATGCCGTCGAACATCGCCCGCACCTGCGTGGCCTCCAGGCGGCCCGCCTGTGAGCCGGCCGGCGGCGGCGCGCCCGAGGCAGCGACGGCGGGCCGTGCCCCGTTCTCGCCGCTCGGTCCGGTTGCAGCGCCGGCGCCTTGCTGAGCGGGCATGACGCGACGCTACTTCAGTTGCGTCAGGAAGGCGACGACCGCGTTGAACTTCTTCGGCGGCAGGTTCTTGAACGACGGCATCGGCGCCGTCGGGTTGACCAGCGTGCGGGCGATCCCCTGGCGCGGCAGGCGCGCGCCGATGTTCGTCAGCTGCGGGCCCGGCCCGTCGTTGCCGTTCTCGCCGATCTTGTGACACGCCAGGCAACCGGACTGCGCGACCACCTTCTTTCCGGCTTCATATTCCGCGAGCGTCTGCCCGCCGGCGTTGAGCACCGTCTGCGGCGTCTTCAGTTCGATCGTCGTCGGCGAGCCGGCGTTTGCGCCGGAGTACGTCAGGAAGGCCATCGCGCCGATCACCGCGATGCCTGTGATCGTCGCTATCGGGCGGCGCTCGGGACGGCGCTCGGGGCTGCGGTCATAGAACGGCAGCAGGAACAGCAGGATCATCCCCAGCGTCGGCACGCCGATCGTCGCCAGCGGCACGAGGCTCGGCGGCTTGACCACGCGCAGAACCTCGAACAAGAAGAAGAAGTACCACTCCGGGCGCGGCACGTACGTCGTCGTCGTCGGGTTCGCCTTGGGCCCGAGCTCCGCGCCCAGGACCAGCGACATCGCGATGATGACCACCATCACCACGCACGCCATCGCCCCGTCCTTGGCCACGGCGTAGGGGAAGAAGGGCTTGCCCTGAGCCTTCAGGATCGAGTAGTCGCGGAGGTACTCCTCCTTCTCGCGCTGGTTCATCGCGCGCTAGACCTCCGCCTCGAGCAGCTCTGGGCGCTCTTTGGCTTTCGACCACGGCGGCGCCGTCGTGCCGAGCTTGGCGACGAGGTACAGGTGGAAGCCGATCAGCGCCGCCAGCAGTCCCGGTATCAGCAGCATGTGGATCGCATAGAAGCGCGACAGCGTCGTCGCGCCGAATTCCCCGCCGCCGCGCAGGAAGTCGCTCAGATACGGACCGACCAGTGGGCCCGTGCCGTTGATGTTCACGCCGACGATCGTCGCCCAGTAGGCGCGCTGGTCAAACGGCAGCAGGTAGCCGGTGAACGACATCACCATCGTCAAGATCAACAGCACCACGCCGATCACCCAGTTGAGCTCGCGCGGGTACTTGTACGCGCCGAAGAAGAACGTACGGCCCATGTGCAGGAAGATCAGGATCACCATCACGCTCGAGCCCCACTTGTGCATACCGCGCACGAACTGGCCGAGGAAGACCTCGTTGGTGACGTGGCGAATCGATTCGTAGGCCCCGCCGGCTGGGTCCGGGCGGTAGTACATCGCCAGGAAGACACCCGTAACGGCCTGCGAGAGGAACGCGAACATCGTCGCCGAGCCGAGCGTGTAGAACCAGTTGGTGCCCTTTGGCACCTTGCGGAACAGCAGCCAGCGTCCGGCGCCGCTCAGCGACGTGCGCTCGTCGACCCAGTCGACGACGGTGATACCGGCCTGCTTGCCCTGCTCCAGCGGCCCGGCCTTGCCGTTGCCCTCGCCCGGGCGCGGAGGGGGCGCCTGCAGGGCAGCCGGAAGAGGCGGGGCGGGGAGCTTTGGCAGCTTGGGCACGCGTTCTCCTCCGGCCTACAGTTTGCGCTCGGTCGGGCGCGACGGGTAGAGGTACTGGCCGATGCCGTCCAGCGGCTCGCCGGGGTCGCGCGGCGAGAAGCGCCGCAGCTCGCTGTTGACGCTGAAGCGCGGGCCGATCTGCACGCTTTCGCCCTCGACGCGCGTGTAGAAGCGGTCCAGCGGGCGCACCGGCGGGCCGCCGACGCGCTTGCCGAGCAGGTCATACACGCCGCCGTGGCATGGGCAGATGAAGCGCTCCGCGGCGTCGACCCAGCGCACCGGGCAGCCCAGGTGCGCGCAGCGGCTGGAGATCGCGATGTACGGCGTCGACGCGTCGTACGGATCGGTGTCGATCTGCGGATTGAACTTGCGCACGTACGCCGTCGAGGTGCCCGCCTCGCCGATGCCCGGCGTCAGCGTGACGACCACCGGCACGTAGTTGTCTTCGCTGAAGGATCTGGCCGAGCCGACGGTCTGCCAGGTGTGCGGCGTTTTCTTGAAGATCGGGCCGAGCGCGAAGCCGAGCGCCGGCAGCGCGAACGCGGCTGCGGCGATCCCGCCCGCCGTGTGCGCCGTGCCCGTCATGAAGCGCCGGCGCGTCACCGTCTCGCCCTCGAAGGCGCCCGGGATCATGCGGTCGGCGGTGTATTTGGACTTGTGCTTTGCGTGCTTGTCGGACACCGACCGCGAACAATATCGAGGCGCGATTCAGGGCGTGCTCGGCATGACGAGCATGCTTGTGCGCATCGCCTCGATCGCTTCGCCGGACCCGGCCGCCACGAGCTCCTTGGCCCGGCTGTGTTCCTCACTCGGCCCCCAGCCGACGGCGTGCGCGCCGGCCGCCCACACGGCCTCGGCCAGAGGCTCGTCTCCGGCGCCCTGGGCGAGCGCGCTCAGCGTGATCGTGTCGGCCAGCTCGGCCACCGCCACGGTGTCGCCGATATCGACCAGGCGCGCGAGGCCGATCGCATACAGCCGGTCGCCGGCGAGCACGCGCAGATCCGCCTCCGGCGTGCGCACCACGCGCGGCGAGCCGTAGTGCAGCAGGTAGCCTTCGTAGATCGCCTCGACCAGCAGCTCGTACTCCTCGCGCCGGCCCTGCGCGCGCGGGCCCCGGGCGGCAACGCTCGCCGGGCTGACCGCACGATCGCCGGTCGGCCCGCTATCGAGGTCGCCCTCGCCGACGAGCGTCGCGATCAGACCGCCCTCGTTGCGCAGCAGCGCGCGCAGGCGCTCCAGCGCCACAGGCGCACCGGTGGCGCCGCGGTCTTCAACACCGCCACGCGAGCTCACACGGTCGCTCCCACGCCACGCAGGCTGGCAAACGCCGCCGTCGCCGCTTCCACCGTGCGGTCGATCTGCTCTGCCGAGTGCGCCAGCGAGGGGAACCACGCCTCGAACTGCGATGGCGGCGGATAGACGCCGCGCGAGAGCAGTGCGCGACACCAGCGCGCGTAGGAATCCAGGTCGCACGCCTGAGCGTCGGCGAAGTCAGACGGCGCCCGCTCGCTGAAGAACACCGTCAGCAGGCCCGGCGCGGAGACGACCTGCACGGGGTAGTCGCCGGCGGCATCGCGCAGCCCCGCGGCCAGCCGCTCGGTCGTCGCCGACAGCCGCGCGTAGGCGCCTTCGTCCAGCAGCGCCAGCGTCGCCAGCCCGGCCGCCACCGCGAGCGGATTGCCCGACAGCGTGCCCGCCTGGTAGACGTCGCCGGCCGGCGCGAGCATTCGCATCAGCTCGGTCCTCCCGCCCAGCGCCGCCGCCGGCAGCCCGCCGCCGATCACCTTGCCCATGATCGTCAGGTCGGCGCCGACGCCCGTCAGCTCCTGCGCGCCGCCGCGCGCGACGCGAAAGCCGCTGATCACCTCATCGAGCACCAGCAGCGCTCCCGTCGCGTCGGCGCGCTCGCGCAGCAGCTCGAGAAATCCCCCGCGCGCCGGCACCAGGCCCATGTTCGCCGGCAGCGGCTCGGCCACGATCGCCGCCAGCTCGTAGCGCTCTGTCGCCTGCCGCAGCGCCTCCGGGTCGTTCCACGGCACGACCACCGTCCCCGCGGCGGCGCTCTGCGGCACGCCCGGGCTCGTCGGCAGCGCCTGCGTCGCCAGCCCCGAGCCGGCCTGCGCGAGCAGCCCGTCGACGTGGCCGTGGTAGGCGCCGGCGAACTTCAGCACGTGCTTGCGCCCCGTCGCCGCGCGCGCCAGGCGGATCGCCGTCATCGTTGCCTCCGTGCCCGAGGAGGTCATGCGCAGCATCTCCACCCGCTCCATCCGTGCTACCACCGCCGCGGCCAGCTCGACCTCGCCCGGCGTGGCCGCACCGAAGCTCGTGCCCAAGGTGGCCGCCTCCTGCACGGCCGAGAGCACCTGCGGATGCGCATGCCCGTGGATCAGCGGTCCCCACGAGCACACGTAGTCGATGAAGCGATTGCCGTCGACGTCGACCAGTTCCGCGCCCTCGCCGCGCGCGATGAAGATCGGGTCGCGCCCGATCGAGCGCATCGCGCGCACGGGCGAGTTCACGCCGCCGGGAAGCAGCTCCACGGCGCGCCGATACAGCTCGGCCGAGCGTGTGTCACGCAGCGATGCCATCAGTCGATCAGCAGATCGCCAAGCGAGCCCGCGGGGAGCGCCTCACGGGCACTCCTCATCCGTGTTTCCTCTCCCAGTCCTTGAACGTGTCTGTGAAGTACAGCAGGCGGATCTTCTTGAACTCCGTCGACGAGTACAGCGTCGCGCGCTCTGAGATGCCCGTCTGCTCGGCGATCGCATCGAGCACCGCGTCGCACTCCTGCTTGGAGCGTCCGTGAGCCATCGTGAAGACCGAATACGGCCAGTCGGCGTACGTCGGGCGCTGGTAGCAGTGGGAGATGCCGCGCACCGCCGCCATGCGCCGGCCGATGTCTGCAATCTGCTCGTCCGGGACCTGCCACACGCCCATGCCGTTGGCCGAGAAGCCCGCGCGACGGTGGTAGAGGATCGCCGCGACGCGACGCAGGATGCCGCGCTCCTGCATACCCGAGAGGTGGTCGAGGAAGGCCGCTTGCGGCATGCCGAGCACGGCGGCGGCAGGAGCGTAGGGCTCTGAGACGACCGGCATGTCGCCCTGCAGGGCGCGGATAACCGCGATGTCGAGCTCGTCGTAGGGCTGCGGGTCGAGCTCGATCGGCTCTTTTGCCTCGACGGCGCTGGAAAGCGCCTGCGTGTCGCCCTCCATTTCCAAGTCCATGCGGATCTTGAACAGCTTCAGCGTCGGCAGCTGGCGCACCGACTCGGCGCCCGCTTCGCGCGCGAGCACCTCCAGCGTCCCCTCCAATCCCAGCTGCGAGTCGGGCTCGGTAGCGATCGTGAACCACAGGTTGAAGTCGTGGTTGCGCAGGTAGTTGTGCGACACGCCCGGGTGCTCGTTGATCACCTGCGCTGCGCGATGCGGGTGCTCGGGGTCGACCTTCGCCGCGACCAGCATCGAGGAGTACCCGAGAGCGCGCGTGTCGAAGATCGGCGTGACCTGGCGGATGATCCGCTTGTCCAGCAGGCGCTGCACGCGGCCCATGACCTCCGCCTCCGCCACGTTCGCCAGCGACGCCACGTGCTCGTACGGCCGCGGGGCGATCGGGAAGCTCCCCTGCATCAGGTTCAGCAGCTTGCGGTCGAGGTCGTCCAGCGGGATCGCCGCGCCGTCCTTGCGGCTGCGCAGCTTTGGCGTGGCCGTCGTCGCGCGCGTGTCGTCGGCCACGTCGGCCAGCAGCGCGTCGCCAGCTGAGGCCTCGGCGGTCGTCTGCTCGGGCTCGATCATGCCTGCTCCGCCAGCCAGCGTGCCGCGTCCTTGGCGTGGTAGCTGACGATCGTGTCCGCGCCGGCGCGGCGCAGCGATGTGAGGATCTCCAGCACCGTCGTGCGCTCATCCACGTAGCCGGCGGCCGCCGCCGCCTTGACCATCGCGTACTCACCGCTGACGTTGTACGCCGCCACCGGCAGGCGCGTCTCGCGCTTGACCGCCGCGATCACGTCGCCGTAGGCCAGCGCCGGCTTGACCATCACCATGTCCGCGCCCTCGTGCACGTCCAGCAGCGCCTCGCGCACCGCCTCCTCGCCGTTGGCCGGGTCCATCTGGTAGCCGCGGCGGTCGCCGAACGCCGGCGTCGAGCCCGCCGCCTCGCGAAACGGCCCGTAGAAGGCCGACGCGAACTTCGCCGAGTAGGCGAGAATCGGCGTGTCAGCGAAGCCCTCGTTGTCGAGCTCTGAGCGAATCTCGCGCACGCGGCCGTCCATCATGTCCGACGGCGCGACCAGATCGGCGCCCGCCCGCGCCTGGCTGACCGCCGTGCGCGCCAGCAGCTCGACGCTCGCGTCGTTGTCGACCGCGCCGTCCTCGCGCAGCACGCCGCAGTGACCGTGGTCGGTGTACTCGCACAGGCACACATCGGTGATCACCAGCACGTCTGGCTGCGCGCGCTTGATCGCCGCCGTCGCCAGCTGCACCACGCCCTGCTCGTCCCACGCTCCCGAGCCCTGCTCATCCTTCTCCGCCGGCACCCCGAACAGCATCACCGCCGAGACGCCCAGCGCAGCGGCCTCACGCGCCTCCTGCACCGCCGCCGCGACCGACAGGCGCTGCACGCCGGGCATCGTCGCGATCGGCTCGCGGGCGTCACCGGCCTCGGCGACGAACATCGGCAGCACCAAGCGATCTGCCGTCAGCGCGGTCTCGCGCACGAGTCCGCGCAGCGAAGCCGATGCGCGCATCCTGCGCATACGCGTCTGTGGAAACGCCATAGACATCTCAGGTTAGAGCCTTCCCGGCGTCCGGCGCTGGATCGGCCCGTCTGCGTCGGCCTTCGTCTCGGCCGGCCCGTCTCGGTCGGCGTGCGTTTTCAGTCGGCCTGTCTCAGTCGGCCTGTCGCAGACCCGCGCGCGCGAGCGCGCCGAACACGAGCGTCAGGACGGCCAGGTGCACGAGCGGCAGCCCGATCGACGGCGAGGCGCCGTTGACGGCTGCGTCAAGCGCCTGCAGCGCTGCCTTGAACGGAAACGCGAACGAGACCACGCCGATTGCGTCGTAGACCCCGCCGCCGACGGCGCCGCTGGGCACGAGCGCGAGGAATGCCAGCGGCAGCGACAGCAGGAATGCCAGCAGCGACGCGGCGCGCACCTCGCGCGCGAGCGCTCCGATCGCCACACCGAGCGCGGCGAAGCCGGCGGCGCCGAGCGCGAGCGCGGCGAGCCACAGCCCGAAGCGGCTCCAGTCGAGTGCCACGAACGCGGCGATCCCGGCAAGCATCGCCAGCGCCAGCACCAGCGAGCAGCCGGCCGCCAGCAGCGCCTTCTCGGCCAGCAGCGCCGAGTGCGACACCAGGCCGCGCACCAACCGCGCCAGCGTGTGCTCTTCGCGCTCCAGCGCAACGCCGCCCGACGCCAGCAGCACGCATACGAACATCAGCGACACGCTCACCGCCACGACCACCGCGAACGTGTTCAGCGGGGTGCGACGGCCGCTGATCAGCGTCGTCTTGACGCGGATCGGCTGGCCGATCGTCGACAGCACGTTCTTGGCAAGATTGAGGTTCTGCGAGGCAAAGCGCGCGAACGACTCGACCCGTTCCAGCGCGGCACGGTCGCCACCCGGCGCCATGCGCGCGACGATGCCGTGCAGCTCGCCGGGTATCTGGCCCAGACCGATCAGGTCCGGCGCACCGAGCACGCCCAGGTTGCGCCCGCTCAGCAGCGCGCCGATCGCCTGCGAGGCGGCGCGCTGGATCTGTTCGGAGAAGCCGATGTTGGCTTGCGCGAGCGCCGCTTCGACCTGCGACTGCACCAGCGACTGCTCCAGCGCGTTGCCGTTGTACAGCACTTCCAGCTGCGCCTGTTTGAGGCCCGACCCGACGCGCGCGGCGACGTTCGCTGGGATCACGACCGCCGCCAGCACCTTGCCCGACTTGACATCGCCGAACGCCTTTGAGCGCGTCGGCACCTTGACCGACTGCACCTGGTCGAAGAGCTGTTCGGCGTAGCGACTGACCGGCACTCTTTCGCTGCCCACCTGCACGGTCTGCCCGGGCGGCGTCTCGTCCACGATCGCCACCTTCGGCTTGCCCGGCGCCCGCGAGATCGCCAGCCCGATCAGCAGCGCGATCGCGATCGGGTAGACGACCAGCACGCCGACGAGCAGGCGCGAGCGGCGCAGGATCAACAGGTCCTTGAGCAGAAGCGCCTTCATCAATGGCCCCGCGCGCCGAGGAACGCGACGAACGCTCCCTCGAAATCGTCGTCGGTGGCGCCGCCGCGCGCGACGAGCGCGGCCGGCGCGCCGTCGAACAGCAGCTCGCCGTCGGCCAGTACGATCGCCCGCGTCGCATACCGTCGCACCTCCCCCAGGTGGTGGGTGGAGAACAGCACGCTCGTGCCGTGCGCGGCGAGCGCGCCGACGAACTGCCACAGTCGCGCGCGCTGTCCCGGATCAAGCGCCGAGGACGGCTCGTCGAGCGCGAGCACGTGCGGGTCCGCGAGCAGCCCGAGCGCCACGTTCACGCGCTGGCGATTGCCGCCTGAGAGGCTCTGCACGCGCTCGTCCGCGCGCTCGCCGAGACCCGTCTGCTCGAGCATCTGCGCGACCGCCGCATCCGCATCGGCGACCTCCTCCAGACGCGCGAACAGGCGCAGGTTCTCGCGCACGGTGAGCTTTGAGTAGAGCGCCGGCTGCTGGGGTGCCCAGCCGATCTGCCCGGCGCCGGCGGCGACCGCCGGCCCGCTCACGCTGCCCGCGCTGGCGCTCTGCGCACCGGCGATGATCGACAGCAGCGTCGTCTTGCCGGCGCCGTTGGGGCCGACCACCGCGACCAGCTCGCCCGGGCCTACGTCGAAGCTCACGTCGCGCAGCGCCTCGCGCTCGCCATAGCGCTTGGCCAGGCCACTGACGCTCAGGACCGGTTCGGCCACCGCCGTTGGGCGCGGACCCTCCACGCGACTACAGCAGGCTCTCGCGCGAGCGGTCCCAGGATTCGAGCGTGAGATGCCGGCTCAGATACAGCACCGTCTCGCGCAACACCGAGAGGATCGGCAACGCCACGAGCGCACCGACGATGCCGTCGACGTGCAGGCCGAGCAGCAGCGCGAAGATCACCAGGATCGGGTTGATCCGCAGCGTGTGGCCGAACACCTGCGGCGCGACCACGTGGCCCTCCAGCTGCTGCAGGCCGATGAACAGGGCCACCAGCCAGACGGCGGAGATCGGTTTGGTGAACAGCGCGACGAGCACCGGCGGCGCGGCGCCGAGGATCGGGCCGATGTAGGGAACCAGCTCCATCACGCCGTAGAACACGGCGAAGGCGATCGCGTACTTCTCCCCGTCGGGAAACAGCCCGACGAGGCCGAAGACGTACAGGCTTACGCCTGCCGAGGCGCCCATGATCACGCTGAACAGCAGTTGGCCACCTACGTATCGCGAGACCGCGCGCTGGACCAGGTGGGGGTAGTCGTCGGCTGATGTGCCGTCGCTGGTGGGCATCAGCCGCCGCGCGAGCTTGCCGATCCGCTCGCCGTAGAGCAGCATGTACACCGACAGCACGAACACCAACACCAGGTCGAAGATCGCACTCGCCGCTTCGCTCAGCAGGCCGCCACCAAACGAGGCGAGTTTGCTCGCGCTCTTGGCGATTTTGTCCTGGAAGGTCTGCAGCGCCGTTTTGCCCTGTTTGACGAGTTCCACGTGCAGTCCGCTTTTGTTGAGGCTGTTCTGCAGTGAGGCGATCTGCTTGTTGGCTTCGTCAACGAGGTGGGGCAGGTTGTTGGAGAACGTGCGCACCTGGTTGGAGATAGGGTTGGCGACCAGGAAGCCGATCCCCCCCAGCACCAAGAAGAACCCAAGGAACACGGCCAGCACCGCCAGCCCGCGCGGAAGGTGGCGACGCTGGAGGAAGGCGACGGCCGGATTGAGGATCAACGCGATGAGGCCCGCCACGATGAACAGCAACAGCACCGGCCCCGCTGCCTTGGCCAGCGACCACACCGCCAGCACCGCCAGCGGCAGCGCGACGAGCTGGATCCAGCGCGGGACGACGGCGCGCGGCGGCTCGTCGTGGGACGCCCCGCGACCGGGCGAGTCGTCGACGAGCTTCTCCCCTTCGCCGCTCGGCGGACCGATCGGATCCACCGATCGGCCAGCGCGCGGAGCTTTCTCTGGACCCTCTGTCAACTGCCTCCCACCATCGCCAGAGTATGGCTGAGCCTCAGGCGGCGCCCGCGGGGCGATCGGCCGCACACGATGACTCCCAGCCGGGCGCGTCGGACGGCGCTGCGGCGCGCATCCTGTTCGTCGGCGACGTCGTCGGCGGCATCGGCCGGCGCACGCTGCTGGAGTCCCTGCCCGTGCTGCGCGAGCGCCACGCCCCGACGTTCGTCGTGGTCAACGCCGAGAACATCGCCGGAGGACTCGGGATCACGCCGAAGATCGCCGACGAGCTGCTCGCGGCCGGCGTCGACGCGATCACGCTCGGCAACCACACCTATCACCGCCGCGAGATCTACCCGTACCTGGATTCCCAGCCGCGCATCCTGCGCCCGGCCAACTTCCTGCGCAGCCAGCCCGGGCACGGCACGTGCATCGTCGAGCACGACGGCCTGCGCCTGGGAGTCGTCAACCTCAGCGGCAATCTCTACCTGCGAGCCGGGCGCTCGGCGTTCACCGAGATCGAGGCGGCGCTGGGAGAGCTCGGCGCCGTCGACCACGTCCTCGTCGACATGCACGCCGAGGCGACGTCGGAGAAGGTCGCGATGGGCTGGCACCTCGACGGCCGCGTAACAGCCGTCGTGGGAACGCACACGCACGTGCCCACAGCCGACGCGCGCGTGCTCCCGCAGGGCACCGCCTACATCACCGACGTCGGCATGACCGGGCCGCGCGGCGGCGTGATCGGCGTCAAGCGCGAGCAGGCGATCCAGTCGCTGCTGACGCAGATGCCCGTGCGCTTCGAGACCTCCGACGAGGACCCGTGGCTGATGGGCGTGCTGATCAGCTGCTCACGGCCACGACAGGCGGATGCAATCGAGCAGATTCTGATGCCCCGTCCGCCCGGGCCCTGACCGGAGCGCTGTAGCGCCCGAGCAGCGCGAGCATCACCAGCGGGAAGAACCACGGGATGTACAGATAGAACCAGTGGTCGATGCCCAGCTGCACAGCGACGATCACCGCCGCGCAGGCCGCGGCCAGGCCGATCACATCCGCTCGGCGCGGGATCACCGCGAGCGCCACCGCCAGCACGACCGCCGCGATCTGCGCGGCCTCCTGCCAGCCGCCGAGACCGGCGTACAGCCCCCACACCGAGAACGGCGAGCCGCGGTTGGCCTGGTAGGCGAACGTCCGCTCGTAGATCGTGTGCAGCGAGTCGTGGCTCAGCGCCGGGATGCTCGCCACGGCGCCGATCAGCACGAAGGCGAGGGCGAAGCTCGCCAGTTCGCGCACGCGGGATCGCCCGCGACGACCGTCCGGGCGATCCCACAGCCCGTGCGTCGCCAGCAACGGCGCGATCGCCAGCGGGGCGAACTTCGTCAGCCCCGCCAGCGCGGCGAACGCCCCGCGAGCCGGTGGACCGAGCTTCGATCGGTAAGTTGCCGCGAGCACCGCCGCGAGCACGAGCACGGCGACGAGCGTGTCGTTGGAGTTGCTCTGCAGCGAATACAACGTGAATGGGAACGCCGCCCAGGCGTACACCAGCGCGACGCCGAGGCTCGGCCCGCGCACGCGGCGCCCGATCAGAAACAGCAGCGCCATCGCGAGCAGGTCGAAGGCGATCGACGCGGCGTGCGCCGCCGGCAGGTCGTCCCACCTGCCGCTCCAGCCGAACAGCTGCTCGAACGGCACGTAGGCCTCGTAGTTGGCCGGGCCGTACGTGTCGCCATGCTCGTTGTCCGACGGCCAGTGCCCGTACAGCGGCTTGCCGTGCACGACGTGCTGCGCACCGATCACCCCGGCGTAGCCGACATCGATCACGTTGGCGTCGGTCACGTTCAGCGCGACGCGAAAGCCGATCAAGAAGACGACGGCGAGTGCCAGCCATGGGGCGGGCACCAGCAGGCGCAGCGGCCCCGGCTCGCGCCGGCGGCGACCGGGCCGAGCCAGCGCGAGCATTCGCGCGAGCAGGTACAGCAGCGGCGGGTAGACCAGCGGCACCGACTGGTAGATGCGCCCGTGGTTGAAGAACGCCAGCGACACCGAGAAGGACAGCAGCGCGAGCAGGTCGAGGTGCAGCAGCTTCAGCGGCCGGCGGAAGTCGAAGAACGCCAGCAGGAACAGCACGCACAGAGGCAGCCAGATGTACAGCGCGTTGACGTGCTTGCCGAACGCGCCGGGGTAGCCGCGCGCCATCGTCCAGGGCACCTGAAAGCCCGTCCACTGTTCGAGCACGCGCCCGGAGAGGTCGTCGAGGATGACCTGGCCGATCTCCTTCTTGCCGTTCTTGGAGAAGTAGCTGACCTGCCAGTGGAAGGGCGCCTTCAGGTACGCGCCGCCGTAAGACCCCGGGTATTTCGCGCGCGCGGCCTTCATCTTCGGCAGGCGTTCGGCGATCGCCAGGACCTGGTTGGCCGACAGGCGCCGTCCGGCCGGTGGAGTGTCCGACGGCGCCACGGGGATCGGCGCGTCCGAGCTCGTCGACTGGCCGGACTTCGCACTCAAAGCGCTCGAAGCGGTGCTCGACGCGCTGGAGGCTGTGGTTTCGGCGCTCGCGCTCGCCGCCAGCTGCAGCGGCTGCGGGGCACTGCCCAGCGCGCCGGTGGCCGCGCTCGCCGAGCCCGGTGCCGCCCACCAGCTCAAGCAGGCGACCGAGCACGCGAGGAGGGTGATCGGACGTGGCACCCCGCGAGGGTAACGGGAGCGCCGCCGTGTCTGAGCCGCCGCTGGCGCGCGTTTGGCCGACGACTATTGACCGGGCCCGAAGCGATGACTAGGTTACGCGGCACAGTGGAGTGTCTCCCAAGAGCGGTGGTTCCCCGGCGCGCGTTGCTGCTGGTCGGCGTGCTGTCGCTGCTGCCCGGGATCGCCCTCGAGCGCGGTCTGCTCACTGCCCACCCGACGTCGCTGCCCTCAGGCGATCGGGGTGTGGCGTCGCATCGCGGTCTCGCGAGCCTGCCCGCCGCCGCACAAGGGCCCGTGTCGGCCGCCCTCGGCGCGCGGCGTCCGGCATATCGCGTGAGAAGCTCCGCCGGTCTGCTGCTCGCGAGCAGTCCGGCACAACGTCTTGGCGCACGCTTTCAGAGCTCAGGCGCCGAGCTTCGCTCGGGCGCCATCGAGCTTGGCCTCGGCCTGCGCGCGATCGGCTACGGAAAATCCCTCGCCGCGGTCGGCGCCGTCGCGCCGCGTGCCAACGCAAACCGCGTGACCTACGCACATGCAGGCCTCAGCGAGTGGTACGCCAACGGGCCTCTCGGGATCGAGCAGGGCTTCACAGTCCAGCGAGCGCCAGCCGCGCGCGGAGGCGGTCCGCTGACGCTGGCGCTGGGGCTGTCGGGCAACGGACGCGTGACGCTGGCGCCGGGCGCCCGCGCGATCACGATCAAGCGCGGCTCGACCTCGCTTCGCTACGGCGGCCTGACGGCAACAGATGGATCGGGGCGGGCGCTGCACAGCTGGCTGGAGGTTCACGGAGCAACCGTGCTGATCCGCGTCGACGCGCGCGGGGCGCGCTATCCATTGCGCGTCGATCCGTTGGTACAGCAGGGCGGGAAGCTGGTTCCCTCCGATGAGGAAGGCGGCGGCGAAGCCGGGACCAGCGTCGCGATCTCAGCCGACGGCAACACGGCATTGGTCGGCGGCATCGGCGACGAAGCGGGGGAGCAAGTACCGATGGCCGGCGCCGCTTGGGTCTTCTCGCGCACCGGCGCGACGTGGAGACAGCAAGGGCCAAAGCTGACTGGCAGCGGCGAGGAGGGCGAGGGACAGTTCGGCATCAGCGTCGCGCTCTCGGCCGACGGCAACACGGCGCTGATCGGCGGAATCAATGACGAACGGGAAAAAAAACAGTTCGGCGCGGCGTGGGTGTTCACCCGCGCAGGCGCCAGCTGGGCACAGCAGGGGCCGAAGCTGGTCGCAACCCCAGGCGACGAGTCCGAAGGCGGGCGCTTCGGCCGTAGCGTGGCGCTGTCGGCTGACGGCAACACCGCGTTGATCGGTGCCTACTTCGACAGCAGCCAGCACGGAGCGGCGTTCGTATTCACGCGCGCGGGCGCAAGCTGGTCGCAACAGGGACCCAAACTCGTCGGCGGCGGGGAGGAAGGCGAAGCTCAGTTCGGCTTCAGCGCCGCCTTGTCCGCGGACGGCAACACGGCGCTGATCGGGGGTCCGCACGACGAAGGCGCCGTCAACGTGTTCATGAGCGGTGCGGTGTGGGTGTTCACCCGCTCGGGCTCAAGCTGGGCACAACAGGGCGCGAAGTTGACCGGTTCAGGGGAGACAGGTCCGGCCGAACTCGGCACCGGCGTGGGGCTGTCCGCGGACGGCAACACGGCGCTCGCCGGCGGTCCGGCCGACGGCACTGTCGGCGCCGCCTGGGCCTTCACGCGCTCCGGCGCCAGCTGGAGCCAAGAGGGTCCCAAGCTCGCGCCGAGCGATGCCACGAGCGGAGCCGGTTTCGGGACGGGTGTGGCGCTGTCCGACGAAGGCGACACGGCGTTGGTCGGCGGGCCTGTCGACATGGACTCGACTGTCCCGACCGGAGCCGCGTGGGAATTCGCGCGCGAAGGCTCGACGTGGAGCCAACAGGGCACGAAGATGCTTGGCGCTGGTGAGGTGCCGGAAAGCGAATTCGGCGCGGGGGTTGCTCTGTCTGCGGATGGCGACACGGCACTGCTCGGCGGACCGATTGACAACACCGTCTCACCGGGTGTTTCCATCGGCGGCGCCTGGGCCTTCGTGAACCCGCCGCCGAGCGTCACCACCAACCCCGCCTCGGCCCTCGGCGCAACGACAGCCACGCTCAAGGGCATCGTCGACGCGGGAGCCTCGAACGTCGTCCGCTTCCAATTCGGGCCCACGACCGCCTACAGCTCCGAGACCTCCAAACTGAGCCTTCCCCCCTCGAGTGCCGCCCGCGGCGTGGGCGCGACGCTGACCAACCTGACGCCGGGCGCCACATATCACTTCCGCCTGATCACGCAAAACTCAGCCGGAACGAGCCTCGGTGCCGATCAGGCGTTCACCACAACCGCCGGCGCGCCCGGCGGCACGGCCACACCGATCTCCACGCCGACCACGGTGAGGCCGATCGTCTCGGACGTAAAGCAGTCGCACCGCAGATGGCGAACGGGAAGCAAGCTCGCGCGCCTCAGCGCCACGGCGACGCACAAGGCGCCGCTCGGCACGACGTTCAGCTTCAAGCTGAACGAGGCCGCGAGCATCGTGTTCAAGTTCACCCAGCCGGCGATCGGACGCAAGGTGAACGGCAAGTGCATCGCGCAGACGAACAAGAACCGCGCCAGGCACGCATGCAAACGAACGCTCACGCGCGGCACGCTGTCGTTCGCCGCCCACACGGGTGCCGACAAGGTCGTCTTCCAGGGCGCAATCTCGCGCTCGAAGAAGCTCAAGCCGGGCAGCTACACATGCGTGATCAGCGCGACCAGCCGGGGACTGCGCTCGCCACCGAAGGCACTCGGCTTCACGATCGTCAAATAGCGTTCGCGCCGCGTGGGACGGGGCCGTCGCCCTGCAGTCCGAAATGTCCGAGCACGAGCTGCGCGATGTCGCGGATCGCCCACTGCCCGGGCTCCTCGGCGGGCAGCTCGACGCCGCAGGCGATCAGCGCGCCGAGCGAATCCGAGGCGTGCAGC
>Ga0208714_1000089_pt1 | contig 28547 bp, 17 predicted proteins | sample NGESurshal072012_3_FD_184461 | JGI IMG/M metagenome (GOLD analysis project Ga0208714, IMG submission 184461) | Arctic peat soil microbial communities from Barrow, Alaska - NGEE Surface sample 415-1 shallow-072012 (SPAdes) | ecosystem: Environmental > Terrestrial > Soil > Wetlands > Peat ... | reverse complement strand
CGCTGCCGGCGCCCACCGAGGACGCCCCAACCCCCTTCCCAGAAAGTCGCCACATCCCTCCGCCCCCGAACCAACGACAGCCGCGCGAGCGCAACTCCGGCCGTTACCGCCCCCGCCACCCTGGTGCAACGCTGGCGTAACGGGGCAGCAACGGGCGGGGCGCAGACTGCCCGGCGTGGGGCTAGACAGCACAAGCATCAGGGAAGACGGGACCGGTGCTGAAGCGAGCACGGACGTTGTAGGGGGCGTAGTCACTGCAGCCACGCGCGGTCGGTTCCGGGGCCCGGGGGCCCTCGGGATCGGCCGCGGGCTGCAGCGTGCTGACGATGGGGCCGGCGGGCACGTGGGGTTCGGGACGCATGCCGACGCGATGCGGGTGTTCACCCCGCTGAACCCGCGGGACGTGCGGGCGCTGGCGGGCACGATGGTTGAGGTCGATGTGCCCGAGAAGGCGCAGATCGTGCGCGAGGGCGAGCTGACCGAGACGTTCTTCGTGATCGCCGAGGGGCGGGTGGAGCTGTGGCGCGATGGGCGGCGGCTGCGGCCGCTCGTGGTCGGCGACTGCTTCGGCGCGATCGACCCCGTGGCCGACCGGTGGAGCCCGTTCACGGTGGTGGCGTGCTCACACGTGCGGCTGCTGGGGTTCAGCGCGGTGGGAATCGCCCGCTTGTGCGACGCGATCCCGGACACCCGGCGGCAGCTGATCGAGGCGCTTCCGGACCCGCGGCTCGGCTCAGGCCCCGACATCCGCGTGACGGAGGATCGAGTCGAGTCCGAGGACGCGACCGAGTTCAAGCGCTTCACCAGAGAGCTCCGAGGCGAGGACGAGGTCCTCGGGCCGCCCCCGGGCTCTGAGCATGCGGGCGTAGTCGAGCTGCGTCTGCGCCAGCCACGGGCGGGCGGCCAGCGCGCGCTGAGACGCGATCGCGCTGCGAAAGCACTCTTCGGCCTCGCTGGTTCGGCCTAGGCTGCCGTAGAGCAGCCCGAGGTAGCGGGACACCGGCCCGAGCCAGGACGAGCCCATGTCGACGAAACCGTCGCGATAGGGCTCGAGCAGGTCGATCAGCCGCCCGGCGCGGTCGGTGTCCTCGAGCGTCGCGCAGGCGGCCGCGGCCAGCGCGATCACCGGGAGCCACGAGAAGTCGTAGGACACGTCCGCGAGGTCGCGGGCCATCAGCCGCTCATACGGGATCCGGGCCTCCTCGAGGCGCCCCAGCTCGCAGTAGATCGTGGTCAGGTAGGCCTGGGTGAGCAGCGGCACGGTGCGGCTGCGGCCCGTGCGCCGCGGCGCCGCGGCGAGCGCGTCGGCCAGTTCCCCGAGCCGGCCCTGGTGCATTCGGATCACCATCAGCTGCGCCGCGAAGAGCAGGAAGGCATCGGGCTGCCCGGCCTCCTGACCGGCCTCGAAGCCCTTGGTCGCAAGCCGGTCGGCCTCGGCGACGGAACCGGCCATCAGCTCGCGCTTGGCGCGCGTGACGAGGTCATACCAGTGCAGGATCGGCTGGCGCAGAGTGGTGGCGAGGCGGTTCTGGCGCTCGAGCGCCACGTCGGCAGCGGCGATGTCGCCGTCCTCGAGGGCGGCCAGCGCAGCGTAGGCGGCGGCATAGTAGGTCAGCAGCGGATCGTCGAGCTCACGGGCGATCCCGGCCGCCTCGGCGGCACACTCGATCCGGTCCTGCAAGGTGCCGGCGTGCCAGATCGTCGCCACTCGCTGCATCAGCACGACCGCCAGCGTGCCCGGATCCGCGATGCTCCGGGCCATCGCCACGGCCTCGTCGCTATAGCGGCAGCGCAGCTCCCAGTCGCCACCGAAGATCAGCTCCACGCCGAGCTGGGCGAGCAGCCGCGCGCGGGTCGGGCTCGGGGCCGGATCGTAGGCCGCGAGGGCCTCCTCGAGGCAGCGGACCCGCTCGGTGTCGACCTCGCCGGTGGAGCTGAAGAAGCCCCGGTTGTTGGCCAGCGCGGCCCGTGAGAGCAGCTCGGCATCGCCGAGCTCGGCGGCCAGCCGGGCACCGTCGAGCAAGGTGTCGCGGAAGGTGCGGTAACCGGCGCGGCGCTGGGCCTCGCCGAGCGCGATCGTGACCTCGCAGCGGCGGCGCAGGTGGGCGGTGTCCGCGAACGCCTCGAGCAGCTCGAACGCCTGGCGGTAGTGCGTGAGCGCCTGGTCGTAGGCGAGCTTGGTCTGCGCCTGGTTGCCGGCGCGCATCAGGTACTCGATCGCCTTGTCCTCCTCGCCGGGCGCCGCCTGGGCGAAGTGGTGCGCGAGCTCGTGCAGGTGCTGGTCGATCTCGTCCCGGTAGAGATCCTCGAGCGCGGCCGCGACCTGGCGGTGCAGCCGACCCCGCCGGGCCGCCGTCAGGTCGATGTAGACCGCTTGACGGACGAGTGCATGTGTGAACGCGTACCGGCCCGGGAGCCGGTCGGACTCGACAAGCACGCGGGCCCGGACGGCCTCGTCGAGCGCGTCGAGCAGCGCGTCCGGGCTGCGGCTGGCGTCGGGCACGCGCTCGAGCAGCGGCAGGGTGACGCTGGGGCCGGCCACCGCGGCGACGGTCAGGACCTGCGTGGCGTCCTCGGACAGGCGCATCAGCCGGCGGCTGACGACCTCGCGCACGCCCTCCGGGATCCCGAGCTGTTCGAGCGAGAGCTCGCCGCTCGAGGCGAGCCGCTTGCGCGAGTCCGCGACCTGGCGCAGGATCTCGCCGACGAAGAACGGGTTTCCGCGCGTCTCCTCGTGCACGGTGCGTGCCAAGGTCCGGCTCTTGGGGTCGAGGTCCACGTCGACCTCGAGCGCGAGCAGGTCCTCGACCTGCTCGGCGCTCAGGCCGGCCAGGGCGTGACGCTCGATCCCGGGCTCACGCCGCAGGTCGGCGAGCATCTCGAGCAGGGGATGCAAGCGCGGCAGCTCGGTGTCGCGGAACGTGCCGACGACGCAGACCTGCATCGCCGGCGGGGAGCGCACGAGGTGGCGAAGCAGCAGCAGGGTCGGCCGCGCGGCCCAGTGCAGGTCATCGAGCACGAGCAGCAGCGGCGCGGTCCGGGAGACCTCGGCCAGGAAGTTGATCACCGCCTCGAACATCAGGTACTGGTCGAGGGCCGCGTCGGGACGGGCCGGCGGGATCGCATCGGGCATCAGCTCGGCCAGCTCGGGCAGGACGCGGGCCAGCTCGGCCGCGCCACGTCCCGCCTGCGCGCGCACGACGTCGGGCGGACACGCGGCCACGTAGGCGCGCAGCGCCTCGACGAAGGGCTGGAACGCGAACCCGACGTCCTCGTCGCAGCGGCCGTAGAGCACGATCCCGCCCTCCGCGTGGGCCTCGGCGGCGAGCTCCCCGACCAGGCTCGTCTTGCCGATCCCCGGCTCGCCCGCCACCAGGACGATCCGCCGCGTCCCGCGCTTGGCGATCTGCCAGGCCTGCTTCAGGGCCTCGAGCTCGGCTTCGCGTCCGACGAAGTGAACCCCGTCCCCGGGCGCCATCGCAACCGGCAGCGTCGGGCGCACGGAGGCGGGCGGCAGCCCGGCGGACGCCGGAGCGGGCACGACAGGGACGTCGCCGGCCAGCAGCCTCGCGTGCAGGTCGCTCAGGGCCCGTGAGGGCGTCGTCCCGAGCTCGTCGCGCAGGAGCGCGCGGACCCGCTCGTAGGCGAGCAGCGCCTGCGCCGTGTTGCCCTGCGCCTCGAGCGCCTGCATCACGAGCACGTGGCCGGCCTCGCGGAACGGCGCCCGGGCCACGAGCGCTCGGGCGGCCCGCTCGGCGTCGCGGGGGTTCCCGCCCGCCAGCTCCGCCTCGGCCTCGAACTCGAGCGCCCGGACGGCAAGGTCGTCGAGCGCGCGACGGGCCTCGTCGATCCAGGGCGCACCTTCGCCCGCCAGCAGCGGCGCCTGCAGCAGCTCTGCGGCGGCGCGGGCGTGCGACGCGGACGCGCCCTGCTCGCCGCGAGCCAACGCCCGCTCGGCGGCCGCGACGTCCGCCTCGGCGGCCTCGACGTCGATCCACGTGCCCTCGGGCAGCTCGAGCCGGACCTCGGTGCGCCCCTGCAGCGAATCGGCTCCGAACACCCGGCGCACAGAGGTCAGCAGCACCCTCAGGGCGGCGTCGCGTTGACCCTCCCCGGCCTCCGGCCACAGGGCGGCGATCAGCTGCTCCCGGCTGACCAGCCGGGCACGATTGAGCACCAGGAAGGCGGCCAGCGACCGTGCTTGCCTACGCTCCAGACGATCCTCGATGGAGACGCCGCCATCGCTGACGCGAAAGCGACCGCAAAGCCAAACCTGCATTCGGGCATGGATTATGGGGCAAGATCACGTGTTCCGGGCGGCATATGTGGACCCGCCAACACAGTCTGTGGACACGCGACCAAAAAAAGCGCGCGGAGCGCGCCCAATCATGCCCCGCCGAGCAGCGCCAGCAGGCCGCTCGGGGTGACCGCGCGGCCGATGTGCAGCCGCGGCATCAGCAGCGGCGCTGAGGTGCTCTCGGTCGTGCCGCCGGCGGTCGTGTAGGCCATCGTGAATCCGGCCGCGCGCACCGCGGCGAGCACGGTGGGGTCCTCGGCCCCGAACGGATACGCGAATGCGTACACGAAATGGCCGAGCGTCCGCTGCATCACGCGACGGGATCCGAGCGTTTCGGCGCGCAGCTCGGCGGCGGTGAGCAGACGCAGGTCGACGTGGTGGGCGGTGTGGTCGCCGATGTCCATCCCGGCCCGGTCGAGCTGACGGACCTGGGCTGCATCGAGGAATCCGGGCATCGTGAAGCGCCCGGTGATGACGAAGAACGTGGCCACCATGTGGTAGCGCTGGAGCGCGGGCAGGATGCGCGCGACGTCGTCGACGTAGCCGTCGTCGACCGAGATCAGCACCGGCTTGGACGGCAGGGTGGCGCCGTGGTAGAGCGCGTCGAACAGCTGCGCCTGGCTGACCGCGTGGTAGCCCGCGTCGTGCAGCGCTGCGAGCTCGGCCGTGAAGTTGGCCGGGTCGACGGTCAGATCGACGGTGATCGCGGGCGCGTCGGGCTTCAGCCGTGCGACCCGGTGGAACGTGAGCACAGGCACGTGGACGCTGCGATCGGGCGCGCCCGGCGGCGGGATCAGCCTTGGGACCGAGCGGCTCCGAGCCCGGGCCGCGACCTGGGCGGGGGCGGTCGTGGCGCCCGCGGTGGCGGCGCTCGATGAGGTCGAGGCGCTCGACCCGCACCCTGCGACCAACAGCGCGACGGCGACGAGCGCGGGCATCGCGCGGGCGGTGGCTGGCATAGCTCGGCAAGGCTAGCGCGCGCCCAGAACGCATCCCCCCGACCACGTTGGCTGGCGAGGGAAGCAGAGGCGCTTTGCGGGTTCGGATGGTGTCTGGGGCGGGATCCACGCGATCATCCATCCCGAGGACGCGATCACGGCCGAGGTCGACGCGATGTGCACCGGCGAGGGCGAGCTCGCCCTCGAGCAGTTCTGCGACGCGTTCGGCGACGGCCGTGATCACACCGCCACCAAGAGCTTTCTGGTTCAAGCAGGGCGAGGAGGTCCGGCGCAACCACTTCCTGCCGCTGAGGAGCGCGCAGGCGATGGAGACACTGCCGTTCGCGCTCTACCGAGAGCAGGTCAAGGATGCGCGCCGGCGCTTCGCGCATCTGAGTCTATCCTCGTCTGGGTGTGGTGTTGCGCACCCTGTACCTCAGCCGGCGCGTGCTCTCCCATGCCAAGCGGATGGACTTCTCGATCACGCCCGGTGGGCGGGCTACGTACTCTGACGGCTCGGCGTGATCGGCTTCTGGTGGCGCCGGATGACTCCACGCCCGCCGCGTCCGGTCGCACCGGAGCGCAGCCGTGGTGCGGCCGGCGCGACGCTCACCACGCGGCCGCCAGCGGTCGCCGCGGCACCGTCGCCCATCGGCGAGGGCTAGGTCCGTGAGCACCACGACCGTCGGTTCCGAGGTCAGAGACCGGCTGCTCACCGCGTGGCGCAACGAGATCATCGCCGGCTCGGTGTACGAGCTGATCGCCGGGCGGATGCCGGAACGGGAGGCCACGATCCTCCGCCGGATGGCGGAGGCCGAGGGTGGCCACCGCCGGAGGCTCGAGCAGCGGATGGCGGAGCTGAGGATCGAGGTCCCCGATCCCCGCTCGGTGAAACTGCCGTTGACGCTGCGCCTGCAGGCCAAGATCGCGCCGGTCGACCGGCTGCTGGCCGCGCGCGAGGCGGCCGAGGACGAGGAGGTCGACGAGCTCTACAAGCGCTCGACCGGGGATGCCGAGACCGACCAGCTGCTGCGCGAGATCCGCAAAGACGAGCGCTCGCATTCGATGGCGGTGCAGGAGATCCGCGGCGGCTCGGAGCCGGCGTCCAACCCGAATCCGCTGGCGGTTCCGGGCGCCCAGGAGCGACTCGACCGGATCCTCGGGCGCGAGAAGTGGCACCAGCGCGGTGGCAGCTGGATCTCCGGCGCGATCTACGGGGCCAATGACGGCTTGGCCGCGGTGTTCGGGATCGTGGCCGGGGTCTCCGGCGCCACCGGCGGCGGCAGCGCCGTCCTCACGGCGGGGCTGGCCGGCGCGATCGCCTCGGCGCTGTCGATGGCCACCGGCGCCTTCCTGGCCGAGCGTTCCGAGGCCGAGGTGATGGAGGCCAATGTCGAGCGTGAGCGTCAGGAGATCCTCGAGCATCCCGAGGAGGAGAAGGAGGAGCTGTCGCTCTTCTACCAGCTCAAGGGGATTGACCCGGGGACGGCGGACGCGCTGGCCGAGCGCCTCGGCCAGCATCCCGACGCGCTGCTGCAGGCGCTCGCTGTGGAGGAGTTCGGCGGGATCGAGCATCCCGGAGACCCAGTCCAGGCCTCGGTCGCCGCGGGCGTGAGCACGGGCCTCGGGGCGATCATCCCGGTGATCCCGTTCATGTTCACGACCGGGACCGTGGCCATGGTCGCGGCGGCGATCATCTCGCTCGTCGCCCACTTCCTGGTCGGGGCCGCGAAGTCGCTGGTCACGCTACGCACGTGGTGGTCGTCGGGGCTCGAGATGACGCTGGCGGGTGTGATCGTGGGTGGAGCAACGTACCTCGTCGGGCTGGCGCTCCCGACCTGAGGTTTGCGCTCGTAGGCGGGCTGGGCGTCGACGGTCTGCGACACGTTCAAGGCGCCCACGCTTGCTGGGGAAGAGGGGTGAACTGGGCGGTCGGGGCGGATTCGTCGAGGGGGGTGCTTATCTCGACAAACTCGAGAGGCGACCGGCGACCTCGGCGATCTAAGCGTCTCAGAGACGCTTAGATGGACAAGGAGTCCGTGACGCGGGCCAGTTTTGTCACGTGGCTGCCCCATCGCGGGACCGTCGGCCGCTTGGCCGTCGGGCCTCTGTCACGCCCGGCAAGCCGAGCGCAGGCGGTACACGCCGACCGGCTCGGTGAAACCGCGGATGTCCTGAACGCCGCGTGACTCCCAGTCGAAGCGGCCCGCGGTCGCGCGCACGACAGCCTCCGACGCCAACAGCTCGTCGCGCTCGGCGAGGCCGAGCAGCCGCGCCGCCAGGTTGACGGCGCCGCCGAAGTAGTCCCCCTGGCGGTACAGGACGACCCCGTGGTGAACACCGGCGTGGACCCCGGGCGAGCCGCCGCCGCGCATCTGCTCGATGATGCGAACGCAGCAGGCGACGGCTTCGCCGGGCTCCGGATAGCTGAGCATGAACCCGTCGCCGAGGGCCTTGACCACGTGACCGTGCGGCCCGAGCTCGCCGGCGACCACCTGCGCCAGGCGTTCGACCAGGTCGACCGCGGCGCCGTCACCCTTGGCCTCCGCGTAGCCGCTGAAGTCCTTGAGGTCGCAGAACAGGAACGTCACCTCGATTGCGCCCGGCAGCACGCCTTCCAAGGTCCTGATCTCAGCCTCGCGCACGACGGCCTGCGTGACCTCGTGCTCGACGCGCCGCCTGTGTACCCCGAGCAGCATAGGGTCGGCGAGCGGCAGGAGCTCACCGAAGGCCTGCCGCACTGACTGTTGGGCGTCGTGCTGCGGACCACCGCTCACGCTCCGCAGTTTCGACTCGACATGGAGCCGAAACAGATTGACCTCAGTCCGAGCGATGTGGGCGAGCGCCTGACCATAGACGCGGACGATCTGCAGGTAGATCTCCGGCGGCCAGATCTCACGCAGACGGCCGAAGTGCACCAGCACGTCGGCCTCGGCAGCCGTGAAATACGGGTCCTGCGGGTCCGGGGCCGGCAGGCCGAAGTTCAGGACGACCAGTCGCGTCTCATCGACCGTGAGCCCGCCGTCGGCCTCGATCTGCGCCGGCGAGATCGTGCGCTTGCCGCGCTCCGGATCGAGCGCGGCATCGAAAATCGCAGCCGCTTCAGCCGCGGCGCGATCGTTCTCACGGCCGGATGACACCGTCGCATCATCCCGCCTCGGCGGCGAAACGGGAAGATGCGCGGCGGGTGGGCCTGGCACGGCCGCCGCGGTGGGTATAGGTTCCGGAGCCTGTCGTCCCCGACCGTGTGAGGCTCCAGGCATGCCCGATGTCAACCGCCGTTTCCTTCTTCGCGAGCGCCCCGCCGGGCGTATCGACGACCAGACGTTTGAGCTCGTCGAGGAGGCGGTCCCCGAGATCGGGGAGGGTGAGGCGCTCGTGCGCACCCGCTGGATCTCGCTGGACCCGACGAACCGCGCCTGGATCGGCGAGACGCCGACCTATCTGCCGCCCGTCGCGATCGGCGAGGTCATGCGCGCCGCCGGCCTGGGTGAGGTCGTCGTGTCCAACTCGCCCGAATACCGGGTCGGGCAGCTCGTCCAGGGCCTGACGGGCTGGCAGGACTACGTGGTCGCCGCGGCGTCGGCGCCGCTGATGGGCGTACCGGAGATCCCCGGCGTGTCACCGAGCGCGTTTCTCGGCGCACTCGGGATGACCGGGTTGACCGCCTATGTCGGCATGCTCGACATCGGCAGGCCCAAGCCGGGCGAGACCGTCGTGGTGTCGGCGGCCGCGGGGGCCGTCGGCTCGGTGGCCGGCCAGCTCGCGAAGATCCAGGGCGCCCGTGTCGTCGGCATCGCCGGCGGCTCCGAGAAGTGCGCCCTGGTGACGGAGGAGCTCGGCTTCGACGCCGCGGTTGATTACAAGGCCCACGACTGGCGCGCGCAGCTGAAAGCCGCGACGCACGACGGCATCGATGTCGACTTCGAGAATGTCGGCGGCGAGATCATGGAGGCCGTCTTCGGCCGCCTCAACGTGCGCGCGCGTGTGGCGCTGTGCGGGCTCATCTCCGGTTACAACGACGACGACCCTGCCGTTTCGGCCGGCCCGCGCAACTTCGCGAACCTCCTGATCCAGCGCGTCCACCTCGAGGGCTTCATCGTGCTCGACCATTTCGGCCGTGCGGGCGAGGTCGTCCCACAGCTGGCCGGCTGGATGGCCGAGGGCAAGCTGAAGGCTAAGGAAACCGTCGTCGAAGGGTTCGAGGAGCTGCCCGTCGCGGTCAACATGCTGTTCGACGGAAGGAACACGGGCAAGCTCGTGGTCAAGCTCTGACGCTGGGGGCCGGCGCTCCCGGGTCAGGCGCCGAGGTCTGAGCGCAGCGCGCCGAGGTCCGTGCGCAGCGTGGCGAGCTCGGCCCGCAGCGCCGCGACCTCGGTCTCGAGCTGCTCGAGGCGGTGGTCGCCGGGAGCCGGGGTGGCGGCCGGAGCGGGCGCGGGGGTGGCGGCCGGAGCGGGGGTGGCGCCATCGACCGGCTCCCCGCCCAGCAGCTGGACGAAGCGATCCTCCTTGTGCCCCGGGCGGCGCTCGAGGCGTCGGGCGTAGCCGCGCGCGCCGAGCTGCTCGAGCCGCGCCTCGACCTCAGCCGGTGAGCCGAGCTGCGCCATCCGGCCGGTCCGGCCCTTGAGCTCACCCGGGGTCTGCGGACCGCGGAGCAGGAGCACGGTCAGGATCGCGAGCTCGGGCCGGTCGAGCCCGAGTGCCTCCTCGGCGAGGTGGCGGTACTTGATCGCGCGGCTGCCGGCCCCGCTGGCCAGGCGCGCGAGGCCGTAGCGGGTCAGGCGCTGGGCCGCCTCGCGCACTGTCGCCTCGTCGTAGTCGGTGATGGGATCGCGATTGGTCGACTGGTTGCAGGCCAGCCGCAGCGCGTTGAGCGACAGCGGGTACTGATCCGGCGTCGTCCAGCGCTTCTCGATCAGGCACCCGAGCACGCGCTGCTCGGGCGGCGTGAGGTGGTCGAAGTGCACGGCGCGAGGATAGCCGGGGCACGACGGCGCGCAGCGAGAGCGCGGCCCCGGCTGACGCGTGATCCCTAAGCCGGCCGGGCGTCGGGCAGCCTGACCACGCCGACGAAGAACTCGTCGATCTGGTGCACGACGTGCCTGAAGCGCTCGAACTCGACCGGCTTGGTGATGTAGGCGTTGGCGTGCAGCTTGTAGGAGCGGACGATGTCCTCCTCGGCATCAGACGTCGTCAGCACAACGACCGGGATCGTCGTGAGGAGCGGGTCGCCCTTGATCTCGGCCAGCACCTCGATCCCGTTCATTCGCGGCAGGTTCAGGTCGAGGAGCACGAGCCCCGGCCGGCGCGCCGACGCGTACTCGCCCTGGCGACGCAGGAACGCCAGCGCCTGCACTCCGTCGGAGACGATTGACAGGTCATTGGCGACCTTGTGGTCCGCGAACGACTCGCGGATCAGCAGCACGTCGCCGGGATCGTCCTCGACGAGCAGGAATGGCACAAGCTCGGGGTTCATGTCTGGCTCTCCTCCGTGATCGGCAGCGTGAATCGTATGCGGGTGCCGTCGCTGTGTGCCGTGTCCACCCAGATCCGGCCGCCGTGACGCTCGATGATCTTGCGACACATCGCCAGCCCGATGCCGGTGCCGGGATATGACTCCTTGGCGTGCAGGCGCTGGAAGATGACGAAGATCCTCTCGGCGTACTCGGGATCGATCCCGATCCCGTTGTCGGTGCAGCTGAACTCCCACCGGTCACCGTCGCGGCGGGCCTCGATGCGGATGACCGGCGGATCGGCGTCGTGGAACTTGACCGCATTGGCGATCAGATTCTGGAACACCGAGGCCAGCAGCGCCCGGTCTCCGTAGACGGTCGGCAGCTCCGAGACGGTGACGGTGGCGCCGGTCTCCGCGAGCGCCTCGGAGAGCGATGACTCCGCCTGGGCGACGAGACCAGCCGCCGGAACCCGCTCGTAGGCGCGCTCGCTGCGCCCGACGCGGGAGAACGCCAACAGGTCGTTGATCAGGATCTGCATCCGCTTGGCGCCGTCGACAGCGAAGTGGATGTACTGGTCCGCGCGCTCGTCGAGCCGACCCTCGTAGCGTTGCTGCAGGGCCTGGCAGAAGCTCGTGACCTTGCGCAGCGGCTCCTGCAGGTCATGCGAGGCGACATAGGCGAACTGCTCGAGCTCGTCGTTGGAGCGCTGGAGCTCGACGGCCTGGCGCTCCAGCCGCGATTGCGCCGCCCTGACGGCCGCGAGCTCGCGCACGATCAACTCGCGCATCTCGTCGACGTCGACCCGAGCCTCGACGATCTCCCGCGCGCCCCCGAGCTCGGCCAGCGGCGTCTCGAAGTCGCCGCGGGCGACGCGCCGCGCCTCGTGGCCAAGCCGCGCCAGCGGTCCGGTGACGGTGCGTCTGAGGACCAGACCGGCGACGAGCAGTCCGAGGATGATCAGCGCCCCGGCGACGATCAGGTTGACGGTCAGTACTCGGCCGGCGGTGTAGAGGTCGTCGCGCGCCTGGGCCCGACGGGTGACGAGCGTGGACTGAAGCGCCGCGAGCGATGTGCGGATCGCGTCGAAGCGGGCCTTGCCCAGCGAGTCGAGGGCAGCGGTGGACCGGGCGCCGTGCAGCACCGGGGCGACGTAGGAGTGCTGCCACGCCTGCGCGTCGGCTCGCACAGCCGCGACATCGGAGGACGAGGGAGCGCCGGGGCCGCCGAGCACCGGGGCCAGGTCACGGTAGGCCTGCGTCTCGGCCAGCAGTCCGGCGCGGTAGGGCTCCAGGAACCGCGGCTGCCGCGTCAGCGCGTAGCCGCGGACGCCGGTCTCCTGGTTGACGAGCGCGTTCTCCAGATTCAGCGCGGCGAGCTGGGCGGGACCGATCCCGTCGACGAGCAGCTTGCGCCGGTCGCTGAGGCGGGCGTTGGCGGCCAGCGCGAGCGCGATCCCGACCACGGCAAGCAGGAGGAGGCCGCCGATCGTGAACGCCAGCCACTGCCCGACCCGGAGGTTCGGCGCCGTCCCGCGGCCGGCCCGCGGCCGGCCCTCCGAGCGGGGCTCGGAGTGGCTCACACGCGGTCCGCGACGACGTCGCGCGACCCCACGAGCAGCAGCGCCACGTCGTCGCTGAGCGCCTCGCCGTTGAGCTCCTCGGCGCGCGCGATCAGGCGACGCAGGAGCGCGTGGGGGTCGCGTCGCCACTCGGGGAACCGCTCCACGTGTTCGGCGATCAGCCGGTGCAGGCCCTCCTCGCCGAGGCGATCCGGGCCGCCGGCCACGCCGCCTTCGATGACGCCGTCGGTGAACAGCAGCAGCGACCATGCGGCGGGCAGCTGGAAGCGGAACTGAGGCCACTCCGAGCCGATGAAGGTCCCGATCGGCGGACCGCCCCCGTCCAGCGGCAGGCTGGTGATCGCGCTGCCGTCGATCAGCACGGGAGGGGGGTGGCCGGCCCGGCGCATGCAGACCTCGCGACGATCCGGTGCGATCTCCAGCATGCACAGCGTGGCGAACATCTCGGGCATCTGGCGCTCGTGCTCGATCACGCGCTGCAGCGTGCTCAGCACGAGTTCGCCGTCGCCCCCGGACAGGGTCAGCGCGCGCCAGGCGATCCGCAGACCGGCTCCGAGGGCGGCCTCGTCGGGGCCGTGCCCGGAGACGTCGCCGACGAGCAGGTGCAGCGAGCCGTCCGCGGCCTCGATCGCGTCGTAGAAGTCGCCACCGAGCAGGGCCCGGCGCCGACCGGGCAGGTAGCTCGAGGCGATCCGGATCGAAGGGTCCTCGACGATCGGGTGCGGGACCAGGCCGCGCTCCAGGCGCGCGTTCTCATCGGCGTGGATCTCGGCGACCCGCAACTGCTGGGCGACCTCCTCGGCGTGGCGGCGGCCGACCGCGTAGCGGATCCCGCGCGCGAGCAGGCCGCTGTCGACCCGGCCCTTGACGAAGTAGTCCTGGGCTCCGGCATCGACGGCCGCCTCGCCCGCCTCCTCGTCGTCGAGCCCGGTCAGCACGATCACGGCGATCCGCGGCGCCACGGCCCGGACGCGCCGGACCGTGTCCATCCCGACCATGTCGGGCAGCCCGAGGTCGAGCAGCACGCAATCGATCTGTCCGGGGAGCCGGTCGAGCCCTTCGCGCAGGGTGCGCGAGCGGACGAGGCGGACGTTCAGCGCACTGTCGGCCAGCAGGTCCTCGACGAGCAGCGCATCGCCGTCGTCGTCCTCGATCAGCAGCACCACGAGCAGTTCGGGCGCGACCCCCACCGGCGGCGGCTCGAACTCGCGAGCCGATCGGGGCGCCGACCCCGGATGGGAGGGGAACTCCATGGTCCGGGGAGTCTCGCAGGGATCCCGACATTCTTGACAATATGACTCGGCGATATATCATGCCGCTACATGACGGTGGAGCACCGCACATCCTCGGAGCTCAGCGCGACGGGCAAGGTCGTGCTCGGGATGCTCGCCTTCGGCAAGCACACCGGCTACGAGATCAAGCAGTTCGTCGACAAGTCGACGCGGCACTTCTGGGCCGCGAGCTACGGCCAGATCTATCCCGAGCTCCGCCGCTTCACCGTGCAGGGGTTGGTCCGCAGCCGCTCCGAGCCCTCGGGGCGGCGGGCGCGAACCGTGTTCGAGCTGACCGAGGACGGCGAGCGCCTGCTCACCAGCTGGCTCGAGTCGACCGAGGCCCCGCTGATCGAGCTGCGCCACGAGGGCATGCTGAAGCTGTTCTTCTCCGATGCCGGCACGGCGGCGAAGCTCGATCACGTGCGGGCGATCAGGGCCGGGCACGAGCGCAAGCTCGAGGCGCTGCTGGCGGTCGAGCCGCAGGCGCGACAAGCCCCGGACAGCGGCCCCTACCTGACGCTGTCGCTCGGTCTCCGGTTCAACCAGTGCATCGTCGACTGGTGTCTGGCCACCGAGCGCCGACTGGCGGGAGAGGAGGGCTAGCCCGATGCTCACGCGACTCGCCGGCTGGCTCTCGGCCCACGCGCGGGCGGTGCTGATCACGGCTGTCCTCGGAGCGGTGATCGCGGGCGCGTTCGGTGCTTCGGTCGCGAGCACCCTCAGCCCGTACGGCGCCGACGACCCGTCGACCCAGAGCGTGAAGGCCCGCGACCGCTTCCAGCACGCCGCCGGTCGCCAGCTCGACGCCGGCGTGGTGGCGCTCGTGCACTCGGGCGACGTGGCCTCCGCGGCCGCGCGCACGGCGGTCGGCGACGTCGCGCACACCCTCGCCGGAGCGCCCGATGTCGCTCGCGTCGTGACTTAACTCGGCCTGGCGATCGACTACAGCCTGTTCATCGTCTCCCGCTACCGCGAGGAGGCCGCGGTGTCGGGGTTCGGGCCGGTGGCGCTGCGACGCACACTGCAGACCGCCGGGCGGACCGTGCTCTTCAGCTCGCTCACGGTCACGACGGCGATCGCCTCGCTGGCCGTGTTCCCGCAGCGGTTCCTGTACTCGATGGGGATCGGCGGGGCGATCGTGGCGCTGATCGCTGCCGGGCTCGCCCTGGTGGTGCTGCCGGCGATCCTCGTCGTCCTGGGACCGCGGGTGAACGCGCTGGCGCCGGCGCGGCTGCAGCGTGCCGCCGACCACGACGCGCGGCCGGCCGAGGACGGCGCCTGGTACCGCCTGTCGCGCTTCGTGATGAAGCGACCGGGGCCGATCGCGCTGGCCAGCGCCACGCTGCTGATCCTGCTGGGGCTGCCGTTCATCGGCATCCGGTTCACCGCCGTCGACGCGTCCGTGCTGCCGCCGAGCGCCGGCGCCCGCCTCGTCGACACCGCGCTCAGGCGCGACTTCCCGCCCAACCGGACGGCGCCGCTCGAGCTCGTGGTCGGAGCGCCGGCCGGCTCGGCTCGGTCCGGCGGGCTCGCCGCCCGCGTCGCGGCGCTGCCCGGGGTCGCCGCGGTCTCGCCCGTTCAGTCCGGAGGACGCGACGTCTCACTGATCGCCGTGGCGCCCGCCGAGGAGCCGCTGAGCGGAGCCTCGCAGGCGCTCGTGCGCCGGATCCGGGCGCTGCAGCTGCCGTTCTCGGTCGGCGTGGCCGGACAGACCGCCGCCTACGTGGACCTGGAGCGGAGCCTGGCCGACCACCTCCCCGAGGTGCTGGCGATCGTGATCGCGGCCACGCTCATCGTGCTGTTCCTGATGACCGGCTCGGTCGTGCTGCCGCTCAAGGCGGTGCTGATGAACGCGCTCAGCCTCAGCGCCACGTTCGGGATCCTGGTGCTGATCTTCCAGGACGGACGCCTGCAGGGGCCGCTCTCCTACGTCAGCCAGGGCGCGCTCGAGACGACCCAGCCGGTGCTGCTGTTCGCGCTCGCCTTCGGCCTGGCCACCGACTACGGGGTCTTCCTGCTGTCGCGGATCAAGGAGGCGCGCGATGCCGGCGCACCGAACACGGAGGCGGTGGCGATCGGCCTCGAGCGGACGGGACGGATCGTGACCGCCGCGGCGATCCTGTTCGCGGTCGCGATCGGCGCCTTCGCGACCTCGCAGCTCGTGTTCATCAAGGAGCTCGGTCTGGGGACGGCGATCGCGGTGCTGATCGACGCGTCGATCATCCGCGCGCTGCTCGTGCCCTCGCTGATGGCGCTCCTCGGCGCGTGGAACTGGTGGGCGCCGGCGCCGCTGCGCCGGCTGCACGAGCGGATCGGCTGGCGGATGGACGATCCCGGCGGCGACCGTGAGGGCGGCCTGGCGCCCCTCAGCACACGCTGAAGCGGATCTCCCGCTCGCCGTCCACCGACCAGACCCCGTCGCACCAGGCGATCCGCGTTCCGTCGGCGAGCCGCGTCGCGGTGCGCCCGAGCCGCGGCTCGCCCCACAGCGTCGCCTCGAGCGGGCGAGCGGACTCCGGAACGTCGCCCAGCCCGGTGGCGACGTGCTCGGCCGGGTGGGTGACGACGATCGATCCGGCGCGGACCCAGACCGGGATCTGACGCAGCGGCGCGGGCACCGCCACCTCGCCCCCGCCGCGCACGCGGCGCCCTGACCAGGCCTCGATCCAGTCGCCGCGCGGGAGGGACACCTCACGCTCGCGCGCGCCCTCGTCGAGCACGGGCGCGACCCACAGCGCCGGTCCGTATCCGTACGCGTCGGTGAGCGTCCAGCCGCGCTGATCGGCGGGATCGGTGAGGCAGAGCGGGCGGATGATCGGCAGGCCGGTGCGCGCCGCAGTGGCCGCGGCCGCGCGCACGTACGGGACCAGCTGCTCGTGCAGGAGCACATAGGAGCGGTAGATGTCGACCACACGCTCGCCGTAGTGCCAGGGCTCCTGGGGCATGCGCGCGTGCGCCTGCATGAGCGGCGTGAAGCAGCCGAACTGCAGCCACCGCACCAGCAGCTCCGGTGGGCAGCGCTCGACGAGCCGGTGGCCGAGGTAGCCGCCCACGTCGTGGGACCAGTTCGAGAAGCCGGTCGCGGCCGCGGTCAGCGTCGCGACCACGAGCACCCGCAGCGACCAGAAGTCCGAGGCCTGATCTCCGGCCCACGTGAACCCGGTCGCCTGCTGGCCGGTCCAGCCGCTGCGCCCGAACAACACCCCGGTGCCGGGGTGAACCTCGTCGAGCGCGCGCTGGAGACTCAGGCGGTGGAGGCCTCCGAGGTCCCAGGCGGCCTGGGCGCCGCTGCGCCCGTCGGCGAGGCGTACCTGGTCGGGGATGTAGAAGCCGTCGCCGTCGTCGGCCTTGATGCCCTCCACGCCGAGCTCGAGCACGCCCTTCGCCAGCGATCGCCACCACGCCTCGGCCTCGGCGCTGGTCAGGTCGACGGGCGAGCCCGATCCCATCCACCACTGGGTCACGAACGGCTCGCCCCCGGGCTCGGTGACGAAGTGGCCCGCCTCGGCCGCGGGGGCGTAGTTCGGGGCCGGCTCGCGGTGCAGGCGCTCTGACTCGGGCTGAGGCGGGATCTGCCCGTCGCTCGAGTCCAGGTTCACCCACGGCGTCACCCAGAGGACGGTCCGGACGCCGGCGGCGCGCATCATCGCGACCATCCCCGCGGCGTCGGGGAACTGGTGAGGGTTGAACTCCCACGTGTTGTACTGGGTCGCCCAGGGGGAGTCGATCACGATCGCGTCGAGCGGGATGCGGTGGCGCCGGAAGCCGTCGAAGTCGTCGAGCACGTCGTCCTGGTGCTCGTGCACGTCGCGGCTCTTCCAGAACCCGTAGCCCCACTCCGGCAGCACGGGGGGGAAGCCGGTGAGGCGGCAGAAGGCCCGCAGCCGCGCCGCGGGCGTGGGCGCGCAGATGACCTTGGCGCGGAGCGGGCCGGCCTGCGCGCGCGTGGAGACCGAGACCCGCTCGCCCTCGAGGTCGAAGCGGGTGCCGTTGGCGTCCGTCTGGACCCAGACCGCGTAGCCACGACTCGAGAGCAGCCACGGAACCGGCGCGCAGTCGCCCTGCGGGATCCCGCCGGCGGCGAGCATCTCAGGCGGACAGTCGGGACCCGTGTATCGACGGTCGGCGCCGAGCTGGATCGCGCGGCCCGCCTGGTCGAAGCGGGTGCCGTGACGAGCGCCGAGGCCGGCGAAGTGCTCCTCGGCGCGACGGTCCCAGTCGATCGCCAGCCGGAGCGGCCGGCCGTCGCAGGTCAGCTCCAGGTCGAGCTCGTCGTCGGCGCCGAGACTCACGCCGAGGCGCGCCGCGCGTCCTCCCTCGAGCACGAGCGCGAGCTCGATCCCGTCCCCGTCGAGCGTCCCGACGCGGCCGCGCCGCGCCGGCTCGGAGGGCGAGAGCTCCTCGCCGGCGACGACGCCCTCGGTGAACTGCACGAAGTGGTCGTGCACGATCCCGTCCGCGACCCACACGCCGCCGGCCCTGAGCAGCCGGCGTCCCGAGCGCCGGACGGTGAACGAGAATGGGCGCAGCGCCACCTCGACCCGCAGGGCGCCGCGCTCGAGCACGACCTGCTCGGAGCCGGCCAGGATCGAGGTCCCGCGGGAGGTGGCGGTCGCGGTCACCCCGTGCATGTTCGGCAACCGCGGCCAGTCCCTTGCCCCCGTTCACGAGAAGGTCACAGGCTGACTGCTCGTTGTTCACGAAATGTGGGGTATGCAGGTCAATCCTTACGGCATGACCCTCATGAGCCGCGCCGACATGCATGTTCACTCGACCGCCTCGCAGCTGTCGAAGCTGGGGATCCAGCGCTCGCTGCACCTGCCCGAATGCGCCACCAGCCCCGGGGAGGGCTACGACCTCGCGAAGCGTCGCGGGATGGACTTCGTGACGATCACCGACCACGACACGATCGACGGAGCGCTGACCCTCGACGACCTGCCCGACACGTTCATCTCCGAGGAGCTGACCGCGTGGTTCCGGGGTGAGCCGCAGGCCGTGCACGTCCTCTGTTACGGGATCACGCCCGACGACCACGCATGGCTGCAGGCGCACAACGACGAAGTGGAGGCCTGCGCCGCCTACCTGGAGCGCGAGGGGATCACCGCCGCGCTGGCCCATCCGTTCTACGCGGTGGAGGCACCGCTGACCGCGCGCCACCGGCGCCGCCTGGCCCAGCTGTTCCCGATCTGGGAGACGCGGAACGGGTCCCGCGCCAAGGAGCTGAACCTGCCGGCGTTCGTCTACATCGAGACCCACGGCGGCACGCCGATCGGGGGCTCGGACGATCACGCCGGAATCGACATCGGGAGGACCTTCACCGAGACACCGCGCGCCGCGACGCCGGCGGAGTTCCTCGCCCACATCCGCGCCGGCCGTACCGCCGCCCACGGCGAGCAGGGCAGCGCCGCCAAGTGGACGCACGCGGCGATGGCGCTGGCCGTCCGCGCCCTCGGCACCGGCGCCGGCGCCGAGCGACCGGACCCGCTCGCGGTGATGAAGATCGTCGAGCGCGTGATGAGCGAGGGCAACGTGCGTCACGGCGAGATCGGCGCCGACCTCGGACCGGAGGACGCAACGGCGCTGCTGCGCGCCTGGCTGCAGTCGATGGACCTCGACCTCGACGAGCGTGAGCTGCTCGTCCTGCTGCAGGACCGGGAGCTCAGCCACCCGGCGCTGTCCCGGCGGGCGCGGCACATCCACGAGCGGCGGCTGGCCGACGCGGTGGCACAGATCGTGGCGATGGCGGCCGGCGAGGTGGAGCTCGATGTGCATCGGGCGGCGCTCTCGTGCTTCGACGCCTGCATCCCCGCGATCCCCTACGCCGCCGCCGGCGCGTTCCTCAGCCGCGAGAAGGCGAAGCTCGCCCGCACCGACGGCGACCGGCCGCGGGTGGCGATCGTCGCCGACGGCATCGGCGGCGTCCACGGCGTGACCCATACGCTCAGGCAGATCCGCGACCGCGGCGTACCCGGATACGAGGTCGAGGTGATCGGGACCGACGCCGACGTCGATCGCCGCCTGAGCGCGGTGGCGGAGATCGAGATCCCCTTCTACCCCGGTCTGGAGATCGGGGTCCCGAGCCTGCCCGCGATCGTCGACGCGCTGGCCGAGGGCCGCTACGACCTCGTCCACCTGTGCTCCCCGGGGCCGGCGGGCATCGGCGCCTCGCTGCTGGCCCGGGCCCTCGAGCTGCCGTTGATCGGCAGCTACCACACGGAGCTGGCGGCGTATGCGGGCATCCGCTCCGGCCAGGCGCAGCTCGAGCTGCTGGCCGGCGCGGCGCTGGCGTCGTTCTACGGCGGCTGCCGCGTGGTGCTCTCGCCGAGCGCCGCGAGCGACGAGCGCCTGACGCAGCTCGGGATCGCCCCCGAGCGCATCGCCCGCTGGGACCGCGGCGTCGATCTGGCGCGCTTCGACCCCGCGCGACGGATCCCGGGCCTGCTGCCCGGTGAGGTCAACGTCCTGTATGCGGGGCGTCTGACCAAGGAGAAGGGCGTGGAGCTGTTGGCCGACGCGTTCCTGGCCGCCCACGCCCGGGACCCGCGGCTGCACCTCGTGCTGGCCGGCGGCGGCCCGGAGGAGCCGGAGCTGCGCGCGCGGCTCGCCGAGCGGGCGACGTTCCTGGGCTGGCTCGAAGGCGACACGCTGGCGCGCGCGTACGCGAGCGCCGACGTGTTCCTCTTCGCCAGCCGCACCGACACGTTCGGGCAGGTCCTGCTCGAGGCCCAGGCCAGCGGCCTCCCGGTGGTGGCGGTCGGGGAAGGGGGACCTTTGGGGCTGATGGACGACGGCGAGACGGGACTGTTGCGGCCGGCCGATGCCCTGGAGCTCGCCGACGCCGTGGTGGCGGTGGCCGAGTCCGAGCTGCTGCGGTCGCGGCTGCGGCGCGGGGCGCTGGCCGCCGTGCGCGAGCGGACGTGGGAGGCGTCGCTGGAGCGGCTCGCGGCCGGGTACGACGTGGCGCTGGCCGGCGGGGTGGGAGTGGGGCGGCAGGTGGCGTAGCTCGATGTGCGGCTTGCCGTGTGGGGTGGTCGGGGCAAGGCGCGTGAACAGCTGGCTGGGGAAGGGGAATCGGGAGGCCGGTCCTCCTTCCCCAGCAGCCGTTTTCCGCCGGCCCCCAACCCGGCCACGAACCCCGCCTCACCCCCCCGGTATCGTGGACCATCCACCCCGTGACGACGTCGACGCACCCCTCGACCCCGACCGCGATCGAGCGTGAGCTGGTCGCGCTGCTCGGTGCCGAAGCGGTTCTGCCCGGGGCGACGCGCGAGTATCTGTCCGACGCGACCGAGAGCCGGAACGTGCGCGGCCGCGCCGACGCGGTGGCCCTCCCGGCGGACCCCGCCGGCGTAGCGGAGGTCGTGCGCTGGTGCTACGACCACGACGTGGCGATCGTCCCCCGCGGTGGCGGCACGGGGTTCACCGGCGGTGCCGTGCCCGACGGCGGGGTGGTCCTCGGGCTGGAGCGGCTGCGCACCGTCCGCAGCCTCGAGCCGGGGCTGTGGCGAGCCTGCGTCGACGCCGGCGTGCCCACCGCGGTGCTCCGCCGGCGGGCACGGGAGAACGGGCTCATGTTCCCGCCCGACCCCGGCGCCGCCGAGCAGTCCCAGCTCGGCGGCAACATCGCCACCAACGCAGGCGGCCCGCATGCCTTCAAGTACGGCGTCACGGGCGTCTGGGTCACGGGGCTCGAGGTCGTCCTCGCCCCCGGGGAGCTGGTCGCCGTCGGCGGTCCGGTGCGCAAGGACGTCGCCGGCTATGACCTCAAGTCGCTGCTGATCGGATCCGAGGGCACCCTGGGCATCGTCACGGGGGCGTGGCTGAAGCTGATCCCGGCGCCCGAGGTGGCCTACCCCGTCGCCGCCTTCCACCCCAGCATCGAGTCCGGCTGCGCCGCGGTCCGGAGCGTCTACGAGAGCGGACTGGTGGTGGCCGCGCTCGAGTACCTCGACGAGGCGTCGGTGCGGGCAGCGGCCGGAGCGTTCCCCGGGGACGTGCCCGCCGGCGCGAGGTTCCTGCTGATCGCCGAGGCCGACGGCTCGGCCGAGGAGGCCGGCCGGCTCCGCGCGGAACTGCTCGACGTGCTCGGCGAGGGCTCGGCCGCCGTGTACGCGCCGACCGAGCCGCGCGCGGTCGCCGATCTGTGGCGCTGGCGCGACGGGGTCTCGATCGCGGTCACGGCGCAACGGGGCGGCAAAGTGAGCGAGGACATCGTGGTCCCAGTCGACCGGCTGGCCGATGCGATCGGCGCGACGCTCGAGATCGGCGGCCGCCACGGCCTCGAGGCCTGCAGCTGGGGCCACGCCGGCGACGGCAACCTGCACTCGACGTTTCTCATCGATCCGGCCGAACCTGCCGAGGTGGAGCGGGCCGACCAGGCGGCGGAGGAGCTGTTCGCGCTGGCGGGCGAGCTCGGCGGCTCGGTCTCCGGCGAGCACGGCGTCGGCCTGGTCAAGCGCGGTGCACTGGCGCGGCAGTGGGGGCCCGCCGCGATCGCCATGCACGAGGCGATCAAGCGGGCGTTCGACCCGAAGGGCCTCCTGAACCCAGGTAAGAAGTCAGCCCGTGGAACGGACTAGTGGACAGGGGGACCCCTGGGCGCGAGTATGTCGTCCGTGATCTGCACGGATTGTGGACACGCGAACCGAGAGGGCGCGATTTTCTGTGCTGGTTGCGGCCGGCCACTGCAGTCAACCTGCACCGAATGCGGCGCGGGCCTGCCTGTCGGCGCCCGCTTCTGCGACGCATGCGGGACGGCCGCCGGACGGCATGAGCCCCCGTTGACTGCCGTCCGCAAGGTCGTCTCGGTACTGCTCGCTGATCTCACCGGCTCGACCGAGTTGCAGGAGGAGCTCGATCCCGAGTCCTCGCGCAGCGTGATGACGCGCTTCTACTCCGTGATGCGCTCCGCCGTACAACGTCACGGGGGCGTCGTCGAGAAGTTCATCGGCGATGCGGTCGTCGCGCTGTTCGGCGCGCCGGCGGTCGGCGAGGACGATGCGCTGCGCGCGGTGCGCTGCGGCGCGGCGATGATCGAGGACCTGGAGGGACTCAACGACGAGCTGGAGGACCGGTGGGGCGTCAGGCTGGGCATGCGCGTGGGCGTCAACACCGGCGAGCTCGTGATCAGCGGCGAGGGCCTGCTGGTCGGCGACACGGTGAACACCGCGGCGCGACTCGAGCAGGCGGCGGCGGCCGGCGAGCTGCTGATCGGCGAGGCCACCCAGCGCCTCGTGCGCCATCACGTGCGCCTCGAGCCCATGGCGCCGCTGCAGGCCAAGGGCAAGGCCGGGCCGCTCCCGGCTTGGCGCGTGCTTTCGGCGACCTCAGGGCCTGAGGATGATGCCGCCTTGCCGGCCGACGCCCCGTTCGTCGGCCGCGGCAGCGAGTTGCTCAGGCTGCACGGGGCCCTGTCGGCGGCGATCGCCGAACGGGCGTGCCGGCTGGTGACCGTGATCGGGTCGCCCGGGGTGGGCAAGTCGCGGATCGTGGCCGAGTTCGCCCGCGGCGCGAGCGAGCAGGCGGTCGTGGTGGCAGGCCACTGCGAGCCGAGCGGCGAGGGGATCACGTTCCTCCCCATCGCCGAGGTGCTGCGTGGCGTGGCCGGGATCGAGGAGGCCGATCCCCCCGAGCTGGTCCTGAGCAAGCTGTCGACGCTGGTCGAGGAGGACCCGGACCGCGACCGGCTCGTGGCCGTGGTGGGATCGGTCGTCGGCGCGGCGGCCCCGGCATCGGTCGAGGAGTCCTTCTGGGGCGTGCGCCGTACGCTCGAGGCGGTCGCGCGCCGTCGCCCCCTCGTCGTCGTGCTCGACGACGTGCAGTGGGGCCAGCCGATGTTCCTCGACCTCGCCGAGCATCTGATCGACTGGGTCCGGGACGCCCCGATCCTGCTCGTGGCGATGGCGCGGCCCGAGCTGCGCGAGCTACGCGACGCCTTCGCGTCGACGGGCCGGCGGCCGATCGACGTGATCGAGCTGGCGCCGCTGCGGCCGCAGGAGAGCCGGGCCCTGCTCGACCTCGTGCTCGGCGTCTCCGATCTGCCCACGCCGCTGATCCGCCGGATCCTCGATACGACCGAGGGGAATCCGCTGTACCTCGGAGAGCTGCTGCGGATGCTGATCGACGAGGGCTCGCTGCAACGCACCGACGACGTCTGGATGGCGGTGCAGGGGGTCGACTCGGTCACCGTTCCGCCCACCATCCAGGCCCTGCTGTCGGCCCGCATCGAGCATCTGCACTCGGACGAGCGCATGGTCGTGGAGCGCGCTGCCGTGATCGGCCAACAGTTCTACCGCGGCGCCGTCGCCGCGCTCGCGCCCGGGCCCGTGAGCGCCGGACTCGACGCCCACCTGGAGATGCTGCGGCGCAAGGACATGGTCGAGCCCGAGGGCACGTACTGGATCGACGAGCCGGTGTACCGCTTCCATCACGCCCTGATCCGGGACGCGGCCTACCACCTGCTGCTGAAGGAGTTGCGGGCCGAGCTGCACGAGCGCTTCGCCGATTGGCTGCACGTCAAGGCGGGCGAGCTGGTCGGCGAGCACGAGGAGGTGATCGCCTACCACCTCGAGCAGGCGCACGAGTACCGTCGCCAGCTTGGTCCGCTCGACGGCCGCGGCCGCGACCTGGGCTCGCGGGCCGCCGCGAGCCTGTACTCCGCCGGCGCCCGGGCGCTCGCGCGCGAGGATCTGTCCGCCGCCGCCAACCTGCTGCGGCGAGCGCTCGACCGGGACACGGGTGAGGAACTCGAGATCCTGTGGGATCTGGCCGAGGCGCTGCTGTCGGCCGGCGACACGGCCGCAGCGGCCGAGATCGTCGAGCGCTTCCGCGTCGGCGTCGGCGACGACGCGGTGATGCAGGCGCGCGGCGAGGTGATCGGAGGTCAGCTCGAGATGCTCGCCGGAGCCGGTGGACCCGACGCGATCATCGCCAGCGTCTCGGCGGCGGCCGACACGCTCGCCGCCGCCGGCGATCTCCACGGCGAGGCCAAGGCGCATCACGTGGTCGCCGAGGCGCTGGGGCACCTGGGCCAGGTCGGCGCGGTCGAATCGGCGCTCGACGATGCCCTGTTGGCTGCGCGCAAGGCCCACGATGCCCGCCGCATCACGGCCGTCCTCGCCGCCGCTCCGCGCGCCGCACTGTGGGGACCGTCGGCGGTCGTGATCGCGAGCGGCCGCTGCCTTGACGTCGTCCGGATTCTGCGCATGGAGCCCGGCAAGCGCCACCTGGAGAGCAACGCGCTGCGCTGCCAGGCGGTGTTGGAGGCGATGCGCGGCCGCGCCGACGCCGCGCGGGCGATCCTGGCGGCAGCGCGGGCCACGGTCGACGAGCTGGGGCTCTCGCTGGAGCTCCAGGAGCTCTCTGCCCATGGCGGCATGGTCGAGCTGCTGGCCGGGGAGCCGGTGGCGGCCGAGGCGCTCCTGCGCGACGGCCGCGACGGATTCGAGGTCCTCGGGGCCGGCGCCCGGGCCGCCCTGGCCGCCGCCCTGCTGGCCCGGGCGCTGGTCGAGCAGGGGCGCGACGAGGAGGCGATCGAGCAGACCGAGTACGCGGAGCGGCACGCCGGCGGCGAGCTGAAGACGACGATCACCTGGTGCGGCGTGCGCGCCGCCGCGCTCGCGCGCCGGGGGCACAACCACGAGGCGCTCGAACTCGCCCGCCGGGCGGTCGAGCTGGCCGAGCCCACCGACGCGCTGGCCGACAAGGCCGATGCGGCGATGGCCCTGGCGAGCGTGCTGCAGGCCTGCGAGATGACCGACCAGGCGACGCAGGCGGCACACCGCGCGCGGGAGCTCTACGAGGCCAAGGGCCACACCGCCGGCGCCGAGCGCGCGGCCGAGTTGGCCGGCGAGCGATCGCGCCCCCAGCCGGACCCGGCCGAGCGAACGCCGGTGATCCTCGGCGATCGTCCCCCGGAGCGCTACTGGGCCGACTACCAGCGGCTGTACGCCGCCCACCAGGTCGATGCGCTGCTCCAGATGTACGTCGAGGACTGGGTCGTGACCGACCATCGCGCGCTCGGATGGGGGAACGCGCGCGGGCGCGAGGCCGCCGAGGCGCTGCTGCGTTCGGTGCTCTCCACCTCCCCCAACCTCCGGCTCGAGGTCGATGACGTGCTCGCATGCGACGAGCACGTGATCGCGATGCGCTACACGTGGCGCGGACACGGGCTCAAGGCGGGCGAGGTCGCGCTCTCCGTCGGTGCCGTCACGGTGATCGAGGACGGGCTGTGGGTGAGCCTCGATCTCTACGAGCCCGACGACGACCAGGCGATGCTGGCCCGGTACGCCGAGCTCGGCGGCCGCGCCCGGACCCTCGGTGAGCGCCCGCCCGAGCGGCTCGTGGCCGCGTTCATGCAGGCCATCACCACCCACGACGTCGGCGCACTGCTCGATCTCCCGGCCGACGCGTGCCGGATCGTCGACCACGGCAAGCTCGGCTGGGAGCGACTCGGCGGCGAAGAGGACGCCCGGGCCCTCGCCGCGTCGATCTTCTCGTCCTGGCCGGATCTGTCGTTCACGGTCGATGAGGTGATCTCGTGCGACGACACCGTGATCGCGCTGCGGGGCACCTGGCACGACACGGACGGCGCCGGCACGGGCCCCAGGGGCCTGCGCGTGGGGATGGTGTGGGCACTCGAATCAGGATGGGTGGCGAGCGTGGACATCTACGACGCCGGCGACCGGGCCGCGATGGTCGCGCGCTACGCGGAGCTCGGCGGCGGCGCCGGGGCGCTCGGCGACCTCCCGCTCGAGCGTCAGACGGCGGCCTGGCTGCGGCTGGTCGAGATTCGTGACATCGAGGCGGTGCGAGCGTTCCTGGCCGAGGACATCATGGTCAGCGACCATCGCTCGCTCGGGACGCCGCTGGCCGAGGGACGTGACGCCGCGATCGCCCTGCTCGAGTCGGCCTCACAGGAGGGCGGCGAGCTGAGATTCCGGGTCGCGGAGGTGCTCGCCTGCGACGAGCGGGCCCTGGCCTGCCACGGCTCGCTGCTCATGCGCCCGGCCGGCGAGGGTGGCGACGAAGCGGCATTGAGCATCGAGATGGCGACCGTGCTCGCCGTCGAGCACGGGCTCATCGCCAGCATCGACGTCTACGAGGCGGATGACGTCGACGCGGTCCGCCGCTTCACCGAGCTGGCGGGCACGTCGGCCCGGCCCTGATCGCGGACCGCGAGCCCGGCCTAGCCTCGGGTCAGGCTGCCGTACGCGTCCGGGCGGCGGGTGCGCAGGAACGGGAACAGCTCCAGCCAGTCGCGGCGCTGGTCGAGGTCGAGGTCGGCGACCAGCACGGAGGGCTCGTCGCGCGGGGCCTGCACGAGCACGCGGCCGTAGGGATCGGAGATGAAGCTCGACCCGTAGAAGGTGAGCGGCTCCTCGACGCCGATCCGGTTGACCGCGACCATGAACGTGCCGTTGGCCACGCCGTTGCCGACGATCACCTGCTGCCACAGCGGCTGGGTGTCGAAATCCGGATGGTCGGGCTCCGATCCGATCGCCGTCGGATAGATGAGCACCTCGGCCCCCGCCAGCGCGTAACCGCGGGCCAGCTCCGGGAACCACTGGTCCCAGCAGGTCGGGCAACCGATCTGCGCCTCGCCGCCGTGCACCGGCAGCACCGTGAGCGGAAACGGCTCCGTGTCGGCGGGACCGGGCCGAAAGTAGCGATCCTCGTAATAACCGGCGGTGACGGGAATGTGCAGCTTCCGCGTCCGCGACATGAGCCGTCCGTCGGGCGCGACCACGATCGCCGTGTTGTACCCGAGCCCGTCGAGCCCGTCGGCACGCTCGTAGAGGGACGCGTGGACGTACACCCCGGTCTCGGCGGCGAGCCGTCGTGCGAAGGTCACCGTACGCCCCGTCTCGAGCTCCTCGGGCGCCGCCCCGACCGCGGTCGGGCCGGCGGGGGTGATCGCGAAGTACGGCGACAGCGTCAGCTCCTGCAGGCACACGAGCTCGGCTCCCTCGCCCGCGGCCAACCGGATCCCGGCGGCGAGCGCCCGCTCGTGCTCGTCGGGGTCGGGGTGCCAGCGTTCCTGCACCGCCCCGACCCGCAACGGCGGTCGCGTGCTCGGACGGCTGCGGGCCGGCGAGGCGGGGGGCGGGAACGAGGTCAGCAGCGCCGGTCGATCAGCCATCCTGGACCTCCTCGGATCTCGTCGGTACCTGCTGGGTGATGCAGTGCGGGCCGCCGCCGCCGTAGGCGAGCACGGCGCCGGGCACCGGAACGACCTCGCGATCCGGGTAGGCGCCGGCGATGATCCGCAGCGCATCGGCGTCGCTGTCGGCACCGGCCACGGGAACGATCACGGCGCCGTTGCAGATGTAGAGGTTGAGATACCCCGCGGCGACGGTCTCGCCGGCGAGAAGCGTGTAGGGCAGGTGCGGAAGCTCCAGCACCTCGATCCCGGCCGCCTCCAGGCGCCGGCGGTTCTCGAAGCAGTGGTCGTAGTTGGGGTTCTCGGGCTCGACCATCTGCAGCAGCGCCTCACCGGGACGGGTGAACGCCGCGACCAGGTCCACGTGACCGTCGGTGTCGCGGTCCTCGATCAGCCCCTGCCCGAGCCACACGATCCGCTGCACGCCGAGCTGGGTGACGAGGACGTCCTCGATCTGCTCACGGGTGAGCTCGGGGTTGCGGCTGGGATGGAGCAGGCACTGCTCGGTGGTGAGCAGGACGCCGTTCCCGTCGCCGCAGATCGATCCGCCCTCCAGCACGAGCGGCACCTCGAGCACCGGATCGCCGAGGCGCTCGGCGATCAGCGCGCCGACGGCGGCATCGCGATCCCATGGCGCGAACTTCTCGCCCCAGGCGTTGAAGCGGAAATGGACCGCCAGCCGCCGCCGCGCCCCGTCGCGGACATAGATCGGTCCGCTGTCGCGCAGCCACGAGTCGTCGAGCGGAAGCTCGACCACCTCGACGCCGGCGCCGCAGGCCGACCGCGCCGCCACGGCGTCGGCGCCCGCGTTGGCGATCATCGTCACCGGCTCGAACGCCGCG